>Ga0136631_10000255_pt1 | contig 16475 bp, 13 predicted proteins | sample AntDrymUQ6012206_2_FD_104655 | JGI IMG/M metagenome (GOLD analysis project Ga0136631, IMG submission 104655) | Polar desert sand microbial communities from Dry Valleys, Antarctica - metaG UQ601 (22.06) | ecosystem: Environmental > Terrestrial > Soil > Desert | place: Antarctica: Dry Valley... | reverse complement strand
CGCCCCGTCCGATTGCACCCCGAACGGATTGACCGCAAAGACGCTCGCCTGGCGCCCGTCATCGAAGGTGCTCAGCAGGATCTGGACATGATCGTCGGATGCAATCGATCGCGGTCGGCCAGTGTGGCGTGGACCGCACCGTGGGCCTCGAAGGCCCGAATGCCGAACAGGATGGCGGTGGGGGAGTACCAGACAGTATCTCGGTCGAATCGGCGGCCGGTACTCCATCGGCGGGAGAGAACTGGGAGAAGCCGGTGAGTAGCGCCGCCTCTCCCCAGACCTGCTCGTCGAGCTTCCCGTCGATTGCCGGCTCGACCTCCAGGCGTGGGACCCGTACGGCCAGCTTGCCTGCCCGGCCGTCATACCTGGTCGGCGGGTCGATGAGGCGGAATACAGCAGGAGAAAGAAGGCGAGAGGCATGGGCTCTTACACGGTACGGTTTCCGGCAGCCGCCGGTTTCGGTTGCATCGTCCACCTATATTCCAATAGGCCCGCCGATTCGCGGGATTGCCAACGACGCAGGGAGAAGCGCAATGCTGCAACGACTGCTGGGATGCCTTGGAGTGATGCTGCTACTGACCACCGCCGCCTACGGCCAAACCAAGCCGGCCAAGGTTCAGGAGCCCGTTTCCGACGGGCGGACCCTGAGCGAGTGGATCGCCGACCTCAAGGGGTTGGCGCCCCAGACCCGGAACGCGGCGGCATACGAGATCGCGGGCATGGGGCCCGCCGCCGCCGCCGCCGTGCCGGCCCTGATCGTAGCGCTCGACGATCCGATAGCCGCCGTCCGGTTCCCGGTCACGATAGCCTTACTGGAAATCGGTCCGGCGGCCAAAGCTGCGGTGCCTCGTCTGGTGATCATGGTGGATGAGGAGATCAACGACGAGATCGCTGCCTCCGCCCGGCGCGCGCTGAGACACATCGACCCCGCCTCGGTTCCTCCCCGGTAGGCCCCTATCGGGCTTCAGCCATAGGTGAGCCCTGATCTCCCATCAGCCGCCTCAAGGTGGGAACCAGGAGCCCGAGCAGGCAGCCGGCCAGCACAGTAAAGATCTCGCCCCGCTCGATTCGCAGGACCATCCCGGCCACGTAACCACCAATCAGGCTCGCAAAGAAATTGGCCGTAAGCCAGACTCCCATCAGCATCGATGCCAGCCTGGTTGGCGCGGTCTGGCTTACGAATGAGAATCCCACCGGCAGGAAGCAGAGCTCGCCGCAGCTGAAGACGAAGTAGAACGCCACCAGGAACCAGGGGCTGGTGAGGACTCCGCCCTGACCGTGAGTGGCACCCATCACCATCACCACGTACGCGAGACCCAGGAGGATCAGCCCCAGCGCCATCTTCCCGGGCGTGCTCGGTGCCCGGGTGCCCAGCCGCCGCCAGAGCCCGGCCATCAGTGGGGCCAGCAGCAGTACGAAGAAGGGATTGATGGCCTGGAACCAGGCGGCTGGAATTTCCCGGCCTGGCAAAACCCAACCCAACCAGCCGCCGAGTAGCCGGTCGGTCCTGTGGGCGGCGAACACGTTGAGCGACGAGCCCACCTGCTCGAAGGCCAGCCAGAAGAAAATCACGAACAGGGTAATGATGGCCACCGCCAGAATCCGCCCTCGCTCCCCGGGAGTCAGCGGAGCCACGTGGCGCCCCAGCTCGGTTTGTCTCGCCGGCGGAAGGCCGATACCCTGCAGCCGAAACCTCCGGGCCCACAGGTAGAACACCAGGCCGGTCAGCATCGCCGTCCCTGAAGCGGCAAACCCGTACGACCACCCGTAACGGGGATCTGCGGCCAGCCAGGCACAGACGAGGGGACCGAACAAGGCGCCCAGGTTGATCGCCATATAGTAGATGGTGAAGCCGGGATCCCGTCGTGGATCGGCCGCCCCATAGAGCTGACCAACCATGGTATAGCCGTTTGGCTTGAAGAACCCGGCGCCCAGCACGATCAGCCCCAGCCCGGTGAAGAAGGACCAGTTGCGGCCGAGTGCGAGCGTAAAGTATCCGGCTGACAGCACCAGGCCGCCGATTGCGAGCGCGCGTTTGGTTCCCAGATATCGATCGGGTAGCCAGCCACCCAGCACCGGAGTCAGGTAGGCCAATCCGGTGAACCACCCATAGAGGTGGCTCGCGCTCTCCTGAGTCCAGCCAAGTCCGCCGGTTGTGGTGTCGATGAGGTACAGGATGAGCAGGCCGCGCGTCCCGTAGTACGCGAGACGTTCCCAGAGCTCGGTGAAGAACAGCACCGCGAGCCCCGGTGGCTGGTGGGTCCTTATCGGGGAACCTCGGCCTCGACCAGCGAGCGCAGCAGGGCTCTCACCGCGGGAACGCCGTCCAGGCGGAAGCGCGCCCGGGTGGCGCCGGGGCCGACCCGGATGGTGATCGCATCGCTGGACAAGGCGGCGAAGAGGTCCTCGTCGGTGCGGTCGTCGCCGATCGCGAGCACGGTGGTAGACGCCAGTCTCTCGGGGGAGAGCGGCGGAACTATCCGGCCTTTGTGGATCCCGTGGGGTCGAATCTCCAGGACCTTGTGCCCGGCGAGAATCTCTACCGGTTGATTGCTCAGCAGCTGCGCGAGGTGGAGGCGTACCTCATTGGCCCGGCGTGCCCCGGCCTCCTGGTCCGCCATCCGGTAGTGCCAGGCCAGGGCGACCGATTTCACCTCGATGAGCGACCCCGGTGTGCGGGTAGTGATATCCCGGAGAATGGCCAGCGCCGGTTCCCGCCACTCGCCGGTCACGTCCCCTGCGGCAGTCCACTCGGATCCACCCGGCACCCGAGACCAGAACCCGTGCTCGGCGTGCAGTGCGATCGGCAGGGCGCCCAGCCAACGCTCCAGCGCCTCGCGAGCCCGGCCGCTGACCACGTGCAGCTCGGTTCTCGGACGGCTGGCCAGTTCTTCCAGCAGCTCAATGAGGCCGGCGTCCGGCCTCGCGAGCTCAGGCGTCGCCGTGTAGGGGACCAGCGTGCCATCGTAATCCAGAAAAACCAGCAGGTCTTCCGTCTCTCGCTGACGCTCCAGGAGGGCCTGCCGTGCGGCGGCTGATCCAGCGGGTGTCCGAATCGCGGTGGTGATGCGGCGGGTGATCGTCTCCAACTGTTCCAGGAAGGTGGCCGCCCAGCGATGCACGTCGTAGGTGTCCACCCGCACCCGGAGCGGGGCCAGCCGAGTCCGGCGCTCCTCTGGTTCCATCATCAGCGCCCGATAGCACGCCTCGGCCATGCCATCCACATCGTAAGGGTTCACCTGAACCGCCTCGGGCAGCTCCCAGGAGGCGCCGGCAAACTCACTCAGAACCAGCACCCCGTCCCCGTCCGTGCGGGAGGCAACGAACTCCTTGGCCACCAGGTTCATGCCATCACGCAGGGGAGTGACGAGCATGACATCCGCCGCCCGGTACAGCGCCACCAGCTCCGGCTCCGACAGAGACCGATAGATGTAGTGCACCGGCATCCAGCGCGGGGTGCCGAAGTCACCGTTGATTCTGCCGACCAGCCCGTCGACCACGGCCCGGAAATCCTGATATGCCCCCACCCCGGTGCGAGACGGCACCGCCACCTGGACCAGCCGCACCCGTTCCCGCAGCTCCGGGTGGATTTGCAGCATTTTCTCGTACGACAGGAGCCGGCGAGGAATCCCCTTGGTGTAGTCCAGCCGATCGACCCCTACCAGGAGCCGGACACTCTCGTCGCCCCTGAGAGTCTTTACTTCCGCCAGCACGGCTGGATCGTCCGCAAGGGTACGAAAGAACTCGGCGTCGATCCCCATGGGGAACACGCCCAGCCGCACTTCCCGGTCGGTGAGCTGGACCCGATCGATGTCCACCGTGAGCCCCAGCTGCGTCAGCGACGCGGCGAAGTGACGCAGATAAGCCGGCGTGTGGAAGCCGATCAGATCGGCACCCATCAGCCCCCGAAGCAGGCGGTCGCGCTCGGGCAGGGTGCGGAAGAGCTCTTCGGAAGGAAAGGGGATGTGCAGGAAGAAGCCGATCCGCGCATCCGGCAAGCGCTGACGCAGGAGCCCCGGTACCAGGAACAGCTGGTAATCGTGCACCCAGATCAGGTCGCCCGCCTCGTACTGCTCCGCGACGATATCCGCGAATCGCTCGTTCACCTCCACGTAGGCGTCCCAGTCGCGCACGTGAAGTGGCACTTGATCGAGCAAGTAGTGGAAGAGGGGCCAGAGGACTCCGTTGGAGAAGCCCTCGTAATAGCGGGTGACCTGATCGGCAGTCAGGGGGACCGCCACCAGGCGCATGGCGGCCAGCTGCTCGTCGAGCTGGGACTGCTGAGCCGGTGTCAGCTCCTCAGGTGCACCCGACCAACCAATCCAGAGCCCACCCGATTGCTCGTGGGGCCGGAGGAGTCCGGTGGCCAGCCCACCGGAGCTTTTCTGGACCTCTACTCCGGTGTCGGTCGTCCGAACGGTGATCGGAAGGCGGTTGGCTACAATCAGGACGCGAGGCATAAAGGTAAGGTGGATGGACAGAGGGAGTTGGGGAAGGCCAATGGCCCTGCTCTTGCTTCGGATCCGACAGTCTCCTTGCCAGCCCTCTTCTCCTCATCTCTGGGATGTTCCTTTGAGAACTCGAGCGTGGGGCGCGATAGTCCTCGCAGCATGCGGTATCGCTCCGACAACAACCCTTGGACAGGGACCGCCGGGGTCCAACCTGAGCGTGGACGTACGGGTGTCTTCAGTAAGACTCGAGGGCGATACCGCGAGAGTGGAGTACGTGCTCTTCAACCGGTCAAGCAGCATCGAGAAACTGGTGTCCTTCACGGTGGATGCCCCGGCGCCGCCAATTCAACTACACTCACCGGGATCTCCCCGAGAATGGGACGTAGGGTCGATTTTCTGGGATCGAACGGTCGCGTCCTGGGCTGCGCTGGCCACAATCCCACAGGGCGCTAAGTCTCCACAGCTCTGGTTCCGGGCGCTGGGTCTTCCAACCATCGTCACTGGGTGGTATCAGGGCGACGCCCTGCCGACGCTTGGCGAGGACGACCCCGAGAACGATCCCGAGAAGGAGCCGGTAGCGCATGACGCTCTTGAGCACGGGAGTATCCGGGTAGAAACCATCGGGGTTGAGCCTCTCCCCTCGCCGGTCACGGACCAGCGGCTCACGATGCGCTTACATCGCCTGACCGATCGCTCCTGCACCCTCGGCTGGATTTCCGATGCCACGCTTTGCTACAAGTTGCGAGGTCACCTGTCAGCTGAACCCTGGTTCGAGGCTCAACCAGTTCGGCTCGCAGCGTTCCTGCGTGAGCTCATCGCAGGTCATGCTTCAGGAGGACTGGTGAGCGACAACGCGTACTGGCTGCTCAAGACCAACGCCGAATACATCCAGGCTATGGCACCTCGGAAACGCTGACCGCCCTACCTCGGCCAGGCCTGATTGCTCCGGTCCACGTCCGGGAAATCCCTCTTGGGATCGATCTCGATGTTTTTTATCGCCGGCTCCCGCGCAATACGCAGGGTTCGCCGGTGCTCGCCACTGAGCCATGCGCTAACTGGAACGGTGATCTCCTGCACCTTTCCATCGGCGCGGGTGACCGTAAGATGCACCGGCATCGGAGCCTTCCCCCGGTTCTCGATCACCACGTCCAGCGAGTCGCCGGCGGGGCTGACGGTATCAATGGCCTGGTCCAGCTTCCAGGTTTCGTAGAACCAGGTACGCCAGAACCAGGACAGATCTTGACCCGAGACATCGTCGAAGGTGTTGAACAGGTCCGACGGCAATGGATGCTTGTAGAGCCAGCGCCGGGCGTACTCGGTGTACGCCTTGTTGAACGTGTCCTTGCCCAGCACCCCCCTGAGAGCCACCAGCACCGTGGCCGGCTTGTAGTAGCTGGCAACACCGTAGGATGGGTACGACGGATACCGGTCGCCGTGCCGCATCAGCTCGACCTCGCCCCCGCTCTCGGCGAGGCCGAGATAGTTCCTGCGATTGCGCTCCTCGTCGTCGAAGCCCTTGAAGAAATCCGCCATGGCCTGCGACTGATCGAACTGGGTGAGCCCTTCGTCCATCCAGGCGTAGCGCTTCTCGTCCGACCCGACCAGCATGGGGAACCACATGTGCCCGATCTCGTGGGTGGTGACCTCATACAGGCCGAGCGTGTCCCACTGTCCGCCGATGCAGGTCATCATCGGATACTCCATCCCGCCACACGACGTTGGCCCATCCACGGCCGTCATGTGCGGGTAGGGGTACGGCAACAGCTGCCGGGAGAAGAACTCCACCGCATGCCGGCTGTAGCGCGCGCTTTCATCCCAGTGGCTGGCTCGCAGCTCGGGACGGTAGAAGGCATTGATCGCCGTGGTATCAGGGCGACCGTCACCATCCACATCGCCCACCGCGGCGTTGGTCGCGTCCCAGAGGTACCTGGACGACGTGGCCCAGGAAACGTCGCGCACGCTGTCAGCCCGGAAGCGCCAGGTGAGCTTGCCGTTGGTCCCGGCCGTAGTGGAGGTCCCCGCGCTGCGATCGGCCTCGGTTACAACCCGTACGATGCCTCGCGCGTGACTCGCCGTATCCAGCCGAGCCCGGGTCTGGCTGGAGAGAACCTCGCTCGGGTTGCGCAGCGTGCCGGTGGACGTGACCAGCCAGCCGGCCGGCAGCGACAGGGCCACGTCGTAGTTGCCGTACCCCATGTAGAACTCAGCGTTCCCCAGGTACTGGTCGGTTTGCCAGCCGTTGACGTCGTCATACACGGCCATCTGGGGGTACCAGTAGTTGATGAAGAAGGCCTCGCCGTCCTGGCCACCTCGAGGGGCGCCGTCGGGTGGAATCCGAAGCTTCCAGGCGATGTCGAACGCGGCCGTCCCTCCTGGCGGAAGCGGCTTCGGCAGCCGGATCCGCATGATTGTCCCATCCACCTTGTAGCCCGGGCCCTCATCCTTGTCGCTCGCCTTGAGCAGCTGGCCTTGCGCGGCGACCCGGCTGAGCTCGACTCCCTCGACCGACCAGGGCACGTCGGTGTTATGGCGGGCGCCCGGAGCAAAGAGGTTGTGGAGCAGCTGGACGTACACCTCGTTCAGCGTGTCGGGCGACCGGTTGTGATAGGTGATGGTTCCCTGCCCAGTCAGCCGCTTGGAGATGGGATTGAGCTCGGCCTCCAGGCGATAATCGGTCCACTGCTGCCAGTAGCGGGGTCCCGGGGCGCCGGTTCGGGTTCGGGTACCCTGGGCCACCGCACGCTCCAATGCCGGGGAGACCGGGATCGCCATACCACGGACGGCGGAGCTGGTCGTTCCAGGTGTCGCCGCCGTGACCGGAGGGGCGCTTCGGCCGCCACCGCAGGCGGACACCGTAGTGATGAGGAGGCCGGCAAAAACGCTCCGGACTGTCGTGGCCCTGCTATCCATCAGCTTCTCCAGCTGTCAATGAGGTGGATTGTCCGTCCCGGCGGGAGGATGTTCACACCGAAGGCATGAGGCAAGGTCCTCCCGAATGATAAACGGGGTGGCTGGTTGAGCGTGGAGCCTCACCGCTTGGCCAACTGGGTCTTCCGCTCCCACAGCACGTTCACGATCACCCAGCGGCCGTCCACTCTGGCCAACTGCATGTAGTCCACCCAGTCGGCCATCACGGCCATGGCGCTGGCGGCGTTCCCGAAGATATCCAGGATGGTCACCTCCTTCTGCTGCCGCTCCTTTGGGGTCTCCTTGCCGTAGCCGTGCCGGGTGCTGTTGACCAGCACCGAGGCGCCCATGCCCTGCACCATGCTCTTGCCGGTAGTGGTGTCCCGAACCACGATGCGCTTCACCAGCTCGGGATGGAGGGCCCGGGCCATCCGGTCGGCGTTTCCTTCATACCAGCCTTCGACATAGTCCAGGGCCGTGGCACGGATGGCTCCGGAATCGGCTGCGGTTTGTGCTCGGGCCACGCCGATCACGGCAGTGGACAGCACCATCAAGGCAAGCAGGGACAATCTCATAGAAGGTCCAGAGGTTGAGTTGAGTGGTCAATAGGAACCGGCGGAAGCGAATGCGAGGCCGTGTCACCTGTACGGGACTGGGTTGCCATGCGTTTCAGGGGCGAGAAGTTCTCCTGCTCCGCAGCTAGAATAGCCCATAGCCATAGCCCATAGCCAATGGCCCATAGCCAATGCCCTTCATCCCGCGACGGAACTCGCCCCACATGCATCTGATTATCCAATCGAGGCAATTCCGCCCCGAACCAAATGTATGCCCATGCGGGAGTTGATATGTCCGAAGGATGGCTGCGCCGCCTCAGAACCAGCGGCGTCGGATTCGCGTTTGCCCTTGGCCTGCTGGTCGCGGGCCTGTTGCAATTACCCTTTCAGTCGTTGGCCCAACAGCCGGTAGTCCCCGCTGCGGCCCCAAAGCTGCCGGCGGGTGCGGCCTCGCTTCAGGATCTGAGCGAGGCCTTTGCGTCCGTCGCCGAGCAGGTCAAGCCGAGCGTCGTGTACATCAGGTCCGGTCAGAAGGCTCAGACCGCACGCCGCAATGGCCCCCAGGCAAGACCCCGGATGCAGGTGCCCCCCGGAATGGAAGAGTTCTTCCGTGGTATGCCCCCTATGCAGCAGCAGGAGGAGCCCCGGTTCCGGGAAGGCTCCGGCTCGGGCTTCATCGTCTCCAAGGACGGCTATATCCTGACCAACAACCACGTCGTGGACGGCTCTGATCAGGTCACGGTGCGACTGCTGGACCGGCGCGAGTTCAAGGCCAAGATCGTCGGGACCGATCCGAACACCGACCTGGCCGTGCTCAAGATCGACGCCAAGAACCTGGTTCCCGCTCCGCTGGGCAAGAGCGGCACCGCTCGAGTCGGTGAGTGGGTCCTCGCGGTCGGTAACCCGCTGGGCGACAACCTCACCTTCACGGTGACCTCCGGCATCATCAGCGCCAAGGGGCGCAGTCTCGCGCTGCCGGGCCAGAGCGACCGCAGCATCCAGGACTTCATTCAGACCGACGCGGCGATCAATCCGGGCAACTCCGGCGGCCCGCTGGTGAGCGTGCGGGGTGAAGTGATCGGAGTAAACTCGGCCATCGCCAGCCAGACCGGGTACTACTCGGGCTATGGCTTTGCCATTCCGATTGACCTGGCACACCGGGTCATGGATCAGATCATCGCCGGTGGGCGGGTAAACCGGGTGGCCATGGGCGTAAGCGTTCAGAATGCCACCGCCAACGATGCCGAGTATGTCGGGCTCCCCGAGATCCGCGGCGTGCTGGTGCAGGACTTCACCGAAGACTCGCCGGCCAGGAACGCGGGCATTGAAGCCGGTGACATCATCGTGTCGATCGACGGGGCGCCGGTCGAGTACGTCGGCCAGCTCCAGCAGCAAGTCGCCTTCCGCAAGGCAGGGGAGAGCGTGAAGGTGGAGGTCGCGAGAAAGGGCGGAGTGCACAAGACCTTCAGCGTGCGCCTCCAGGAGGTGCCGGGGGCCAAGGAAACCGCCGTGCGCTCCGGCGCCAGCGATGGCGCGGACGACTCCAGCAAGGACGCCGCGGCCGACATCGATCTGCTTGGCCTGACCGTGCAGCCGGTTGATCGGGAGGCGGTAGAGCAGTTCCAGCTCAAGCCCGAGCAGCGCGGGCTGATTGTCACCGGGGTTACCGCTGGTGGGCCGGCTCAGGGCGAGATCGCGGAACCCGGCAACGGTGGGCCGGACATCCTCCTGTCGGTAGAAGGCAAGCCGGTGAAGAGTGTGGCTGACCTGAAGCAGGCTCTCAAGGGTGGCAAGTCGGGCGATATCGTGACCCTGAGGCTCTACAACACGCAGGCAAAGGCTCATCGGATCGAACGGATTCGGCTGGGCGACTAAGTCTCTACAATTTTGTAGTGGGACAGGACGAGCGCGCACCCCTGCCGGGGTGCGCGCTCGGCTCATATAGGGGAGCTGCAGCGGCAGCGTTCAGCTGATACTGAACGACGTTAACTTTACCGCCGGCTCTACGTCCGACTCGGCACCGAGGGTGACACCATGAATGCACAAGTGAAGACTACCGCTCGCTCGACCACCGGGCCGCAGAGCTTGGGGTGAGCAAGGGTAGCCTCAGCACCTACTCGTCCTCACCCGACCCGCGGCTGCTGGAGGAGAGCAGGTCACTGGGCGACGTGATGCAGGAGATCGGCATGGTGGTGGTCGGCCAGCATGCGATGATCGAGCGCCTGCTGATCGGCCTCCTCGCCGATGGGCACGTGCTCCTCGAGGGGGTTCCCGGGCTGGCCAAGACCCTGGCTGTCCGAACCCTGGCGGCAACCATCGCGGGAGGATTCCACCGCATTCAGTTCACTCCCGACCTGCTGCCTTCCGACCTGATCGGGACCATGGTCTACAACCAGCGCAGCAGTGACTTTACGGTGCAGAAGGGGCCGGTCTTCACCAATATCCTGCTGGCGGACGAGATCAACCGGGCACCGGCCAAGGTGCAGAGCGCGCTGCTGGAAGCGATGCAGGAGAAGCAGGTCACCATCGGGGGGCAAACCTTTCCCCTGCCCGAGCTCTTCCTGGTGCTTGCAACCCAGAATCCGATCGAGCACGAGGGCACGTATCCGTTGCCGGAGGCCCAGGTCGACCGGTTCATGTTCAAGCTGGTCGTGACCTATCCGGAGCGCCGGGAAGAGCGGGAGGTGCTCGACCGGATGACAGCCGGGCCCGAGCCTACCGCGCGGCACGTGCTCGACCCCGAGCGCATCCTCCTTGCCCGTCAATTGGTGCAGGGGGTCTACGTGGACGGCCGGATCAAGGAGTACGTCCTGGACCTGGTTGCCGCGACGCGTCAACCAGCGGCGGCCGGACTGCCCGAGCTTGGGCCCCTTATCGAGTATGGCGCCTCACCGAGGGCATCGATCTATCTCATCCGTGCGGCCAAGGCGCATGCCTTCCTCCAGGGCCGCTCGTACGTCACGCCGGAAGACATCAAGGCCCTGGGGCTCGACCTGCTCCGCCACCGGCTGCTGCTGACCTATCGAGCCGACGCCGAAGGGGTCGGCTCCGACGCTCTCCTGGCCAGGATCTTCGAGACCGTTCCCGTACCATGAGTCCCGAAGAGGTCATGCACGAGGTGCGGCGGATAGAGATCACTACCCGCCACCTGGTGCGGGACATCGTGGCGGGCGAGTACTCCAGCGCCTTTCGGGGAAGAGGCGTCGAGTTCGCTGACGTGCGCGAGTACCAGCCGGGAGACGATGTCCGGACTATTGACTGGAATGTCACGGCGCGCCTGGGCTCGACCTATGTCAAGCGCTACCTGGAAGAGCGGGAGCTCACTGTCGGCTTCGTGGTCGACTTCAGCGCCTCCAAGCGATTCGGCACCCGGGTCCGGACCAAGGGCGATTTGGCCACTGAAGTCTGTGCGGTGTTGGCGCTCGCGGCCGCGCGCAACAATGACCGGGTAGGCAGCCTGTTCTTTACCGATCGGGTCGAGCGTATGATCCCGGCCAGGAAGGGTCGCCGCCACACCCTCCGCATCATAAGCGAGCTCCTCTCCTTCGAGCCGGCCGGCTCCGGCACCGACCTCAGCCTGGCCCTGGAGTACCTCGAATCCGTGCTACGACGGCGCTCGGTGTTGTTCGTCGTCTCCGATTTCATGGCGACGGGCTATCAGTCGGCGCTCGGCCGCCTCGCCCGCAAGCACGATGTGATTGCCGTGCAGCTCACTGATCCGCGTGAGCGAGAGCTGCCCGACGCCGGCCTGGTAACGCTGCGTGATCCGGAGAGCGGCGACTGGCGGTACATCGATACCCGGACTGAGGCGGTGCGAAGCGAATTTCGCCGCCGAATGGCACGGTTCGATGGGGACCTGGAGCGCGGCTTGCGGGAGCGCGGCGCCGATCTGGTCCGGTTGGACACTGCTCAGCCATATGCCGAGCCGCTTCTGGCCTTCTTTCGCCGGCGGGAGCGGATGTTGTGGCGATGAGCAACCCGATCCTTCGGTCGCTCCGCACCCTCAGGCTGACAGCCGCTCTTCTTGTCATCCTGAGCCCATTCGCTCCGCTCAGGGCAGGCTCCGCGCAGGATCCATCCGCCCAGCTGCCCGGCCAGTCGTTCGTGATAACCCCCCATACGACGGCGGCAACCGTCGGAGACTCGGTCACCATTCGGTTCCGCATCCGCTTCCACGAGCGCGATCAGCCTCTGGACTCCGTTCCCCAGGTGGTGGGCGCCCTCCCTCCCGGTGTTCGGGTGCTGTCGGTGGAGAAGCTGACCCGTTCGCCCTCCCGGATGTACGAAGGCAGTGCGCGTCTGGCCTTCTATCGGCCAGGCCGTCGCCCCGTTCCGACCTTTGGCCTCCCCTTCATGCGCATAGTCGAAGGAGTCAGCCGGGCCACCCTGGCCAGCGACTCGGCGTTCGTGGACATCACACCACTTCTGCCTCCGGGCAACCCCGCCTTGAAGGACATCCAGGAGCTGGAGCACAGGCCGGCCTCTCCGCTGCCGCTCGTGGCGCTGGCTCTGGCGCTCGCGGCTGCTGCGGCCGGCTACTCTCTCTATCGCCGGCGCCGTCGCCCGCTGATTGCGCTGCCAACCGAACCTCCAGTCGAGCCGATAGTGGCGCCAACCCCCTATCAGACCGCACTGGATCGGTTGGATGCCGTCGAACGCGAACGCTGGCCTTCCCGTGGCAACGTGGCAGGCCACTTCGAGGCCGTGGCGCAGACACTTCGGGAGTATCTCGAGGCCGCCGAGAACGTTGGCGCCTGTGAGCGCACCACGACCGAGCTCCTCTGGGCCCTCCCGCCTTACCTGACCAGGGCAGGCCTTCGGGACCGCTGCCACGACGTTTTGGCCGAAGCCGACCTGGTGAAGTTTGCCCGCATGCAACCGGATGAAGCCGGAGCGGCTGACTTTCTGAGGCGAGCCCGCCGCCTGCTCACAGCCTGGCACGAGGCGCGGCCCGCCGAAGAGAGCGTCGATGCGCTTCGCTGACCCCGTCCTTCTCCTGCTGCTTCTGCTGCCCGTGGGCACCGCGGCGCGCGGTTGGCTTCAGAGACGCAGGGTCCCGCCCGAGCACATCGGATTTCCCGCGCTCGCCTTCCTCCACGGTATCGAGCCGAGCCGGCGCGCGAGATGGCGGCCGCTGCTCGGGGTGCTGCGCGCAACCGGACTTTCGCTGCTCATCGTCGCGCTGGCCCGCCCCCAGCTGGCTCATGACGTCCGCGACATCCGGCTCCGCTCCCGAAACATCATGGTGGCGCTGGATATCTCGAGCAGCATGAAGGCCGGAGACTTTCAACCTGGGAACCGGCTTGAGGTGGCACGACGGGTTCTCAATGACTTCGTGCAACAGCGGAAGGGTGATCTCATCGGCCTGGTAACGTTCGCCGGACGCACTTTCCTCCAGGCTCCGCTCACCCCTGATACCGATCTGTTGGGTCAGACGATCGAGGGGGTGGACATCGGAATGCTGCCCGATGGCACCGCGATAGGGACGGCACTCGCCTTGAGCCTCAATCAGCTCAAGGACCTGCCTTCCAAGGCCAGCGTCATCGTGCTGATCACCGACGGCGCCAACAACACCGGGAAACCGTCGCCCTACGCCGCGGCGGAAGCAGCCCGGTCCCTTGGCATCCGGATTCACTCCATCGGCCTCAGCACCGCCGACACCTCTCAGATGGATCGCAACCTGATCTGGCGCTGGGGCCGGGCGCCTGCCCGACTGAGCCGCTCGGATGAGGCGGTGCTGACCCGCATCTCATCCCGGACCGGAGGCCAGTATTACCGGGCCACGGATCCGGAAGCGCTCCGGCGGATCATGCGTGAGATCGATCCGCTGGAACGGCAGGACGTTTCCATTCAGGAGATGCGTGACTACCGGGAGCTGTACCTGCTTGCCCTGATACCGGGGCTGCTGCTGCTTGGCCTTGAGCTGGGGCTTCGCATCACCTGGCTCCGCACGCTGCCTTGATCCCATGACCTTCGGATATCCCCTCGCCCTCGTCCTCCTGCTCCCGACGCTGCCACTGGCGCTGTGGGCTCTCCGCCGGCAGGATCGGGCGAGGAGAGCCCGGCTGCACGACTTCGGGCAGCCGGGTCTGCTGGCACGCGCGTCCACGCTTCCACCGGAGCGACTTACCGCCATCCGCCAGGCACTGACGCTCGCCGGGCTGAGCCTTGTCCTGGTCGCTGCAGCGCGCCCGCAATTCGGCGATCGGCCTGCGTCCCTGGTCCACACCGGACGCGACCTGTTGGTGCTGCTGGATCTCTCCCGGTCCATGAACGCTGCCGACGGAGATCTCCCGCGCCTGGCGCTCGCCAAGAACGCAGCGCTCCAGGCACTGGCCAGCTCACCGGGCGATCGGGTTGGCTTGGTGGTGTTCGGAGGCAGCGCTTTTCTCCAGCTCCCGCTCACCGGGAATCACGCTGCATTCCAGCGCTACCTCGACGCTGCCTCGACCGACGACCTCGCCAACCCGGCCACCGATCTGTCTCGGGCGCTGGCTGCCGCCGCCACAGCGTTCGAACACGAGGGCGAGCGGGGCTTTCAATCGGTGCTGCTGCTCTCCGATGGTGAGAGCGTGGAAGGAGATGTCGGACCACCGCTGAAGCGGCTTCGCGAGGCCGAGGTACCGGTGTTCGCCGTCGGCATCGGAAGCAGCGAGGGCTCTCCGGTTCCGGCCGACAGCGCCGAGGCACCCGAGCGGTGGCATCGCGACCACATCGGCCGGATCGTTCAATCACGGATCGAAGAGGGCGATCTCCGGAGGGCCGCAAACGAGACCAATGGGGTCTATCTACGCTGGACGCCGGCAGTCGGAGCAGAGCTGGGCGTCGAGCTGGAGAAGCTGGAGAAGAGAACCATGTCCTCCCGGACCTCCCCCGAGCGGGCCGATCGATTTCAGTGGCCGCTGGGCCTCGCGATTCTGATGCTTGGTTTGGAGCCACTGATCGGCGTGAAGCGACGGAGGCAGAGATGAAAGTCATTGCGAGGGCGCTCCGCGCCCGAAGCAATCCCGGCGCCTCAAGCGGCCGGATCGCCACGCGAGCCTGCGGCCCGCTCGCGATGACTGGCATCCTCATAATCAGTACCGCAGTTCTAGCGGCTTGCAGCCCGGGCCTGCGGGAAGCCCGCAGGGGCGACCAGCTCTACCGATCGGGCCGCTACGCCGAGGCCCACCAGGCGTTTCAGCAGGCCTTCGCCGCCAGCGGCAATCCCGCCCTCCAGTACGACCTTGGTGTCGCCCAGTACAGGCTCAAGCGGTACGAGGAGGCCGCGAAGAGCTTCCGCGAGGCGGCTGCGGTTCCACGCCTCCGGCAGCGGAGCTACTACAACCTCGGCAACGCTTACGTCCGGGCATCCGAAGAGGCCCCGGAAAAGGACGAGCCGCTGCGACAGGCGATCGGCGCGTATGAGGAGGCGCTACGCTTGCAGCCTGCCGACTCAGCGGCCAAATGGAATCTGGAGCTGGCGATTCAGCGCAGAGGGGAGGATCGGGAATCGGGGGGCTCGTCCGGTCGGGGCCGTTCGGCGGACTACGGCCAAGGCAACATGAACGTGCCCGGCTACGAGGGAAATCCGGAGGCAGCCGTGGGAGCCATGGCCGGTGGCGGGTATGGGTCGGGCGAAGGGGAATCGGCCGAAGAGCTCAGCGAGGCCCAGGCCCGGGCGCTACTCGAGGCGCTCGAAAGGGAGCAGCTCAATAGTCACGAGGGCCGCCGGGCTTCAGGAGGGGGCGCCGGCCAAAAGGATTGGTGAGTCCCCATCCTACATTCACCAATGCCACCCCCAGCAATATGACCGCCGCCGCCACGATAGTTCTCCGCGTCACCGGTTCACCCAGCACCGCCCACCCCAGCAGCACCGCGACGATTGGATTTACGTATGCGTAGGTGCCCACCTTCGCGATCGACGTAACGCCCAGCAGCCAGATATACGCCGTGAAGGCGACCAGGGAACCGAACACCACCAGATAAAGCCAGGCAAGCGCGGCGCGGCTGGACACGTCGGCGACGCTGAAGCCCTGGAGCTCGCCGGATAGCGCCGCCACCATGAGGCACAGCACGCCACCGGCGATCATCTCCAGGCTCGTCGCGAGGAAGGGCGACTTGGGCAGCGGAGCGGATTTCGAGATGACCGATCCCCACGCCCACGATGCGGCGGCTAGAATGAGCACCGCGGCTCCGAGAAGATCCATACCGTTGCCGCCGCCCTGGGGCAGGACGAGGAGTCCCACACCGACTGCACCCAGCAGAAGCCCGGCGACCACCTGCTTGCTGGGACGCGATCCCCGCCGAAGCCACTCGAGACCCACCATCCAGATCGGCATGACACCGATCAGCAGCGCCGCCAGACCCGATGGAACCCGCTGCTCGGCCCAGGCCACGCTCGCATTTCCACCGAGAAGCAGAAAGGCGCCCACGACTGCCGCGGCTCTCCAGTGCTGGGCGGTGGGAGCCGGATCTCCCCGGCCACGTGCCCAGACGAAGAGAATCATGCCGGCCAGCACGAATCTGCTGCCGGCCATTAGATAGGGCGGGATCTGCTCCACAGCAACGCGCATCGCCAGGT
>Ga0136631_10000254_pt1 | contig 16508 bp, 11 predicted proteins | sample AntDrymUQ6012206_2_FD_104655 | JGI IMG/M metagenome (GOLD analysis project Ga0136631, IMG submission 104655) | Polar desert sand microbial communities from Dry Valleys, Antarctica - metaG UQ601 (22.06) | ecosystem: Environmental > Terrestrial > Soil > Desert | place: Antarctica: Dry Valley... | reverse complement strand
TCGCCGAGGTCGACGGGACGCCGCTGCTGTGGGACTCCGCCGACCCGCTCTCGCCCCTGGCCTGGATGGGCGACCGCGCGGTCATCGGCCACGGTGCGCCATGGGCGACCGCCGCCGGCGGCGAGGCCGAGTGGCTGGCGCCCGACTGGCAGGGCACGATCGGCGCACCGCGCGACCCCTTCGGCGCCCCGCTCGGCCCGCCCGACCCCGGCCTGCAGCTCGGCTATCGCGGCGAGCTGGAGTTCGACGGCGAGACCTGGCTGCGCGCCCGCGTCTACGACCCCGCCACGCGCGGCTTCCTGCAGCCCGACCCGCTGCCGCCCATTCCCGGCACCGCGCACGCCGCCAACCCCTACCACTACGCCGCCAACAACCCACTCGGCCACGCCGACCCACTCGGCCTGCGACCCGTCACCGACCAGGAGCTGCGCGACATCCGCGACCGCATGGGCCGCAACCTGTGGGAGCGCGGCACCGACTGGGTCGGAGACAACTGGGAGTACATCGCCGCGGGGGCGATGGTCGTCGGAGGCATCGCGGTCATGGCGACCGGCGTCGGCGGCCCGATCGGCGCCGCGATGATCGGCGGGGCGTTGCTCAGCGCGGGGGGAAGCACGGGCATCCAGCGCCTGACGACCGGCAAGGTCGACTGGGGCCAGGTCGCGATCTCCGGTGTGATCGGCGCAGGGGCCGGCGGACTTGGCGCCGGCGCGGGAATGTTCGTCGGCGGTGCGGGCCGTATCGCCACGGCGAGCCCGTGGCTTCGCGGAGCGGCCGCCGGGGCCACCGAAGGGGTTGCCGGCGGAGCAGCCAACCGCGGGTTGCACGGCGACAACCCGTTCGACCCACGCGCCATGGGGGTGGACCTGCTCACCGGCGGAGCGGCAGGCGGCGTCGGCGGGCATCTCGGCTCGCGCACGATCTTCCCGTCCACGGCCGACGACATGACGGCGAGGCTAGGCCACCAGCCCACCTACGGCGGTGTGACACAGGAGGGCACCCCACGCGTCAGATGGGAACCAACCCCGACGAGACGCATAACGATGGAGAGCCATCCCGAGGGGCTCAGCCCAGGTGATCCGGGATTCAACGCGAGGCATCACGGAACGCACTACCACGTCCAAGAACGACCGACGCCGACGACCGGCTGGAACAATCCTGCCGTGGACAAACTCAAGCCACCGGGCTACACGCCAGGATCGGGCACGGGATTCCTTCCCGGGGAGCGCTTTCCGGAATGACCGAGTACGAACCGCTGCTACCCACCGGCGACGCGACACTGCGCCGCTACGAACGCACCTTCGATCAGCTCACCCTCGAACTCCAGCTGTGGGACGAGACGACGAAGATCATCACGGCGTTCGGCGTAACGAAGCTCATAGACGTCGGAACGTGGGAGGTCGATGCCATCGTGCGCGTCCCAGAGCTCGATGATGGCGAAGTGTTGGGGTACGGCATCGTTGACACCGAGAACAACGTGACGCTGCGGTTTGGTGCCCAACGCACCGATCTCTAGCGAGCGAGTAGGAGAACCCGGTCAGCGACCAAAGTCGGAGGCGTCCAACCGATCGAACTCACCGCCGGAGAGGCCTCAGTGCTGTTCGATCGGATCTCACGACCGAGCCGGCGGACGCTGATGCGTCAGCCCACGATCGACCTTGTTCGCGCAGAGCCTGCTCGACGACCTTCGATCGGGTAGAGGGTCCCCGTGTGGCGTCCGCGAAGAAACCTTCGTTCGAGATCTCGTCGATCAGCTTCCCGCGCCCGCTGCGCAGCTGTCCCAGCATCTCGCGGACACCTTCGGAGAGGTGCTGCCGCACCTGTTCCTCGCTCACATCCGCGCAGTCGACCTCCATGAGAATGCAGAGGCAATCGGCGAAGATGAGCCCGCAAGCTGGCTACAGGATCGACCCCGGCCTGTCCCCAGTCCACACGGCCCGTCGTCGCGCTGATGCCCACGCTGGCCCCTGCGCTGACGAAGCCGCCTAACGGGCAGAGGTCTTCGGCGACCTCCTGCTGGTCGTCCGAGCGGATCATGCACGAGGCCTCCGACATCGCGACCCACCCGACACTTCCGCGAATCCGCAGGGTGCGCGTGAGGTGATCTACGGCACGCGCGATGGCGTCGACATCAAGGTTATTACCGTCGCAGTGACATCATCACCGCGCACCCGACGAACCTTCCTAAGAATCCCCCATGAGTGAGCGCCAGCCAGACAGGTACTACATCGAGCTCGAGCGCCGCCTCCGCAAGCTCGCCCCGCTGGCTGAGGCCGTGTTGCCGCCGGAGCCCTTCCGCTGGTTCATGGAATATCTCGACGCAGGCGAGTACGGACTGGCCGTGGAGGTCGCGTCGGAGGAGATGCCAGCTGGAGACTCGTCGTCAGCGGCGCGCCAGTTGGCATCCGGGCTGCTCAGAGAGGCCGAGCGCTCATGGGTCTCCCGGACGAGGTGATCAAGCGCCTCCTGCCGTGACCGCACCGACCCGCATGGCCGAGGCGCCGCGCCCACGGGACCGCGGCCACGACCACGCGCGAGCCCGTCGACTTCTCCACTACGCCCAGGGCGCGCTGCTCCTCGGAGCGGCAGGCTTGAGTACATCCGATTCGCACGCACGTGGAGCTTTACCGTGATCGGTCGGCTGGCTGCTGCGCTTCGAGACCTCATCCCGCTCCCATCGGCAGTCGAGTACAACGACCCCATGTTGGTGTTCCTCGAACCTTCGTGGTCGCTGAGCGCCGCGTGCCCATGGCGCCTGCCGCGCGATGGATTGCTGATCTGTGCCTTTATCGCCGCTCATGATCCAGGCACGATTACACACGATGTCGGATGTCACTGGCGTGGATCGCGCCGGAGATTCCGTCATCAACGTCCTTGTCCACGTCCACGACGGAATCATCAGACCGGCGTATCCGGTGAGCCGCTGACATGACCTCACTACTTGACCTCTTCCTCGAGCAGGACGCTGATCCCCACGTTGCACGCTTGCTCCGCGACGCGGCGAAACTGGAGCACGGAGAGCACTATTTCTCTTTCAACCGTTTCAACGTGCGGCTCGATCTTGACTCACAGATTGCCACGATTGAGGACGAGCTAGATCCTGAATCCGAGTTTTCCCTTTCTGTGCCGGACCTCGTCGATCGCTTGCCTCAATCGTGAATCTCGACGAGCGCTCACGGGTCCCACTGCACCGGCGCGATACCGGGCGTCGACTCCCTGCACAGCTGCAACCCGTTCGACCCTCTCGGATACGCAACGACTCGAGTCTCGGCGCCCGTACGCCGGTGGTCTCCGTTTCGCCTGCCCACGCCGCAACGGAGATAGGAAATTCGACCCGCGTCCCGCCGTTGGATGTCTGATCGGATGCGAGCACGCTGCGATGCGCGGCAGCATCGGCCAAGCCGGCCCAAGTCGGGGAGCCCGGATTTCGAGGACCAAGCTGAGCAGCGTTCACTCTGGAACCTAGAGGCAGCACTCGAGAAAAACATCGACGCGGCGTTGGATCCGAGGTACTCCGAGTTGCTCGCAAGTGCCCGAGAGCGACTCCGAGATCTCGAAGAGTGACCTGGCAGTAACGGCGAACCCCCATCACCCCGGAAACCAACGCAACCCCAGCCGAGCTGTCGTAAGGCCGATATGCTTCGAGTACGTCCGATCCCGCATAAACGTGGAGCTTGATCCAGGATCGATCAGCTGGCTGTCGTGCTTCGAGGGCTTCCTCCCGCTCCGCATCGACGCAGTCGAGTACAACGATCCGATGATGGTGGTCCTCGGACCATCGTGGTCGCTGAGCATCGTGTGCCCATGGCGCCTGACGCGCGACAGGCTGCTGATTTGCGCCTTCGGCGGGCCTGAGGCTGAGGCACGGCTGAGCGAGATCATCGGCGTAGAGCTCACTGACGTCACGGTGCAGGCGTGTGCAGGACCATCGACCGATCCCGCGTTCCGAGATCTTCTCGGACGCCAACCTCGATCCTTGGGTGATGCACCTGCCAGCGCACACGTTCGTAGGGTCGGCCTCGACCAATCCGGGACCGGGCAACGCCTGACGTAGCCCACAGATACCCAACGTCAGGCATCGCCCTCGCCCGTCGCCACCTGCACGATCTCCAGCTCGCCGTTCTGCGCGAGGTAGCCGCGGCCGACGACCATCGGGACGGGTGAACGGCGCGGCAGGGTGACGCCCGCGAGCTCGCCGTCCATGTCGATGTTCGGGCGCAGCAGGAGCCCGTTCTTCGACCTGCGGACGGTCTGGGTCCAGTGGCGGTAGAGCGAGCGCAGCGAGTCGCTGCGGCCCGCCGCGATGACGTGCAGGTCGGGGCGCGCGGCTGCCAGCACGCCCTGGATCGCCTCGTCGACGTCCTCGAAGGCCTCGGCATCGTCGACGAAGAGGACGACCGGGCCCGGCACCGAGCGCAGCGCTGCGAACAGCGCCGACGCCTCGCCCCCGGCGCCGGCGTAGCGGTCCAGCGCGGGACACGCGCTCAGCGCAGACCGCCGGCCGCCCGCGCCCGCGAGGTGCACATCCGTCCCGCCGCTGCGCAGCGACCGCGCGATCGTGCACAGCGCCGAGCTCTTGCCGCTGCGCGGCGGTCCGGCGACGAGCGCGTGCTCGCCCTCGTACAGCACGAGCTCCGCGACCTCGAGGTCGGACTCGCGGATGCCGATCGGGATGCGCCAGGGCTCCTGCGACAGCCGGCTCACCGCATCGAGCGAGCGCAGCGCCACCCGCGCCGGCAGGGCGCCGATCGACCGCGCGCGCCGCGGCTGGTGCGAGTAGCTCGCCGCGATCGACGCGACCGCGTCGGCGACGGACGGCAGCGGCCGTCCGACCTGGATCTGCAGGCCACCCGGCGCCATCACGGCCCGGCCCGCGACCGCTTGCGGCATGTGCTTGCGCGTCAGCCCAGCCGCCGCGTAGTCGTGCGCGTCTGGCAGCCGGAACAGCCACTTCTGCTGGGTCACCGACGACCATGAGCCGTGGACGCCGTTGAGCCGATCGGCGGCGACCGCGAAGCGGATCCCGACCTCCGTGCCGTCGGCGTAGACGCGCGTCAGCTCGTCCATGAGATCGAGCCCCTCCGCGTCGCCGAACTCGGCTCGCATGGCCGCGATGTTGTCGATCAGGACGACGACCTGGCCGTCCCCCTCCCCGGCGCGTCGGCGGTCGAGCTCGGCGCGCAGATGGCGGATGAGGCGCACCTGGCGCTCGCGCTCGGCCGCGAGCACGACCGCGCCCGTGTGCGGCAGCCGCTGCAGCGGCGCGAGATCGCCTGCGCCGTAGTCGAACACGTACAGCTCGAGCTGCTGCGGGGAGTGCGCCCTCGCGAGCGTGATCGCAAGGCTCGCGAGCGCGCCCGTCGTGCCGCTGCCCGCGATTCCGTAGAGCAGGAGGTTGCCTTCCCGCAGCCGCCAGCCGACGGGATACTGCGTCTGCCGCGCCGGATCGTCCGCGAGGGCTACGAGGACCTCCCCGTTCTCAGCCGCCGTCCCCGTCGCGGCCCCGGCCGCCGCCAGCTCGGCGAGGTCGACCTGCCGGCCGAGCGGCTCGGGCCACGGCCGCCGAACAGCCGGCAGGCCCTGCGTCCGGTTCGCCTCGGCGATCGCGTCGACGAGGCGCGTCAGGTCCGACGGTCCGGGCGCGCCGGCCGCGCCGTCGGCGGCACCCTGCCGCTCGCGCGACCGCGGGCCGAAGACGAACGGCGCGACGTCGACGGCGCCGTCGACGCGCTCGCCGCTCACGCAGGTCACCAGCGCAGTCTGGATCGGGACGATCTCGGCGGGCCCCAGGCGTACGTAGGCGCGCCCTGGCTGGTGCCGGCTGAGCTCCGCGGCGTCCCGCGTCCCGATGACGTCGGTCGAGTCGCCGGGATCCTGGACCCGCAGCGCGATGCGCAGGTTCGTGTTCGTCTTGATGTTCTCGTTCACCGCGCCGGACGGGCGCTGCGTGGCGAGCAGCAGGTGCACGCCGAGTGTCCGGCCGCGCTGCGCGACGGAGACGAGCGCGGACAGAAACTCGGGCAGATCCTTGGCCATCGTCGCGAACTCGTCGATGACGACGAGCAGTCGCGGCAGCGGCTCGCCGCGCCCGAGCACCTGGTAGTCGCGCAGGTTGTCGACCCCGGCGTCGCGCAGCCGCCGCTCGCGATAGCGGACCTCGGCGTCAAGCGCGAGCAGGGCGCGCTCGCCGAGCTGCGCATCGAGGTCGGTCACCATGCCTACCGTGTGCGGCAGGCGCGCACACTCGTCGAACGCGGCGCCGCCCTTGTAGTCGATCAGCACGAATGTCAGCTGCGTCGGATCTGCGCACGCGGCCAGCCCCGCGACGAGGCTGCGCAGCAGCTCGCTCTTGCCCGAGCCCGTCGTCCCGCCGATGAGGCCGTGCGGGCCGTCGCGGACGAGATCGAGGCTGAAGACCCCCCGCTCGGTGACCCCCAGCGGCGCCACCGGCGCGGCGCCCGGCTCGGTGCGCTGCCAGCGCTCGCGGATCGAGGCCGCATCGACGCGCTCGAGCTCCAGCAGCGGCAGCAGTCGCACCATGTCCGGCAGCCCCGCGCCCGGCTGACGGAGCTCGGGATCCTCGAACCGGGCGAGATTGCGCGCGCAGTCGCGGGCGCGGGCGATCGTCGAGCCCGCGAGGACGACGTCGTCGACGTCCATGCGCCCGTCCGTGAACCGGACGGTCGCGCCGCCCTCCGCGTCGACGATCTCGATGATCGTGTTGCAGGCGGCCGGGAGGCGGTCAGTCGTCGAGGCGACGACGATGCCGGCAACCGGGACCTTCACCCGCCGGCCCGTCTCGTCGCGAAGGCTGCCGACACCGCTCAGCAGATCCCGCGCGGGGGCGTTCTTGCCCTCGGTGAGGACGTCGGAGTCGAGGACGACGAGCGCCGTCCCCGTCGCTGCGCCCGCGAGCAGCTCGCGCAGCAGCGGTTCGCTGTGCTCGCGTCCGGCGGCGAGCCATTGCTCTGCCCCGGCGCCGCGGCGCACGTGCGGCAGCCACTTGCACCAATCCCAGTCCGGCTCCCGGCCGGGATCGACGAAGACGCCGATCGTCACGTCGGCCGGGCCGTGGTGCACGGCTGCCTGGCAGACGAGGCTGCGCGCCGTCGCGAGCGCGGCGGCGCGCTCGCCGACGACGCCGACGACGCCGCCGCCGGAGAGGTCGACGCCCAACGGAGCGGCGCGCACCTCCCCCGCCGCGAGCGCCGCCGCCACCTCCGGCGCCCGCCTGCTCCCCGCGTCCTTCACCGCGGGCTGCCATGGCAGGTCCGCGAGGCCGGCGAAGATCTGCAGGAAGTCCTCCTGGTGGGGTCGGCGCTCCCACAGCCGCACGCTCGGCAGCGCGGCGCGACGCAGCACCTCGGGCGGATCGGGCAACAGCCCGCGCCGCCGCGCTCGCTCCGCGACGGCGCGCTCCGCGATGTCCCGCTCGAGCTCCTGGACCGCGGCGTCGTACTCGCGCCGGGAGCGAGCCCCGCCCTTCGTGCTCCTGCGCCGCGACTCCGCGTACTGGCCGACGGCGATGAGCGGGCTGAGCAGCGCGAACATCGCAAACCGGATGTCGCCCGTGACCATGATCATCACGACGGCGAGCACCAGCGGCCCGACGGTGGCGGCGATCGAGAAGTGCGGCTTCTCTGGCGCCCGCGCCTCGCTCGGAACCTCGACCGGGCCCGGCGCCAGCGTCAGCGGCGCCCGCGGCGGGCGGTTGAACGGCAGGGTGCCGGCAGGTCCGACCTGGCGGCGGATGTCCAGGGCGCGCGGCCGGTCGGCGTCCTGCGGGGGCCGCACGGCGATCGCGAGGACGCCGACCTCGACGACGCTCTGCGACTCGACCGCGACACGCTCGCCGGCCGCGAGACGGCGACCGTCCACGAACGTCCCGTTGCTCGAGCCCACGTCTGTCAGCGTGCACATCCCGGACGGCGCGACCTCGATCTCGCAATGCCTGGCGGAGACCGTCGAGTGGCCGAGGACGATGCTCGCTCCCTCCCGGCCGATCGACGACGTGCCCACGCCGAGCGGATACGTCCGACCCGCCTCCATGCCCGAGAGGATCACGAGCTCGAGGTCCTTGGGACCGACCAGCGGCGCCGGCGCCGGGACGCCATCTCCCGCGAGGGAGACGACAGCGCCGTCATGCAGACCCGCCTCCGCCAGAACGCTCCAAGCGGGCAGCTCGCGATCTCCGACGGCAACCGGCCCCGAATGGTTCGGCCCCAGCACCGCGCGCAGGAGATCCTCGACCGTGGCGCCGGGGCTGCGCAGCTCGAGGTCGAGCTCGCGATCGACGCCGCTGGACCGCAGGACGAGGCGCACAGGTCAGGCCACGAGTGTCACGGTCACTCGGGCGGCGCCAGCAGCGGCGGCTCGAGGGGAACCGGCTTGGGACGCGAGCGTTGCAGTTGGGCCTTCGGCTCCGGCCGGGCGCGCCGCGTGCGGCGAGCAGCCGATGGCGTACGCGACGATCGCCGCGCCGCGGTTCGCTTCGGACGGCTCGGGCGGGCGGGCAGAGCCGGAAGCGAGACGAGCCCCGGCTGCGCGATCCGGGGCGCCGCAACGGGTGCGCCGATCTGCTCGGGGCCCGGACGGGCGGGCGGGGCCGCCGGCGACTCGTCGCCACCGCCGGCGTAGATGCTGGCCGCGAGCACGATGCCGGCGGCGAGGATGCCGAGATGCAGGAGCAGGCGATGCTTCATTACGTTGCCTTCGCCGCGAAACGATAGCCCCGGCGGGCGAGCTGCTGTAGCGCGTCGCGCAGCCGGCGCTGCGCGGTTGCGACCCCGGCGCGACCCGTGTCGTAGGCGGCGCGAAGCCGGTCGAGCGTGTCGTCGGCGAGCCTGTCGAGCGTCCGCGCCTCCGCCTGCAGCGCGGCGCGCGCCTGCGCGACCGCGGGCTCATCGGCCGCGCGCGGCCTCAGCGACTCGATGCCGGCGGCGGCGCGACGGCTCGCGTCGGCGAGGAGGCGCAGGCTCTCCGCGCGCCGACGCAGGCTGCTGCCACCGAGCGCCGCGCGGGCGCGCGCCCGTGCGAGCGGACCGAGCGCTGCATCGAGACCGCGGGCGAGCTCCCCATCCGGTCCCGGCGGCAGGGCGCGCGCGCCGACGACGCGCATGCTCCCGAGGATCCCGTCACAGAGCGCTCCCGGCAGGGAGCCGCCGGCGGGACGCTCACAGGCGACCGCGGCGTCTCCCCCGCTCGTCGCCGCGACGAGCACCGAGAGGCGGCCGCCGCGCGTCAGGGCGCCCTCGTAGCGCAAGGCGGTGACCCGGCCGACGCGGACGGTCGTCACGTCCGGCCTGCCGTTTGCGAAGCGGCGTTCGACGCGGTCCGGCAGCCCGGCGGGGACCGAGCTGGCCTGCCGCAGCCTGCCCGCACGGACGACCGCCGTCTCGCCGGCCGTGCCGACGGTGGACAGCGCCACCGGCCGCTCGATGTCCAGGCCCCGGATCGGGGGCCCCGATCCCGGCTGCCTCACCCATGGGGGCCCGTAGGTGACCTCGACGAGGCTGCCGGCGGCCACGCGCGAGCCCTCGCCGCCTCCCCCTGGCCCACGAAGCGACGCCAGCAGCGGCAGTGCGATCGCGAGCGCGACCACGGCAGCGAGCGACCCGTGCCGCGCCAGGGCCGCTCGCACCCGGTCCCGGCGCCCGGCCGGGGCCGCGCCGTCCGCGGCCTCGATCCCACCCCGGCGGCGGACCAGCCGCGTGGCGCCGCGGTTTGGCGCCGCCGCCGCGATCTGACTGCCGGTGACCCGCGGCGGCTGGCCAGCGGGCGCCGGAACGCGGACGAAGCCGCCGAACACCGCGGGCTGCCCGCGTTCGCCATCCGGCAGCGTCGCGACGGCGGCCTCGATCGCATCGACCAGGGCGGTCGCCGACCCGAAGCGCTCGTCCGGCTTCTTGGCCATGCCCCGAACGATGACCTCCTGCAGCACGGCCGCTGCGGGAAGATCCTCGACGGCAAGCGCCGGGGGCGGCTCCACGAGATGCGCCTGCATGACGCCGGCGTCGGTCTCCTTCGGGTACGGCACCTGACCGGTGAGGCACTCGAACGCCATCGCCGTGAACGAGTAGATGTCGCTTGCCGGCGTCAAGGGCTCGGCGCGGATCTGCTCCGGACTGGCGTAGTGGACGGTCCCTACGAAGCCGCCCGCCGTGGTCAGGCCGCGGGTCTCGCCGCCCGTGGCGACGCCGAAGTCCCCGAGGTAGGGATGCTCGCGCGCGAGCAGGATGTTCTCGGGCTTGACGTCGCGATGGACGAGCCCGATGTCGTGTGCGGCATCGAGCGCGTCGGCGAGCGGACGCAGGATCCGCACGGTTCTCCCAGGGCTCAGCCCGGTGCCGCGCAGGATCTCGGCGAGCGTGCCACCCTCGATCAGGCGCATCGCGATGTAAAGGTGCCCGGCGTCCTCGCCCGTGTCGTAGACCGGCACGATGTGCGGGTGCTCGAGCGTCGCCGCGTGATGGGCCTCGCGCCGGAAGCGCTCGCGGAAGGCGCCGTCCTGGGTCATGTCCCGGCCGAGCACCTTCAGCGCGACCGGCCGGCTCAGGGACAGCTGGTGGGCGCGGTAGACGACGGCCATCCCGCCGATCCCGAGCACCTCTTCGATGCGATAGCCGCCGAGAACCTCTCCGCTGCGCAGGATCGTCCTGCTCGATGCCACTATGCGGGGGGGCAGCGCGTGGTGCGCCGCGGTGTCTTCCGTGCCAGGCATCCCGCGGAGACCTGCAGGCCTCTCGTGCCCTCCGGCTTGCGCCGGAAGCGGTAGCGCTGGTAGCGCGTGACGAAACCCGGCGCGGTGAGCTGCAGCTCGATCCGCGTGGACGAGCGCAACGGCAGCGGGCGCGGGAGCGTGATCTTCAAGGACCCGCGCGCGGGCACCCGTCGCACGACCTTCAGCTTCCGCGCGCAGCCGCTCACGCACAGGACCCGCAGGAGCGCGCCGCGCTGCGCTCCGACCACGTCGCCGAGCCCGTTGAATGTCCCCAGTCCCCGCCCGCGGCTCGCGCGCGTCGCGAACAGCGGCTTGAACGCGGACAAGCGCGTGCGCGCGGGGGCGCCCGGCACCTCGTAGACCTCCAAGGCGGACACGGCCGAGGACTCGCGGCCGCCGAGGTCGTAGGCGCGGGCAACGACGTTGTGCGTGCCTGCGCCGAGGCTTGCCGAGCTCAGCAGCGCGCCGTATGCGGACGTGCCCGTAGTCGGGTTTACGGACCTGGTCTCGTTATCGACGGTGAACGTGACCCTGCTGACGCCGCGGTTGTCCGTGGCGTCAGCCGTCACGGCGATCGGATCGCCGCGTTTCACGCGAGCCGTGGCACCGGTGATCTTCACGACCGGCGCCTGCGCGGGGATGACCGTGTAGTCCAGGTAGTAGACACTGGGCGGCGCCATCCACGTCTTCAGCTCCGCGACGGGCGCGTAGTACTCACGGTAGACCCCGGGCTGCGGAGCTTTGGTGATCCAGGTGAACCGGCCGATCTGGCCGGGCGGCACCTCTGCCTGGTCCAGCGCCGTGGGCCTGTGCGGGCCGACCCAGTCCCCCTGGTTGAAGAACGGGCTGGTGCGGTCGAAGGGGTTGGATGTCCCGAGCCGCACGGGCACCTCCCCGGCGGGGAACCAGGTCTTCGTCCCGGTGTTCTTGAAGCTGATGAACTGCTCCGCGGTGTCGCCGGGCTCCAGCGTCATGTAGCAGCAGAACTTGTCGAGCTGCACGCTGTACTCGGCGGTCTGCGCGGCGGCGGGCGCGGCGATGAGCAAGACCGCCACCATCGTTGCCATCCCGGAGGTCAGCTTGCGCACCGGGGGCAGGATACGGGGCCTCGGGCGTCGTCGTCGCGGATGACGCCGCGGGCACCGGCGCATCCCTGACCGCGAGTCTGAACATCCGCTGACCAACCCGTCCCCGTGCTCCCGGAGCGCGACACCGGCGCCGACAACGGCTGCATGCGAGGCATCCTGGCGGCCATGACCGCGTGCATCCTGTGCCTGACCCTCGGCGTCCAGTCGGCATCCGCCGGCCTGCTGAAGGACGGCTCGGCGCTCGTCGACAGGCTCGTCGGCGGGATCGCCGACGACGTCCTGCGCGGGGGCGGGTCCGGCGACACGTTGCTCGGCGGCCTTGGCGATGACCTGCTGTCGGGGGGCTTCGCCGCCGATCGCCTCATCGGCGGCCTCGGCGCCGACCGCCTGCTCGGCGGTTCGGGCGACGACCGGCTCGACGGCGGTGAGGGCAACGACGCCCTCGAGGGCGGCACCGGCAACGACGAGGTCGACGGCTCCAGCGGCGATGACGTCATCGATGGCGACGATGGCGACGACACGATCCGCGCCGGCGACGGCGCCGACTTCGTCGTCGAGCAGCGCTTCGGCGACGACCGCCTCATCGATGGCGGGCCCGGCGACGACTACCTCGATTCCAACCGTGGCACCGACCGGCTCGTCGCCGGCGGCGCCGGCGACGACATCATCCTGCTGGGCAACGGCGCCGACCGCGCCGACGGCGGGCCCGGCAACGACGCGATCGACGGCGGTGCCGGCGACGACACGATCGACGGCGGCGACGGCGACGACCTGCTCTCCGGCGGCCGCGCCGGCGAGGATCGCCTCCTGGGCGGGCCCGGCAACGACGTCATCTACACCGGCTCGGGCCTCGACCGCGTCGACTGCGGCGACGGCCTCGACACCGTCTTCGTCTCATCGATCGGCGAGGGCCAGGCGACGACCGGCTGCGAGAGCATCCACCTCGGCGACCCGGTCCACATCCGCGAGTTCAACGCCCTCGCCGGGCGCTCGAACGCGGGCCTGCTGCGCGGCGGCCTGCAGGCGGCTGCGCTCGGCTCCCCCGCCAGCGGCGAGCTCGCGCACGAGAGCCGCAGGGGGACCAGCGCCGCCGACCGGCTCGTCGGCACGGAGCTCGCCGACAACCTGCTCGGCTGGAACGGCGACGACACGCTGTACGGCGAGGCCGGAGACGACATGCTCGACGGTGGCGGCGACGACGACGTCGTGCGCGGCGGCGGCGGCGCCGACCAGCTCTTCGGCCGCTTCGGCAACGACCGCATCCACGGCGAGGCCGGCGACGACGAGCTCGAAGGCGGACGCGGCGACGACCGCATCCACGGCGAGGCCGGCGACGACCGGCTCAACGGGGGCTACGGTCGCGACCGCATCTACGGCGGCGCCGGCGACGACACGATCCGTGCCGTCGGCGGCGGCAGCGACGTCATCGACTGCGGCCCCGGCTTCGACCGCGTTCTCAAGGACCGCCGCGACCGCGTGCGTGGCTGCGAGCGCGTCAACGGCCATCGCTCGCGGCGCTGAGCGACCGCCTGGCCGAGGTATGTCTTCCCGCGAGCGCTCAGCGTTCCCGGGATGACACGGACCCCGGCCCGACATGCCGTCTCGGCTTATGGGGGCGTCGTAGGCGGCGACGCCGCGGACGCCGGCGCGCCCTTGACGTACACGAGGCGGCCGTCGGCGAGCCGGAAGACCTCGCCGACGCGCTGGCCCGAGCCGGTGACGGTCTTGCCGCTCAGGCGCACCGTCTTGATCTGGTCGCCCTCCTTGACGATAAGCGTCTGGCCACTGGCCTCGGTACGCACGAGCGTGACGTTCTGGCGCGTCAGCAGGTCGGTGAGGTTCACCGACTGCAGTGCGGCGAGCAGGAACGCCACCGCAAGCACGATGCCGAGATCGAAGAGGTTGACGAGCCCGTCAAGCGGATCGCCCGAGCGATCGATGCGCAGCCGCGCCCGCGGCGTGACCCGGGACGTCATCGCGAGCGGCCGGGTCGGAGGTCACCGGGCACCACCGTCGAGCAATGGCGCGCAGTCATCGCGAGCGGCCCGGTCGGAGGTCGACCTGCACCACCGTCGAGCAATGGCGCGCTGTCATCGCTCCTCCGGAGTGAGCGCTGCGGCGACGTACTCGAGGTCGGACAGATCCTGGGCGTAAAGCCGGTCGCGGACGAGCGAGATCGCGAAGGCGACGGCCCCGATGAGCAGCCCGATGACCGTCACGCTGAAGGCGACGCGGAGGTTCTCCGAGAGCTGCGTGACGTCGCCCTTGGCCAGCCCGTCGAGCGCGGGCGAGAGTGGGATGAGCGTCCCCATGAGGCCGAGCGCGGGGCCGAAGCGCACGAGCATGCGGCTGCGCTCGAGCTTGCGCAGCGAGCGCAGGTCGAAGTCCGCGAGCGCCTTGGCACGGCGGTCGGCGGCGCCCGGCTCGTCGTGGTGGTCGACGAGCTGCGCGAGCGTGTCGGCCATCTGCGCGCTCGACGCGAGCGGCATGAGCGCGCGCTGGGCCGTTCCCTGATCGCCGGCGCCGAGCGCCTGCCGGGCGCTCGCCGAGGCTTCCTCGACCTCCCCGAGGCGCCCGCTGTGGCTGCGCCGGCTGAGCTCCACGATGAACGCGCCGAGGTCGAAGAGGAGGAACGCCAGCGCGAGCCCGGCCGCGATGAAGACGGGCACGCGCAGCCCATTCGCGATCTGGAAGAGAAGCTCCTCGATGCCGGCGGCGGCCATCATGCGGTGCGCAGTCTGACGCGTCGTTGCTCTGCAAGCGCGCCGAGCGTGACGACGAGGAACGCCAGCGCGACGGTCGCGGGAACCCGCCCCGGATCGTCCTGCACACCGCCGCGCGCAGCCTGCACGCCCTTCGGGCTGCCGGCCGGCTTCTCCTCGACCACCGGGGGCAGCGCGCCGGTGATCGCGGCGCCCTGGCCGGCGAGCAGCACGCCGGTGATCGTCAGCAGGGGCCGCGTGCGCTCCGCCGGCGAGGCGCGGTCGAGGGCACGTTCGGCCACCGCCGCGCGGTGCGCAGCCTGGCGGCGGCGCCTGGCCGCGGCACGCTCCCGTGCGTGCTGGCGCGCGCGCTGACGTGCGAGCTCGCGGACCACGGCCTGCACGTCGGTCGTCCCGTTCGCGCCGGGAGTGCCGCCGCCACCGGTGCCGCCGACGCCGCCGGCCCCGGTGCCGGTTCCCGAGCCGGGGGCCTGCGGATTGCCGGTTCCGCTCCCGGGCGAGGTGGCGTCCGGGGCCTTGGGCCCCGCCTGCGGGTCGCCGACGCGCACGTTCACCGTCGCCACGCCGCCGCAGATCGTCGCGCAGCTCGCCGTCGAGCCGTTCGTCCCGCGGGCTGCGACCTGGACCTGCTGCTCGCTGTCGAAGGCGAAGCTGTGCGTGACGCGCGGGCCGACGGCGGTCGTGCCGTCGCCGAAGTCCCAGTGGTAGGTGATCCGGGCCCCCGACGGCGGGAAGCGCACGCGCGCGCTGAACGTCACCGGCTTGCCGGGCTTGACCTTCGTCGGGCTCGCGGTCGCCTTGACCGCCAGCAGCGTGCCGCCGTCGACCGTGACCTCCAGCGGACCGGCGCCGGAGCTGACGACGTTGTCGGCCGCGTTCGTGCCGCCCGCGCCGCGGACCGGCCGGAAGAAGCGGGTGCTGACCCCCTCGTCGGTGACGAGCGCCGGCCCCTCCGCAAACGGCGGCGGGTCGGTGAGGTCGGAGCGGTTGAGCACCGCGAGGCTGCCGTCCGCGCGGACGACCGAGACGAACTTCACCGAACTCGGACTGACGCCCGCGAGCGCCAGCAGACCGCGCATCGACAGGCCCCCGAGCCGGATCTTCCTGCCGGCGCTCCCGGGGCTCCCGCGCAGCGTGTAGGTCCTGGCCGGCACGTCAGCGGCCGCCGCGATCTGGTTTCCCGACACGGTGACGGGCTGCGCGCTCTGCCTGCTGAAGACCGTGACGCCGGGCCCGCTGGCGAGCGCGCCGGCGGGCACGAGGCCCGTCGCGATGCCCAACGCGACCGCGGCGAGCGCGCAGCGCACGAGCGGTGTCTGGATCCTCCGTGCCATGGTCTGCGGGCCACGCTACCTCACTCGTACGCCAGGGCCTGCAGTACGTCCAGCCGGGCCGCGCGTCGCGCCGGCCACAGCGATGCGAGCATCCCGGCGAGGGCGGCACCCGCCACGAGCAGCACGAGCGTCGTGACCGGGAACGTCAGACGGAAGCCCTCGGCCTCCAGCGGGCGGCTGATCGCCAGCGCGAAGAGGACGCCGAGAACGAGCCCGAGCAGTGCGCCGATGAGCGACGTGATGACGGCTTCCAGGCGCACGATCCGCTTGACCTGCCGGCGCGACGTGCCGACCGCGCGCAGCAGCCCGAGCTCGCGCGTGCGCTCGAAGATCGACAGCGCGAGCGTGTTGACGATCCCGAACAGCGACACGATCACCGACAGCGCCAGCAGCGCGTAGATGAGGTACAGCAGCTGGTTGATCTGCCCCGCCTGCGCCTCCTTGACCTGCTCGCGGTCCTGCGTCTCGGCGTCCGGGAAGCGCGCATTCAGGAGGCGGTCGATCGCCGCGCGCGTCGCGACCGGCGGCGCGCCGCCGGCGAAGCGCAGGAAGACGAACGAGTCCTCCTTGGCGTCGAAATCGGCCCTCAGGCGCGCGTTGGGAAGGACGAGCCCACCGCCGAGCAGGCCGAAGTCGCTGCCCT
>Ga0136631_10000253_pt1 | contig 16526 bp, 10 predicted proteins | sample AntDrymUQ6012206_2_FD_104655 | JGI IMG/M metagenome (GOLD analysis project Ga0136631, IMG submission 104655) | Polar desert sand microbial communities from Dry Valleys, Antarctica - metaG UQ601 (22.06) | ecosystem: Environmental > Terrestrial > Soil > Desert | place: Antarctica: Dry Valley... | reverse complement strand
CGAGCACGTGCTCGGGCACGAGATCGCGCTCGTGCATCAGCCGGGCCAGCCGGCCGAGCAGTTCGTCGTCGGCATGAGTGGTCGGTCGGAGCTGGATGACGGTCATGGCTCAGGTCACCGCAAGCTCGCGGTTGCGCTCTTCGAGCTCGGCGGTCAGCAGAGGCGCGCCCATCGCGCGCGTGCGCTCCAGCGCTGAGCTCAGGTACCGGCTCGCCAGCCGGCGGTCGCCCCGCATGTCGGCGAGGTAGGCGAGGTAGGAGTCGACGGGTCCCAAGAAGAATGTGTAGGCGACGACGATGTTGCGGTGCGCGTACGGAAGAAGCGCGGTGTAGAGCGCCTCGGCACGGTCGGCGTCGCCGAGCTTGGCGCACAGCTCGCTCAGCAGCGCGAGCGTCGTGAGCCGGTACATCCCGTGCGGCACGGCCTCCGGTCCTTCCGCCAGCTCGCGCTCGTAGATCGCGCGCGCCGCCGCCTCGTCGCCGGCTTCGAGGTGAAGCAACGCGAGCCCGCTCGGCCAAGAGGTGCCGCGTCCCGCCCCATTCGCCAGCCGCTCGACGAGCGGCATGATCTCGTTGACGCGATCATCGCGCCGGCGCGCGGAGAAGAGCTTCGCCGCCCAGTCGCTGATCGCGTTGCGCATGTGAGCGCGTCGGCCGTGGCGCAGCCCCTCCTCCGCGCAGCGCGCGGCGAGCTCGACGTCCCCGGTGAGCTCGGCCCAGTTTCCCCTCCAGTGCGCCGCGAGACTCTGCAGCACCGGCTGGCGCAGCTCGGCAGCGAGCCCTTCGAGCTTCGTCAGCTCGCGCTCTGCGGCTTCGAGGTCGCCGAGCTCGAAGAGATCGTAGAGGCGCCAGTGGTGCTGCTCGGCAGCGAGTTCCCGATGCTCCCCACCCACCGACGCGAGCTCCTCCATGAGCGCGAGCCGCTCCGGGAGGTGGCGCACGTCGGTCAGCGTGACGTGACGCGCGAGCAGCGCGCCCGTCAAGACGTTGTCGTCCCCCAGCCTGCGCGCGATCTCGAGAGCCTCGCCGCTCATGCTGATCGCGCGCTCGTGCTCGTAGGGATAACCCATGTTCTGAGCCAGGCGACTGAGCAGCAGGGCTCGCGACGCCGTGTCCTCGCGGGGCAGCGTGCTGACGGCCTCCTCGAGCACTTCGCGGTAGCGCCCGTCGACGAAGGCCGATTCGTACCATCGCTCCCCGAGCCCGATGGCGGCTTTGGCGAGCTGCTCGGGATTCCCGCGGCGTGACGCGCTGTCGGCGGCGGCAAGGAACGTGGCGCGAGCGGTCTCGCCACCGGCATGCCACTGCGCGCGTCCGAGCGCGAGCAGTACGTCGCAGCGCTCGGAGTCCTCGCCGTCTCCGAACAACTCCAGCGCGTGGCAGAAGTGCGCTGCCGCCTCTTCGTAGGCCAACAGCTTGGTCGCGCGCTCGGCTGCGGCGATCGAGTACCGCCGCGCGGGACCGTCGCCGGCGAAGTGCCTGGCGAGCCAGAAGTGGTGGGCGAGCTCCGCGGGGTTGACGGCCTCACGCTCGGCCATGCCCTCGAGCGCCATGGCCACCCGGTGGTGGAGACGCACCCTGCGGCTCGCCGTGAGCTGGCGGTAGAGCACCTCGCGCACGACGGCGTGGGAGAAGGCGAAGACGTCGACCTGGCTCGTCTCCTCGCGGATCAGTCCGGCGACGATGTTCTCCTCCACCGCCGTGATGACCTCCTGCGGCTTGGCGTCGAGAAGCTCCTCGACCACGCCCAGGCGAAACTCACGTCCGATGACGGATGCCGCCACCAGAGCCTCGACGCCGAGCGCGGACAGGTTGAGCATGCGGCGCAGGATCACCTCGGCGACGCCGTCCGGAACGCCGACCCGCTCGAGCGAGCTCTCGGTCACCGTCTCAGGCGACGGCAGGTCGGCGTCTTCGACGGCGCGAAGGGTCTCCTGGATGAAGAACGCGTTGCCCTCGGTCTGCTCGCGCAGCCGGCGGACGAAGCCTGCCGTGACGGGCCTGCCCAGGCGGTCGGAGACAAACGCCCTCGTCTCTGCCTCTTCGAGGCCCTCGATCTTCATCCGCTCGAAGGATCGCTCGCGGCGGACGTCGGCAAGCACTTCGCTCAAGGGGTGATCGATGCCGACCTCCACGTCGCGGAACGTCGCGACCACGAGCAGGTTTCCAAGCTCGGGCTCCCGTAGCAGGTGGCGCAGGAGCAGGAGCGATGGCTTGTCGGCCCAATGCAGATCGTCCAGGACGAGCAGGACCGGCCATTGGCCGCACGCCCGCGTCAACACGTCGAGGACTGCCTCGAACAGGCGGTAGCGCAACGTCTCCTGGTCGCCGGTGCGCGCCGCCAGATCCCCCGGCGCAGACAGCTCCGGAATGAGCAGACTGAGGATCTCGCGCTGCTCCTCCGGGACCGGCTGCGTTCCCTGGACGAGCAGCGGGCGCAACGCCTCGACGAAGGGCTGGTGGGGAAGCAGCGCGTCCTCGTCGGCTCGACCGTAGAGGGCCGCTCCTCCGGCCCGGTGGACCTCCTCGGCGAATTCCAGGGCCAGCCGCGTCTTGCCGATCCCCGGCTCCCCGACGAGCAGGACGAGCTCCGTCTGCCCCGCGCGGCTGCGGTCCCAGACCTTTCTCAGCGCGGTCAGACACGCCTCGCGTCCGATGAAGGCGCCCTCGCCGACCGCGCGGGCCGCAGGGGCGGGCAGACCCACGGGTGCGTCCCCGTCGGCTGCCGTATCCGCAGGCTCCGATGCTCCAGACGCTCCCTCGTGGAGCAACCTCCCGTGCAGCGCGACGAACTCGGGGGAGGGGACCGTTCCCAGCTCGTCTCGCAACAGTGTTCGTATGCGCTCGAACGTGCGCACGGCCTCGGAGACGTCGCCGCGGCACGCCTGGATCTCCATCAGCAGCGCGTACGCCGTCTCGCGGAAGGGCTGGATCTCGATGACCGCGCACGCTGCCCGCTCCGCGACGGCAAGGTAGTCGCCGCCGAGCGCGAGCGCGGCACGCGCGGATGCCTCCAACGCTCGCGGCTTCAGCTCGCCGAAGTGCCTGCGCCAGGAATCGACCCAGTCGCCCTGCAGCCCCGGCAACAGCGGCTGATCGAGCACGTGCAGCGCGGACTGCGCCGCGTGGAGCGCTGTCAGCGCGTCCTCCGCCGCAAGTGCGGACTCGGCCTGCTCGAGCTGCTCGGCAACGCGTTGGACGTCGACGTCGGCGCCGTCGGGAAGGTGCAGCGTCAGGACCCCACGGCCGGTGATGAGATCCGGCCCGACGGCGCGGCGGACCTTCGCGAGCACGCTGCTCAGCGCGGCGTCAGGATCCGCAGGGCACCGCTTGGACCAGAGAACGTCCTGCAGTTCGTCGCGGTCGACCGGCCGGGAGCGATTGAGGACGAGGTACGCGAGCAGCGTGCGACCCTGCCGCCCGGGCAACCGGGCGACAACCGGGTGTCCGTCACGCTGCACGTGCAGCTCGCCGAACAGCGCGATCCGGAGCGTGGCATCGAGGGGCGGGGTCACCGTCGCTCCCACCCGGCCCTCGTCATCGTGACCGCGTAGGGCCGATCCCGTCTGGTGACATTGCGGTTGAGGACGTCCGACAGGCTGTTCGTCTTCTTGATCTCCTGCCAGCCCAGCGGCGAGAACGTCTCCCTGTTGAACACGCGCGGCGCCAGCAGCGGATTCGTCAGCGCCTGCGAGAACGCATCGACGCCGACCATCCGGCCCACGAGCGACGGCAAGACCGAGTTGGGGCGTGGGTCCTCCGCGAACAGGCCGACGTAGAACTCGATCTCCTCGGGGCTGCGGTAGCACTCGGCCAGGGCCTCGCGGACGCGCGGGTCGCCGGAGATCTGGGCGACGTTCGTCACACGCGGGAACCCGCAGCTTGCGCGATAGTCGTTGTAGGAGGCGAGTTGCACGGCGCGGCCCTTCTCGATGGTGGCCCTCTCGGCCACCAGGAGGTAGGGATCGGTGTTGAACAGACCGATCCGCCCCGCGCGCTGGCTCGACGCCTCCTCGAACAGCAGGCCCAGCCCGTGCTCGGGCACGAACCTGGGATTGAGCGCCGTCTCCTTCAGCGGCCGCATCCGGCCCCCGGCCAGCAGCTCGGACGGAATCAGGCTATGCCACCGGTACAGGAGGTTGAAGTCGCTCGCCATCCGGTTCGTGCGCATCCACCGTGCACGCTCGAAGCCCTTCGTGCCATCGAGGAACAGACGGAAGCGGTATGGGGCGATGTGATTGATGTACTCGTCGATGACGATCTTGATCAGCATCACGATGTTGATGTTGCGGGCGGTCTGAAAGACACGCTCGTCGTCCCAGCCGTAGGCGGCCTCGAGCTCCCTCGCGAGCCGGTTGTGCTCGCGGAGGAAGAGCGTGTTCATCATCACATGGCCGATCTGGACGTTTCCCGTGTCGGTCCCGATCGCGAAGAGGTACGGCCGGTCCTGCGGATCGAACATGCCTTCCCGCGCGACCGTGATGGAGCCGAAGCGACTCGTGCCGTCGGCGGCGTAGAGATACGGGGGGAAGATCTCCTTGCCGGCGCCCTGGCACGCCATCAGGCCCCCCTCGTGCGCGCGCAGCTCACACGTCGCCTGGGGCGTCAACCCATAGATCTGGCACAGGTCGATCTCGTGCGTCGAGTTGTTCCGCTTGGGATCCGGAGTCGTGTCGGGCGGCTGCGGGCGGTCGCTGCGCAGGAAGCCGTCGGTGAACCATTGCGCGAAGTACGCGAACAGGACGGTCGACTTCTCGCACAGATCATCCTCACCGCGCGTCGGCGACGGCCGCCGGAACAGCTCGCCGATGCGATCGACGGGGGGCAGGCTGTCCGGCGCGCGGACGACCGGGCCCAGGTGCCGACCGTCATAGCCTCGGTCGGTCAGCGAGTCCCACGACGTGTAGTCGCTGCGCGTGCTGAAGGGATCGGGACGGGGCGTCATCTTGCTTGCGGCAATCGAGATGAGCCGCCTGTTGACCAGCCTCCTCAGCCACCCGACAGACTGAACCGCGCTCCAGAACCGCCGCCCCTTGGTGGTCAGCGCAAATTCCAGTGTGTTGAGGAAGCCGTCCCGCTTCGTGCTCCGCTTGGCTCTCCTCACGGCGAGCTCCCCTCGATAGACGCGGACGGCTGCCGGCGACGACGCACCAAGCTTCTGGGTTTTGGAGTCAGCGCGCCCCGTCGGCATACCTGATTAGAGAGAGCACGCACAGGCGCCTCAGATACAGCGGATCGCCAACTTTCCGCCAAGAAGGACAACGTTGCGACAACCGGATGCCAAGGCCTGAACAGCACATTGCGTCGCGTCGCCTGAAAGCCATGAGTCAGGAGCGCCGGACGAATGTTGACGCACAATGCCCCTTCCAAGACCCGCAACCGCCGATGCGCGGACGAGATCACCCAGCTCGTCGAGCGCGCAGCAGCCGGCGACGCCAGGGCGTGGAACGAGCTCGTGGAGGAGTTCGGCGGCCTCGTGTGGTCGATCGCGCGAGCGCACAGGCTGAGCCACGAGGAGGCCGCGGACGTCTCACAGACGACCTGGATGCGACTCGTCGAGCAGCTTGACCGCCTCCAGAAGCCGTCGCGCGTCGGAGCGTGGCTGGCGACGACGGCGCGCCGCGAGAGCCTGTTGTCGACGCGGCGCTCCTCACGCGTGATCCCGTCTGGCGACGACCTGCCGGACATCGCGGACGATGCGCCCGCGCACGACGCTGTCCTGCTGACGCAGGAGCGCGATGACGCGCTCTGGGCGGCGTTCATGCGCCTGAACGAGCGCGATCGCGTCCTGCTGCGCCTCGTCGTGACCGAGCCCGCGCCGTGCTACGAGGAGATCTCAGCGGCCCTCGACATGCCGGTGGGCAGCATCGGCCCCACGCGCGGGCGCGCGCTGGAGCGGCTTCGCCGCGAGATCGAGGACCCAGATCTCCTCCGCCAAGTCGCATGACGACGGTCAGCGGCCTACCGGTGCCCACTCATTCTCCTCCAGGAGGATGGGTGGGCACCCGCTATCTCACCGGGCCGATCCGCGACGCGCCGACCTGCGACCGCCCCATTCGCCCGGAATGTGGGTGGGCGTATCGGTCGCGCGGTGTCAGCGCTCTGTAGGGCAATGGTCCGGTTTTCGATCCTAGGTCCGATTGAGCTGTGCGACGGCGAGCGCCGCGCGGCGGTGGGCGGTTCGCGGCAGGTGGCGTTGCTGGCGTTGCTGCTGGTCAACGCCAATCGCGCGCTGTCCAGCGATCAGCTCATCGATGCCTTGTGGGGCACTCGGAGGGCCGGAGCGGTCAAGCGCTTGCACGTCACGATCGCACGGCTGCGCCGGACGCTCGATGCCGGCGGGGTGCCGGGTGAGTCGGTGCTGCGGACCGTCGCGGGTGGCTATCTGCTCGTGGTGCGGCCGGGCCAGCTTGATGCCGAGGTGTTTCAGACGCATGTGGAGGAAGGGCGCCGCGCGCTACAGGACGGTGACGCGGCGCGCGCGCGAGAGCTGTTCGGCGAGGCGTTGGGGATGTGGCGCGGCCCCGCGCTGGCCCCGGTCGCCTACGAGCCGTTCGCACAGCCTGAGATCCGGCGCCTGGAGGAGCTGCGTCTGTCCGCGCTCGAGGCGCGGCTCGATTGCGAGCTGCGGCTCGGCGAGCACGGCGCGCTGATCGGTGAGCTCCAGGTGCTCGTCGCCGCCCATCCAGGCCGCGAGCGTCTTGCCGCGCAGCTGATGCTCGCGCTGTATCGCGGCGGGCGTCAAGGCGAGGCGCTCGACGTCTACGCGCGTACGCGCGCGTACCTGTCGGGCGAGCTGGGTCTCGAGCCGGGGCCGGCGCTGCGAGGCCTTCAGGCCGAGATCCTCGCGCAGTCACCGGCGCTGCAGCGGGTTTCCGACGAGCCCGGCTCCGATTCGGCGGCCGATCCGCCGGCGACAGAGGAGCCTGCCGTGCTGGCGGCCGTCGTCGGCGGCGGATCCAGTGTCGCGGTGGCGCCCGTCATGCTGGCGCTTCCGCGTTCACTGCAGTCCCCCGAGGGCGTCCCGTTCGTCGGCCGCGACGCAGAGCTCGAACACCTGCGCGAGCGCTGGACAGAGGTCTGCGCTATTGAGCGCACGGCGGTCGTCCTGGGCGGCGAGGCCGGAATCGGCAAGACCCGCCTGGCGGCCGAGTTCGCCGGTGCGGTGCACCGGGAGGGTGCCCTGGTGCTCTACGGGCGCTGCGACGAGGGGCTCGCGGTGCCCTACCAGCCGTTCGTCGAGGCGCTGCGACCGTACGCCCGCGCAGCCGGCCTCGATCGCCTGCGCGCCGAGCTCGGTGACCTGGCGCCCGAGCTGGGGAGGCTGCTGCCCGAGCTCGCCGGGCTGGGCGAGCCGCTGCGCGCCGATCCGGAGTCCGAGCGCTACGCGCTGTTCGAGGCCGTCACCGCGCTCATCGAGGCGGCGACACGCGAACAGCGCATGCTGCTCGTTCTCGACGACCTGCATTGGGCGGCCAACCCGACGTTGCTCTTGCTGCGTCACCTGATCCGCTCCGAGCGCACGCTCGGTGTCCTGCTGCTCGGCACCTATCGCGAAACGGAGCTGGACGCCGGCGACCAGCTTGTCAAGCTGTTGGCCGACCTGCATCGCGACGCGAGTGTGCAGCTTCTGAGCGTCGGCGGGCTCGGCGAGCCCGCGATCGCGGCGCTGCTGGAGGCGGCGGTCGGGCACGCGCTCGACGAGCGCACTTCACAGCTCGTGCGCGTGCTCGGAGCCCAGACTGCCGGCAATCCGTTCTTCGTCCGCGAGCTGCTCGCCCACCTGGCCGGGTCCGATCACTGCCTGAGTGCGGGTGTCACGGCGATGCAATTCGAGGCCCCGGAGGGGCTGCGGCACGTGATCGGTCAGCGGGTCGCGCGCCTGTCGGCGCCCGCCGGGTGTGCGTTGAGCGTCGCGGCGGTCGCGGGCGCAACGTTCTCGTTCGCCGTCCTCGAGCATGTGCTGGGCGATTGCTCCGGCGTGCTCGACGCTCTCGACGAGGCCGTCACCGCGGGACTGCTGACCGAGGCCGGACACGGTGACCATGCCTTTGCGCATGCGCTCGTGCGCCAGACGATCTACGGGCAGCTCGGCTCCGCGCGGCGGATGCGTCTTCACCGCCAGCTCGGCGAGGCGCTGGAAGCGCTCGGCGATGCGGACGCGCACGTCGGGGCGCTCGCGCACCACTTCGCGCAGGCCGCGGCCGACGGCCAAGGCGTCAAGGCGGCCGCATACGCTCTGGCCGCGGGACGCAGCGCGACCGCTCGCCTCGGCCATCACGAGGCCGCCGCCCACTACGAACGCGGCCTCGAAGCACTCGCGCTGAGCGGGCAGCCGCAACTGCAACAGCGCTGTGAGCTGCTGCTCGCGCTCGGCGACGCCCGCTGGGCTGCCGGCGAGCTCGACAAGGCCAGACAGGCCTGCCAGCAAGCCGCCGAGCTCGCCGAGAAGCTCGGCGACCCCACCAGGCTGGCGCGCGCGGCCCTTGGCTTCTGCGGACCGCACCGCTTCGAGGTGGCCACAGCGGTGACCCGGCGCGCTGCCGGCCTGCTCGAACGAGCGCTCGCTGCACTCGACGACGACGACACCGCGCTGCGCGCGCAGCTGATCGGCCGCTTGGCGGACTACACGGATGTCGAGCGCAAGCCGGTGCTCGCGCGCCAGGCGCTGGAGACGGCTCGGCGTGTGGCGGACAACGCAACGCTCGCCGACGTGCTCGCCAGTACCCACCGCGCCATACGCGGCCCGGACGCCCTGCACGAATCCCTGGCCGTGACCCGGGAGCTCGAGCGCGTCACCGACGAGGTCGGTGACCGCCGGCTGCAGGCACGAGCGCATGGATGGCTGCTTGACCTCCTGCTCGAGCTGGGCGACAGCGAGGCCGTCGAGCGCGAGCTCGAGGCGCTGCAGCGGCTGACCGAAACACGAAGCGAACGCTTTTTCACCTGGTTCCTTGGGGTGTTTCGGGCCAACCACGCGCACCTCGGGGGGCGACTTGAGCACTGCGAGGCGCTCGCACGCGAGGCCCTGGCCCACCGCTTCGAAGGCTACGACGAGACCGCCGCCCACATCTTCGCGGTGCAGATGCTCTTCGTACGCCGCGAGCAGGGACGACTCGACGAGCTCGTGGAGACAGTCGAAGGGTTTGCCGCGCAATACGGTCAGCTCGCGAGTTGGCGCTACGCACCGGTCTCCATCTATGCGCAGCTCGGCCGCGCGGCGCAGGCGCGCCAAGAGCTCGAGGCGCTCGCGCACGCCGACTTCGAAGATCTCCCGCGCGACGCCTTGTGGCTTTGGAACCTGTCGACGCTCTGCGAGGTCGTGGTCTTCGTCGGCGACACTCCCCGCGCGCGGCTACTCTACGAGCTGCTGTTGCCCTACGCCGATCGCTGCGTGGTCGCCTTCACCCTCCTGAGCCAGGGCTCCGCCTCGCGTTCGCTCGGGCTGCTCGCCACGACGCTGTCGCGCTTCGAGGACGCCGCCCGGCACTTCGAGCATGCCCTCGAGTTCAACGCCCAGATCAGATCACCGCTCTGGGTCGCCCACACCCAACACGACTACGCCCACATGCTGCTGCTGCGCAACAGCCCCGGCGACCGCGACAAGGCCGTCGAACTACTCGAACGGGCGCTTGCCACGGGCGAAGAGCTCGGGCTGAAGGCGCTCGCCGACAAGGCACGACCGCTGAAGCTCGCGGCCGAGACGGCCGCGCCTCCGCCGGCGCTTCGCAGGACCGCGTGAGACTCGTCGCGCCGTGGTTCGTCACAGTCAAATGTTGCGGCTGGCTTGCACCAAGCCGTCGTCGACCGTCACGGTCAAAGAGCGTCGGACATTTGCGGCAAAGTTCCCAATGTTGAAGACGACACTATTGTTGAGTGTCAGCTTCAGCTCTGCACTTACATCAGGATTGACCTGAAAGCCGAACGCCAAGCGCACGCGAGGCGGCGAGGCGAGACCGCAGGCGTCAGAGCGCGGCGACTGCCTCGCGAAAGTCGGCGACCGCCGGCAGCTCGTAGGCGGCGAGCTGGCGGTCGAGGCGCTTGAGCTTGCGCATCGTGATGTCCGACCTCGTGGTCTGGGCGATGCGCAGCGCCGTGACCCCTTCGGCTGCCGCGCGCTCAGGCTCATCGGCCGCGGCGCAGGCGAGCGCAAGATGCGCCTGATGGACACCGCGGCTGCGCGTTCGTTCCACCGGCCAGCCTCGCAGGACGTCCTCGAACATCGAGATCGCCGTGCGCGGCCGGAGCGCGAGCGCGCAGCGCGCTTCGGCCGCCAGGACGTATGGAGCGCTCATCTCCTGGCCGGCGAGGTCCGTTACCTCTGCGCTGGACGCGCGCCCGAGAATTTCGCGGGTGACGGCCAGGCTGCGTTCGCAGGCGTCGGCGTCACGGGCGAGCGCATGACCTCGCGCTTGCTGAAGCGCGCATAGCGCGCGGACGTGATCGCTCGTGCCGGGCGTGTCGCGGGCCGCCTCGGCGAACGCCATCGCCCGTCGTGCGTCGAGGTCGTTTGCGGCCCACCGGCTCCGCAACACGAGCACGTAGGACACCATGTCCGGGTAGCCCGATTCCTCGGCGAGCCGCCGGGCGCGGTCGGCCCAGTAGTCGGCAATCCGCTCATCGCCCGCGTCACGTCCGAGCCAGCTTGCGAACTCCGCCCAGCGCGCTTCGACACGGAGCAGGTCGGTGCGCAGGACACCGCGGGCGACCTGGCGGTGCGCCGCAATGACGTTGATCTCACGGCGGGCAGTGTCACACACAGCGTGCGGCCCGAACGTGGCGTCGTGGCTCTCCAGCACCCTCAGCAGGTTGAGCCAGTGCGTCACGAGCTCGGGGTCGATCTCGCGGGCGGCTGCGGGTGCGGTCGTGGCGCTGAGACCAACTGCGGCCCCAACGCCCGCGCCGAAAAGGCTCCGACGGCTGATGGGATCCACGTCTTCCCTCGCTTCGTTCTGGGGGCTCCAGCGTAGCGCGACGGTGAGGCCCAGAGTCTCGGCGAAACCAGCGATGTCGTCGACGGTCAGGCGGCACTTGCCGAGTTCGATCCGGCTCAACGACGCCTGCGAGACGTGCAGCCAGCCGGCCATGACGGTCTGCGACAGCGGATGCCCGTGATACGGGTGAGACCGGTACGCGCGGATGACGCGGCCGAGGTCGCCGCTGGCGAGCGCGTCACCCATGACGTCGGTATGCCAGAACTCGGCCGGCACCTGTGGCGCCCGGTCGCGCCGACGCCTGCTCTGACAGGCGGTGCAGAGCCTGTCGGCGTTGTCGCGGGCCAGCGGCATCCCACAGATGCAAAAGCGGCGGGCAGGGGTCATGGCGACGCGATGCTACGCCGCGTCGAGTTGGCCTGCCGAGAATTCCTATGCAGATCCTGAATAGGCCGCCTCCCGCCCCGTATGGGGCCGCGCACCGTCCCGTATGGACGATGGGCACTGCCAGGTGAAGACTCCGATGCCGATGGCGGAGACGCGCTACCGGTGGGGACGTGCCTATCGCAACGGCAAGCTCGTGTGTGCCCGCGTTCACGTCACGATCGGCCACGACGAGCGACTCGGGCTCTCACGCGCCGAGCGTCGCTATCTCGCCGTCAGGTTCGTGGAGTGCGTGGACGCCACGCTGCGCCATGAGCTTGCCAGCATGGTGCACCGCCGCGGCTCCGCGGCCCGGCGAATCGCCGAGGGTCTGGAGCCGATCGAGATCGTCCTCGACGAGGATCCTCCCCACGGGCGCCAGCGCATGACGGCCCGCCTGCAGCCGCCCCTGCTGCGCTGCGGCCACCTGCGCGAGGTCGAGTTCGTCCTGCGCGAGCTACCGCGGACGTCGTGACCGATCCGTTGCGCCTCTCGCGCGAGGAGATCACGGCGCTCAAGTTCGCCGCGCACCGCCAGCTCGCGCGATGGGCGAAGACCGGCGAGTTGCAACCGCGTCAACGCGCTCGGCGCGCCGCGCTCATACGCGCCGTCAGGATGCTGGAGACTCAAGCGTTGGCCGACGGTTGCGAGCTGCGTCCGACCGGCACCACCGAGTGAAGCTGCCTTGGGCACTCGCCGCGTTAGTCAAGTCCCGGGACGTGGTGTAAGGGGACGTGGTGTAAGAGTTCGCCGATCGTGCGCGGCGGCCTGCGTTCGGCGCAGCGCGCTACGGGCAGATCGGTTTAGACGGCGGGCTCGATCCGACGAAGCGCTCCCATTGAGCGTTGGTCAAGCCCGCGCCGGCGGCCTGGCAGGCGCTGCGGACAAGGGTCGCTTCCGACAGGTCGCGGTCGAGCAGGACGGCGCCGGCCTTGTAGGCCGTCTCGTCGGTCAGGGTGATGAGACGCTGGCCGTCGGGCGAGAACGCCACGCCGATCTTGGCGACGGCCGAGTTCACAGTGGGTTGCACGGTCGCGAGCGTCGAGCCGGTCTTGGTGTCGACGAGCGTGATGTCCCCGTTCCGTCGCTGCCGCGCCACCATCGTCCCTTGCGGGTTCGGTACCGGCGGCCAAGCATAGCTTGGATCGCCGGCAATCGTGCGTTCAAGAGCTCCGCTGGGCGCGGAACGCACCTCGAGCGTCCCATCGTCCTTCTGGACGAAGAGGTGCGGTCCACCAAACGCCAGATGCGCCGCTCCGGGATCGCGGAACCGCTGGACGATCCTGCCCGAGGGAGCGAAGATCCCGAGCCGATAGATCCCGATCTGATCATCGAGCAGCATTGCGATCCGCTCGCCGGAGGGATCCGCCGCTGCATACTTGATCGACTCGTTGCCGGGTTGCAGATCGGGATATGGGGTCAACGTCCGCAGGATCGTTCCGTCGGTCGTGCGCTGCAGGAAAATCTTGCCGCGCGCGTTGACGATGACGGCGAGTCCGCGACGCAGAGCTTCCGTCGCAAAGATCGGATCGCTCCCGTCGCCTGCTCTCCAGATGCGGACTCCTGCGGGCGCAGTGCTGTCGACCGGCGCGTGGGTACCGCCGGCTGACGGTACGACGGGGAACAGCGCCGCCCGTTGGTCCCACAGCGGGTCCGCGTACGCAAAATTCAGGTCGGTGGCAGGCAGTCGTGCGGAGCGGCCCGTGCTGAGATCGACCAGCGCTGCGCTGTCCGCGGATCCGCTTACGACCGCGGCGTGCATGCCGTCCGGGGAGATGGCGATCAACGCTCCGGTGCACGCCGAGCACGCGATCCCTACGGGCACCGTGATCGGACGCGCGAGCCTGTCGGGCTGCCGCAGGTCCCACAACGCCACCTTGTTCCCGGACATCGTGAGCAGGCGCGTACCGCTGCCCAAGAACCGCACGTGCTCGACGTTGCCGTTGCCCTTGAGCACTACGGGATCCGGGTGCTCTTGGCCGGGACGAACGGTATCCGCGACGTAGGTCACGCCGGTGTCGGTGACCGCGAGTCGTGTGCCGTCGGGGCTCAGCGCCAGATCGTCGGGACTGCCGATGGGCGCGCCCGCCGTGAGCGTGGGTTGCTCGTTGATCGGCTTGCCGCGCATGCGCCACACCGGGATCTCGGGCGCGCCGTTCGTTGCGGTCATGTACTCGCCGTCCGCCGAAGGCTCGCCAGCGGCCTGGTGGGCGCCCAGCTCGACACCGCCACGGTCGACGGTCTGCCAGGTAATGAATCGTCGTCGGTCCCAGCCGCCAGAGCCGCCGTTGAAGAGCACCACCTCCTTGTCGGACGGTACGACGAGCTGGGTAGGGAAGGCCTCATCGGTTGCGTCGTGACGGGCCTCCACCACGCCGGTACGACCGTCGATGACGGCGATCGTGCGGGCGCCACCGCTGGCCGCGGGTTCGCCGGCCACGACGACCGTCCGGCCGCTGGGTGAGACCCCGACCAACTCGGGACTCTGGCCTGCCGGCAGCGTCAGCTTCTGCGGGCGCTCGCCGGCGTGCAACAGGACCGCAGTGGCGTTCTCGTCGAGCGAATCAGGATCACTGTCGGTGGCGACGATCGTCGTCCCGGCGGCGTCCGTGCGAACCTCCGCGACTGCCCGCGGCAGCCTCGCCAGCAGCTTTGGCCTGGATCCTCGATCCCAGCGCATGATCCGGCCGTCCCTGAGGCCAGCGACGATGACGCGCCCGTTCGCCGACCCGGTGAGGGTGTTCACCGGAGCAGGCAGGTCGAAGTAGCGGACGAGCCGAGGACTCGCCAGCGTCGCCGACAGGAGCGAGGCACGAGCCTGCGGGTTGCTGTCGCGGCGAACCGCTGCGACTGCGAGCTGCAGCGAGACGTCCAGGTTCGTGTCAAGGAGCGTCGTGGAGACGGCGGCCAGTTGTCGGGACTCGGCCAGCGTGGCCTGTCTGCGGCCGTGTTGCGCTGTGATCTGGCTACGAGGCCCGCCACGACGGCAACGACGAGGAGCACCACGAGCGACACGACGCCGGCTCGAGCCAGACGGATCGTCCGGCGGTGGTGGCGGACCGCCTCGGCGAAGGCCTCGTCTTTGGGAATCCCCCTGATGACGGAGAACAGCGTGCCCGTGAGCTCCTCGATCGGCAGCTCCTCCTTTGCCGAGCGCTGCAACGACGGCACGTGGATCACCGCGGGCTCTTGGTCGAACCGGCCCCTGAGCGCTGGTGGGACCCAATCGCAGCGCTGCGCGTCGAAGTCCTTGGCCTCCTCGTCCCAGGTCACCTCGTCGCCGGTTACGACCATGAGGATTCGGTCGATGGAGCGATGCTCGAGCCACCAGGACAGTTCCCGGTCCACCCACCGCGACCGTGCCGATTCCGGAGACGCGATGAGGATGAACCACGTCGATCGCTCGAGCCCGCGCTCGAGGGCCGTCCACAGTCCCGCCTCCGGCGACAGGCTCGACATGTCGCGGTAGATCTTCAGCGACCGCACGCGGTTCCATGGCTTGGCGAAGCGCTCGAGTGAGCGGTGCAGCCGTACCGCCAAGTCAACGTCCACGCGGCTGTAGGACACGAACGCGTCATAGTCCGCGTAGCGGCTCTGACGCCGGCTGCGCAACGAGTCCCGCAGGCCGCGGCTGCGGCGGGGAGCCTCGAGGTCGGTGGTGGTCATGGGTTCGGAGGCACGAAGTGGTGGACGACGTCGGCCGGCCCGTCGATGATCCAAAAACTGCCGTCGCGGCCTTGGGTGATGCTGCCGAGCTGCTTGGCCCGACGGATCGGCCAGATGCGGATACGACCGTCCGTGGTAATCCGACCGACGCCCGTACGGGTGGTGAACCAGAGGGCGCCGTCACGTCCCTTGATGATGCTGCCGGGCACCGTCCCGGGCCTGAGCGGGAATTCGCGAATCGAGCCGTGTTCGGTGACGCGCGCGATGCTGTAGCGCGACTGCTGGGTGACCCACATCGCGCCGTTCGGGCCGGCGGTCAGGTCTGTGGCACCGACGTGCATATGGCGGAGGGGAATGCGCGCGCAGTGACCCCCGAGCGCGAGACGGCCGATCGCCTCGGACGGAAGCTTCGGATCGGTCGTCGTCTGAATGAACCAGACGGCGCCGTCAGGCCCTGCGGTGATGGCCGGCAGGTCGAGCCCGGACTCGCCGGCCGGCAGGCCGCTCGCGGCGTCTCGATGGCCGTCGTCACCGCAGCCGATCAGCGCTGCGGCGAGCGTGACGCTCACCAGCGCGAGGAACCATCCCCTGGCGGGCGTTCGGCCGGATCCGTCCTTGCTCGTGACCGTCATCCCCAGTTCCTCCTGAACGGCGCCTCAATGACAATCCTAACTGGACGGCCCGCGCGCATCGGCGCCAAACGCTCGCGCTGATTGCGCTAGAGATCGGCGCGCCGCTGCTCTGGCGCGCGCCCGACGGCTCGCGGCCCGAGCGGACGGAGTAGCAGGGGGTTTCAAGCCACCTCGCCGTCACCCATCGGAGCGATACCTCAAAAGGTCGGTTGCACGGGGACCGCACAGCCTCGACGCTCTGGACCGCATCGCTGTGTCGCCACCGTCATCTCCGGAGTGAGTCCCACCGTAGGCGGAGCCTTACGGCATAGACAGCTGTAACTGTCCGTGCGCGATCTCGAACGGATCGCTCGTCTCCTTGGGCGCGCGATCGGCCTGGATGCGGGCGCGCTGCTCACGAAGGACGGGTTCAGCCCGCCTATGGAGACGCTCGATGATGGAATGTATTTATCATTGGATCATCGATCGGTCGACTTCGACGCGGCGTCCGTATTGCTTGCCGGCGTCCGACTCGAGCGCCGTACCAGTCGTTCCCAGCGCCGGTCGGCATAGGTTCCCACACCGCCGCTCCTCGGCGACGCGGGTGGACGCTCAGCCGAGCAGCCCGCGAATGTCCTCCGCAGTCAGGCTGCTCGCGAACAGATCGCCCTCGTCCATGACGCCGCTGAACAGCGCGGCCTTGCGGCGCGCGAGGGCGACGACCTTCTCCTCGATCGTCTCACGCGCGATCATCCGGTAGACCATCACCGGACGGGTCTGGCCGATGCGGTGCGTGCGATCGATCGCCTGGGCCTCGGTGGCGGGGTTCCACCACGGGTCGAGCAGGAAGCAGTAGTCGGCCTCGGTCAGGTTCAGCCCGAACCCTCCGGCCT
>Ga0136631_10000252_pt1 | contig 16532 bp, 12 predicted proteins | sample AntDrymUQ6012206_2_FD_104655 | JGI IMG/M metagenome (GOLD analysis project Ga0136631, IMG submission 104655) | Polar desert sand microbial communities from Dry Valleys, Antarctica - metaG UQ601 (22.06) | ecosystem: Environmental > Terrestrial > Soil > Desert | place: Antarctica: Dry Valley... | reverse complement strand
GGTACTGCCTGCGCTGAAGACGACGACGACATGAAGGTGGCCGCCCTGAATGCACTGCTTCAGATGGACGAAGCGCGAGCTCGGCCCGTTCTCCGCAAGGTCCTGGCACGGCGTGACACCGGGTCGGTGTGCCTGCGCCGCAAGGCCGTCTTCCTCGTGGCCCAGCAGCACGCCGAGGGGACGGAGGACATTCTGCTCGAATCGGTCCGGACCGACCCCGATCCAGAGGTGCAGCGGCAGGCCGTCTTCTGGCTCTCTCAAGTGGGTACCGATCGAGCCGTCAATGCTCTGGATTCGATTCTGCGCTTTTCCAAGGACCCTGACATCCAGGATAATGCGGTGTTCGCGCTATCGCAGCATGGCAGCGCAAGGGCACAGCAGGCGCTCCGAGTCTACGCCGAGCGGGGCGAAGTGCCGGAGTCGGCTCGTGAGAAAGCGATCTTCTGGCTGGGACAGAACGGCTCGACGGAAAATGCTGCCTTTCTCCGTTCTCTATACCGCCGGCTCAAGAGCGAGGAGCTGAAGAAGAAGGTGGTCTTCTCGCTCTCACAGATGGGCGGCCCGGAGAACGGCCGGTGGCTGCTAGGGCTGGCGCGTGATCCGGCGCAAGGCATCGAAATGCGGAAGCAGGCGTTGTTCTGGGCCGGCCAGGCCGGCGTGCCGATCGAGGAGCTCACCGGTCTCTACGCCACCGTGGCCGATCGGGCCATGCGGGAGCAGCTCGTCTTTGTCTACTCCCAGCGCAACGAGCCCGCGGCGCTCGACAAGCTGATGGAAATTGCCCGGCGGGATCCTGATCCGGAGCTGCGCAAGCGCGCCCTCTTCTGGCTGGGACAGTCGGAGGACCCTAGGGCAGTGCAGGTGCTTCAGGACATCATCGAGCAGCCATAGGCATGCGGCTAAGCCTCCAGGTCCTGCTGATCGTGTCGGTGCTGCCCCGGTGCCTCTCTGCCCAGGCTTTGGCGCAGCGGGTCGCCGCCGTCGAGGAAGGCACCGTTCGGCTGAGCTTTGCCGCACGCCCGGGAATCTGTGGTGATTGGGAAGACGGGATCGCCGTTCGCGATAACAGCGATGAGTGGCAGGCGGACTGTGAGTCTCGGCCTGTCCGGGTTGCTCTCCGGGTTAGAGACCACCGGGTGTACTCGGTTCGAACCTATGTCGGAGGCCGGTGGCTCCCGGATCGCTGGAGCACTGACTTGGGCACAGTTCGCGCCGGGGAGGCCGCTGATTACCTCGTCGGTCTGGCCGAGCGCGGTGGTGACACTCGGGTTGGCGGCGACCCTCTGCTACCGGCGGTGCTGGCGGACAGTGTCGTGATCTGGCCTCCGCTCCTCCGGCTGGCTCGCACACCCAAGGTCTCGGAGGATACCCGCTCCAAAGCGGTCTTCTGGCTCAGCCAGGTGGCCGGCGACGCGGCCGGCACCGCGCTGGACTCGATCGTTCACGATGATCGGGGCGACCGCGAGTTCGGAAGAAGGCCATCTTCGCGCTGTCGCAGCGATCGAATGACGAGGGTGTCCCGGCCCTGATCCGGATCGCCCGGGCCAATCCCGACCCCGAGCTACGGAAGACCGCGCTCTTCTGGTTGGGCCAGAGCGAGGATCCCCGTGCCCTCGATCTCTTCGAAGAGATTTTGCGGTAGCGCAACCTTTTTCGAGATCCCGCAGTCTAAGCCTCACGCTCGATCACCCGCGTGAGGTGTTCTCCAGGCTCACCCCGCGCGCTGTCTCCCTGCCATTCGAAGTTCAGCGGAGGTTCGCGAGTGGGCGACCCCATGACCAGCATTGCACTTACTCTTGCACTCGCCGCCGTCCCGGCCGGCGGGCAGAGCGATTCACTGAGAGTGGATCCCAACGACGCCCTGTCCGTGCACGCCTCCCGCATCGAGAGCAATGCCATCACCCTGGACGGGGTGCTTTCCGAAGCAGGATGGGTCGCTGCCAGCCCGGTCTCCGGCTTTACGCAGCGAGAGCCGGACGAGGGTGCCGCGGCTACCGAGCGAACCGAAGTGCGAGTGCTCTACGACAATGACGCCCTCTATGTGGGCGCCCGGCTATACGATCGCCGCCCCGACTCAGTGATGGCTCAGCTTGCCCGGCGCGACCGGATCGTGAGCGCCGACCGCTTCGTCGTATTCCTGGACTCATATCACGATCGCCGCAGCGGTTTCTTCTTCGGGATCAACGCCGCGGGTACTCTATACGACGGCACCCTCTACAATGACGACTGGGAAAGCGACACTTGGGACGGCGTATGGCAGGGCAGCGTGTCGCGCGATTCGCTGGGATGGAGCGCGGAGCTCAGAATTCCCTATTCCCAGCTTCGCTTCCAACGGCAGAAGGCGCACCGGTGGGGCATCAACTTCAAACGGGAAATCGCTCGCCGTAACGAGCGCGCCTACCTGGTCTGCACCCCGAGTAACGGAAGCGGCTTCGTCTCGCGGTTCGTCGACCTGGTCGGGCTCGAGAATCTCACGCCGCCGGCGCGTCTGGAGGTTTTGCCTTACATCACCACGCGCGCCGAGTACCTGAGCCATGAGGCCGCGGACCCCTTCAATGACGGGTCACGGCTCGGTGCGGGCATGGGCGGCGACCTCAAGCTCGGTATCGGCAGCAACCTGACCCTTGATGCCACGGTGAACCCCGACTTCGGCCAGGTGGAGGTGGACCCGGCGGTCGTCAACCTGAGCGACACCGAAACATTCTTCGACGAGCGCCGCCCGTTTTTCGTGGAAGGCGCCAGCATTTTCGAGTTCGGCTATGGCGGGGCCAACGATAACTGGGGATTCAATTGGGCAAACCCCAATTTTCTCTACAGCCGCCGGATCGGTCGTGCTCCCCAGGCCGAGCTCCCCGACGACTACGACTTTTCCAGCGTACCCAGTGGCAGCAACATCCTGGGTGCCGCCAAGTTGTCGGGCAAAATCGGCAGCTGGAGTCTGGGCACCCTGAGTGCGGTCACCAGCCGGGAACGGGCTCGGTTTTCTCTGGGCCAGGAGAGCTGGCAGCAGGAGGTCGAGCCACTGACGTACTACGGGGTCTACCGGGCACAGAAGGAGATGGGGGCCGGCAGGCACGGGCTGGGTCTGATGGGTACCCTCACTGCCCGTTCCTTCGAGGAGGCCGGGCTGCGGGATGAGATGAGCTCCAGCGCACTGGGGCTCGGACTGGACGGGTGGACCACGCTGGATAAGAACGGCGTGTGGGTGGTGAGTGGATGGACGGGGCTCAGCCGCGTAATGGGCAGTGCGGAGCGGATGCAGCGCCTGAGGGAGAGCTCGGTTCACTACTTCCAGCGCCCCGACGCCGGTTATCTCGGCGTGGATTCGGGCAGCACCTCACTTTCCGGCTATGCCGCCCGGGTCTCGCTCAACAAGCAAAAGGGCAACTGGATGTTCAACTCAGCGGTGGGCCTGGTCGATCCGGGCTTCGAGGTGAACGACCTCGGCTTCCAGTTCCGCGGCGATCAGGTCAACTCACACGTGATGTTCGGGCACAAGTGGACCCGCCCTGGGCGCCTGTTCCGCAGCTGGCGGCTCAACCTGGCCGGCTTCCGGAGCTACAACTACGGTGGCGACGTAACCTGGACTGGCCTCTTTCTGACTGGTCTCTACGAGCTTCGAAATTTCTCCACTGGGCGATGGTTCGTGGCCTATAACCCGAGCACGCTCAGCGACCGGCGGACCCGAGGCGGGCCGCTCATGGTCAACCAGCCGGGCGTGGAGTGGGATTTTCAGCTCGAGTCCGATCCGAACAAGCGTTGGGTCTACAGCGCAGGCCTCCATGGCAACCACTATCGCCGTGACTGGGAGCAGAGCTGGAGTGCATGGGCTGCCCTCGAGTGGAAGCCAGGAGCGCGGCTATCACTGAGAGTGGAGCCTCGGATAGAGCGAACCGGGACATCAGCCCAGTATGTGGACACCTTCGACGACCCGTCGGCAACTGGCACCTTCGGGCACCGGTACGTGTTTGCCGATCTGGACCAGACCACTGTCTCCGCCAGCGTGCGGCTCAACTGGATATTCACGCCGAGGTTGAGCCTCGAGGTGTATGCCCAGCCGCTGCTGTCGTCGGGGCGGTACAACGGGTTCAAGGAGCTGGCCCGCCCGCGAAGCTACGACTTTACCGCCTACCCCGATCCGGCCGCCACGGACGATCCTGATCGTATTGTGGTCGATCCAGACGGAGCCGGTACCGCAGTAGGCCAGGAGATAGACGATCCAAACTTCTCGCTCGCATCACTGCGAGGTAACGCCGTACTCCGTTGGGAGTACTCGGCCGGCTCCACCCTCTTCCTGGTCTGGACTCAGAATCGGTCGGACACCGAGACCATCGGGACGTTCCGTACCGGGCGGGCGCTGGACCGCCTCTGGGGAGCGGCAGGAGAGAACATCTTCCTGCTGAAGCTCTCCTATTGGTGGAATCCGTAATCCAGCCGGGAGTCCGGAGTCGGGAGCCCAGCAACCTCTGTTGCTGGCGAGCCGCGGGGTGGTAATGCTAGCTTAGCACGCTCGGAGCTAGCTACTCACCCTATCCCCCTCCCGACACCATGGATTGGATTACCAGCCCAGAAGCGTGGATTGCCCTCCTCACGCTGACCGTTCTCGAGATCGTCCTCGGCATCGACAACGTGGTGTTCATCTCGATCCTGGCGGGCAAGTTGCCGCCGGATCAGCAGGCAAAGGCCCGTCGGTTGGGCCTTGGTTTGGCGATGTTCATGCGGATTGCCTTGCTGTTCTCCATCACCCTGATCATCAAACTCACGGCCCCCCTGTTCACGGTACTGGGTGAAGAGATTTCCGGCCGCGATCTCGTGCTCATAGTCGGCGGCCTTTTCCTGCTCACCAAGAGCACCGGGGAGATCCACGAGCGGCTGGAAGGGGATGAGGGCGAGACGTCAGTGAAGGCGCGGCCCTCACTGCTCAGTACGTTGATCCAGATCATGATTCTGGACATCGTGTTCTCGCTCGACTCCGTGATCACCGCCGTGGGGATGGCCGAAGACCTGGGGGTGATGGTTACTGCCGTCGTGATTGCGGTTGGTTTCATGATGGTCTTTGCCGGCCCGGTAAGCGCGTTCGTCGATCGCCACCCAACGGTCAAGATGCTGGCCCTCAGCTTCCTCCTGCTCATTGGGATGGCGCTGATCGCGGACGGCCTCAACCAGCACATTCCGAAGGGCTACATCTACTTTGCCATGGCCTTCTCGGTGGGGGTCGAGATTCTGAACCTGCGAATGAAGAAGGTTGATGGTAAGGCGGTGAAGCTCCGGCACCCGGCCCCTTGAATGTAGGCCCGCACGGCGTGCGGGCCAGCTCCGATGGCATCGTGGCCGGTTTCAGAGGCTATCTCCTCAACTTGAGCACAGCCTTGATCGGATTGCTCAGGATGTAGTCGCTGATTGCGGCTAGTTCCCTGTCATTGCGGATGACATGCTCGTGATAATTCCGCTGCCACACTGCGGCGCCCGGTGACCTTCTAAAAAGATTGATTCGCCTAGTAGTCGAGGACTTGAAACCGGCGACCCACGCGCCGAGGGAGCGCGGGCGGCGGTAAAGACTCCGGGTCTGGGGTTTGATCCCCTTACTGTTCGTACTGGTTTCCGGAGGCGGAGCAATCGTCACGATGCCATGCAGGTGGTCCGGCATCAGGACAAAAGCTCCAAGGTCAATTTCTAGCCTGACTTGTTTGCTCCGGACCCACTCTTCTGCTGCGATCGCCCCAAGATCATTCAGCAGCATCCCTCGTTCCCCAATTGCGCCAAACAGAGGGAGTCGCCCAAACACATTCATGGTGACGAAATAGGTGGCGCTGGCCGAGTAGTCATGCCCGCTCAACCGGGGAAGCCTGCCATGTTTCCAGTCGAAGTCAGCTGACATAGAAATGATCACTTAGCCTCGCAGATGGACATGTGAGGTCGAGCTTGCCCGCACAGCCGTGCGGGCCCACGGGCACATGACAACAGAGCCATACTCAAGATTCCGGAGACATAAGAGGGACCATTTCCGCGCCCCCATTACCTTTCCTCTGTGCCTGCTCCCCGTCATTGCCTCCTCACGACCCTCTGCGCCGCGCTACTCCTGGGCTGCCAGGAATCGCGGTCCGCCGCGCCGGTCGTCGAGCTCCCTGCTTCAGGGGACACGGTCACGACCCGCGACTCGGACGTGACTGGAGCGGCGTGGCTCGAGGGAGACCGCTGGGCCATCCTGGCCGCGCCGAACGAGACCGCTGGTATCGTGGACTTCTCGGACCGAACCATCCGCCCCCTCGGGCGGGGTCGCAGCGACCTGAGCAACCCCACCACACTATTCGTATCCCAGGACACCCTGTACGTAGGCGATTGGGGGAACCGTCGCACCACCGTGTGGACCGGCGGCGGCAAACTGGTACGCTCCTTTCCAACCTCGGATGCGGTACGAGGCGCACTGCCGCGCGGCCGGGACGCCAGGGGCAACTTCTACCTGGACCAGGCGCCCCTACCCGGTCCGGATGGCAGCGGAAACCGAGACTCTGGCGCGGTCCTGCTGCTGGATCCTCGGCTGACTAAGGCAGATACCATCGCGAAACTCGCTCCGCTGGACATAGCGGAGGTGGTGGGAGACGCGGGGCGTCGCTTCGAGCGCCGGGTGTTTGGGGGAGTGGATCGCTGGGGGGTCGTGCCCGACGGCTCCGTCTGGGTCGCCCGCGTCTACGACAATCGGGTGAACTGGCGGGCCCCGAACGGGAAATGGACTCGTGGTCAGGCGTTGCCCGACCGGGTACTGGAAGTGACCCGCTACGACCGGGAGCTCTTTCTGCAGAAGTTTCCACCCGAGCTGAGAGGCACGGCTCAACAGCTTCCCTTCGCACCGATCAAGCCGCCGTTCGAGGCGGCGCTCACCAGTACCGGCGGGCAGGTGTGGCTGGAGAAGAGCCGCGCCCCGGCCGATTCTTCACGCGTCTACCACGTGGTCGATCAGCGTGGGCGGCTGGCGCAGGAAGTCCGACTCCGGGGGCAGGGGCGTGTGCTTGCCGTGGGCCCGCGAGCCGTTCTGGTGGCGGAATCCACGCCGGATGGGACCCGACTCAAGAGTATCGCCCTGCCGCCCGCCGTCCCCACCCCGTAGTTTGCCACTCCGCCCTGACAGAATCACCCGGAGGATTGTTCGAATGAGGCTCGAGTACTTCAGTTGCGCCCTGGTTCTTGCCATCACACTGGCCTGCTCACCCGCCGAGAGTCAGAGCGGCCTGACACTCGAGGCCAAGCTGCCCTCGTCTTTCGGTACGCTGAGCAATGTTGTGGAGCTGAGCGACGGGCGGGTGGTATTTACCGACACCAGGGACAAACTCTTTCTCAGCGCCGACCTGAAGACCGGTAAGGTCGACACGCTCGGGAAGCGGGTGGACTCACTTCCGAAGGGCGCGCCGGCGGGGAGTTACCGGTTCCCCGGCTGGGTCGCGCACCTGGCGGGCGACACTATCGCCCTAGTGGACTTTAGCGCCATTCGGACCACCCGATGGAACGAGCGGGGAGAGGCCCTGGATGTGCTGCCTATCAGCGTCGTCTCGGGCGCGACGCCGGTCCTCCTGTACGACACGGTGGGCCATGGCTACAAGATCGACTACCAGGCCATACTCGGCGGGGGCGAGCCGGGACGCACCCTGAGGCCCGATAGCGTTCCGGTCCTCCGGATCGCGCTCAAGGGTGGGACGGTGGACACCATCGTTCACCTGGCTTCCCCGGAGTACGGCGACGCCAAGTTCGGGGAGCAGATCCAGCAGGCCGCCAAGGTGTTTGCCCCGAACGATCACTTCGGCGTGCTGCCGGACGGCACGGCGTGGGTGGCGCGCGGCCGGGAGAATCGGGTCGACTGGCGGAGCCCGGACGGCAAGTGGACTCCGGGGAAGACCCGCGCGTATACCAAAATTCCCGTCTCCCAGGCCGACAAGGATCGTGTGCTGGTGCAGGTGCGGGAGCAAGGCAAGCAGTTCGGCATGCCCCAGGATCTCTCGATCGCCTATCCCTTCGCCGAGTCCAAGCCCCCGTTCGATTTTGCCTTGGGTCGGGAGAGCGGAGAGGTCTGGCTGCAGCGCCCACGGGCGCAGGAGGATGCACCGCTGGTCTACGATGTCGTCAACCGGCAGGGAGTCTGGCAGCGGAGCGTTACGTTCCCGAAGGGCGCATCACTCGCCGGCTTCGGGGCCAAGGGGGCGATCTACGCTTCGATGAAGGGTGCGGACGGAAGGCGAACGGTAGAGAAGTACAGATTGCAGTAACGGACGGCCTAATCCAGTATTGGCGGCTCATCCTCGCCTGGGATGCCGGCATTCCCGCTGTCGGACCCTCGGCGATTACGACGCTGGCCCTCCTCGTACCACCGCCGGGTAATCTCCCCCGCCAGCTCGCGATTCCCCAGCCCGAAGGCGAGCCCCACTGCCAGAGCGGCTGCGCCGAGAATCAGCGTGAATGCGGCGGTGACGATCTCTTCCGCTACTCCCACCTGCTGTAACGCCATGAACAGGGATATTAGAATTACCGCGCCCTTGGCGAGCTTCGCCACGGTCGGCACGCCGGAGACGCCCCCTGCCGAGGCCAGAATGAGGCCGCGAACGAACTCACCCAGGATGATACCGAGGATCAGGATTACGATCGCCGCGATCAGCGTGGGAATGAACGCCAGCATGATCCCGAACATCTCATTGATGCTCTCCAGACCCAGCGCCGTGCTGGCGAGCAGGATCACGATGAGCATCACCAGCCAGAAGAGCAGCTTGGTCAGAGCCCTGACGGGATCCAGCCCGGACCCCGTGCGGACGACAGCCTGATCCAGCCCGCCGGCGCTGGCCATCCGGTTGAAGTCCAGCCGCTTGAGAGTGTCGTCGGCCCAGCGCTGAATCTGCCGGGCCAGGAAGTAGCCGGTGAGCAGGATAACGGCTGCGCCGATCAGCGCGGGCAGTGCGTTGCCGATCTGTGAGGCCCCGATCAAAATTCGTTCCCACAGCTGATTCACTGTGCCACCTCGATGACAAGTTTGCCGAGCTGGTCGCCTCGCTGCAGCCGCTCAAAGGCGTCGACGCCTGCCGCGAGCGGCACCACCCGATCCACCACGGGCCAGAGCCTGCCTTCCCCTGCATGCCGCACGATCTCGGCATACTCATGCCGGTTGCCGAGCGTGGAGCCCAGGATGCTCCACTGGTGCCAGAAGAGGCGGCGGAGGTCGAGGTCAACCATCGGGCCGGTCGTGGCCCCACAGACAACCACGCGGCCGCCCCGTCGTACAGCGCGAAGAGAGCCGGGCCAGGTCTGCTCGCCCACGCTATCCACCACCACGTCCGCTCCGCGTCCGCCGGTGTGCCGCTTGACCTCGGCGACCACCTCGGAGGTGCGGTGATTGAGCCCGACATCAGCCCCGAGACCCCGCGCGACCTCCAGCTTGGCGTCCGACCCGCTGGTGACGATCGCCCGCGCACCAACCAGTTTGGCGATCTGAAGCGCAGCGATGGACACACCCCCCCCGATCCCCCAGATCAGGACTGTTTCGCCCGGATCGAGCCGCGCCCGGGTGACCAGCATTCGCCACGCCGTGAGCGTAGCCAGCGAGAAGGCGGCGGCCTGGGGCCAGGGCATGGCGGAGGGAATCGGAGCGAGATTCTCCTCCGGGACCACGACGAACTCGGCGGCGGTGCCGGCACAGTGCTCCCCCAGCACCCGAAGCCTGGCGCAGAGCGAATGCTCGCCCTCTCCGCACGCCGGGCAGTCTCCGCAGGACAGGGTGGGATTGATCATGACCCGGTCTCCGGCCCGGAACCGCCGAACCCCGGCGCCGGTCTGCTCCACCAGGCCCGCACCGTCCGAGCCCACCACGTGAGGGAACTGGAGAGTTGACCCCGGCAGGCCGGCCGCGATCAAAAGATCAAGCCGGTTGAGCGCTGCGGTCCGCATCCGGACAAGAACCTGACTGGGGGGCGTGACTGTTGGCTGGGGCAACTCTTGTACCTTGAGCTGCTCAGGTCCACCGTGGGCGACCAGGGTGAGGGCCCTCATCCGACTCGGTGGGTCAGAACGAGGGATTCAGAATCTGCTCACCTGAAGTGAGCGGCACAGGCGTGGGGGCGCTTCCGGGGGCCGTAGATTGCAAGAAGAAGCTGAATTCGACATGACCTTTGGCGCCGTCGGTCAGCCGCCCCACCACGTAGGCCAGGCGGTCGCCCTCGCGCGATAAGGCGATGGCCCGAACGGGCTCCTCAGTCTGGAGGAGCAAACCGGCGTTGGTCCCTCCCCAGGCCAGACGCATGACCCGCGAGCCCCTTGAACGGCCGCCCCGCTCGACTACGTACGCAAGGTCACCATTGCGGAAAAACCGTGGGCTGGATTCCCTCTCGGAGGTCTTGGTAAGTCTCCGCGGGGTGGCCCCATCGAGATTCATCGCATAGACCTCCTGATTCCCATCTCTGACCGACACAAACGCAATGCTGCGCCCATCGGGTGAAACCGCCGGGGAATGATTCCCTCCGGAAGTTGTAGTGAGAGGCCGGCCCTCCCCGCCATCCGCCGGCATGATGGCGATCTGGGTCGTGGTTCCCGAGGTTGCGGTGTAGACGATCTGGGTGCCGTCAGGAGTCCAGGCTGGGTCGCCCTCGGTTCCCGCGCCGGTGGTCAGCCGGCGGAGATTCTTCCCGTCAGCCTCCATCACATACAGATCGAAGCTCCCGCTCCGGTTCGAGCTGAAGGCGACGCGAGTCCGATCCGGGCTCAGCGCCGGCTGCATGTTGGCGGCGCTGTCCTGCAGTAGAGGAAGCAGAGCCGGCGAGCCTGAGGCCCGCATCTGATAGATACCGAAACTCCCGCCGCGATTCGAGCTCAGCAGCAGGTCACCCACCACGAATACGTCGGCCTTTGCGCTTTTGCCCCAGGACGTCGAGGCGGTGACTACAGCCCGTCCGGGGCTAAGGGCATCGATCACGCCTTCCCGCGCCAGTGCGACATCAGGCTTGTCCGAGCTCCACCGCACCCCGGTAGCGCGGCCTCCGGCCGAACCTTGCTCGTCTCTCAACAATACGCTCAGGGTCGCTCGCCGACCGGGCACAATCCCGATCCGGGCCGGCCGGAGCTCGATGTCGCCGGGTACGATCTGTACCGTCCAAACCGCCGAGGAAATTCCCGCCAGGGTGGCCGTCAACGTGGCAGTGCCCAGTGCCTTGGGGCGGAGCACGCCGGAGGCAGGGTCGAAGCCCGCCACTGAGGTATCGCTCAGGTGCCAGGTGATCCTGGCCTCGGGGATGAGACTCGAATCGGCCGCCTCGGCAACCGCGGTGAACCGCCGAGTGGCCCGAAGCGGGACCTGAATCGCGCCGGCGCTGTGCTGGGGCGACACCACCAGGGCCTCGGGCCGCGGATGCACCGTCACCGCGGCTCGGCGCTCCTGGGAGAAACCGGCTGCGACGATGTCGGCCTGGCCCGGTGCCAGGCCTCGGGCGATTCCGGATGACCCCACGGTGACGACCATCGAATCGGTCGAGCGCCACCGCACCAGCCCGTGGATCTCGCGGTTTCCCTGGGTGGGGACGATCGCCCGGAGCGTGTCTGACTCGCCCGGACTCAGGACCAGGCGGTTATGGGAAAGGGCAAAGTCAGGCTGGGAGACTTCAACCGGCAGAGTCGCCATGAGCCGGCTGCTGGTGATAACCTGGACCACCGCGCGGCCGGGACCCAGACCCGTCACCATGCCGGCCGAGTCCACCGAAACGATGTCGGGCTTGAGTGACTTCCAGGTCACCCGTCCCACCGCGATGGGGTTGCCGTCTTCCCTCACGGCCAGCGGGGTAACCCGGACGTTCTCGCCCGGGAACAGGGTCACCGAGGCGGGCTCCAGACTCAGTAGCGAGGCCGAGGCCGCGCGCGCGCCGGGGGTGTCCCCCGGCGCGGTACCGGTTATGAGAACCGCCATCGAAGCGCGCTTCCCCTGGGTTCGGGCCTCGATCTTGGCCAGGCCGGGCGTGATTCCCAGGACCGTCCCGTCCTTCCTGACCCGGGCGATCATCGTGTCCGAGCTCCAGAACGTGAACTTGGCGGCTGCCAGCAGATTACCCCGCCCGTCGAACGCGGCGGCGAACAGGGCCTGCTTCTGACCGACCCCCAGGGTCATGGTTTCTGGAGTTACCTGGATCTCCGACACCGTCTGAGTCTGGGCAGAGGTGACCCGTGCAGATGCCGCAACCGCCAAGCCCCCCAACAGACATGGCAGCAGCCAAAATCGGAGGCGGGCGGGCGGGCGAGCCCGGTCGCTAGGGGCGGATTTCACCGACAGTTGATTCCAGGTAGAGAGAATGGGCGTAATTATAGCTCAGGAACGGGCTTGCCGCATCGCTCGGGGCAGCTTCGCCCCCCAATGGACCAACCTCGAGTCTGGCGGCTAAGAGAATGAGCCCGAAGGACTTCCCCGCCGGAATAGTGGCACAACCCTGCGCAGCTCGTCCGACGCCTTGCAGAAGCGTTGATGAGGTGCATGTTATATACCGGAGGCGCGGCCTGCGCCTCGAAACCGTCGGCGGGTGGCGCCGCACATGCGTTCGGAGGAAGCGAAAGATGGCCGAGCTTCATTATATGGAGATGGGCTGGTCCGGCTCTGGATGGATGGATCCGCTGCCGATGGAGAACACTCCTTCTTCAGCGCCCTCTTCCTCCCGCTCGTCGTACGACGACTACAACGAGCCAGCGGCCCGTACCAAGCCGGCCCGTCCGCGGAGGAAGGCCGCCAGAAAGACGGCTACCAAGAAGTCAGCCAAGAAGTCCAGCAAGAAATCGACCCGGAAAGCCGCCAAGAAGGGCGCCAAGAAGACCGCCCGGAAAGCCGCCAAGAAGGGCGCCAAGAAGACCGCCCGGAAATCGTCCGCCAAGAAGTCCGCCAGGAAATCTGCCCGCAAGTCGGCCAAGAAAGGCGCGCGCCGCGCTGCCAAGCGCGGGAAGTCAGCGAGGAAGGGCTCGGCCCGGTCGTCGTCCCGGAAGCGGGCGAAAAAGGGCGGTCGGCGGCGCTAGCCTCTGACTAGGTTCGGCCCTCGACTCGGGCGAGGGCCGCGGCGCAGTTGATCAATGCAATGTGCGTGAAGGCCTGCGGGAAGTTCCCCAGGAACTCCCCGCTGGCCGGGTCAATCTCCTCGGAATAAAGCCCGACATGGTTGGCGTGCCGGAGCATTCGCCGGAAGATGCGCTCGGCACGTTCCCGGTCGCCGATCATCGCCAGGGCCTGCGCCAGCCAGAAGGTACAGATCGAGAAGGCCCCCTCCTCGCCCTCCAGCCCATCCGGTTGCCGGTATCGATACACCAGCTCCCCATCCACCGTGGTGAGCTCCCGGGCCACGGTCCGCACGGTGCTGTGGACACGGGGATCGTTCCAGGGCAGGAATCGGAACATCGGAATGGCCAGGGTCGCCGCGTCGAGGACGTCGTCGTCGTACGACTGGACGAATGACTGTCTTGCTTCGCTCCATCCTCGCTCCATGATCTCCGCGTGCAGGGTATCACGCGCGGTGCGCCAGGCGGCCGTGTCTCCCTCGAGACTCAGCTCCTCTGCCATCCGGACTCCGCGGTCGAGCGCCACCCAGCTCATCACCTTGCTGAACACGTAGTGGCGCACCTCGCCCCGCACCTCCCAGATGCTCGAGTCGGGCAGGTGCCAGTTTCCACACACCCAGTCGACCAGGCCTCGGAGCACCCGCCAGGTGCCCTCGGTCATCTCGTGGTTGCGCCGCCAGATATCGGCGGTCTCCATGACCTCGCCGTACACGTCGAGCTGGAGCTGGCCCACAGCCCCGTTGCCGACCCTGACTGGACGCGACCCACGATACCCGCTCAGGTGATCGAGCTGTCGCTCGATGAGGTCGCGGCGCCCGTCGATCCCGTACATGATCTGCAGATGTCCGCCGCCCTCGTGCCGGCACACCTTTTTCAGAAAACGCATGAACTGGTCGGCCTCGCGATAGTGGCCGACATTGTCGAGGGCCGCGAGGGTGAATGCGGCGTCCCGGAGCCACACGAAGCGGTAGTCCCAGTTGCGCACGCCGCCGATCGTCTCCGGCAAAGAGGTGGTGGGCGCGGCAATGAGGGCGCCGGTCTCCGCGTGGGTCAGCAGCTTGAGCGCGAGCGCCGAGCGCTTTACCATGCCCCGGTATGGCCCCTTGTAGCGCACCTTGGACGACCATTTCTGCCAGAATGCCGCGGTGTCATCGAGCTTGCGGGCGCTCTCGTAACGATCGACGGGGTGGATATCGTCGTCGTCGTAGCGCAGCACCAACCAGCGCTCTTCGCCCTTCTCCAGGTCGAACCGGGTGGTGGCGACCGACTGCTCGATCACCCACTCAAAGGGCTTCGCGCTGGACAGGGTGAGAACCTGATCGGTACGGTCGCTGGCAAAAAGGCCGGCCCGCATCGACTCGAGTCGGGTGGCCCGGGCACCGTACTCGAAACGCGGCATGAAGACCATGTTCATGGCTACCCGACCGCGACTGCAGCGCAACCGGCGGTGGATCTCCGGATGCTCGCCAGAGGGCTGGCCGTCCAGGCCCACCGGCATGAAATCGATCACACTCACAACCCCATCGTCCGGGGTGCGAAACGTCGTCTCCAGGACATTGGTTCGCGGGAGATAGCGCTGAGTGGAGGTCCACTTCCCCTCAGGGCGAACCGACCAGGAGCCACCCCGCTCCGGGTCCAGCAGGGAGGCAAACACGCTCCCGCTATCGAACCGGGGCATGCAACACCAATCGATGGAGCCGTCGAGGCCGATCAGCGCCGCGGTTCGCATGTCGCCTATCAGACCGTAGGCCGATATCGGTTGTTGGGGAACGGCGCTAACGCGCCGAGGGGAGGCCTCGGCCGACAGTTGCGGCTGGACGTCGGTCATTGCCCAATTATAAGCCGGGCGCGATAGAACTTGCATCGCCGGGTGCGACCGCCCACCTTCCAGCATCTTTTCCGACGATATCTTCATGCGCGCCATGGTCCTCGTGGCCATCGTCCTCGCGGGCTGCCGTGGGAGCGTAAGTCCCACCACGCCCCCCTCGCCCGGTACCGATTCGGCTGCCCTGACTCGCCTCATCTCGGCGCAGATGGACCGCGCGGCTCGTGACTGGAACCGGGGTGACCTGGACGAGTTTCTGTCGGACTATGCACCGGAGAGCACGACCACCTTCATCGATGGCCGGCGGGCCAGAGCGGGGATCGGCTTCATCCGGGAGAACTACGCGCCCCGGTTCGCGTCCGGCGCCAGACGGGACAGTCTCCATTTCGAGGAGTTGAAGGTCCGCGGCCTGAGCCCCACCCTCGCCCTGGTGACCGCGCGCTTCATTCTTCAGCGGGGAGCCGAGGTCACCGCCAGCGGGCCCTTCACCCTCGTCATGAAGCGCCAGCCAGAAGGTTGGAAAATTCTTCACGACCACTCCTCCAGTGATCCAGACTAGCTACCTGCTCGGGCGCCTTGCCCTGACCGGGGCGCTCCTGCTCGGATGCAAGCCGGGGAACCAGGACGGTGTCGCCCTGGTGGGAGCCACGCTCATCGACGGCAGCGGTGGGCGGCCGGTGGCAAACGCGGCGGTCGTGGTGCGCGAGGGCAGGATCGAGTCCGTCGGACTGCGGACCGACTTCCAGCTCCCCAGCAGAACTCGCGAGGTCGACGTTACCGGGCATTGGATCATCCCGGGGCTGATCGATGCTCACGTGCACCTGGCCCCGGCCGCATCCTGGGCCCGGCCCCGCTTTCTCGCCTGGGGCGTGACCACCGTTCGAGACGCACACGGCGGAATGGCTTCGCTGACCAGGCTCAAGAAGGGCTCTGCCCCGGGAGCGCCCGAGGGACCGCGAGTGTACGCGGCCGGCGCCATGATCGATGGACTGCCTGCCACCTTTCCGGACGCCATCGGCGTCAACAACGAAGATGAGGCCCGGAAAGGCGCGGACCGACTGGTCAGCGCTGGAGCCGACTTCGTAAAGGTTTACACTCGCATCGATCCGCCACTCCTGCGGGCCATTGTCGAAGAGGCGCGGGCTTTCGATCTCGGAGTGAGCGCCCACCTCGGGCTGACCGACGCCGTGACCGCGGCCAAGGCCGGCGTCGCATCCATCGAACACCTGACTGGCGTTCCCGAGGCGGCCTCACCCAATGCGAAGTCGTTGTTCGGCGCTCACTACCGCGGCTTCTTCCCCGGGTGGACGGCGTTCGAGCGCAGCTGGACCGGTCTGGATTCGGCGGCTTTGGCGCGGGTGGCGACCCGGCTGGCTGAAGGAAAGGTTACCCTCGTCCCGACCCTCGTGTTGCACGAAACCCTGAGCCGCCTGGACGAGCCGGGACTGTTGCGAGACCCGGCGCTCCAGGATGTCCCTGAGGCCGAGCAGAAGGAGTGGGATGTGCGAGGGCTCATCGCCCGCATCGGTTGGACCGAGACTGATTTCGTGGCATTCCAGAAGTCACGGGCCAATCAGGACCTGTTCATCCGACAGTTTGCCGCCGCCGGAGGGCGGCTAGCCGCCGGAACCGACGCCGCCGGTCCGATGCTGATCCC
>Ga0136631_10000251_pt1 | contig 16549 bp, 14 predicted proteins | sample AntDrymUQ6012206_2_FD_104655 | JGI IMG/M metagenome (GOLD analysis project Ga0136631, IMG submission 104655) | Polar desert sand microbial communities from Dry Valleys, Antarctica - metaG UQ601 (22.06) | ecosystem: Environmental > Terrestrial > Soil > Desert | place: Antarctica: Dry Valley... | reverse complement strand
TCGGGAATCAGCCCGAACACCAGGAACGTGGTGGACACCGTGAGGTAGGTGGAGATGGCGAACACGTCCCAGATCAGCGGCGACTTGAAGTTGGGCCAGAGGTACCGCTCGTTGGGGTACGGGAGGAGCCAGTAAAAGATCCACTGCCGGCCGATATGGATGATCGGAAAGAGACCGGCGGTCATGACCGCGAAGACGGTCATTGCCTCGGTGGATCGATAGACCGCGGTGCGCCAGGGCGACCGAAAGAGAAACAGGATGGCCGAAATTAGCGTGCCGGCGTGGCCGATACCCACCCAGAAGACGAAGGTGGTGATGTACACGCTCCAGAAGACCGGCGGATTGTACCCCGCGTGCCCCAGACCGTCCTTCAGGAGCACGAGGAAGGTGCAGATCCCGATCAGGAAGAGCGAGACCGCCCCGAACAGCAGCAGGACATATCCCCGGCTCGGCGGCCCCAGCGTCGCGACGACGTCGCGGGTGACCTCGGCGTGGGTCTGATTGATCACGTGCCCGTCGGGGGCGTCGTGCGGTTGGGCGACGACAGCCATCGGTTAAGCCTCCGCCGGGAGCAGGACCTTGGCCAGATACGTGATCGCCGAGCGGGTGTTGAGGTCCTCCAGCACTCGGTAACCCCGCGGATCCTGATGGAGCCGCGCGACCCGGCTGGCAGGATCGTTGACGTCTCCGAACACGATGGCATCCGAGGGACAGGCCTGGGCGCAGGCGGTTACCACATCACCGTCCCGGATGACGCGGTTCTCCAGCCGGGCATCATTCTGCGCGCCGCGGATTCGCTGGATGCAGAAGGTGCACTTCTCCATAACTCCGCGCGCCCGTACGGTGACATCGGGATTCAGCTGGAGGTGGAGCGGCTCGGGCCAGGATGTCTGGTTGTACTTGTACCAGTTGAAGTAGCGCACCTTGTAGGGGCAGTTATTGGCGCAATAGCGGGTGCCGACGCATCGGTTGTACACCTGGCCATTGAGGCCATCCGGTGTGTGATAGGCGGCATACACCGGGCAGACCGGCTCGCACGGCGCGTTGGAGCAGTGCTGGCAGAGCATCGGAACGAATCTGGCGGTGACCGGCTCGCCCGGCTCTTCTCCACCCTCCCAGTACCGCTCGATCCGGATCCAGGTCATCTCCCGGCCCTTGCCGATCTCGGTCTCTCCCACCGTGGGGATGTTGTTCTCGGCATAGCACGCCGTGACGCAGGCCTGGCATCCGGTGCACTTGGCCAGGTCGATCGCCATGCCCCACCGGGGGTGGTCGCCCTCGTAATTGCCGTGCTTCGTGTCCTGGATCTGCCTGTCACTCCAGCCCTTGATCGCCTCGAGCTCTTCCTCGGTGTTGATCTCGTGCTTGCCGCGTCCCTCGGCGAGGTAAGCCTGCTCGACGGTGAGACCCTTCTTTGCGGCTTCCAGGGACACGGCCTCGGCGATGCCCCGCCCCAGCTGGCGCGGATTGCCCGCGATTGACGCCAGCGCCTTGTATTGGCCGGTCTTCTCCACCGACACTTTAGTCGAGATGTAGGGCAGGAAGTCTCCGGCGGGTGCGCCGAGCAGGTCGAGCGCATTGACGCCCCGCCCCCTCGCGTACGAGCCATACTCTGTGTGCCCCAGACCCAGCGGTACCGCCACCACGTCCGGGTGAATGCCCTGATAGATGAACACCGGTGCTTCGATGGAGCCGTGGGGGGAGGTGAGGCGAAGAATCTCGCCGTCCCGCAGGTCAAGCTTGCGGGCGGTGTCAGGGTGAAGCTCGACCCAGGAGTGCCAGGTGATCTTGGTGACGGGATCACTGTTCTCCAGCAGCCACGGCTTGTTGGCGCCGCGGCCGTCGTGGAGCAGGCTGTGGGCATAGGTGGCGAAGACGAACTGGCCATTCCCCTCGAACCTGGGCTTGGTATAGCGCACCTGGGCGCCGCGAGCGGCCAGCGATACGCGTGGGGGAGCCGGCGATTCATCGAAGACCCCGCCTCGCTGGAGTGCCCCGTGCCAGAACGCGGCGAAATCCTTTTCTTTCCGTCCGGCTGCGAGGGCCTGCCAGCGGACCTGGAGGTGCTCCTTGTACGATGGGGCGGTGAAACGGGCCAGTGGTCCGCCCACTGCCTTGGCGGTCCGAAGTAGCAGGTCACCGGTAGCCATGGTGTTGAACACCGGCTCCATAACCGGCTGCATCAAGCTGTGGACGCCGGCGCGGGGCCGCAGATCGTCCCACCGCTCCAACGCGTGATGCTGGGGCAGCAGGAGATCGCAGAGTGTCGAGGTCTCGTCCAGATACATCGAGGTGGAGACCTTGAACGCGGCCTTCTGGAACTTGGCGGCGAAGCCGCTGGTGCGGGGCAAGGTGTAGGCGGGATTCGCCTCGTGCACAATTGCGACTTCCACCTGTCCCGCGTCGAGCGCGGCCAGCAACGACTGCAGCGCGCCGTACCCGTCGCCGGTGTCGAGGTCCGCGCCGAACCTGACCGTCTCGCCGATGTTGCCGGCCGCGTAGTTCAGGATGTTTACAGCGGCACAAACCTCGGTTGCGCCAGCGTGCTGGCTACCGACCCCACCGGCCACCGCTAGGCTCGGTCGAGCGGCGCCGAACTCGCGCGCGAGCTGCTGGATCGTGGCAACAGGAAGCCCGGTCTCCTGAGCCGCCATCTCCGGGGTAAAGCTCGCAAGCGCGCCGCGAAGTGCAGCCCCTTCCCCGCGGGCACCCCGCTCGCCCAGCAGCAGGCTTGCCATCGCAAGGGCCAGGGCCGCCTCCGAGCCGGGCCGGATAGGATGCCACTCGTCAGCGTTGAGACCGGTGAGATCCATCCGCGGCGCCAGGTAGACGAACTTGGCCACGTCCCGATCCGCAAATCCGTGGGAACGGGCGAAACCGCGCGCGTTCTCGATCGAGGCTGGCCCGGTGTCGAGGAAGTCTGCGCCGAATGACACGATGTATTTCGCGCGGCCAAAGTCGTATGCCGCCACCTGGTCGAGGCCGAACACCTGGCGGTTTGCCGCGCGAACCGGCTCCGAGCCGAAGGTCTCGTACCGCACCACCCGGCCGCCCAGCGCTCGGACCCATTCGCCCAGCAGGTCCGAGAACGTACCCCGTCCCGCGCCCGAGATCACCGCCACCTTGTTGCCGGCCGGCCCAAGCTTGCCCGCCAGACGCGCGATTGCGTCGTCCCAGGTGATTTCCTGGAGCCCGTTCGCGCCCCGCGCCATCGGACCCTTGAGCCGTCCGGGATTGTAGAGCCCCTGCAGTCCCGCCTGCCCCCGGGAGCACAGCTTTCCCTGGTTGACCGGGTGGTCGGGATTGCCCTCCAGTTTGACCGCACGGCCCTCCCTGGTGCGCACGTGCAGACCGCAGCCGGTGGCGCACTCGGTGCAGGTGCTGGAATACCAGGTGGCCACACCGGGGACCTGATCCTCCGACTGCACCAGATAGGGGATCAGCTTCTCGACCTGCCCGGTCGAGCAGCCGGACAGGGCAATAGCCCCTCCGCCCGAGGCGCCCAGGACGGTCAGGAAACGACGGCGGTCGATGGTGGGCTTGGATTCCTCGGTCATGCAAGCTCCGCTTGGCCGGTCGGGAGTCGGGAGTCAGGAGTCGGGAGTTGGAAGCGCATTAGAAACAGCTCATCCTGAGTTGATTGGGTTCGAACTCTAATTCCCAGCTCCTGACTCCCGACTCCTGACTCCCGACTAGTAGTGACATACCGAACAATCCCGCGACACTTTCCGCTCGATGTGGCACGTGATGCAGAATCCCATGTTGTCCACCTTGTTCACTTTGAAGACCTGCGGCATCCGCTGCACGTCTCCGTGGCAGGTGGCGCAGGCAGTGGGGCCCATGGCCTTGACGTGACGCTGATGGGGGAAGTGCGCGTGCCGCGCGAGATAGTGGACCCGGACCCATTCGATCGGCTTCTTCTGGGTCCATGCCTGGCGCAGCTTCTTGATCTCGGTCTGGTGCGAGCTGTCGCTGCCGCCGATGACGAGATGGCACCCCATGCAGGTTTGTACCGTCGGGATTCCCGGCTCCGACGACACTGTCACCGAATAGTGGCAGTACTGGCACTGCATCTTGTACTGGCCGGCGTGGATATCGTGGCGGAAGAAGATCGGCTGACGCGGTCCCTTGAGGGAGCCGGTGTCGGACGCGGAGAGGACCGGAGCGACGATGGAGTCAGCCACCGTCCTGGTCTGCTGTGCGTAAGGGGGAACCCCGCCGAGCGTAAGGAGGGCGGCAACGCCTCCGGCCGCAACGCCACCGACGACGTATGCCAGCTTACGCATTCATCATCTCACCGCTGAGGAAGTGCCCTGTTCGTGAAACGAGTTGCTGGCCGCGAAAAAAAAGCGAGGTCCCCATCGTTGTAATGCGCGCGAAGTATAGTCCGCGCATTCTATTACACAACCCGATGCCAAATTGTATTCCGACTAAATCAGTCGGTTTCGATTTCGTCCGGTCTCGGGGACTGGGCGCGGGGCGCCCGCCGAAGCGTGGGCCGCTCCGCGATCCACTCCGCCTTGCGTCGCACCAGGGTGAGGAATGCGTCCACCACGCGGCGGTCGTCCAGCTCCAGCCAGCACCATTTCACCGGTCCGGTCCGCTGCCCCTCCAGGATCGCGCGAGCCAGGGACCCGGCCACCTTGGCTCCCTTGGCGAGACGCATCTCTTCGCTCTCCGACAGGGTGAAGGTGACGTCGAGACCACTCCGCATGAAATGCAGCCAGCACAGCTTTCGGTTGCCGATCCCGTACTCCCAGGCCCACTGCCACGTGGGCCCCATGAACCGGACCTGCTCTGACGCGCCATCGATCGCCAGCAGACCGGTACGCAACGCCCGAAAACGGGCGGCGAGAGTCGCCGGCAAGTCGGTCAGCGGGGCCGTGGACACCGGCTCAACCGCCTCATTCACGTAGAGGTTGGACGTCCAGTAGGCGTTCGATCGTCCCATCAGGAGTCTCCTCGGGGAACTCGCTCCAGATACCGGATCACTTCGATCCCCATGGCCCGCAACAGCGAGGCTTCGCGTCCGTCGAGCCCGGCACGGAACACGATCTCACGGAAGGAGCGCATGACGCTTTCGGACCGGCGGGTCTTGAAGAAGTCGATCGCCCAGAGGGCACCGGTCCAGTCGGTGAAGAGCTCCTCGAGCTGGGCCGAGGTGGCGGGGTCGGCCTGATTGCGCGGCGGTTTCATCGGAGTGCTCTCGCCCCCGCGTGCATTCCAGGTCTCGTATGCCATGATCGCCACTGCCTGCGCCAGATTGAGCGAACGGTGGCTGGGATCGGTGGGGATGGTGACCAGGGCGCTGCACAGGTCCAGCTCGGCATTGGTCAGGCCGTGGTCCTCCCGGCCGGCCACGATGGCGACCGGACCGGCAACGCCTTCTTCCATCATCGCCGTGGCGGCTTCGCGCGGCCGGAGCACCCGGCGCTTGGCCGCGCGCTCGCGCGCAGTCAGTACCGCGGTGAACACGCAGTCCGCGATGGCCTCCTCCAGCGAGTCCAGAATCTCGATCCGGGCAACCAGGTCGGCCGTGTTGTGAGCGATGCCTTCGATCCGGTACGGGTCGAAGACCTCCGGCTGCACCAGGCGCACGCGCTCGATCCCGAAGTTCTTCGCGATCCGCACGGCGCTGGCGATGTTCACGATGTCTTGCGGGTTGACCAGGACGAGGATGGGCGGGGGACAGCGGGTCGGCGGGACGGCGGGACGGTCGCTGGCGGGAAGAGATACGTCGGCCGTGTGCTCTTCCTGCCCCGCTGCCCCGCTGTCCCGCTGTCCCGCCTTGATCATACTTCTCCCAAGAACGACAGATCGTACTTCTTGGCCTTCATTGCGGCAGCCAATCCGGTCTTCTCGGCCGCCTTCATGTAGGCCTCCTTGGGCTCGACCAGCTTGGCGTCGACCAGCTCCATGAGCGCGTCATTGAGGGTGACCATGCCGGTCTTCCGGTTGGTCTGCATGATGGAAGGGATCTGGAAGGTCTTTCCTTCGCGGATGAGGTTGGAGACGGCTGGAATGGAGAGCAGGATCTCCCGCGCCGCCACTCGCCCCCCGCCGATCTTCTTGCAGAGGATCTGCGCGATCACGCCCCGCAGAGACTCCGACAGCATCACCCGGACCTGCGATTGGCGGTCGGGCGGAAACTGGTCGATGATCCGGTCGATCGTCGACGCCGCAGTGGTAGTGTGCAGGGTGCCGAAGACGAGGTGGCCGGTCTCCGCGGTCTCGATCGCGATGGAGACGGTCTCCAGGTCGCGCATTTCCCCGACGAGAATAATGTCCGGGTCCTCCCGCAGTGCCGCGCGCAGAGCATGCTTGAACGAGCGGGTGTGGAGCCCCACCTGGCGCTGGGTCACCAGACACTTCTTGCTGGGATGAACGAACTCGATGGGGTCTTCAATGGTGATGATGTGGTCGGTTCGGGTACGATTGATGAGATCGACGAGTCCGGCCAGCGTCGTGCTCTTTCCCGAGCCGGTCGGCCCGGTGACCACGACCAGACCTTTCGTGAGATAGCAGAGGTTCTGCACTTCCCGGCTCAGTCCCATCTCCTCCGCGGTGCGAACCTTGTTGGGAATGACCCGAAACACGGCCATGGGTCCGAAGCGGTCGCGGCCCGCGTTACAGCGAAACCGGGCCACGCCGGCAATCTCGTAGGCCCAGTCGGTGTCCCCCCCTTCCCGAAATTCGCCCAACTCCTTCGGGGTCATGATGCTGACCAGCATGAGCTCGAGGCGTTCGGCGGTCAGTGCCGGAAACGCCTGCCGACCCAGCTCGCCATTGTTGCGGAGCATCGGGGGCTCGCCGGTGCGGAGGTGAAGGTCGGAGGCCCCGGACTCCACCAGCAGGCGGAACAGCACCTCGAGCTCCGCCCGGGCTCCCGCCATGTCCTGGGTCTGGCGAGCCGACGGGCCGACCACCGGAGCCGCTGGGAGCGCAGCTGCCGGGTGAGTCCCTGTCGCCCCGTTCCCGACCTTGGTGACAACCGGCCGGAGCATGGCCGTGCCGCCGTTCCCCGCCTTCAATTCGACCTGCACCTCGCCGCTTGGCGATCTATAGGCGAACGACACCGGTCCGGCCGATCCCATTTGTGCGGTAACTTCCGGAGACGCGATCTCCCGCACCAGGGCCTGAATCTGGGCGTCGGTTAGAGGCTCCTTGGTCAGGAGCCGCACCGCACCGTTCTGCATGAGGGAGGCAGGCTTGCCGACTTCGAGGTGGAGGGCTTCGGCGCGCTGATCGTGCATGACCTGGATGAGCTTATCTAATCGTGCCAATGTCGGCTCAGTCGAGAGGACGGATGAGGCGGACCAGAGACTTATTGAAGTACCGGGTCAGGTCGTTGCTCCAGACCGTAAAAAAGCTGCCGGGACCGTTCACGTAGTCGAGCGCCCGGGCTCTGGAGGGGGGAAGCTCGAACGTCGATCGGCCGCGGTACTCGACCCCGGTGGCAAGCGCGACCTCCAGGGCGACCAGCTTGGCGGCAGAGAGGCGGTCCGGGTCGCTCAATGGGAGCTGATCCCGGCAGGAAACGACGGCCACTTGTGTCTTGGAGACGAAAGCCACGCCCTCGCCAATCGTCAGGGCGAAGAACGGCTCAGCGCGGTTGAGCATCTCCAGCGGACTCTCGGTTTCCAACGGGTATGCAGTGCTCGCGGCCAGGTGCAGATCGCCCTCCAGCACGACCCCGTCGGCCAGCACCACCTCGGCGGTCACCCGCTGGGTAGTCCCCCAGTCGTTCATCTAATTGGGATCTGGGCGTGGCATAGGCACGGAAACTGAACGGAGCAAGCCAGTTGCGGCAAGTGCCATCGGGGCTCACCCCCGGATCTCGACACCCGCCCGGCGCTCGATCAGGCGGATGGCTTCCACATGATCGGCCGTTTCGCCCAGCTCGGCTCGGGCCTGGCCGAGCAACTCCCCCGCCAGCTCGAGCAGCGGACCCTCGACTCCGATATCCCGCAGAAACCCGCGCGCGATCCCGACATCCTTGTCCAGCAGTGCCAGCCGGAAGGTCTGGGGCCAGCGGCCGGTGAGCACCCGCTCCGGTACCAGCGCCTCGCTTACGAAGGAACGTCCGCTGGAGGCGTTCAGCACCTCGACGGCGGTACGGGCCGAGACACCGGCTTTGACGAGGGCCGCAAGCGCTTCACCCACGGCGAGGAGATTCACCGCCAGCAGCGCGTTGTTGACCGCCTTCATGGCGTGGCCCGCACCGACAGGACCGAGGCGCTCGATCCGTTTCCCGAAGGCCGAAAGCACCGGCCGAGCCCGGCTGAAGGCTTCCTCGTCTCCGCCGACCATCACGGTGAGCGTACCCGCCTCGGCACCGCTGACGCCGCCACTCACGGGGGCGTCGACAAAGGCGACACCCCGTGGCGCCAGCCGCTGGGCAATCTCGCGGGAGGTTCCGGGATCTCCCGAGGTGCAATCGATCAGCAGGCTCCCCCGCCCAAGCCCGGCCTCCAGCCCATCCGGGCCATCGAGTAATTGGGCGACTTCTCGCGACGTCGGCAGACAAGTCAGCACGACCTCGGCGCCGGCGGCCGCTTCCCGGGGAGTGCGAGCCGCGTGGGCTCCATGGGTCGCTGCGAACTCAGTGGCCCGCGCGGCGGTGCGGTTCCAGACCGTGAGTTTGTGCTGCTTGGCGAGATGGGCCGCCATGGGAGCGCCAATAGCGCCCAACCCGAGAAAGCCGATGCGCATCACGTCGGCAGATTTGCGGCGCCGGGGCGTGCCGACATTGAGGGGCAGAGGTGCGAGGGGTAGAATTCCATCGGCAATCTCGTGAAGATGTGGATGCGTCGAAGATAGGCCGCCACTCGAGGCCACGCCAAGGGTAATCATGCCGGTTCGCTCGCTCGTGTCCCGCGTCGTGCTCGCCGCGCTTGGTGCCTGCCTGGTGCTGTTCATCGTCGGCCCTCTGCTCCGGCTGTTGTTCTTTGCCTCCCCCGAGAGCCTCGGCGCTGCTCTGCGCGACACGGAGCTACGGGACTCGATCGTCCTCACGGTCTTCACCGCCAGCCTCGCGACGCTCATCGCGGCCCTATTCGGGGTGCCGCTCGCCTACCTGCTGGCCAGGAGGAACTTTCCCGGCCGCCGGCTGGTGCAGGGCTTGATCGAACTACCGGTGGTCGTGCCGCACCCCGTGGCCGGTATCGCGCTGCTGTTGTTTCTGGGACGAAGGTCGGAGGTAGGAGGCGCGCTCGCCCACCTCGGGCTGGAATTCGTGAGTCACGTGCCCGGCATCGTGGCCGCCATGCTCTTCGTGTCGGCCCCTATCCTGGTAAGCGGGGCGCGCGAGGCGTTCCGAGGGGTGGATCCCCAACTCGAGCGGGTGGCCCGGACCCTGGGAGACACCGGCTGGGGCGCCTTCAGGCGGGTGACCCTTCCACTCGCCGGGCGCGGGGTACTGGCCGGTTCCATCCTCGCGTGGTCCCGGAGCGTCAGCGAGTTCGGGTCGATCGTGATCCTGACCTACAACCCCAAGGTCGCAAGCATCTACATCTTCGACCGATTCACCGCGTACGGTCTTCAGGCCGCGGTGCCGGCGGCGGTCATTCTGCTCCTGGTAGCGCTCACCGTACTCGTGGTGATCCGGGTACTCCAGCCTGAGGAGAGGAGATGATCCGGCTGGAGAACCTGCACGTCCGGGTTGGCACATTCGATCTGCGGGACATCACTCTCGAGGTGCCGAAGGGCGGTTACGCCCTGATCATCGGGCCCACCGGATCGGGCAAGACAACTCTGCTCGAAGCCGTGGCTGGCCACGCCAGACTCAAGGCCGGACGGGTCTTCATGCACGACGACGAGGTGACCAATCTGCCTCCGGAACAGCGAGGCCTGGGGTTCGTCTACCAGCAGTACCACCTCTTTCCTCACCTGAGCGTCCGGGACAACATCGGTTATGGAATAGGGCGGGCCCGCGGTCGGCGGGATCGCAGCGACCCCGGGGCCCGGATTGCCGAGCTTGCCGATATGCTCGCAATCGGAGCCCTGCTCGACCGGCAGGTTCGTGGACTGAGTGGCGGAGAGCAACAGCGGGTTGCCCTGGCCCGGGCCCTGGCCCCCCGGCCATCGATTCTGCTGCTGGACGAGCCCTTCGCGGCCGTGGACCCCGCCACCCGCCAGGTGCTGCGGCGGGAGCTCCGGGAGCTGCACGAGCGCGAGGGCATCACGACGCTTCAGGTGACCCACGACTTCGACGAGGCCTTGCGCCTTGGGGATCTGGTGGCGGTACTGGCCGAAGGCCGAATCGCGCAGAGCGGTACCCCCGAGGAGGTCTTTCGCTATCCCAACTCCGCTTTCGTGGCACGCTTCGTTGGCACCGGTAACGTGATCGCGGGAGTGGTCGAGCGAACCGACCCGGGCAATGGAGCCGGCTCCTTCCGGGGCACCTTCCGCGGCGGCTCGCTGGTCCTCGATGTGGTTGCAGAGCGGGAGGGACCCATCCACGCCGTTATCCGGCCGGAGGACATCGTGCTGAGCCTTACCCATCACCCGGGCTCGGCCCGAAACCACATGGACGGCAAGGTCGTGCGGCTGGAGCGAATCGGGCCGGTTACCCTGGTGCATCTGGAAGTGGGACGGCCGTTGATCGCGTCGCTTACTACTCAATCAGTGGAGGAGATGGAGCTCAAGGCCGGGAAGCCAGTCATGGTGGCGTTCAAAGCAACCGCGATCCTGCTGGTGTAAGCTCCAGCCATGCCGGCTCGCATCCTCCACGTCGACCTCGATGCCTTCTTTGTCGAGGTGTGCCGCCAGCGCCATCCGGAGCTGCGGGAGATCGAGCTGCTGGTGGTCGGCGGCAGGCGGGACCAGCGCGGGGTCGTGCAGTCGGCATCCTATGCGGCCAGACGCTTCGGCATTCACGCCGGCATGCCGATCGCCGAGGCGGTGCGGCTTTGTCCGCAGGCCACCTTTTTCCAGGGTGCCTTCAGCCACTATCGCGAGGCGTCCCAGGCGGTGAGGGCCCTGCTCCAGGAGTTCTCACCTACAGTAGTCATGGCCTCGCTGGACGAAGCCTATCTCGACTTCGCGGGGACCGAACGACTCTACCCCACTTCGCTGTTGCCAGTGGCGGAGCAGCTGCGCGACCTGGTGCGGTATCAGACCGGGCTCGATTGCAGCGTCGGCATCGGACCCAACCGGATGATTGCCAAGCTCGCCTCCGACTGTGCCAAGCCTCGGGGGTTGATGGAAGTCAGGGCGGGATGGGAAAAAGGATTCCTGGCGGGGCTTCCCTTGCGCGCCATGCCGGGAGTCGGGCCCAAGACGGCGGAGCGGTGGGCCGAGCTCGGGCTGGTCGAAGTGCATCAGGTGCAGCAAATGGAGGAGCGCGCGCTCGAACGTCTCATCGGCGCCGATGCGCGTCCGCTGAAACTCAGGGCACAGGGTCAGGGGGGGACCACGCTGCGGGCGGACCGGCTGCCGAAATCCGTCAGCCGCGAAACCACGATCTCCTATGATGTCCGCGATCCGGCGGAGCTGGAACGGATACTGACTCTGCTCACCGCACGGGTGGCCGCGCAACTGCGGGATGAGCAAATTCTGGCTCGGACGGTGACGATGAAGCTGCGGCATGACGACTTCCGGACCGTCACCCGGCGGCAGACATTGGAGATCGCCACCGACCTCGATGCGGAGCTGTACCTCGCGGCGCGGGCGCTGTTTCGCAGCGCATTCGAGGAAGTGCGACAACGCGACCGCGGTGTCCGCCTGATCGGCATCGCCGCCACCAACCTGGGGACCGCTGAGGAGCCCGACCTCTTCGAGCGGCCGGAGCGCAGCCGATTGCGCCGGCTGACAGAGGCGGTCGACAAGGTGCGGGGCAAGTTCGGTTTTGACTCCGTTACCTCCGCCACCATACTGGAGCTGCGCCAGCGACGGCCAAAGCGCTGATCAAGGCCCTCGCAGGTCACTGCCCTCGAACCGTAGCCCGATAGTTCCATCCGGAGCTATGACGCTCGGACCAAGGTCCCGGAAGGTGGCCGCCCTCCCTCCGCTCCCTCTGCCCTGTACCGTGCTGTTCTGGTACAGTCGATAGTACCCCACAGATACCCGGCGCCCTCCTGGCCGTATCGCGCAACCGCAGTCCAGCGCTCCTTCAAGACCGGCATTCACGGTCACCCTCAGCTGATCCTCGCTCGCATTCGTGATCAGCGGCGCGAAGAAATTACCACTCGGCCCCCGCGCCGTTGCGCTGCGGCGGATCGTCCCCCATTTACCCCGCTCCACCACCGACCCGCGCAGCTCCTCACCCATTGGACGGCCGTCCGCGGAGAGCGGTCGGTCGAGCTCCCACTCGGCGACCAGGGTAGCGCGCCACGGCGCGGCGACTCGCACCGAGGAGCCTGGCGGCACCAGGCGCGGCGGAGCGTTCTGTACCGCCAGGCGGACCGGCGCTGCAAGCTGGTTGGTGAACTCGAGGTTGGGTCGCACGAAGAAATAGATCCCGGCCGCCGCCGCGGCCACGAGAGCGAGAAAAAGCAGGAGAGGACCGCGAGAAGGCTGGCGGCGGCGCGGCTGCAGGACGCCTGCCTCGCTTTTGGGCACGGTCACAGGGGCTCCGGAACGGTGAGTGTGGGGTCGAGCAAGCCTCGGATCAAGGTAACCTCTGCCTCTGATGAGGGTTAGAACCATATACCTAGCGTCTTCCCAAGTATGCATTATTTGCACGAAACTGGGCATACAGACTATCGGTTAGGAGAATTTCTGCAGCGCTGACCAATCGTTTGTGCATTTTCTGCAAACTTGTCTTGACAGCCGTGGGACCAGCCGATATACTTTCCTTAAGGCCACCACCGAACCGTTCCGCGAGGCAGTCCATGCGTCAGCCGCCTGGTTTCTCTACCCCACCCGCCATTCCGGCGGCGGTCCAGCGAAATCGACGCATGTCCCCGATCGAACCGCCAGGTCCCTGGTCTGAGTGAAACCGCGCTCACCCGATGCCCCTGCGTTCGATCCTTGACGCAGGGGCGTCTTCGTTAACCTGAACCTCGAACACCCGAGAAAGCCCATGGCGACGACGGCCCAGCCCAGTGCTCCAGTTCGTATGGCACCGAGCAGCGAAGTACAAAAACTCCTCGAGCTGATCAAGCAGAAGAACATCCAGGTGGTGGATGTGAAGTTCTGCGACCTGCCGGGCACCTGGCAGCATTTTTCCATTCCTGCCGCCACCCTAGATGAGGCCATGATCCGCGAAGGGCTCGGCTTCGACGGGTCGTCGATTCGTGGCTTTCAGGCGATCAACGAGAGCGACATGCTCCTGTTGCCCGACGTCTCTACCGCGTTCATCGATCCGGTCCTCTCGGTGCCGACGCTCTCGCTCACCTGTGACATCTACGATCCACTGACACTGGAGCCCTATTCCCGGGATCCACGATTCATCGCGTTCAAAGCCGAGGAGTACCTCAAGACCACCGGCATTGCCACGACGTCGTACTGGGGACCGGAAGCGGAGTTCTTCATCTTCAACTCGGTGCGGTTCGACCAGACCGCTAACGAGGGCTATTACCATATCGACTCCGAGGAAGGGGCCTGGAACTCGGGCCGGAATGGGGTGCCCAACCTGGGGCACCGTCCCCGGCACAAGGAAGGCTATTTCCCGGTTCCGCCGGTGGACCGACTCCAGGATGTGCGGTCCAAGATCATGCTGGCGCTGATCGAGGCCGGCGTGCCGGTGGAAGTGCAGCACCACGAGGTGGCGACTGCGGGACAAGCAGAAATCGACTTCAAGTTCGGGACCCTGGTGCAGACGGCCGACCGGCTCCTGATCTACAAGTACATCGTCAAGAACGTCTGCCATAACCTGGGACTCACGGCCACGTTCATGCCCAAGCCGCTCTTCGGCGACAATGGGTCGGGCATGCACGTGCACCAGTCCCTCTGGAAGGGTGACAAGCCGCTGTTCTACGACGAGAACGGGTATGCCCTGCTCTCCGAGACCGCCCGGCACTACATCGGCGGGTTGATCGCCCACGCGCCGGCGCTACTGGCCATCTGCGCTCCGACGACGAACAGCTATCGGCGGCTGGTGCCCGGCTTCGAGGCTCCGGTCAACCTGATGTACTCGGCCCGTAACCGGTCGGCCATTTGCCGGATTCCCTGCTACTCCAGCAGCCCGAAGGCGCGCCGTATCGAGTTTCGGGCGCCTGACCCGACCGCCAACCCGTACCTGGCCTTTGCCGCGCTGCTGATGGCGGGGCTCGACGGCATCAAGCGGAAGCTGGAGCCGCCCACCCCGATCGACGAGGACCTGTACGAGCTCCACGACGAGCGGAAGAAGAACATCAAGACGGTGCCGGGATCGTTGGCCGAATCGGTGGCCGCGCTCGAAGCGGACCACCAGTTCCTGCTCGAAGGCGACGTGTTTACGCCGGACGTGCTGGAGACCTGGATCTCGATGAAGCGGACCCGGGACATCGCACCCGTGGATCTTCGGCCGCACCCGTACGAGTTCATGCTGTATTACGACGCGTGATGGTAGTCGGGAGTCGGGAGTCCGGAGATTCCGAACCCGCCGACCCCGACTCCCGACTCCCGACTCCCGACTCCTGACCGTCAAACCCTAAGGAGCACTGACGTGACAACCCTGCCCCTGGTGCTCGCCATTCAGGACGCCGCGCCCCCACCGACGGTCGTGCCGGCCGACACGGCCTGGATGCTGATCTCGACCGCGTTGGTCCTGCTCATGACCCCCGCGCTCGCCTTCTTCTATGGCGGCCTGGTGCGGAACAAGAACTCACTCAACACCATGATGATGAGCTTCGTGGCGCTGGGCGTCGTCGGGGTCACCTGGGCGGTGGCGGCGTACAGCCTGGCCTTCAGCGGTACCGGGCCGTTCCTCGGCGACCTGACCAACTTCGGGCTGGGTGGCGTCGGGGTGGAGGCTAAGGGCACCATCCCGCACGTGCTGTTCATGGCCTACCAGGCCACCTTTGCCATCATCACCGCTGCGCTCATCTCGGGCGCCGTGGTCGAGCGGATGCGATTCGGACCGTACGTCGCCTTCATCACTCTTTGGACCCTCTTCGTCTATGCCCCGGTGGCGCACTGGGTCTGGGGCGGCGGGTGGCTGATGACCCGGGGCGCGCTCGACTTCGCCGGCGGAACGGTGGTGCACATCAACGCCGGTGTATCCGCGCTGGTGGCGGCCCTGGTGCTCGGCTCCCGCAAGGATTACGGGCGCACGGCGGTGCTGCCGCATAACGTGCCCTTCGTTCTGTTGGGCGCAGGACTGCTCTGGTTCGGTTGGTTCGGCTTCAACGGCGGCAGCGCGCTCGCGGCCAACGAGCTCGCGGCCCTGGCCTTCACCAACACCTTCCTCGCACCGACGGCGACGTTGGTGGTGTGGACACTGTTGGACTACTTCCGGATCGGCCGGGCGACCGCCGTTGGGGCTGCCACCGGCATTGTGGTCGGGTTGGTGGCCGTCACCCCTGCGGCGGGGTTCATTAGTCCGGCCAGCGCCCTCATCCTCGGCGCCGTAGCAGCGTTACCGAGCTATTTTGTCATTCAGCTCCGCTCTCGCACCCGGATCGACGACTCGCTCGACGTCTTTGCCGGTCACGGGATCGGCGGACTCACGGGCGCCCTGCTCACCGGCGTGCTGGCACAGAAAGTCTGGAACACGGCGGGGAACGACGGACTCTTGTTCGGCAACCCGCACCAGCTGGCGGTTCAGGCGCTCGCCTGTCTCAGCGCCGCCGCCTACGCCGGCATCATGACGTTCGTGATCCTCAAGGCGCTCGGCCTGGTGATGTCGCTCCGCGCTGTGCCCCGGGTCGAGGGCGTCGGCATGGACGTGAGCCAGCACGGCGAAGAAGCATACGCCAGTGGCGAAGGCTCGATCCTGGTGCCTCCTGATGCAGTGCTCACATCCGAGCCGCTGCCTGCGTTTACTCCACAAGTCGCGTCGAGATGAAGGCTATTGGCCATTGGCTATTGGCTACTCCCTATAGAACCGAGGCTCCTCTGGCGGGGCATGGTCCCCGTCGCAGCCAATAGCCAATAGCTAGTAGCCATACTAAAGGAGAATCGAAGACCATGAAACTGATTGTAGCAATCATCCGCCCCGACCGTCTCAACGAGGTCTTGGAGGCCCTCTACCGGACCGACGTGCGCGGTCTCACCGTAACCCGGGTGCTGGGTCACGGAGGCGAAACTGAGCGAGTCGAGACCTACCGCGGAACCACGGTCAAGGTCGATCTACAGGAGAAGGTCCGCCTGGAGATCGGGGTCTCCGAGTCGTTCGTGACGGTGACAATCAATGCCATTCTCGGCAGCGCCCGCACTGGCGAGGTTGGTGACGGCAAGATCTTCGTCCTCGATGTCGCCCAGGTATACCGGATCCGGACTGGCGAGCGAAACGAGGCCGCGGTCACGCCCGCGGAAGCGGTAGGCGGGTAAGCCGGTAGGCTGGGCAGCGGGGCAGCGGGGCAGCGGGGCAGCGACTTAGCCCGTGTAGTGTCACCCCGAGCAAAGCGAGGGGGCCGAAGCTCAATTGAGTTTCGCCCCTTACTTGTCCCCCGCGGCCCCGCTG
>Ga0136631_10000250_pt1 | contig 16553 bp, 14 predicted proteins | sample AntDrymUQ6012206_2_FD_104655 | JGI IMG/M metagenome (GOLD analysis project Ga0136631, IMG submission 104655) | Polar desert sand microbial communities from Dry Valleys, Antarctica - metaG UQ601 (22.06) | ecosystem: Environmental > Terrestrial > Soil > Desert | place: Antarctica: Dry Valley... | reverse complement strand
GTGCAGATGAGCACGTCGTTCAACGTGCGCGCCGGGACGCTGCGCGGGCTGCATTACCAGCAGGAGCCCCACGGCGAGTCCAAGCTCGTGCGCTGCACGCGGGGCGCGATCTTCGACGTCGCGGTCGACCTGCGGCCGGGCTCGCCGACGCGCCACCGCTGGTTCGGCGCCGAGCTGAGCGCCGCCAACGGTCGCTCGCTGCTCATCGCGCCCGGCTTCGCGCACGGCTTCCAGACGCTCGTCGACGACACCGAGGTGCTCTACGCGATGGACGCCCCGTACGTCGCCGAGGCCGCCCGCGGCGTGCGCTGGGACGACCCCGCGTTCGCGATCCGGTGGCCGGACGCGCCGTCCGGCGGGCGCACGATGTCCGAGCGCGACGCGGCCTACCCCGACGTCGGCGGCGCATGACCGCGCCGCGCCGGGTGCTCGTCACCGGGGCGAGCGGGTTCATCGGCCGGCACGCGCTGCAGCCGCTGCTACGGCGCGGCTTCGAGGTCCACGCGGTGACGAGCCGTGAGCCGCCGCGGCAGGCGCCGCCGGGGGTGCGCTGGCATCGCGCCGACCTGCTGGCGCCCGCCGGGCCCGGCGATCTGCTCGCGGCGGCGGCTCCGACCCACCTGCTGCACTTCGCCTGGTACGCCGAGCACGGCCGCTTCTGGACGTCGGCGGAGAACCTGCGCTGGACGGCCGCCACGATCGCGCTCGTGCAGGCCTTCGCCGAGCGCGGCGGCCGGCGGGCGGTGCTCGCGGGCACCTGCGCCGAGTACCGCTGGGGCGATCCCGGGCCGCGCATCGAAGGCGTGACGCCGCTGGAGCCCGCGACGCTCTACGGGACGGCGAAGCACGCCACGCGCGCGCTGCTGCAAGCCGCCTCGGCGGAGCTCGGCATCGAGTTCGCATGGGGCCGCGTCTTCTTCCTCTACGGCCCGGGCGAGGCGCCCGGCCGGCTCGTCGCGTCTGTCGCCCGCGCGCTCGTCGCGGGCGAGCGCGCGGCCACGGGCGACGGCACGCAGATCCGCGACTTCCTGCACGTCGCCGACGTCGCCGGCGCGTTCGCCGCGCTGCTGGACAGCCCGGTGACGGGCGCGGTCAACATCGCCTCGGGCGAGGGCCGGTCCCTGCGGGACGTCATCGCCGCGATCGGCGCCGCGACCGGCCGCGAGGACCTGCTCGACGTCGGCGCGCTGCCGCCGCGGCCGGGCGATCCCGACGAGCTCGTCGCAGGCGTCGGGCGCCTGCGAGACGAGGTCGGCTTCGTCCCGTCGATCGGGCTGCGCGACGGGATCGAGGGGACCGTGGCGTGGTGGCGCGAGCAGGCAGGGTGATGCCGCGGTCCCGTTCTAGGACTACCGGACCGCGAGCGGACCGGCGAACGTCCTGGTGTTCGTCGCCGTGGCGTTGCGCGCGCGCACGCTCTGATCCCCAAAGAGCCCGGACCTGGACTTCGCCAGTGTCCACGTGGCATGGGCGACGCCGTCGCTCATTTCGGCCAATGCCGTGGTGTTGAGGTTCGTGATCGTGTCGCACGGCTTGTGATAGCAGGCGTCGTACGGCTGCCCGGCGACGCCGCCGTAGGTCGCCGCCTGCGCGGCGGTCTTCGTACGCTCTGCGCCGCTGAACAGCCCACCGGCCGGGATCCCGACCGCGATGAACGGGCCGTAGTCCGAACGGCCGTCGAATGGGGTGGGATCGGTCGCCAGCCCCAGGCCCGCGAAGTAGGTGCTGAAGAGCGCCTCGATCTGACCGGACCCGGGCGGTCCGGCCCGCACGGTCCCGACCGGCGGGAACGCCGAGTTGTCGCCGTCGTACACGAAGCGCACGTAGTTCGGTGAGCCGAGCATGTCGAAGTTGAGGTTGGCGTAGATGTCACCGAGGGCGTCGCCGAGGTTTTCGACGTAGTGCTGGGCGCCCAGAAGGCCCTCCTCCTCGGCTCCCCAGAACGCAAAGCGCAGCGCGCGACGCGGCTTCAGGTCGAGCTTGGCGATCTGGATGGCCGTCTCCAGGCCCGTGGCCGAACCCGAGCCGTTGTCGTTGATCCCGGGCCCGGCGGGCACGGAGTCCAGGTGCGAGCCGATCACGATCGTCTGCGACGTGTCGCCGCCGCCGCGCGCGTAGTCGGCGATGACGTTCCGGGTCGTCCTGATCTCCGAGATCGTCGAGGTCGACACACGGACCGTAACCGCGCCCGCCCGTGTCTGATTGACGAGCTCCTCGCCGATCGCGTAGCTCGTGCCGATGACCGGGATCGTCACGCCTGGGGTGCCCAGCGATCCGAGCACGAGCACCGTCCGGTCCTCAGGCTGCGTCGGGCTCTGTGGCTGGCCCTCGTTGAAGATGATCACCGCGCTCGCGCCGGCGGCTGCGGCGTTGTCGGCCTTCTGGCGAAACGAGCAGGTGCCTCGCTGCAGCAGCGCGACGTTACCGGCCGCAAAGCCCGCGAAGTCGGAGGCCTCGCAGCCACTGCTCGACGCGTTGGGCGGGTTGGCGGCGATCGGGACGACGACATCGATCGTCTGAAGAGCGGCACTCACGTCCCCGCTGCCCGAATAGCTCATCGTGGCGAACTCATCAGCCGTGAACGTCCTCGGGCTGGGTGACACGCGCGCGAATGCCGCAGGGACGATCTCCTGAAAGAACGGGAACTCGAACGACTGCTCGCTGACCGTGTAGCCCGCCTGCACGAGCTGGCGCTTGACGTAGTCCGCGGACGCGTCAAAGCCCGGGCTGCCGGACACACGCGTACCGCCACTTGCGTTGGCGATGAACTGGAACACCCGCTCGTGACCCAAGATGCCGTTGACCGTCACCGCATCGCGCAGCCTCTTGGTGTTGACCTGATCAAGCGCTCCTGCCGTCGGCGCCAGGGCCGCCGAGCTGATCAGCGCGATCAGCAGACCGCAGAAGGCGGCTCGCATTGGACGGTGCACATCCCCTCCCTCCGTGAAATGGTGGAACTCGGAGCCAGCTCGCGGGACGCGCGCCGATCTTCTGGGTCGATACCCGCGGCGAGAAAGCTACCAGGCGGTGTGCCCGCCGATGCCAGCCCGCCGATGCCAGCCCGCCGATGCCAGCCCGCCTGCTGGCGCGCCGTTCTATGCGGATCGTGGGAACAGCCAGCTGAAGCTGCGTTTGGCGGCTTGCGCGTACTCGGCGCGTCCACTTGACTGACCGTAGGCGAGGTCCTCAAGCGCGGCGCATCGCGCGAAGAACTCGATGCGCTGAAGGGCTGCGTCGTCGAGGCCACCGTAGGCGTCCAGTGCCTCGTCGAGGAACGCAGGACCAAAGTCCCGGTGCAGACGAGAGAAGTCGAGCGCCGGATCGGTGATCGCTGCATCCGACCAGTCGATGACGCCGGTCAGGGATCCATCGAGATCCAACAGGTGCTCCGCGCCGAGATCGGCATGCGCGAGGACGAGCTCGTGCGACGGGCGCGGAACCGTCGCGTGCACGACGCCGAGAAGATCGTCCGGACCGTCCAAGTCGTCGAGCCACTCGCGCGGATCGGCGTCTTCGGTCGGGACGACGTCGACGACTGCCGCTGCGTCGGTGGTGTGCAGATCGCGCAGAAATCGTCCCAGCCGATGTGCGGTGCCCCGCGACGGTGAGCGTCCCAGCAGCGGACGTCCCGCAAGCAGGGGATAGGCCAGGACGCCCTCGTCCGCGTCGGCGAAGCGAGGAGTCGGGACCGGAAGCGACACGCGGGGCGCAACGATTTCCAGCAGCCGCGCCTCGCGACGCACGCTCTGGGCATCCGCGACCCGGAGAACGAGGTCACCGGCGACGAAGACGACGTGGTCGAGCCCGTGACCGAGCGTACGGACCGCGACGCCGGCCAGCTCCGGGGCGTGCATCCGAAGCGATCGTGTTGCGCGCTCGCGCGGGGTAGCCCTCATGTCGCGGAATCGCCACAGGTGTCCGGGCCTTCCGCGACGTTGTCGGAGCGACTCTGCCGGCGCCGGGACGCCAGCCACCGCGCGACGCCGTCGTCGTCATTGGACAGCGTGACGTCGTCGGCGACGGCGAGCACCGCGGGATGGGCGTTGGCCATCGCGACGCCGACTCCCGCCCAGGCGAGGGCGTCCGCATCGTTGGGCATGTCGCCGAACGCCACGACGTCGGCAGCCTTCACCCCCCACCTGTCGCAGAGCGCCGCCAGCGCCGCAGCCTTGCCCGTGCCCGGCGGGCCGATCTCGACGAATGCACCGCCGGAGTGCGTCAGCCGGCAGCGCATGTTCAAGCCGGGCGCGAGTGCTTCGCAGAGGACGTCGGGCGCGTAGCCGTCGGCGATCGCCATGAGCTTCGTCGCGGCGCCCTCCGGCGCGAGCGTGCCGACGGTCCGGGTGACCTCGACATCGATCCGCAGACCCGCGAGCCGCGCGAACGCGGGCTCGGCGATCGTGCCTTCGAACGTCTCCAGCGCGAGCGAGAGAGCGGGCACGCGCAGACGGAGCGCGTGGGCGAGCACGTCGAGGTCGCGCGGACCCCATGTCGTCGCGGCGACGATCCGGCCGGTTCGCGTGTCCCACGTGGTCGCGCCGTTGTCACAGACGGCGTAGCGCACGAGGGTCCACAAGGGGCTCGACGACGCGCAGCAGACGCACCGGCCGTGCGGTGAGGGCGACGACGACGACACCGTCGTCGTCCAGCGTCCGCAGCTCGTCAGCCGTCGCGGGTGAGAGCGCTCCGTGCGACGCGAGGAGCGTTCCGTCGACATCGCTGGCCACGACCGCGGGGATCACGGCGCCGGACCTGAAATCTGATGGTCGAGGGCCATCGCACGGGCAGCGCGAATCAGGGCGCGATCTCGGAGCCCGCCGCCACGTCGAAGCGCTTCCAGAGGTCCCGCCGCTCGCGCAGCCAGTCGGCAAGCGCCCGAAAGCCGGTCGCGACATCGTCCCGTGCCCGCCAGCCGAGCTCCCCGGCCGCGAGCGATGCGTCCGCGACCCAGACCTTCGCGTCCCAGTCGCGCTGGGGCTCGGTGCCCCACTCGGGCTCGACGTCGAGCCCCATCTCGGCGCGCGCGATCGCGACGACCTCCCGCAGCTTCGTCTCGCGCCCCGAGCCGATGTTGTAGACGGCGCCGCGCGGGACGTCGGTGCGCTGCGCGGCGACGACGAAGGCCTCGTTCGTGTCCTGCACGCTGATGAAGTCGCGCGGCGTGTCGGGCGAGACGAGCGGCGGCAGGCGGCCCTCCAGGCCCCGCGCCACGAGCGTCGGCATGAGCCGCCCCGGCTCCTCCCAGGGGCCGAACACGCTGTAGAGGCGCAGCGTCACGACGTGCAGGTCGTCGCGCTGAGCGACGAAACGGCAATGCGTCGTCGCGGCCGCCTTCATGACCGCGTAGTCGGAGTTCGGATCGACGCGCTCGGTCTCCTTCGGCGCGTGCTGCTTGAAGCCGTACTCCGAGCTCGTGCCGGCGTGGACGAAGGCCTCGAAGCCCTCCGCCTCGCAGGCGGCGAGCAGGCGCACGGTGCTGACGAGGTTCGTCTGCATGATCCGCTCGGAGTCGCGCTGCCAGGAGTAGGCGCCGTGGGCGGCGAGGTGGAAGACCCACTCGGGCCGGTGCTCGGAGACCGTCGCCTTGATCGCGTCGCCGTCGAGCAGCTCGAGGGCGACGACCTGAGCGTCCTGCGCGATCTCCGCAAGGCGCCAGGTCGACCCGTCCGGCCGCTCGGTCGCCACGACGTCGTGTCCGCCGGCGAGCAGATGGCGGACGAGGTTCGCGCCGATGAAGCCGCCGGCGCCCGTCACGAGGGCTTTCACCGTCTACGCCTTCGCGGCGAGCGCGTCCAGCGCCGTCGTCGCGGCCCGCACGACGGCGTCCCCGTCGATCCCGTAGCGGTGCTCGAGCCAGCGCTGCGAGCCGGTCGCGCCGGACGGCATCTCCCGGACCGCGCAGCGCACGACGCGCGTCGCCAGCCCGTGCTCGGCGACGACCTCGCTGACGAGCGAGCCCAGGCCGCCGTTGGCGTAGGCGGCCTCGTGGGTCACCGCGACGGGGACGCGCTCGAGCAGCGCGACGAGGTCGTCGACGGGCGCCGGCGCCAGCGACGCGCAGATGCTGACTGACGCGTCGATGCCCTGCTCGCCGGACAGCAGCGCGGCCGCCCGGACCGTTTCGGCGGCGATCGGCCCGGTGGCGATGAGCGCGACGTCGTCGCCGGGCGAGACGGTCGTCAGCCGCCCGAGGTCGAAGCGCCCGTCGAGGCCGGGCACCGCAACGCCGCCCTTGCCGAGGCGGAAGTAGACCGGCCCGTCGATGGCGTGGCCGGCGCGCAGCCCGGCCCGCGCCTGGTCGGGGTCGGCGGCCGCGATCACCGTCATCCGCGGCTGCGCGCGCATGATCGCGAGGTCCTCCAGCGCGTGGTGCGTCACGCCGTTGTGCGCGTAGTCGAAGCCGCCGCCCACGCCGACGATCCGCACGGCCAGGTCGTGGAGCAACGGACCGTTGCGGATGAACTCGTATGGCCGCAGGGTCGCGAAGGTCGCGATCGAGTAGACGAACGGCCGCAGGCCCGCCTCGGCGAGCCCGGTGGCGACGCCGACCATGTTCTGCTCGGCGACGCCGAGGTTGTAGAACCGGTCGGGAAACCGCTCGGCGAACGGCTCGAGGACCATGAACCCGAGGTCCCCGGTGAGCAGGACGACGGCCGGGTCGCGCTCGGCCGTGACGAGCAGCTCGTCGAGGAACGCGTTCCTCATCCGACCTGCGCCATCGCCGAGACGTACTCGTCGTCGTCCATCGGCATGTAGTGCCAGCGGATCTGCGACTCCATGTAGTCGACGCCCTTGCCGAACGTCGTGTGTGCGACGAGCACGCGCGGCCGGCCGTCGCGTGGAGCGTCGAGCGCCGCCCGGATGGCACCGGTGTCGTGGCCGTCGACGTCGACGACGTCCCAGCCGAACGCCCGCCAGCGCTCGGCCATCGTGGGGCCGAGATCGAGCACGTCCTTCGTGTACCCGAGGGCCTGCTGGCCGTTGAGGTCGATGACCGCGGTGAGGTTGTCCAGGCCATGCTGGGCGGCGAACATCGCCGCCTCCCAGACGGACCCTTCGTTGCACTCGGCATCGGAGATCAGCACGACGATCCGGCGCCTGGAGCCCTGCACCCTGCCCGCGAGCGCGGCCCCCGTGCCCATGCTCAGGCCCTGACCCAGCGAGCCGGTGCAGAAGTCGACGCCGTCGAGCACATGCTCGGGGTGGCCGGCCAGCAGCGTGCCGTCACCGGCGAAGGTCTCGAGCTGCTCGTGCGTCAGACGGCCGGCGACGTGCAGCGCGCAGTACCACGCCAGCGCGGCATGGCCCTTGGACAGGATGAACCGGTCACGATCCGAGCGCTCCTCGCCACGATCGAGGTCCAGCGCGCCGTCGACGAGCACCGCGAGCAGCTCGGCGACCGAGAGCGAGGAGCCGATATGGCCGATGTGCGCGCGCTTGGACTGCTCGAGCACGGCGCGGCGGATCTGCTGTGCTGTGGCGGCAGGCACCCCGGGAAGCCTAGGGCCTATCCCGGTGGGTCACGCACGATCCCCGCCGGGATGGGCCCCTGATCCGACACCGGTCGCGTGTTGCCCGCGGCGTGCTCGCGGGCGCCCGGGCACCGCCTGGGGCAGCCTCTAAGCTAGGCGCTGAATGGTCGGCTCCACGTCGTCGAGCCCATGAAGCTGTCTCCGATCATCGCGTGCTACCGCGACGCCCAGGCGGTTCCGCACATGTACCGGCGTCTCGTCGAGACCTTCGAGCGGATCGGCTGCGACTACGAGATCATCTTCGTCAACGACGGGTCGCCCGACGACGCACGCGATGTGCTCGCCCGGATCGCCGCCGCCGACCCCAACGTCGTGGTCGTCAACCACGCCCGCAACTTCGGCTCGCAGTCGGCCTTCACGAGCGGCATGGCGATCGCCACGGGCGATGCGTGCATCCTGCTGGACGGTGACCTGCAGGACCCGCCGGAGCTCATCGAACAGTTCGTCGAGCGCTGGAAGGACGGCTGCGACGTCGTCTACGGCGAGCGCGTCGGACGCGAGGCACCCCCGTTGATGCGGGCGTTCTACAAGGGCTTCTACCGCGTGTTCCGCCGTGCGGCCTACGTCAACGTTCCGCTGGACGCCGGCGACTTCTCGCTCATCGACCGCCGCGTCGTCGACGCGCTGAACGCCATGCCCGAGAAGCAGCGCTTCCTCCGTGGCCTGCGGGCCTGGGTCGGGTTCAAGCAGATCGGCGTTCCCTACGTCCGCCCCGAGCGGATGTTCGGCGTCACCACGAACAACTTCCGCAAGAACCTCGGCTGGGCGCGCCGGGCGGTCGTGTCGTTCTCCTACGCGCCGCTGGACTTCATCACGGGGCTGGCGCTGTCGGTCGTCGCCCTGAGCGCCTTCGGGCTCGCCGCGCAGATCGTGCTGAAGATCGTTGCTCCAGGCGCGGCGCCGGAGGGCCTGACGACCGTCATCACGCTGATCCTCTTCATCGGCGGGATCCAGCTGCTGTGCCTCGCGATCATCGGCTCGTACATCGCGCACATGTACGAGGAGGTGAAGGGCCGGCCGGCGTACATCGTCGACTCCGTCCTCAACGCTCCCGACGGGGCCGCGCTGGAGCCGAGCGCGCTCGAACGCGGCCGCCACGAGCTTCGCGGCGAGGCGATCCAGCACGTCGAGGCGGGATGAGCGTCCCGGCGGCGGGCGGGGCCGGCCGCACGGAGGCCTGGTCGCGGGTGCTCGAGTTCGTGCGCTTCGGCGCCGTCGGGGCCTCGAGCACGGTCCTCTACCTCGCCGTGTACGGCGGCGCCCTCCTCCTCGGCGTGCCGTTCATCCTCGCGGCGCTGGCGGCGTTCGTGCTGAGCGCCGTGTGCGGCTACCTCCTGCACCACCGCTGGACGTTTCGCACCAATGCGCCCACGCGCGGCGGGCTTGCGCGCTGGCTGATCCTCCAGGGCACGGTGCTGGGCTGCAATCTGCTCGCGCTGTGGGCGCTCGTGGTGCAGGCGGGCATCGGCCGGCTCCTCGCCCAGGTCATGCTCCTGCCGTTGCTCCCGCTTGCGACGTACCTGCTCAGCCGGCGCCGCGTGTTCCGGGCCGCGTAGGGCCCGCGGCCGCCCGGGCGGTGGCGGTCCAGCCGAGACAGTCGTCGCCGCCGTCGGAGCGCAGGGTGGCCTGCGCGACGACGGCGAGCAGACAGACGACCGGCAGGCCCAGGGCCGCGGCGGCCCTCCGCGCGCCGAGCCCGCCGCCCGGCGGGAACAGCGCGGGAAACACGAGCGCCATGACCTTGGCGCATGCGACGGTCAGCTCGTTGCCGCGGGCGTGGACCACGACGTCGGTGAAGCCGGCCTGCTCGAGCATGTTGCGCAGGCTCGAGGGCGTGTAGCGCCAGTAGTCGTGCGGGATGTAGTGCCAGCGTGCCGAGAACGGCACCGTGAGCACGATGCGACCGTCGTCGCGCAGCACGCGACGGGCCTCGGCGAGGAACACCGCGGGCTCCGGGACGTGCTCGAGCGTCTCGGTCGTCAGCACGACGTCGACCGAGGCGTCGGCGACCGGCCAGCGGTCGCCCGAGAAGTACTCCGTCTCGGGCATCGCGTAGCCGAAGTCCTCTTCGGCGGCGGCGTCGTCGATCGCGCGGTAGCGGGCGCCTGCGGGCAGCAGCGGCCGGTAGGGCTGGGCACCGGACCCGACGTCGAGCACGTCGCCGTGCGCGTCTGCGAGCAGGACGCGCAGGTCCCGCCACGCGGAGGCGGCCTGGAGGTCGAGCGTGCGCCGGATCGCGGCCACCATCCGGTCGCGGCGGGTACGCGGTGCCCGGAACGCGGGCGGTTGCCAGCGCTCGGTGGTGCGGAGGGCGAAGTTCTCCCGGTCAGGCAGCTGGGGCATGGGCGGCGGGGCGCTCGGGGTCCGCGGATCGTCTGCCCCAGGCCAGGAGGTTACCCACCGGGACCGTGAGCGCCCGGTCGCCGATCCCGGCGCGCTCGAGTACCCGCTGCGCCAGCTCGCCGACCCTCCGCGGCAGGGGGAGGAGCCGGACCCAGTAGCGCAGCGGATAGCGGTTGCGGATCGCCCGATGCCCGACGTCCACGAGTCCGGCCCCCCGGAGCAGCCGCGTCACGCTCAGCGGGGAGAACAGCTGTTGATGCTCGACGTCGACGATCGGGGAGCGCAGGCCGAGCAGCCGGTTGACCGGCGCCCGCCGGTCGTGGCAGACGAGCGCCAGGACGCCGCCGGGCTTCAGCAGCCGGGCCGCGTCGCGCACGAGCACGGCCGGGTCCGGCACGTGCTCGATCGTCTGAAAGCAGGTGACGAGGCTGAGACTGCCCGCCGGGCGGACGTCCGGCGTGAACACCTCGTGCTCGATGAGGTCTGCGATCCGCGCCTCGGCGGCGGCGATCGGCTCGGTCGACGGCTCGACGCCCCCGACGCCGGTGAAACCGGCGTCGAGCAGCTCGCCGAGGAAGGCGCCCTCCCCGGTGCCGATGTCGAGCGCCCCGTCGCGGTCGGGCAGGACTGCCAGGAGCGGCGCGAGCGCTTCGCGGTAGGTGCGCGCGGCGAAGCGCCCCTCGATCGCGCTGTCGAACGCCGCCTCCTCGTAGGCGCGGGCCAGCGCTTCGGGGGCGGGCACGGGGCTCGCATAGACGAGGTCGCACTGCAGGCAGCGCACGAGGCGCAGGCGCATGTGCTCGGGACGCTTGCGCGATGCGAAGGCGTAGCGATCCAGCGACGCGGCGTCGAGCCGCTCCTCGGCGAAGACGTCGCGGTCGTCCGTCGAGCCGCACACGGGGCATGCGCGCGGGCTGAGCTCGCCGAGGAACGCGTGCGTCGGATTAGCCATCGTCGCCGGTGTCCTGCGATGGTCGGTAGCCGTACGCGGCCTCGCGCACCGCCAGTACCGGCGCTCGGCGCGATCGACGTCGAGTCCCGGGTCCGCAAGGCGGCACTCGACGTGATCGATGCCCAAGGTAGCCCGCGATTCGCTCCGCGAGATCGCGCAGCTGCGGCTCGGCGTGCTGACCCACCCGCAGGGTGCGCGACTTGGACGCCGTCTGCGCCGAGTCCGCCACGCGTCTGAGCCTAGCTCGCATCCGGTCGTGTCGTCCGGGTGATGGAGTTGATCCATGGACCTCCTCGTTCTCGGCGGCACGGCGTGGCTTGGACGTGAGGTGTCCAGGCAGGCGGTCGACCGCGGGTACGCGGTGACGTGCCTGGCGCGAGGCGAGAGCGGGACCGTCGCCGCCGGAGCTGTCCTGGTCGCTGCCGACCGGCGCGAGTCCACGGCGTACGACCGGGCGGTCGACCGTGATTGGGACGCGGTGATCGCTCCCGTGCTGGCGCCCATCGACATCGACGAGGCGGGCCGCGAGCGGTACGGCGAGGCGAAGGTGGCCTGCGAGCAGCTGTCGGCCGCGGGCGTCGGTGACCGGCTGCTGATCGCGCGGGCCGGGCTGATCGGCGGGCCGGGCGACCACACCGGACGCTGCGGCTACTGGGTCGCGCGCGCGGCGCGTGACCCGGAGGGGGCGATGCTCGTCCCGGACTCCCCGAACGTGCCGACGCAGGTCGTCGACGTCCGCGACCTCGCGAGCTGGCTGCTCGACAGCGCGCAAGCGGAGACGACCGGAACGTATGACGCCGTCGGTCCGGTGGTGCCGTTCGATGCCTGGATCGAGCAGGCACGCGTCGTCGGTGGGCATACCGGGCCGGTCGTGCGGGCGTCCCCGGCGTGGCTGCTCGAGCATGGCGTGCAGGCGTACATGGGCCCTCAATCGCTGGCGATGTGGTCGGTCGAGCCCGGCTGGGAGGGCTTTTCGGCCCGCTCGGGCGCAGCTGCGCGAGCTGCGGGACTGCACCACCGCTCGCGCACCGAATTGCTCGTCGACGTGCTGGCATGGGAGCGCGAGCAGGGCCTGGATCGCTCCAGGAACGCCGGTCTCAGTCCCACGCGCGAGCACGAGCTGCTCGTCGAGCTCGCCCAGGGGACGTGGGCACAATAGGCCGGGGCCTGGCAACGGCAGCTCCCACCTGATTCATACCGGGCATCCGTGGCGGTTCGGAATGAGCGCCAGTCCTTTATCCGATAACCCGACCCCACACGACGTGACCGTGGTGAACTCGACCAACAAAACGGTGGAAGGATCGATATGAGGCTCAGACGATGTGCTGCGACGCTCGCGACGATGATGCTGTACGCGTGCGTGGGCGGCGGATCCCCGATCGCCGCGGCGGCGCCGGGACCTGCGTTGGCTGAGGGCATGGCCAGCGGCCCGAGCGGTATCGCCTCCCGCAGACACTCCTACCACGTGCCGCCTACGCTGGCACGTGCTGCCGTCGTCGGCGATGAGCCGCTGACGGGGCCGCGTCGGATCGACTTTGTCGGTGTCCATTGGCGCGGCAGTCGTCGTGACGGGGGTCGTGTGCGCTTTCGGCACGACGGCGAGTGGGCCGCGTGGCAACCGCTGCATGCCGGCGAGATCCATCCCCCCGGCCGTGTCGCGAGCGAATTGGTGTCTGCCGGTCGCGCCACTGCGTACCAGGTGCGCGCGCCGTACGGGGCAACCGATGTGCGCGCCGTGGCCATCAACACCACCGATGGACAGCATGAGACGGTGTCGCAGTCGCGCACGACGCGAGCCGCTCGGGCGATCGGCCTGTCGGGCCTCGGCTTGGGATCAGGGGGTCCCTGCTACCGGTCGCGGGCCCAATGGGGCGCCGACGAGTCGCTGCGCTTCGACCCCAACGGCGCTGAACTGTGGCCCGCGAAGTTCTTCCCGGCGCAGCGGCTGACCATCCATCACACGGTCACCGACCCAGCCACGGCGGGCGGTGAGACCGATCCGGCCGCCATCGTCAGGGCGATCTACCGCTACCACGCCGTCGATCTGGGCTGGGGCGACATCGGCTACCAGCTGCTGATCGACCAGCAGGGCTGTGTCTACGAGGGCCGCTACTCAGGTCCGGACGCTCTGCCGGTGTACACGATGGCGGCCACGCCGAGCACGCCGCAGGCGGTCAACGCGGGCCACACCCTTGGCTACAACCCCGGCAATATCGGCATTGCGCTGCTCGGCAACTTCAACGAGATCGAGCCCTCCGAGCCCTCGCTGCGAGCGTTGACCGCAACCCTGGCGGCGCTGTCGCTCGTCAGCGGTCTCGACCCCCAGGGCCACGGCACCTACGTCAATCCGATCTCGGGCGTCACGAAGGACACCTACGCCATCGGCGGGCACCGCGACTGGCTGGCGACCGAATGCCCCGGCACGAACCTCTACGCACGTCTCCCCGAGCTACGCGAGAACGTCGCGTCGCTCCTGCGCTCGACCAAGCCGTCGAGTCTCGTCGCGCACGCTGCGTTGTGACGCCGACCTGAGCGCGGCTACGTGACAGCGATCACACATCAGAAGTTCAAGGATGCAGGCACGTTTACTACGTACCATCGGACCTCGTGGAACACCTCCGGGCGATGGCCTGCATGAGAGCCCGCGTGCGTGGAACCCGCCGGTGCGCCCGGTCGAGGCCGGACGTGACGTGACGCGAGCATGGCGACCCAACCGGTAATTTGATCTGTCTTGCATCTTCCTGAGAGGGGTCGTGACGCGCCCGACGATGACCGGTTTCTGCCAGCAGACGACAGATCGCCGTAGTCGGATGGGCACGGATCGTCCGGGGCGCTTCTCACTGCGGACAGGACAGGAGTCCCGGCGGCTCGCGGAGCGTCCGTGACGGCTTTCGGCGGGGAACCTCCGAAGGCGTTCGTGAGCTGGGCTCACAGTGACGATGCGTGGCGGGACACCGTCGCCCGCTTCGTGGTGGCGCTGCGCGAGTTCGGGATCGATGCCGACGTCGATCTCTTCCATGCCCATGACGGCTCCGTTGACTGGGCGACCTACGGTCCGAACGCGATCGAGCAGAATGACTTCGTCCTGCTTGCCGCGAGCGCCGCCTACAAGCAGCGTTGGGAGGAATTTCGCACCACACGCACGGGTGCGGGCGCGGCGCGCGAGGCAAACGTCCTCAAGGCCCTCTTCGATCGCGACCAGACCGCGTTCTTTCAGAAGGTGATCGTCGTCGTGCTCCCCGGCGCAGGAGATGCCGACATCCCGAACGAACTGGTGGCCGGCCTGCCCAGGTTCGTCATTCCAAAGATCGACGAGCACCACCTCAAGGACCTGCTGCGGCGCCTCACCGGCCAGCCGGCGTTCGTCCCCGCCCCGACCGGCCGGGTACCGATTCTCCCGCCAGAGATCGGGGGCCCGGTCAGACTCAAGCAGCGCCTCGATCAGCTGGACAGGAGCATCGCGGCCACGCCCGCCGGTGCCGAGGACGTGCGAAATGATGAAAAGGCGGAGCGCAGCGCGCTGTCAGCAGCGCTCAAGGCGATCACGAAACGCTCCCATGGCAGTCCGCTGCCCTCGCGGAGGTGGAGGCTTCCCGTCGTCGTGAGCGCGGTCGTGCTGGCGCTGGTCGCCGTGGTCGCGGCCCTGGCGGTCAGCGGCGGTGAACCACCGCCGCCGGCGGTGAAGGTCGGCGCGATCTATTCGCTCTCGGGCGCGGGTGGCAAGGCGGGCAGCGAGGCCTTGGACGGGGCGCGGTTCGCGGTCGAGTACATCAACGGCGGTGACGATCCCGGGTCGACGCTGGCGCTGAAGGCCGGTGGGGGACTGCCGCGTCTCAACGGTGCGAAGCTCAAGCTCGTTTCGGCCAATGTGGGGAGCGATCGGTGTCAGAGCCAGCCCAAGTTCAAGCGGCTCGTGGACCGCGGCGCCGTCGCGGTGGTCGGGGCGTATGAGTCGACGGTCACGCTGCAGGCCCTCGTCGCGGCGGATCGGCTCCGTGTGCCGCTCGTCAACGACAGTGCGACCGCACCGTCGTTGACGGAACGCAACCCAGAAGGCATCACCGCGTGCAACCGCGATCCGGATCCGAGGCCGTCGCCGTGGTTCTTTCGTGTCGGGCCGTACGACACTCAGGCCGCGGAGCAATTCTTCACCTTCATCGAGGAAGCCGAGCGCAGCGGCACGATTCATCGCGTCCGCAAGGTGGCGATCCTGCACGAGAACAACGACATCTTCGGCAACGCCGGTGCGGCGATCACCAAGAAGCTCGCGCAGCGCCGCCGCGAGGTGGTGGTCAGCGAGTTTCGCTACCCGACCGTCCTGGGGCCGTCCGCGCCACGGTCAGATTCCTACTGCACGGTCAAGGAGCGCACGATCACGACGCTGCGGGCACAGTTGCGGCGGATGAAGGGGTTCAACCCCGATGTCGTGTTCGCACTGGGCTACAGACCCGATGCGATCGCGGCCGTCCAGACGATGCAGCAGCTCGACTACGTGCCACGGGCGCTGCTCGCGTACGGTGGGGGCTTCGCCGACAGCACGTTCATCGGTGGCGTGCAGGCCGGCAATGGCGCGTGCGGTCTGCCCAGCGCCGATCCCGCCGGCATCATCACGCGGGTGGCGTGGTCGCCGGACAGCAAGAGTCAAAGCGAGACGGCGCGTCGCATCGCACAGCTGTTCCAGCAGCGCTACAAGCGACCGATGACCCCGGCGGCAGCCTCCGGCTTCACGGCGATGATGACGCTCGCGGAGGCGATCAACGACGCCGGCTCGACCGATTCCGCGAAGATCCAGGTGGCGCTGCGCGCGCTCGACGTTCCGATCGCCGCGACGATCATGCCCTGGGCCGGCGTCAAGTTCAACGCGCACGGCCAGAACGTGCGGGCGCAGTTCGTGCTCCAGCAGATCATCCGGGGGGGCTACCGCGTCGTCTACCCGGCCGAGGTTGCCACCGCCAGCGCCGTCTGGCCCCTCGTCAAGGCGCGCAGGTAGCGACGCGCCTCGCTTCTGGACTCGATCAACCCGTTGAGCCTCGTCGTCCCGGCCACGCCGTGACGTCGTCATCGGATGGGTTGTGGTGCTGGGGGTGCTCGTGGTGAGGAGGTGCTCGGTCCCGTCGACGAGCGCGGTGTACAGGTCGGTCGCGCCGTCAGGCGTGAGCTTCTCCATAGGCGATTGGGAATCCCGCGCGCGAGGCGCCCGCACGGCCTCGTCGGGCGTGGTGGCGTGCCGATCGTGGCGATGCCACGTTCGCGGAACGCGGCCAGCAGGCGGTCGTCGGGTATGCCGAAGACGAAGCTGAACGCGGCGGGGCGCGCGGCGAGGACGGCCGCGGCCTGCTCGGCGAAGGTGGGCGAGAAGCGCTCGGGGTGTACGGCGGCGCGTCGACGCCGACCTCGTCGTAGTGACAGTCACCCTATGGCGCCCCTCTCGTTGCGTACCCTGCCCGTGTGGCGACCGGCGCCCCGACGCTCAACACCGTCGCCGAGCGGGCCGCGGTCCACGACCACGTGGCCGCACGGCTCGGCGGCGGGAGCTCGGCGGCACTGCACCTGCTCGCGCCGGTCGCGGCGTTCGCGCTGCTGGCCGGCGCGCTGCTCGCCGTCCTAGGAGGCTGGTGGCGAACGGTGTCCTGTGCGGGCTTTGACGGCACGGGATCGGTGATCGAGCCGTGTGCGCGGGCCGGACGGGTTGTTCTCGCGCAGCGCAGCATGGGCTTCGGGTCCGG
>Ga0136631_10000249_pt1 | contig 16570 bp, 13 predicted proteins | sample AntDrymUQ6012206_2_FD_104655 | JGI IMG/M metagenome (GOLD analysis project Ga0136631, IMG submission 104655) | Polar desert sand microbial communities from Dry Valleys, Antarctica - metaG UQ601 (22.06) | ecosystem: Environmental > Terrestrial > Soil > Desert | place: Antarctica: Dry Valley... | reverse complement strand
GTCGACGTCCCACGGGTTGACGAGGAGCGCCCCGGGAAGCACCTGCGCGGAGCCGGCGAGCTCGGAGAGCAGGAGCGAGCCGCGCCAGCGGCCGGGAAGTCCGGGGTCGGACTGGCACAACACGAACTCCTGCGCAACGAGGTTCATCCCGTCGCGAAGTGCCGTGATCATCATCACGTCAGCCCTGCGGTAGAGGGCGACGAGCGCCGGCTTCGAGATGTCCCGATGGAGGTACTCGACGGGCGTCACACCGGGCCGCCCGAACTGGCCGTTGATGCGGGCGATGAGGAGCTCGATCTCGTCCCGCTGCGCGCGGTAGTCCGGGCTGTCGAGGCGCGACGGGACGACGACCTGGATCATCGTCGTCGTGCGCGCGCGGGCGGGATCCTGCTCGAGGAAGCGCTCGAACGCGTGGAGCTTCTGCGGAATGCCCTTGGTGTAGTCGAGGCGCTCGACTCCGAGCACGAGTCGGCGACCCTCGTACTGGCGCTCGAGATCGGCGAGCAGGCGCTCCGTCTCGGGATCGGCGATGACGTTGCGAAAGCCATCCACGTCGATCCCGATCGGATCGACACCGATGCCGACACGCCGGCCGTCGAGCTCCAGAGAGTCCGGATCGGAGTCGATCCCGAGCATGCGCAGGCACGACGAGCGGAAGTGTCGTGCATAGTCACCGACCTGGAAACTGACGTAGTCGGCGCCCAGCACGCCGCGCAGCAGCTGCTCTCGCGCCGGCAGGAGCCGGTACACCTCGGACGACGGGAACGGGATGTGCAGGAAGAACCCGATCGACAGCCGAGGCTCGCGAGCCCGCAGCATCGCCGGGACGAGCATGAGGTGGAAGTCGTGCACCCAGACGCGCGAATCGGGCTCGCATTGCTCCACGATCGTGTCGGCGAAGCGCTCGTTGACCTCGACGTAGCGAGTCCAGGCCTCCGGTGTGATACGCAGCCGCCCCTGGAAGTAATGGAAGAGCGGCCACAGCGTGTCGTTGCAGACCTTCCCGTAGAAATCCTTTTCCTCCTCGGCGGAGAGGAAGACCGGGTGCAGGTGATCCTTCGCGAGCCGCTTGCTCACGCGCTTCTGCAGCGCCGGGGGAACGACGGCTCCCGGCCAGCCGACCCAGGTCGCGTCGCCCCGGACCGCGTCGAGCGCGGCCGACAGGCCGCCGGCGCTCCGCTGCACCTGCACGGAAGTGCCTTCGATCGAGAGGCGGATCGGCAAGCGGTTGCTCGCGATGACGAGCCCGTGGTGTCCTGTGTGGCGCGCCAATGTAGGTAGACGCTACGCGCCCGCGAACGTAGGGGCGAGATATATCTCGTTCCTACACCAATGAGCCACGGCCTCGCCATCATCGGAAACTGCTCGTACAGCGCTCTCCTCAAGGAGGGCTCCGTCGAGTGGTTATGCTGGCCGCGTCCGGACTCGAGCTTCGTCGTCGGTCCGCTGCTCGACCGCGAGCAGGGTGGCGTGTTCTCGATCGAGGGCGTCGACGCGACCGAGATCGAGCAGACGTACCTCGAGAACACGAACGTCCTCCGAACCGTGTTTCGCGCCGACGACGGCGTGTTCGAGCTCATCGACTTCGCGCCGCGCTTCAACCTCTACGACCGCTTCTTCAAGCCGTCGATGCTCGTCCGGATCATGCGCCCGCTCACGGGCGAGCCGCGAGCCCGCGTGCGCTGCCGGCCGACGTACGAGTACGGGCTCCAGGAGATCGGCCGCTGGCGCGCGTCGAATCACATCGAGTTCACCGGCTTCCCGACGCCGGTTCGCCTGACGACGAACGTGCCGCTCACGTACGTCGAGGACGAGCGACCGTTCCTGCTCGAACACGACCGCCACCTCGTGCTCACCTGGGGCGAGCCGCTCGAGGCCGGGCTCGAGGAGACCGCCGAGCGGTTCCTCGAGCGCACGCTCGACTACTGGCGCCGCTGGGTGAAGGGCACGCGCGTGCCGCGCGAATACCAGCACGAGGTCGTGCGCTCGGCGCTGGCGCTCAAGCTCCACCAGTACGAGGACACGGGGGCGCTCCTGGCCGCGACGACGACGAGCCTCCCCGAGCACCCTGGCTCGGGCCGAACCTGGGACTACCGCTTCTGCTGGCTGCGCGACGCGTACTTCACGCTCAACGCGCTCGAGCGACTCGGTCACTCGGAGGAGATGGAGAACTTTCTCGAGTACCTGCGCAACCTCTGCGAGGAACGCGGCGGCGTGCTCCAGCCCGCGTATCGGCTGAACGGCGACTCGCGTGCCGAGGAGCGTGTGCTCGAGCACCTTTCCGGGTACAACGGAGACGGTCCCGTCCGCATCGGCAACCAGGCGTTCGAGCACGTCCAGAACGACGTCTACGGCGAGATGGTGCTCGCGGTGAGTCGCCTCTTCCTCGACGCGCGCTTCGTCGGGGGCGTGCCGAAGCACACGGCGGTGGAGATGATCCAGGGCCTCGTCGATCAGATGGACGCACGGCTCGAAGAGCCGGACGCCGGGCTCTGGGAGTTCCGCGGAAAAACGCGCCTGCACTCGTTCTCGGTGCTCATGCACTGGGCGGGATCGCGGCGGGCGGCCGAGGTCGGCGACGCGCTGGAGGCTCCCGAGCTCACGGCGCGTGCCCGGGCGGTAGAAGAACGGGCACGCGATCTTCTCGAGACGCGATGCTGGAACGACGAGATCGGCGCGCTCACGCAGGTCGCCGGGGAGCCGCAGCTCGACGCCGCGTTGCTCCTCGCCGTCCATCTCGGGTTCTTCGCTCCCGACGATCCGCGCGCCTTCCGGCATGTCGACGCGATCCGGTCGTCCCTGTCGGTCGACGGCGGACTCCTGCGCCGCTACACCGTGCAGGACGACTTCGGCCACATGGAGGCGGCGTTCACGGTCTGCACGTTCTGGCTCGTCGAGGCGCTCGCGCTCATCGGCCACACCGAGGAGGCTCGCGCACTCTTCGACCGGCTGCTGAGTCTCGACAACGGGCTCGGCCTCTACTCGGAGGACATCCTCCCGGACACGCTCGAGCAGAGCGGCAACTTCCCGCAGACCTACAGCCACGTCGGACTGATCAACGCAGCATTCCGCCTCTCGCGGCGCTGGGACTGACCGTTCGGGACAATGCAGGCGTCAGGTCCGGGGTCAGGTCCCTGGACATGGCCTCATAAGCCACAACGCTTCACTCGAACAGCAGCCCGAATGGCCGTATTGGAGTGCTCCCGCGACGGTGGGCGTTCTCACAAGCATGGCCGCGCCCGCGTTTCTCCTCACATGAGCGCTCCCGTAAAGCACGTCTGGATCGCCCTCCTCGTCGTCTACGTCGTGTGGGGCTCGACGTACTTCGGGATCAAGATCGCGGTCGAGACGATCCCGCCGCTCCTGGCCGCGGGGTCGCGTTTCCTCGTGGCGGCGCTCCTCCTCGCAGCACTGCTCGCCTGGCGTGGAACGTCGTTGCGGGTCACGCGCGCCGAGCTGGTGGCGAGCGCGATCGCCGGCGGGCTCCTCCTCGGGCTCGGCGTCGGGCTGGTGCACGTTGCGGAGACGCGCATCGACTCGAGCATCGCGGCGATGATCGCCGGAACGGTTCCGCTGCAGATCATCGGCCTGCGCCTGATCGCACGGGAGAATCCAGCGCGTGCCACGCGCCTCAGCACGCTCGCGGGTCTCGTCGGCCTCCTGCTCGTCGTCGCACCCGGACTCGGCGCGGGCTCGAGCGCGCTCGGGCTCACCGTGATGATCTCCTCGACGATCGCGTGGTCGACGGGCTCGTTCCTGTCGAAGCGCCTCGCGCTCCCGCGCGATCCGTTCGTCGCGACCGCCTGGGAGATGGCGCTCGGCGGCACCTTCCTGATGGTCGGCGCCTTGGCGTTCGGAGAGTACGCAGACCTCGGCTCGGCCACGTTCGCGCTCGACTCGGTTCTCGCCTGGGTCTACCTCGTGATCATGGGCTCGGTCGTGGGCTTCTCGGCGTACGCGTGGCTCCTCAAGGTCGCGCCGATCTCGCTCGTCGTGACGCACCAGTACGTGAACCCGCTGGTCGCGATCGCGCTCGGGATGGCGTTTCTCGGCGAGCGCCCGAGCCCGTGGGCACTCGCTGGATCCGCACTCGTGATCGCTGCTGTCTACATTGCGATCCGCGCGGAGTTCCCTAGGAGGACGCGACCTGCGAGCGTCGTGCCGCGAGGAACTCCAGCAGATCAGACCGTGTGAGGATGCCGGCGGGCCGGCCATCGGTCACGACGACGACTGCACCGCTTCCGCCGGAGAGCCCCTCGTACACCTGATCGACCGACGCATCCGAGTCGACCGCGGGAAGCGGCGGCTGCATCGCGACGGCCACGTCCTCGTTGAGCGCGTCTGCGTTCTTGAACACCCTTTCGAGCAGCTCGCGCTCCTGGAGCGACCCGACGACGTCCGCCAGCGAGTCCACCGGCTCCCCGCGAACGACCGGCAGCTGCGAGATCCCGTAGCGCTGCATCGCGTCGATCGCCGCGCCGACCTTCTCGTGCGAGCCGATCGTGACGAAGTCCGGCACCTCGTGTCCGACGCCCCGGAAGCGCAGCACCTCCGCCACTGACGGCGGCGGAATCGTCCGCTCGAGAAAGCCGTACTGGATCATCCAGTTGTCGTCGTAGAACTTCGAGAGGTACGAGCGGCCCGAGTCCGGGAACATCATGAGGACGCGCGCCTCGGGCCCGAGGCGCTTCGCCACCTGGATTCCCGCCCACGCGGTCGAGCCGGTCGAGCCGCCCACGAGCAGACCCTCCTCGCGCGCGAGCCGCCGAGCGACCAGAAACGAGTCGCGGTCGGAGACGCGCACCCATTCGTCGACGACCGACGCGTCGAGCGTGTCCGGCCATCGCTCCTTGCCGATCCCCTCGACGAGATACGGCCCCACGGGATGCTCGTCGTCGGCGGTGAAGACGGAGCCCTCGGGATCGACCGCGACGATGCGTGCCTTCGAGCCGTGCTCCTTGAAGTACCGGCCGACACCCGTGATCGTGCCGCCTGTCCCGACGGAGATGACGATCGCGTCGACGTCGCCGCCGTCGGTCTGCTCCCAGAGCTCGGGCCCGGTGGTGTCGTAGTGCGCTTCGGGGTTCGACGGGTTCGAGTACTGGTCGGGCTTGAAGCCGCCCGGGATCTCCTCGGCGAGGCGATCCGAAACCGAGTAGTAGCTCTCCGGCGAGCCCGGATCGACCGCCGTCGCCGTGATCACGACCTCGGCGCCGTACGCGCGAAGCATCGAGATCTTCTCCTGGCTCATCTTGTCCGGCATGACGAAGATGCAGCGGTAGCCGCGCAACGCAGCCGCGATCGCGAGGCCCACTCCCGTGTTCCCCGAGGTCGGCTCCACGATCGTTCCGCCCGGACGAAGCCGACCGTCCTCCTCCGCAGCCGCGACCATCGCGAGGCCGATGCGGTCCTTCACCGAGCCGCCGGGGTTCAGGTATTCGAGCTTCGCGAGGAGCTCGCCCGGAACGTCGCGACCCAGACGCTCGAGCCGCACGATCGGCGTGTGCCCGACGAGCTCGAGCACGGTAGGAAATCGGCGGCGCTCCATCGGCCGCGAAGCCTACGTTCTTCCGCAGATCGGAATCCGCGAGTGCGGATTCCGATCGCGAGGATCCCTGAAAGCGTCCGCAGTCTCCTCTACGCCTGAAGCGACCAGAACTCGCCCGTGAGACCGACCACGTCGAGGAGCGCCTGCGACTGCTCGGCTGTCCTCGGTTGCCAGCCGGGGTCGAGGCGGGACCACCACCACGTGCGCGCCAGCTCGTTCATCTGGCGAGCCGGAACGGTCGCGCCCGGCTCCCACCCGTTTGCGCCGAGCCACCGTTCGAGGTGTTCCTCCGACCGGAGGAAGACCATCGTGCTTCAAGTGAAGCCGATGTCGTCCCACCAGCGGCGGGCAGGAACGAGCACATGGCAGAGGAGATCTGCGCCCGCGACCAGCTCACCTTCGCGGACGGTGAGCTCGAGACGTTCGCCACAGCACGCGCACTCGGTTTCGACGTCCCCGTCCGCATGAAGCGCCCCGGGGATCCCGAGCGCGTCCCAGCAGCACGTTCCGGTCCACGTGCGACCGCCGGCTCGCACGCGATGCGGAGTCGGTGCGAAGCAGAACGGATTCGCCATCCAGACGTCCGTCGTGTCGGGGAAGAGCACGAGCGCGTGGGCATCATGCAGACGCCTGTAGGCGTCCGCGATATCGTCCTTCGGAGCGTCGAACGCAGCTGCGGCGTCCTCCGTGCTCGGGGGTCGACCGTTCGCGACGACCGAGAAGTACACGTGCCGCCGAACGTCGAGGTCGAATGGATCCATCAGTGCCGGAAGTGGCGCTGGCCGGTGAAGACCATCGACGCGCCCGCCTCGAACAGCGCCGCGATGACCTCGCCGTCGCGCTTCGAGCCGCCGGGCTGGATGAAGGCGGCGATTCCGGCGTCGAGCGCGAGCTTCGGGCCGTCCGCGAACGGGAAGAACGCGTCCGAGGCGAGCACGGCGCCGTCGAGCGAGTGACCGAGCTCGCGTGCCTTCAGAACCGCGAGCCGAACGGCGTCCACCCGGCTCATCTGCCCCGCCCCGATTCCGAGAGTCTGGCCCCGGCGCGCGAGCACGATCGCGTTCGACGTCACGTGCTTTGCCACGCGCCACGCGAAGAGAAGGTCGTCCCACTGTCCGCCGGAGACCTCCCCGCAGACGACCTCGGCATTTTCCCGCCCTGCCGTCTCGCGATCGCGATCCTGCACGAGAAGACCGCCGATGACCCGCCGAAAGTCGCGCTCGGCCTCGTCGGGCGCGCGCTGATCCGTGTGCTCCAGGACGCGCAGCGCCTCCTTGCCCGCGAGGCGATCGAGCGTGTCGACGTCGTACTCGGGCGCGAACAGAACCTCGACGAACTGCGTCGCGAGCGCCTCGGCCAGCACCGCTGTCACCGCGCGGTTGACGACGACGACCCCTCCGTAGGCCGACACCGGATCTGCAGCGAGGGCCTTCGCGTACGCCTCCTCGATCGTTTCGGCGACCGCGACACCGCACGGGTTCGCGTGCTTCACGATGACGCATGCCGGCCGGTCGAGCTCCCCGGCGAGCAACCGCGCCGCCGAGAGGTCGCTGAGGTTGTTGAACGACAGCTCCTTCCCCTGGTGCTGCACGACGAAGCCGAGGAGATGGGTGCGCGCGCCACGCTCAGCGTAGTAGGCCGCGCGCTGGTGCGGGTTCTCTCCGTACGGCAGCTCGCGCACGCGATCGAACGACGGCACGAACGTCTCCGGGAAGCCGGAGTCGCGCTGGAACCAGCGCGAGATCGCCGCCTCGTAGGCGGCCGAGCGCGCGAAGGCGATCGCGGCGAGCCGCCGTCGGAGCTCGGGTGTCGTCGCGCCGCTCCCCGCACGCAGCTCGCCGAGCACCTCGTCGTAGTCGCGCGCACGCGCGACGACCGTGACGGACGCGAAGTTCTTGGCCGCGGCGCGCAGCAGCGCCGGCCCGCCGACGTCGATCATCTCGATGAGGTCTGCCTCGTCGAGTTCGGGGCGATCGACGGCGAGCTCGAACGGGTAGAGGTTCACGCAGACGAGGTCGAACGGCTCGATCCCGTGCTCCGCGAGTGTGACGAGATCCTCTTCGCGGCCTCTCCGGGCGAGAACCCCCGCGTGGATGCGCGGGTGCAGCGTCTTCACCCGCCCGTCGAGGAGCTCGGGGAACCCGGTCACGTCCTCGACCTTCGTGACCGGAAGACCCGCCTCTGCCAACGTCACCGCCGTGCCGCCACTCGACACGATCTCGAATCCGAGCTCCGCGAGCCCCCGCGCGAACTCGGCGATGCCGGTCTTGTCGTAGACCGAGATCAGCGCGCGCACAGCTCACGCACCACCTTCGGGAGGAGCCGGTGCTCCACCTCGTGCACGCGCTCGCGCAAGGTATCCACCGTGTCACCGGGAAGCACGGGAACCGGCTCGCTCGCGATCACCTCGCCGGTGTCGACGCCGTCGTCCACGAAGTGCACCGTCGCTGCTGTGGCAGCCGCACCGGCAGCCAGCACGTCGTCGAGCGGATGCGCGCCGGGAAACTCGGGAAGCGGCGCCGGGTGCACGTTGACGACGCGACCCGGGAAACGAGCCAGGAACGACGGCCGGAGCAGGTGCATGTAGCCAGCGCAGACCACGAGCTCGACGCCCCGGTCCTCCAGCCACTCTGCCATCGCCGCGTCCCGCGCGTCACGACCGGCGAACCCGTCGAGCGGAAAGGCCGCTGCCGCGACACCCACGGCCTCGGCACGCTCGAGCGCGCGGGCGCCCGCGACGTTCGAGGCAACCGCGACGACTGGCAACCCTGCGTCGAGAAGCGCCTGCAGATTCGTCCCCTCCCCTGACACGAGCACGCCGATCATCCGCGCACGACTCTCCCGATCACGAGCTCGTCTCCGGGTTCCGGCAACACCGCGAGGTACCCGACCCCGAGATTGAAGACACGCCGCAACTCGTCTTCGGCGACGTGGCGCGCGAGCCACGCGAAGACAGGCGGCCGCTGCCACGCGGACCAGTCGATCTCGGCGCGCAGGCCGTCGGGTACGACGCGCTCCAGATTCCCGAGGATGCCGCCGCCCGTGACGTGCGCGAGCGCGTGCGCGCGATCGCGAAGGCGCCGAACGTCGTCGAGGTAGAGACGGGTCGGAGCCAGCAGGTCGTCGCCGGCGTAGTCCTCGTCCTCGAGCACGCGGCGCACGAGCGTGAAGCCGTTCGCGTGCACCCCGGCGGACGGGAGACCGATTACAACGTCGCCTTTCTCGACGCGCGACCCGTCGATCAGCCGGCTGCGCTCGACAAGCCCGACGCACGTCCCCGCGAAGTCGAGCTCCTCCTCGCGGTAGATCCCCGGCAGCTCGGCCGTCTCACCGCCGACTAGAGCGACGCCCGCCTCGCGACAGACCTCCGCAGCGCCCTCCACGAGGTCGGCAACCGTCTCGAGGTCGATGCGGTTCGCAGCCACGTAGTCGAGGAAGAAGAGCGGATCGGCGCCGCACGTCGACACGTCGTTGATGCAGTGCGCGGCGAGATCGGCTCCGCACGCGCGGAGCGAGCCACGCTGCCGCGCGAGGATGAGCTTCGTCCCGACGGAGTCCGTGGACGCGGCGAGGAACCGATCCCCGTCGAGTGGGTGGAGACCCGTGAAGGCGCCGAACCCGGTCGCACCGGTCGATTCGACGGCCGCGCGGAGCCGCTCGACCACTGCATCCGCCTTCGCGATCGAGACGCCTGCGGCCTCGTACGTCTGCTCGCCGCCCACGGGCCGAGCGTACAGTCCATCGCGTGGACGAGCCGTCGCTGACGAGCTGGACGTTCGACCTGCTCCAACTCGCACCGATCGTCCTCGTCGGCGTCGCCTACGCGGTGCGGGCACGAACACTTGCCCGCCGTGACCAGCCGGTGCCGGCCTGGCGGATCGCGCTCTTCGCCCTCGGTCTGGCGCTCCTCGTGATCGCACTCGCGTCGCCGATCGCGGCCGTTGCAGAGGAGGAGCTCTTCTCGTTCCACATGACGCAGCACCTGCTGCTCGGAGATCTCGCGCCGCTGTGCCTTCTCGCCGGGCTCACCGGGCCGATGCTCCGCCCGATCCTTGCGCTGCCGGGCGTAATGCGGCTGCGCGTCCTCGCGAACCCGTTCGTCGCGTTCCCGATCTGGGCGGCGAACCTCGTGCTCTGGCACCTCCCTGTCCTCTACGAGGGTGCGGTCGAATCGAGCGCCTTGCACGCTGTCGAGCACGCTGCGTTTTTCAGCGCCGGGATCATCCTCTGGCTCCCCGTCCTCGAAACGCTGCCCGCGCCCGAATGGTTCGGAACGGGAGCCAAGCTCGCGTACATCGTCGGTGTCCGGCTCGTCGCGACCGTCATCGGGAACGTCTTCGTGTGGGGCGGCTCCGCGTTCTACGACGTCTACCGGACCGGAGACGACTACCTCGGCCTATCGCCCGACGCCGATCAGAGCCTCGCGGGCTCGCTGATGATGCTCGAGGGCTCGCTCGTCACGATCGTCGCGCTCGCCTGGCTCTTCCTGCGCATGGCGCAGGAAGGCGAGGTGCGGCAGGAGCTCATCGACAAGGGGCATGATCCGCGCGCGGTGAGACGCGCCGTCCGCTACCGACGCTGGGAGGAGCTCACATGATCGGCTCGGTCTGGGGGCTTCTCGTCGTCGGCGCGATTCTCGCGTCGTCGGCGATGGCACTGATGTGGGTGGTCCAGGCGCGAATCCGCGACGCCAGCCACGTGGACGTCGCGTGGGCGGTCCTCATCGCCTGCTGCGCGATCGTGTACGCGCTGCTCGCCGACGGCGACGTCGGTCATCGCATTCTCGCCGCCGCCCTCGCGTCGATCTGGGGATTCCGCCTCGGCGGCTACCTCCTCTTCAACCGTGTCCTCGGGAAGGAGGAGGACGGTCGCTACCAGGAGCTCCGCAGGCGCTGGGCGCCGCACGCGAACCGGAACTTCTTCGTCTTCTTCCAGGCGCAGGCGCTGTTCGTCGTCTTCTTCTCGCTGCCGTTCGCCTTCATCTCACTCGAGACCGAGAGCGGCTTCGGCGCGCTTGTCTGGATCGGCATCGCCGTCTGGGCGATCGGCAACGTCGGGACGATCCTCTCCGACTACCAGCTCGCGCAGTGGCGCAAGGACCCCGAGAACAAGGGAAAGACCGCGCGCGGTGGCCTGTGGGGCTGGTCGCGCCACCCGAACTACTTCTTCGAGTGGGTGAACTGGTGCGGGAACGCGCTCGTCGCGAGCGCGACCCCGTGGGGCTGGATCGCCTGGCTCGTGCCGGCCGGTCTCCTCTACCTCCTGTTCAAGGTCACGGGCATCCCCGAGACGGAAGCGCAAGCACTGCGCTCCCGCGGCGACTACTTCGAGTACCAGCGGACGACGAGCGTCTTCGTTCCGCTTCCCCCGCGCCGCGCTGTGACGTGATGGACCTCGGCGACGTACCGCAGTCATGACGAAACGTGTGCTGGTCGTCGTCGCCTCGGTGATCGCTGTCCTCGTCGGTGCAGCAACTGCCGGGGCCTCGTGCATCTTCCAGACCGCCGCAGACCAGCGCGCGCGAGCAGACGTCGTCTTCGATGGCGTCGCGCTCGAGGGGCCGCCGACGGCAACGGGCGTTCAGCGCTTCAAGGTCACGCGCTACCGGAAGGGCCGCGGCCCGGCGATCGTCCGCGTCCAGACCGGGCACCGCGTCTTCGCCGACGGGAGCGGCAGCACGACGTCGGTGAGCATCGTCGTCAAGAAGGGCCAGCGCTGGCGCATCTTCGCGCGCGGCTCCGCCCGCAAGATCCTGCAGACGAACATCTGCGACGGCTCGCGCAGGCTCTAGCGGATCGTCGGGGAGTTGTGCGCCTCGAGTAGGCGTAGACACGGCGCGGTGAGAGACTGCGCGTGTGAGCCCAGCAGACGAGCTGCCGGTCGGCACGGTCACCTTCCTGTTCACGGACATCGAAGGATCGACGCAGCTGCTCAAACAGCTGGGAGGGGATCGCTACGGCGAGGCGCTCACGGATCACCAGCGGATCCTGCGCGAGAGTTTCGCCGAGCACGGCGGCCACGAGATCGACACGCAGGGCGACTCGTTCTTCGTCGCCTTCAGGCGCGCCAAGGATGCCGTGTCGTGTGCGATCGCGTGTCAACGTGGACTCGGGGAGCACTCCTGGCCCGAGGGCACCGAACTCCGGGTGCGCATGGGCATCCACACGGGCGAGCCGGCGATGGGCGGTCAGCGTTACGTCGGACTCGGTGTCAACCGCGGAGCTCGAATCGCCGCTGCCGGGCACGGTGGCCAAGTACTCTTGTCACAGACCACGCGCGAGCTGCTCCGCGACGATCCTGTCGCCGACGTCTCGCTTCGTGACCTCGGCGAGCATCAGCTCAAGGACATGGACGAGCCGGAGCGGATCTATCAGCTCGGCGCGCCGGGGCTACAAGACGACTTCCCCGAACTGAAGACCGCCGCGCCGACGCCGTTCGAGGGTCGGGAGGGCGAGCTGGCGGAGGCTGCTGCCGAAGAGATGGCGAGGAGCTGGCGGCGACCGGGGCGGCGTGCGCTGCTCATCGCGACGTTCGGGGCGGCGATCGTCGGCGCGATGCTAGGCGTGCTGTTGATGCAGGGCGGTGATTCGAACGCCAGCGCTTCGGTGGGCGCCAACGCCGTCGGTGTGATCGATCCGGACGAAGGTAACGTCGTCGACGAGGTTCCCGTCGGCGTTGCCCCCGGGGGGATCGCCGCCGGCGCCGACGCTGTCTGGGTCACGAACACCGGAGGGAACACTGTCTCACGGATCGACCCCGAGACGAATGACGTGCGCCAGACGATCCAGGTCGGCGGTGGGCCGTCCGGCGTTGCCGTAGGCGACGGCGCGGTCTGGGTCGCCAACAGCCTCGACGGAAGCGTCACGAGGATAGACCTGGAGACGAGCCTCCCTTCTCAGACGATCCCGGTGGGCAATGGCCCCAGTGGAGTCGCGTTCGGCAACGGCGCCGTCTGGGTGACGAACTCGACCGACGGAACGGTGACCCGGATCGATCCGGCCTCCGGCCGCCCTGGGAAGACGTTCCCTGCGATCGTCGGCGCATCGGCCTTGACCATCGCCTTCGATCGTCTCTGGATCGTCTCGCCGCCTTCGGGCAGCGTCGCTGTCCTCGACGCGCGCTCCGGCGGGCTGGTCAAGCAGATCGCGGTCGGTGGCGACCCGTCGGCGGTCGCCGCCGGCACCGATGCGATCTGGGTGGCGAATCGTTCGGACGGCACGATCTCGAAGCTCGATCCCGAAACTCTCACCGTTGGTGACGTCGTTCGTGTCGGGAAAAGCCCGGCCGGAGTCGCAGCCGGGCCTGACGCCGTCTGGGTTGCGAACGCCGGCGACGGAAGCATCTCGCGCTTCGATCCCTCGAATACCGCCGACGTCGAGTCGACGCCACTCGAGAATCCACCGAGAGGCGTCGTCCTCGCACCCCAGGGCTTGTACGTCGCCGTCGGGTCGCGCGGGACCGAGCACCGCGGAGGAACCCTCGAAGTCCTCACCGGCGTGTTGGACTCCGTCGACCCGGCGCTGGCGTACAGCTTCGAGAGCTGGGCGGTCTTGACGATGACGAACGACGGGCTCGTAGGGTTCCGCAAAGTCGGGGGCGCCCAGGGCGCGCAGCTCGTGCCCGACCTCGCCACAGAGTTGCCCGCGCCGACCGACAGCGGGAAGACGTACACGTTCCAGGTGCGGCCCGGCATCCGGTACTCGAACGGGAAGCTTGTTCAGCCGGGCGACTTCCGGAGGGCGCTCGAGCGCGTGTTCGAGCTCGAGTCGCCTGGTGCTCCGTACTACGGAGGCATCGTGGGCGCAGACCTCTGTGCGAGGGGCGAGGCATGCGACCTCTCGCGCGGTGTCGTTACCAACCGGGCTGCACGAACGGTCACGATCCATCTGTCGGCGCCCGACGGCGACCTCCTCACGAAGCTCGCGATGCCCTGGGCATACGCGGTGCCCGTGAGCACTCCGGCGAAACGGGCAAGCGCGAACAGCCCGGTGCCTGCAACGGGGCCGTACCGCATCGCCGGCTACCGGGAGAAGACGGAGACCTATCGGCTCGTCCGAAACGATGGCTTCCGCGAGTGGTCGGCCGACGCGCAGCCCGACGGCTTCCCCGACGTCGTCAGCGTCTCGGGGCGGTTCGGCTTCCTCAACTCAGACCGCATACGGGCAGTCAGCCGCGGAACGGGCGACATCGCGTACGGAGCAGGGCCCCCGATCCCCGCGGAGGAGCTCGAGCAGCTCGCCGCCCGGTACCCCAGCCGCCTGCATCTGAACACGGCGTTCTCGACGCACCTCTTCTTCCTCAACACGCGCGTGAAGCCGTTCGCCGACGTACGCGTGCGTCGCGCGGTCGGTTACGCGTTCGACTCCGAGGCGTACGTCAAGCAGGCCGGAGGCGTCTTGGCACCGACGTGCCAGCTGCTCCCTCCCAGCTTCCCGGGCTACCGACCCCTCTGCCCGTACGAGGCAGCCGGCGTCGGTCGCCTGGGTCGGGCACGGGCGCTGGTGCGCGCCGCAGGGGCGTCGGGCACCCGCGTCACGATCTGGGTGCCAGCCCCTCAAGCGGCACTCGGTCGGTACCTTGCCTCCATTCTCGAGCTGCTCGACTTCCGCGCGAGCGTCCGCGCAATCCCGCTCGACCCTGCGACGGGTGTTCGCGCCTACTTCGACGCGGTAGGCGACTCCCGCACAGGAGCGCAGATCGGCTTCGGAGGTTGGACGGCGGACTATCCCTCGGCGTCCAGCTTCATCCCGCCGATCCTCAGTTGCGCTGCGTTCGTCCCGAATTCTCCGCAGAATCAGAACCTCTCCCAGTTCTGCGACGCAGCGATCGACGCGAAGATGAAGCGTGCGGCATCGCTGCAGGCGCAGGATCCGCCAGCGGCGACACTGCTCTGGCAGGAAGTCGAGCGCGACCTCCTCGCCCAGGCGCCCATCGTGCCCACGGCCAACCGACGCAACGCCGACTTCACCGCCGCGCGCGTGGGGAACTACCAATACAACCCGCAGTGGGGCGTCCTACTCAGCCAGCTCTGGGTGCAATGATCCTCGGGCCCGAGCGGGCTCGAAGCGGAGCTTCTCGGGCCTCGGCGGCACGCGGGTCGGGTAGTCCCGCGTGAAGCACGCGCGGCAGACCGAGTCTTCGGGCAGCCGCGTCGCCTCCTGCATGCCCTCGACCGAGAGATAGTGCAGCGAGGTCGCGCCGATGTGGATGCGCATCTCGTCGACCGAGCGGTGCGCGGCGGCGAGCTCGTCCTCGTCGGCCATGTCGATCCCGTAGAAGCAGGGCGAGACGACGGGCGGCGACGAGATGCGCACGTGTACCTCCGCCGCACCCGCGTCGAACAGCATCTGGACGAGCTGGCGGGTCGTGTTCCCACGGACGATCGAGTCGTCGACCACGACGATGCGCGTGCCCTCGACCTCGTCGAGCGGATTGAACTTCATCCGGATTCCCTGCTCGCGCATGCCCTGCTCGGGCTGGATGAAGGTCCGCGCGACGTAACGATTCTTGATGAGCGCCTCGTTGTACGGGATGCCGGAGCCCTTCGAGAACCCGATCGCAGCAGGCGTCCCGCCGTCGGCGACACCGATGACGAGATCGGCCTCGGCGGGTGCCTCCTCGGCGAGGCGCTCGCCCATCCGGACGCGCGCGCCGTGCACCTCGACGCCCCCGACCCGCGAGTCGGGTCGGGCGAAGTAGACATGCTCGAAGATGCAGAGTGCGCTTCGGCCAGCCGGAACCGCCTGTGCGGCGTGCAGCCCCTCCTCGTCGACCCAGACCACCTCGCCCGGCCGCACGTCGCGTACGACCTCGGCGCCGACGAGGTCGAGCGCGCACGTCTCCGACGCGACGACCCAGTCGTCGCCGATCTGCCCGAGTGAGAGCGGCCGGAAGCCGCGCGGGTCGCGGAAGGCGACCAGCGTGTCATCGACGAGCGCGGTCACCGAGTACGCGCCTTCGAGCCGCCGCATCGTCGCGGCGACGGCCTCGACGAGCGCGCTCGGGTCGCGCGCGATCAGGGCCGCGATGAGCTCGGAGTCCGAGCCCGAGGCGAGCCGGATGCCGTCCGCGATCAGCTCCTCGCGCAGCTCCTCGACGTTCACGAGGTTCCCGTTGTGGCCGAGCGCGATCGTCCGCGCGCTCCCGTGATGGACGAGCGGCTGCGCGTTCGACCACTTGTTCGCCCCGGTGGTCGAGTAGCGCGTGTGCCCGATCGCGACCTCGCCGGGCAGCGCCTGGAGCTGCTCCTCGTCGAAGACGTGGGCGACGAGTCCCATCTCGCGGAGCACCGTGAGATGCCCACCGTCAGAAACGGCTATTCCCGCCGACTCCTGTCCACGGTGCTGAAGCGCGAACAGCCCGAAGTACGCGAGACGCGAAACGTCCCGCTCCGGCGAACGGATACCAAAGACTCCACACATCAGTCGCTGCCCTCCCACGCGCTCCGCAGGCGCTGGAGCTCCACGCCGAGCAGGGTATCCCCACCGGCCGTCCCGACGACACGGATCGGGACGCCGAACTCGATTGCAACACGCTCCACGTCCGAGCCCGCGGTCGGCGCGCACGCGACGACGGCTCGTCCGCCCACTTCACCGAAGAGCTCGACCGGATCCTCGCGGACGTCGAGCGAGGCGCCGGAGCCCGAGAACAACGCTGCCTCGGCGAGGCAGATCGCCAACCCGCCATCGGCGGCGTCGTGGACGAGGGTCGCCTGCGGGGCGACGTGCCACAGGAACGACACGAGCCTCGCCTCCGCCTCGAGGTCGAGCGGCGACGGCATTCCGCCGAGCTCGCCGTAGCGCGCCTGGTACTCCGAGCCCGCGATCGACACGTCAGATGCGAAGGCCGCGACCACGAGATCGCCATCACGCCAGCCCCTCGGAACGCGCCGGACGTCCTCGACGAGACCGACCGCGCCGACGACCGGCGTCGGGTGGATCGCGCGGCCGTTCGTCTCGTTGTAAAGCGAGACGTTGCCCGAGACGATCGGGAGCCCGAGCGCATCGCAAGCCGCGGCCATGC
>Ga0136631_10000248_pt1 | contig 16571 bp, 14 predicted proteins | sample AntDrymUQ6012206_2_FD_104655 | JGI IMG/M metagenome (GOLD analysis project Ga0136631, IMG submission 104655) | Polar desert sand microbial communities from Dry Valleys, Antarctica - metaG UQ601 (22.06) | ecosystem: Environmental > Terrestrial > Soil > Desert | place: Antarctica: Dry Valley... | reverse complement strand
CTTCATTGCCCTCACTGCTCAGCCCGACCTAAAATTCAATTATGACAAGCAGACTTATCGGCCGATAACGCGCTGACCTTGAAGAAGCGGCTCAACATCACGAACGGGGACAGCGCGGTGGCCAAGCTGCGCCAGGCCGGTGTACAGGGAGAAATCATTCCCTGGCACGATGTGCTGCACGAGGGGCCCGTCAACGCCTCGCTCCCGCTTCACGACCTGAGCGAGCTGAGAGCCCTGTTCATCGCCGAAAGAGGCTGGGACGATTTCGCGCATGTGAGCGGAAGCTTCAGTCAGCGGGACCGCACGCTGGCGCGCCTCGGCGACTTCGACGAGATCGTGCTCTGGTTCGAGGACGACCTCTACGATCAGCTCCAGCTGCTTCAGCTCCTCGATTTCTTCTGCCGCTCCCCGGACCGGAAAGCCAGGCTCTCCATGATAGTGGTCGATGGCTATCTCGCCGCGCTCACTTCTTCCGCTCTCGCGGAGCTCGAGCCGAAGAGGACGCCTGTCACCGGACAGCAGCTCGAGCTCGGGCAGCGCGCCTGGGCCGCGTTCGGATCGCCGGATCCCAGCGCGGTCGCGCGAATCATCAGCGACGATACATCCGCGCTTCGGTTCCTTGCTCCGGCGCTGACCCGGCATCTCGAGGAATTCCCCGACCGCAGCAGCGGACTTTCCCGATCGGAAGCCGAGGCTCTCACGGCGATAGATTCGGGGCATACGACGCCGGTCGCGGCCTTTCTCGAAGTGGCACATCACCAGCCCAGTGCCTTCCTCGGCGACATCGTGTTCTACTGGTACCTGGAGAGGATGAGCGACGGCGACAGGCCGCTCGTCACCTGGAAGGACGGCTCGCGCGTCGTCGCTCCCCGCGGCAGGCAGGATTCGCGGGAGTTCGTCACCGGCGAGCTCACGGTTACGGACCTCGGGCGTCAGGTGCTCGCCGGCAACGAGGACTGGCAGAGACTCAATCGGAATTCACGCTGGCTTGGCGGAGTGGAAATCAAGCCGGGCGCAGGTGGCTGGCGCTGGGACTCGAAAGCCAGGCAGCTCATTCGTGCGGAGTCGGACCCCTCGCAGGGGAAAAATCCGGCTTCCACATCCCGGGACGTGTAAGCCCGACGCCGGTGACCGACACTCTTCTCATCGACGGCGATACTCTCACCATCGATGACGCGTACGCAGTCGCGGCAGACCGCCGCCGCGTCGGTCTGGCGCGTCCCGCCCGGGAGCGCATGCTCCGAACGCGCCGGGTCGTCGACGACATCGTCGAGAGGAACGCCGTCGTTTACGGCGTGACTACGGGTTTCGGAAAGCTCTCGGAAATCGCCATTCCCCCCGATCGCCTCGCCGAGCTCCAGGTCAATCTGGTGCGCAGTCACGCGTGCGGAGTCGGCGACAGACTGCCCGAGCGCGAGGTCCGCGCGATGATGCTGCTCCGCGCCAACGTCATCGCGAAGGGATATTCCGGTGCGCGTCCGGAGCTCGTCGACCTCCTGATCGACATGCTCAACGCCGATGTGTACGCGCCGATCCCGGAGCAGGGGAGTGTCGGAGCCAGCGGCGACCTGGCTCCGCTCGCGCATCTCGCGCTCGGATTGATCGGCGAAGGAACGCTGCTGAAGGGCAGTCGCGAGCTGCCGGCCGCCACCCTGCTTCGGGATCTCGGGTTCAAGCCGGTGGTGCTGGCTCCCAAGGAAGGCATCACGCTGATCAACGGCACCCAGGCACATACGGCCGTGGCGCTGATCGCGCTGGTGCACGCGAAGGCTGTCTGGCGAACGGCTCACGTCGCAGGCGCCATGTCGCTCGAGGCGCTTCTCGGAACTCCCGGCGCGTTCGACGAGCGCATTCACGAGGCGCGCGGCCAGCGCGGGCAGATTCGCTCCGCGGCGCTCCTCAGAGATCTGCTGGGCGACAGCGAGATCAGGGAATCGCACCGGCACGGAGACCCGCGCGTCCAGGATCCTTATGCGTTGCGCTGCATGCCGCAGGTGCACGGTCCGGTTCTCGACGCCCTTGACTGGATAGAGCAGGCGGTGTCGCGCGAGCTGAACGCGGCGACCGACAATCCGCTCGTATTCGAGAACGGCGAGACCCTGAGCGGAGGAAATTTTCACGGTCTCGTGGTGGCTGCGGCGCTCGACATGCTGACCATCGTCCTGACGCACCTCGCGACGATCGCGGAGCGGCGCATCGACCGCCTCGTCCACCCGGACTTCAATCAGGGAATGCCGCCCTTTCTCAGCCCGGACGCTGGTGTCAACTCCGGCTTCATGATGGCGCAGGTCACGGCTGCCGCCCTCGCGAGCGAGTGCAAGGTCCTTTCTCACCCGGCCAGCGTCGACACCATCCCGACGGATGGCAACAAGGAGGACGTCGTCCCAATGGCGATGGGCGCCGCCTGGAAGGCTCGCCGTGTGCTGCGGAACCTCGAGAACATTCTCGCCATCGAGCTGATGTGTGGAGCGCAGGGAATCGATTTCCGGGCACCGCTCAAGCCCGGCAGTGGAGTGAGAATCGCGCACGCACGCGTGCGCGAGCTCGTGCCCCGGCTGGAGAAGGACCGCGTTCTGAGCACCGACATCGAGACGCTGATGAGCGCGGTCGCGAGTGGGCGCTTCGCCGACATTGGAGCGTCCAGCTGACCGACCTGAAAGTCGAGCTACGGCCGGACATCCCTCCGGCCAATGCTCGCGGCCCGATTCGCGCCCCGCGCGGAACGACGATCTCCTGCCGCGGCTGGCAGCAGGAAGCGGCGCTCCGGATGCTGATGAACAATCTCGACCCCGATGTCGCCGAGCGCCCGGAGGATCTCGTCGTTTATGGTGGGACCGGGAAAGCGGCGCGGAACTGGGAGTGCTTCGACGCAATCGTCCGCGAGCTCAGGAATCTCGGGCACGACGAGACACTGCTGGTGCAGAGCGGCAAGCCGGTTGGAGTTTTTCGCACCCACGCTGGCGCGCCCCGCGTGCTCATCGCGAACAGCAATCTCGTCGGACGATGGGCTACCTGGGAGCACTTTCGCGAGCTCGAGCGCAAAGGGCTGATGATGTATGGCCAGATGACCGCGGGCTCGTGGATCTACATCGGCTCTCAGGGAATCGTGCAGGGCACGTACGAGACACTCGGGTCGGTCGCCCGGCGCCACTTTGGGGGAGCGCTCAAGGGCCGCATCGTGGTTACCGCTGGGTTGGGCGGAATGGGCGGGGCCCAGCCGCTCGCGGCGACAATGCAGGGCGCTGCGATTCTGGTGGCGGAGGTCGACGAAGCTCGCATCGATAAGCGCCTGGCGACGCGGTATCTCGACCGTAAGGCTTCGACCCTCGATGAAGCGATGGATATCATCGGCGCCGCGGTCCGCGCGGGAGAGGCAATCTCGGTTGGCCTCCTCGGCAATGCGGCCGAAGTGCTTCCGGAGCTGGTGTCGCGCGGAATCACCCCCGACGTCCTGACGGACCAGACAAGCGCCCACGACATGCTCGAGGGCTATGTCCCGGCCGGAATGTCGTTGGCCGAAGCAGTGCTTCTCAGGCGGACCGACCCGGATCAATACATTCGCCGCTCGACCGAGTCGGCCGTCTGGCACGTCGCCGCGATGCTCGAAATGCAGAAGCGCGGCGCGATCACCTTCGATTACGGAAACAACATTCGCACCGTTGCGCGCGACGCGGGGCTGGAGCGCGCATTCGACATTCCGGGTTTCGTGCCCGAGTACATCCGTCCGTTGTTCTGCGAAGGCAAAGGCCCGTTCCGCTGGGTCGCGCTCTCGGGCGATCCGCGGGATATCGCCCGCACGGACGCCTTGGCGCTCGAGCTGTTTACCTCCGACGGACACCTGCGTCGCTGGATATCGCTGGCGCAGGCAAGGATAAGTTTTCAGGGACTTCCGGCGCGCATCTGCTGGCTTGGCCAATGGGACCGCGCAAAATTCGGCATCGCGATCAACGACCTGGTCGCTTCGGGCGAGATAACGGCTCCGGTAGCCATCGGACGGGATCACCTGGACACCGGCAGCGTCGCCTCGCCATTCCGCGAGACTGAAGGAATGCGCGATGGCACCGACGCGGTTGCCGACTGGCCGCTGCTCAACGCAATGCTCAACGTCGCCAGCGGCGCCAGCTGGGTGTCTTTTCATCATGGCGGTGGAGTCGGCATTGGGAATTCGCTTCACGCCGGACAGGTCATCGTCGCCGATGGAACTCCCGAAATGCGTGAGCGTCTGGAGCGCGTGCTCACCAACGATCCCGGTACGGGAGTCGCGCGCCATGCCGACGCCGGTTACGAGGCGGCGATCGCCACCGCGCGCGCACACGGCCTTCATCTGCCGATGAGCCGCTGAGTGCTCACCGCCGAATTCAAGCCGTGGCACGTGCCGCTCTTTCTGGCCAAGTACGCTTATCTCACGGTTACGCGCCGCCCCATACTCGTTCATTTCGAGGTTACAACGCGCTGCAACGCGCGATGCGGCTTCTGCGATTACTGGAAGACCGATCCGTCCGCCAGGGCGACGGAGCTCTCGTCGTTCGCCGACGCCGCGCGCTTCTTCAACCCGATGCTCATCACTTTTACGGGAGGGGAGCCCACGCTGAGGCGGGACCTCGAAGATCTGGTTTCGGCAGTCAATTCAGCGGTCCGCCTCAAGTACGTGACGCTTCTCACCCATGGCGGGATGCTCACTCCGGAGAGAGCGCGGTCACTCTGGAAGGCGGGAATCAACCAGTTCAACATCTCGCTCGACTATCTCGACCAGCGACACGACGAAGCGCGCGGAATTCCCGGCTTGAGCGCGAAGATCATGGCCACCATACCGCGCATGCGCGAGATGGGAATCACCGGCATTCGCTTCAACACCGTGATCAGGAACGACAACCTCGATCAGCTGCTGCCGATCGTGGAGCGCGCGCGCCAGCTCGGGTGCGGCGTCAATTTCAGCTGCTACACGGACTCCAAGAACGGAAACCGCGACGGATTGATCGACCGCCAGATGACAGACAGGCTCGAAGCGGCGGTAGGGGAGCTGCTCGCGTTCAAGAAACGAAAGCGAGGCATCATCACCAACTCCGACTACTACATCGAGCAGATTCCGCGTTACGTTCGCGGTGAGATCACCGAGCCGTGCCGCTCGGGCATGCGGACCATCCACGTCGATCCGACCGGACACGTCAAGCGCTGCCCCGACTTTCCTCCGGATTTCCACTGGACCGCGTTCCGGAAATACGAGCCGATCAACTGCAACGCCTGCTACTATGCCTGCCGCGGCGAGGCGCAGGCCCCACTCCGCCTGTCGCGCATCCACGATGTAATGGCCTCACCTGCCTGACCGGTCGGTGACGGATCTTCTCTTCGTAAACGCGTCGCAGATCGTCACGTGCGCCGGGCCGGCGCGCGCTCGAAAGGGAAGGGAGATGGCCGACGCGGGAGTGCTGTCCAATCTCGCCGTCGCCGTCAGTGCCGGCAGGATCGCCGCGCTCGGAACGGCAACGGACCTCCTCGGGGCGTACGACGGATACGCGGTCGTCGATTGCCAGGGGGGCGTACTCACTCCCGGGCTGATCGATTCCCACACCCACGCCGTGTTCGGCAAGCCCCGCTTCGAGGAGCACGAGCTTCGCGCGCTCGGGCACGGCTACATGGAGATCGCAAAAGCGGGAGGAGGGATTCACGCCTCCGTCGCCGATTTCCGCCAGCGCACCGAAGACGAGCTGTATGATCTCTCGGCCGCCCGCCTCTCGCACCTGAGCGCGTACGGAACGACGACGGTCGAAATCAAGACCGGGTACGGCCTCTCGCTGGGGGACGAGCTGAAGGCCCTGCGGGTGATCGGCCGGCTCGCTTCCGACCTCGCAATCCGCATCGTGCCCACCTGGCTCGGCGCTCATGAAATTCCGCTCGATTTCAGAGCCGGCGCTTCCCGTCGGGCGGAGTTTCTCGACCTTCTCACCGAAGAGATGCTGCCGCAGGTGCAGCGGCAGGGTATCGCGCGCTTCGCCGATGTATTCTGCGAGCCGGGCGTCTTCACCATCGACGAGTCAAGAGCGATTCTTCTCGCCTCGAGGAACGCGGGGCTCGGCGTGAAGATTCATGCGGACGAGCTGAATCCCTCCGGCGGCGCGGAGCTCGCCGCGGAGCTGGCAGCGACGTCCGCCGATCACCTCGCCGCGATCTCGGACACCGGTATTGCGGCGATAGCGCGTGCCGGTGTCGTCGCTACTCTCCTTCCCGGCACAATGCTGTTCCTCGGGAAGCCGCGTCAGGCGCCCGCGCGCGCCCTGATCGATGCCGGAGCAGCGGTGGCGCTCGCAACCGATTTCAACCCCGGCACCTCGCCGGGCGTCAACTTTCCGCTCATCCTGACTCTCGGCGTCAGTCAGCTCCGCATGACGGTGAGCGAGGTAATTATCGCCGCTACGGTAAACGGCGCTGCCGCCCTCGGCATCGCTGGCGAAACCGGCCAGATAGCGCCGGGGTTTGCGGCTGACCTGGCGCTGTTCCAGATAGGGGATTACCGGGAGTTGCCATACTGGTACGGCGCCCGTCTCTGTGTCGGGGCGTGGAGGGCAGGCGTGGCCTGTCGCCCCTATGAGGCAGAAGGTAAGTTGAAATCTCTCTATACCCACCCGGAGGCGCGTCCGCGGGGTGGGTAATTTCCGCGCAGCCGCCACTTAATGTCCAACGTCGAAAAGCTCAAAAAAAAGGCTGCCGAGTTCGAACAGAAGAAGCAGTTCGACCGCGCTCTGGAGACCTACGTTCAGATCATCGAACAGGCGAAGGAGGGCGAGGAGAAGGACGTCGCGATCTACAACCGCATCGGTGACCTGTACCTAAGGCTCAACAAGACCGACCAGGCCGTCCAGTACTACGAGCAGGCCGTCGACCTCTACACCGATGGCGGCTACCTCAACAACGCCATCGCGCTCTGCAACAAGATTCTGCGGCACGCCCCCAAGCGCAATCAGATCTACTACAAGCTTGGGAAGATCAGCGCGAAGAAAGGCTTCAACAGTGACGCGAAAAAGAACTTCCTCGAGTACGCCGATCGCATGCACAAGGCGGGACGGGACACCGACGCCTTCAAGGCGCTCGAGGAATTCGCCGATCTTTGTCCCGGCCAGGACGACATCCGACTGATGCTGGCCGAGCAGCTCGCGAAGGCCGGCAAAACCGCGGAGGCCGTAGAGCAGCTGCAGATCCTGCACGAAACGCTCGACGCGGAAGGCAGGACGGGAGAGGCACAGGCGGCGGTCAGCCGAATGCGCGCGCTGGATCCAGCCGTGGAGCCACGCCGCTCTGATAAGCCACGCAGCACCCAGAGTGGCGGGCTGATCTTTCTCGACCTCGGACATTCCCCGCCGAGGGGAAGCGCGAAGATCGCGGGTCTCCAGACCACGTCACTGGCGCCTGAGCCCCCAAGCCGCCCGCGGACTCCTCCTCACATACAGCCCTCCCCGGAGATCGAAAGGCTTTCTGATCTGGAGCTGGACCCTCTCGATGCCGACCTGCCGGCGATCGAGGACGAGCCCTCCCCCATTGCCGACCTAGAGCCCGATCTCGACACGGCGATTGGGGAGCTGGAGCTCGAGCTCGAGCCTCTCGATGGACTGGAATCGGCTGCGCAGCCGGAGTCGTTCGAGCTGACAGTGGACGACCCCTCGTCAGAGGCCGAGATCGATGGCCTCATCGACTCGATGGCGGAGGACGTTTTCCCCGATCCCCTCGTCGGAATGGATTCACGGAGCATGGAGACACCATTCGACTCCAGTGATTCGCTCACCGGTCTTTCCGTTATCGAGGATGAGAGGTGGTATGAGGACAATCCTCTCGCGGGGCTGGAGAGCAAGCGCGGGCGCCCCGATCTCGATCCGGAGCCAACTCCTCCCGCTCCGGCGCCAGCGGTCGATCCGCCTTCCCCCGCCGCGGCCGAGGCGCCGGCCGCCCCCGAACCGCCATCAGAGCTGGAGCCCGGGCGAGTCGAAGGGCTGGAAACCACGTCCTCCGTCAGCGGTCCGAGACTGGTCGAAGTACCGGAAACTCCGGCCCAGGATCGCGGCGAGCGAAAGTTTCCTTTCAATCCCTTCAAGCGCAGCGCACAGGCGAAGAAGGGAGCTCAGCGCTCGACCCCCGCGCGTTCCGAAAAACCGAAAGAGCCGACAGAGCCGAAGGCCGCAAAAGCCGCCAGGCCGCACGTGCCGCGTGAGAATGTCCCGCCGCGGCCGTCCGGCGGAGGCGATTCCGAGTTCGTGGACCTGGCGGACTGGCTTCGGGAAGACTCCGCGCCGCGCTCCACCCGCATGGTTGCGGTCGACGACAAGCGCGTCGGGGACGAGCAGGCTGATTTCACCGACATGCTGGAGAAGTTCAAGGCCGGGGTCGCGGCCAACGTCGACGAAGAGGATTTCGACAGCCACTACGACCTGGGCGTTGCGTACCGCGAGATGGGCCTGATCGACGAAGCCGTCGCCGAATTCCAGAAGGCTCTGCGCGGCGCGACACAGCGCATCCGCGCCTACGAAGCTCTCGGACAGTGCTTCATCGATCGGGCAGAGTACGATGTGGCGATCACCGTCCTGGCCCGGGCATTGCGCGAGCCCGGCCTCGAGGACGATGACCTCATCGCGGTTCTTTACCTTCTTGGCTACGCCGCTGAAGAAAGCGGCCAGGCGCGGGATGCGGCGGCGTACTACCAGCGCGTATTCGCGATCGACATTGACTTCCGCGATGTCGGCGAGCGCCTGAAAAACATGTCAAAGGCTGCCTCGAGGTGAGAGCCGTCGAGGACGGAGGCTTTCCGGTCGTTCAGGTCAGCCGCTCCCGCGGAGCGACGCTTCAGGCGATCCAATCACCGATCCGTCACCGTCTCGATCAGGTATCGCAGGCGATGGCGCGCATCGTATCGAGCGAGCTTCCTCTGGTCGGTCAGGTCAGCGGGCATCTCCTCGCCATGCGCGGGAAAATGTTTCGTCCCACCCTTCTTCTGCTTTCCAGCGAGGTCGCGGGCGAGGGGCAGGAGCAGGCAGTGAGAATCGCCGCCTCCCTCGAGCTCATTCATCTGGCCACGCTGGTGCACGACGACGCCGTCGATCACTCCGCGCTGCGGCGCGGTATGCCCACGGTGAACGCCAAGTTCAGCCACCAGATATCCGTCATCATGGGGGATTTTCTCTACTCGACCGCGCTTACCGATCTGGTGTCTCTGGGAGACATCGAGGCGCTTCAGGCGCTCACCCGCGCTTCGACCGAGATGACGCTTGGCGAGATGCGCCAGCTCGCCGTGATCCAGCCGCTCGATTTCGGAGAGGCCGAATACTACGCCCTCATCCGCTCGAAGACCGCGTCGCTGATGAGAACCGCGTGTGAGCTGGGCGCGCTTTGCGGCGCGCGCAGGTATCAGGCATCACTCGGCGAGTACGGAGAAAACCTCGGAATGGCGTTTCAGATCACCGACGACCTTCTCGATTACCGTGAGGCGAAGGAGACGACCGGCAAGCCATCGGGGCTCGACCTGCGGGAGCACAAGGTCACACTGCCGCTGATATTCGCCCTGCGGGAGATGTCCGCGACGTCGAGACGCGAAGTCGAGCGTCTTTTCCGGAGCGCGGAGGTGAGCGATGCGGATATCGCGGCCGTCGTGGGGATCGTAGGCGAGTGCGGAGGATTCGATTACGCGCGCGCCCGTGGTGAAACATTTGCCGCGCGTGCCGAGGACGCATTGTCGGAACTTCCTGACTCGGCGGCGCGCACGGCGCTCAGCAATGCGATATCATACGTCATGGAGAGACACTCATAATGCCACCACCACCGCGCGGCCATTCCAGACGCGGCGCGATGTTTCACGGAATCGTGCTCGCGTCCGGCTTCATCGTTGGCGGCCTGCTCACTCAGGTCGGACGGCGCTTTCTTCCGCCCGGCGCGGCCAAGGAATTCTTCACGACGGGGGTCTCGCCCTCGTTCGGACCTCTGCCCATCGATCTCGTTATACTCAAGTTCGCGCTCGGCCCCGTCGCACTCGATGTCTCGCTGCTGAGTCTGCTTGGCGTCCTGGTCGCGTACCTCATCGCACGCTCGATTTTCTAGGAGTTACCTATGTTCGGCAATCTGGGGTTCCCCGAGATCCTGATCATCATGGTGATCATCCTGCTTCTCTTCGGGGCCAAGCGGATCCCCGAGATCGCGGGATCAATGGGGAAAGGCATCAAGGAGTTCAAGAAGAACATCAACGAGGCGACCCGGGAGATCACCTCGGAGACGCAACCGCCCCCGAGCGCTGAGCCGCGGCTCACCAGCGCGGAGCTGGAGCGACGGAGAATGGAGGACGAAGAAACAGCGCGCTCGGCTCCCAAGCGTCTGCTATAGCTCCGGAGCTCGCGCTTCGGGGCGGTTCTACAGCTACTGGCTGGCGCGGCGCGCGGAAGCCTCTACCTCGCGCCTGTTGTCCTCGATGTCCGCGGTGGCTCGAAGGTTGGCGAGAAACTCGCGCACGCGCTGTTGCCTTGCCTGTTGCAGCTCCTGTCTCCTCAGCGCGTCTTTCTGCGCCTCGAACGCCGCGCGGTCGGCGGCCTGACGCTCGTCGACGCGCATCACGACCACCCCGCCCGGCGACTTGACCGGCTCGCTGACCACGTCGAGCGGCAATGTGAATGCGGCTCCCACCGCCTCGGGCAGGTTCGTCAGCTCGGGCGCCCCTGACACGCGGGTGAACGCCTTTGGCTTGAGGATCTTCTTTCCCATCAGCTGCGCCGCCGATTCCAGGCTGCTTGCCGCCGCTACCTTCGCGAAGTTTCTCGCCTGTGGAAGCAGCGCGTCGATTTTCTTCTGCCGCAGCAGGTACGTGCGGATGTCAGCCTTGGCCTGATCGAGTGACTGGACGCCTCCGGGCGTGATCGAGTCGAGGCGCGCCAGATAGTATCCATCCTCGGCGTCGAACAGCTCGCTGGTCTCACCCGGCCTGGCTCCCTGAAACGCCCACGGACCGACGCTCGGAATGAACCGGCCATTGACCGTGACGGAATTCCCTTCGATCACTTCGGTTCTTACGATCGGTATGCGGAGCACTCGCGCTGCCTCGTCGAGCTTGGCGGCCTCCTCGCTCGACGCGGCGATCCGGGCGAGCGAATCGGCACGGCGATCGGTCAGGGCCGCGGCGGAATCAGTCTGCTGAATGCGGTACAGAATATGACGGAGCGCGGTCGTGTCACCCTTTCTTTCGTCCAGCCTGATGATGTGATAGCCGAACTCGGTCAGCACCGGAGGCGATATCTCACCCGGCCGCAGGCTCGCGGCGGCAGCCTCGAATGGCGGGACGAACCTTCCCTTCACACCACGGCCAAGGGAGCCGCCCTGAACGGCGGATACCGAATCGGCCGACTCGGCCCGCGCGACATCGTCGAACTTCTCTCCGGCGAGTATCCTCGCCCTCGCCTGTGCCGCGCGCGCTCTGACTGCAGCCGAATCGGCGGCGCTGACCACCCGCGGCACGATGAGAATCGACACCCTGGCGCGGCCGGGCCGGTCGAACAGTTTCTTGTGCCCGTCGTAGTAGGCTCGCACCTCGTCGTCGGTCACGCGAGCCGCGGAGTCGGCGATCAGCTCGGGTGCAAAGAGAACGAGGGAGACTTCTGCGCTGTCGCGAGTGTCCTGCCACCGGCGCCACAGCTGCGCCTCGGTAACGTAGACGTCGGAGGCGATCTGGTCGAAGAGCTTCTCCTTCGGGATCTCGTTCCGGTAGTACTGCTCGAGCTGAAAGAGGAGTCCTTCCTGCTTCGCCATCGGACTGCGCAAAAATCGCTCGTATTTCGCGGGATCGAAACGCCCTTCCGTCTGAAGGTCGGGCGCCTGCATCAGCTGAGGCGGAGGGCTGAAGCGCGCCGCCTGCAGAATCTCATCATCGGTCACCTTGATTCCACGGCGCTTGTATTCCTGCCGCAGGAGCGCGTCCGTAACGAGCTGCTCGAATGCCTGGTTCTGGATGCGCGTCCGCTCGTCGAGCGTCATGCTCTGCCCGCTCTGCTGCGTGGCGGACTGCTCGAGGTTCTGCGCGGTCTGATACCACGTCGATGCCAGGATGTCTTCGCCGTTCACCGAGGCGACGGCGGTGTTGGTGGTAATCGGTGCGCTGCCAAGCAGCCCCGACGTCTCCATGAGAAGAAATCCACCCACGAAGGCGACCAGGATGAAGATCCAGATGTATTTTGCGGAGGACCGCATTGTTGACAGCAAAAGCTCGTGCTCCGGACGGAAAATGAGGCGAAACCAAACGGGCGGGAAACGGTCTATAGCCTTGTAAGGTATGAGTTTGAGTCATCGAGACGCAAGTCGCGCCACGAGCCGGATTGATGCATCTTTCAGCAGGCGTGCCGGCGCGGCGGCTACAAATGAGGAGAGGTAAGTGATGGACTACGATCGGCTTCGGGAGCTCCAGGCAAAATTCGACGAGAATCCTCGCCGATACTTCGCGCCGCTGGCGAACGAGTATCGGAAAGGCGGAAATCCGAAGCGCGCGATCGAGATCTGCCGTGCACACCTCGCCCAGATGCCGGGCCACATGAGCGGACAGGTTGTTTTCGGCCAGTCACTCTTCGAGGGCGGGGAGTACGAGGAAGCTCGAAAGGTTTTTGAAGGCGCTCTGGTGCTCGACCCCGAGAATCTCATTGCGCTGCGATCCCTCGGTGATCTTTCACTTCAGGCGGGAGAGACAGCGCAGGCCCGCACGTGGTATTCGCGCCTCCTCGAAGCCGATCCCAAAGATGCTGCCGTGCTCGCGCTGATTTCCGAGATAGACTCCGCTGAACCCGCCAGCAGCGGGGAAGCTCCGAGGTCCTCGGAGTTCACCGTCGACTTTTCCTTTGTCGACCCACCCCCGGCTGCGTCGCCGGCGGCCACCGAGACGTCCGCTGAAGTCCCCGCTGAAACCACGGGGACTGATTTCAGCGCTGCCGAGCCTCCGCCCGACGCCGGGGAGAACTTCGGCGAAGCGCCGGAGCCGATGGGTCCGGATCGTGATGCGCTCGACTGGTCACCGTCGACGGAAGCCGTCGCGGATGCCGGGGACTCGGCACTCTCGGTGTCCGCTGACACGAATTCCGTCGCGGACGACGCCGCTTCCCGCTCCCATGAAGCGCCTGCCGCGTCCTCTTCCGGCGTGGAGGAAACGAGCGCAAGCTCCGACGAGGCCCAGCCTTCCTCGTTCGTGGGTACAAACCCCGAGCCGTTCGTCAACGAGACAATGGCGCAGTTGTATCTGCAGCAGGGCTACAAGCAGCTTGCGCTCAGAGTCTATCGCCAGCTGTCGGAGAGGAAGCCTCAGGATCAGACATTGAAGGATCGTATCGCCGAGATAGAGGAGAGCCAGGCTGCCGAGGCGTCCGGCGCTCAGCCCGAAGCGCGCCGGGACGAGCAGCCTTCGGTCGAAGCGCCGACACCCGAGCCTGCCGCCCCGCGCTCGCCGTCCACTGAAACGCCGCTTCCGCACGGACCGGCGAGCCAGCCGGCATCGGTCGAGAGCCCCGGACCGGCGTACTTTCCTGTCGATTCGCCCCCCGACAGCCCCTCAGGCGAGCCGGATTCGATCGAGTCACCGGTCAGGGAAGAGCCCCGCGCGGAACCCGAGGGTATCGCGGCGCGGCAGCTTTCGATGAAGGAATTCTTCGCGACGCTGGGACGTCGACGTCCGGCGCCTCCCGCCAGGACCAGCGCGTCGGATTCCTGGCGCCCGGAAGCTTCGGCGCCGGCTCAGGTGGCTGCCGACACGGTCAAACCAGCGTCGCTCGACGCCGTCTTCGCGGGAGCGAAGGTGAGCTCGACCGATGCGCGCGCCGCGAGCACCCTTGCCGGCGCCTTCAGCGCCTCGGCGCGCGCGACGAATTCGTCTTCGCCGACGGCGATTCCGACGCCGCGCGCGAACCCGCGCCTGCAAACGCAAGAGTCCGAGGAAGACGTCGCCAAATTCCGCGCCTGGCTCGATGGGCTCACCGGCGAGTGAGGATCGCCGTCATCAATGGCCCCAACCTCAATCTTCTCGGCAGGCGGGAGCCTGCGTTGTACGGGAAGGAGACGCTGGCGGATATCGAGTCGCATCTGTTGAGCGTCGCCGGCGAGCTCGGGGTGACGCTCACGTTCTCCCAGCACAACGGCGAGGGTGAGATAGTCGAGGCGGTGCACAGACTCAGGGGCCGGGCGGATGCGGCGCTGATCAACGCCGGGGCGTATAGTCACACAAGTCTCGCGATTCGCGACGCGCTGGTCGGGGTCGAGATGCCTTTCATCGAGGTGCATCTCACCAACATCTACGCCCGCGAGCCGGAGCGGCGCCGGTCAGCCCTGGCTGACGCGGCGTTGGCCGTCATTTGCGGATTCGGCGCCTACACCTACGAGCTGGCGCTGCGCGGCCTCGTACGGATTCATTCCACTGCTGCCGTCAATGACTGACCGCCGCCCGCAGCGGCTGGCAGCCCTTCGGGATGCGCTGACCGCGGCCCACATCGACGGCCTCGTGCTGACCAGTCTTCCCAACGTTCGCTATCTCACCGGATTCTCCGGCTCGAGCGCGCTCGTTCTCGTCACCCCACGCGATGTACACTTCATCACGGATTTTCGCTATGACACTCAGGTCCGGGACGAAGTCGGTGATCTGGCAACGGTGAGAATCGAGCCGGCGAGCCTCTGGAATGGCTTGTGGGGTACTGCGGGGAACATCAGCGGCCTCGCGGTGGTCGGATTCGAATCCGCGCATCTGCTGCACCGCGATTTTCAGCGCCTTCTGACGGAGGGTGGTCGGTGGCAGTGGCGCCCGCAGCTCAACACGGTGGAGACGCTGCGCCAGTCGAAGGATGCGGGAGAGGTGGCGCTCATTCGCGAGGCCGGCGCTATCGCGATCCGCGCTCTTCGCACCACGCTCGAGCAGCTGAAGCCCGGACTGTCGGAGCTCAACGTCGCCGGTATTCTCGAGAAGGCGCTCCGCGACGAGGGAAGCGAGGAGTTTCCGTTTTCAGTGATCGTCGCATCGGGGCCGCGTGCCGCGCTTCCACACGCGCGCCCATCGGAGCGCGTGATCGGGAACGGCGATCTGTTACTCCTTGATTTCGGGGCCCAGTACCGCGGTTATTGCTCCGATGTTACGCGCACCGTGGTGATCGGCCGCGCATCGGACGAGCAGCGCGACATCTATGAAATCGTGAAAGCAGCCAACGCAGTAGCGGCCGCTTCCGTCCGGGCGGGCATGCGCGGCCAGGATGCCGATGGTCTCGCGCGGCGCTACATTGAGGAGCGCGGCTATGGAGAGGCATTCGGACACAGCCTGGGTCACGGCCTCGGACTCGAAGTGCACGAAGCGCCGCGGCTGGCGAAGACCGTCGAATCGCTGCTCGGACAGGGCGCAGTTGTGACGATAGAGCCAGGCATCTACCGGCCGGGCTGGGGTGGAATCCGAATCGAGGATGACGTCCATCTCGCCGCCGCCGGCCCCGAGATACTCACCGACTTCACGCGCGATCTACTCGAGGTAGCATGACCAGAATGCGGGATCACCGCGCGCCTCCTTCCTCGACCCGACCAAAAGCGAAATGACAATGTTCGATCTTCGCTACGTGAAAAAGCTGGTGGAGATGCTCGACGAATCGAGCGTAGATTCCATCGAGATCTCGTCCGACAAAGGGATGAAGATCAGAATCTCGAAGACCCCGCAGCAGCGCGGAGCCGTACAGATGGCGGCGCCGGTCTCGCTGCCGCCGATGGTTCATCCGCAGGTCCAGCCGGCGCCGGTTGGCGGCGACGCCAGCCACCCCGTCCCAGCCCCGAAGGCGGAGCCGGCCAAATCGAAGTTCCTGGAGGTGAAGTCGCCAATGGTCGGAACGTACTACGGCGCGCCCGAGCCTGGGGCGAAGCCCTATCTCACCGTCGGCGACCGCATCAGCAAAGGGCAGATCGTCTGCATCATCGAAGCGATGAAAATCATGAACGAGATCGAGTCCGAGTTCGACGGCGTCGTCAAGGAAATTCTGGCGCAGAACGCGCACCCTGTCGAATACGGTCAGGTCCTCCTACGCATAGATCCCAATGGCTGAAAAAATCAAGGAGAGCGGGCAGCAGCCCGCCGTCGCGACCGGCAGGGGTTTCGACTACAAGGGAATCCTGCAGCACATGATCCAGACCAATGCGTCGGATCTTCACCTCAAGGTCGGCCGCGCGCCGACATTGCGCATAGACGGCCAGATGGTCACGACCGAAGGCCAGGCGCTCAAGCAGGAAGATTTGCGGAGCATCGCCGAGCAGGTGATGGGACCGAAGAACATCAAGGAATTCTCCGAGATGAAGGAATCCGACTTCGCCCTGGCGGTCCCCGGCGTCGGCCGCTTCCGGGTGAACGCCTATCAGCAGCGCGGAACCGTGGCGTTCGCGTTTCGAACGGTTCCGTTTCAGGCGAAGACGATCTCCGAGCTCAACCTGCCGACGGTGTGCGAGCGGATCGCGATGATGCCGCGCGGCCTGGTGCTCGTCACCGGCATCACCGGGTCCGGCAAGTCGACCGCGCTCGGCGCGATGCTGCACTACATCAATCAGAACCGGCAGGCGAACGT
>Ga0136631_10000247_pt1 | contig 16597 bp, 19 predicted proteins | sample AntDrymUQ6012206_2_FD_104655 | JGI IMG/M metagenome (GOLD analysis project Ga0136631, IMG submission 104655) | Polar desert sand microbial communities from Dry Valleys, Antarctica - metaG UQ601 (22.06) | ecosystem: Environmental > Terrestrial > Soil > Desert | place: Antarctica: Dry Valley... | reverse complement strand
ATGCGCTCGCCGTCCACCTCGTGCCGCGCGACGCGACCGAGCTCGTCGAGCTCTTCGGCGGCGAGACCGGCGACGAGCTCGACAAGTTCGAGCGCTGCGCGTGGAGCCCCGGCCCGCGCGGGCTGCCGATCCTCGACGGCTGCCCGAGCTGGTTCGCCGGCGCGATCTGCGCGCGTCACGACCTCGGCGACCACATGGGCTTCCTCCTGGACCCGTTCGAGGCGCGCTACGAGCCTGGCGAGTGGGCGTACTTCCAGCACGTGAAGTACGTCGACCCGGGCCACCCGGCGTGACGGCGCCGCGCAACGAACCGCCCGTCGCGCTGCGCCGGCTGCTGCCCGCGCCGGGGGAGCTCACCGCCGACGAGCTCGTGCAGGCGCTGCACTTCGGTGAGCTGGCGCCCGCGGGGCGGCCGTACCTCGCGGTGAACATGGTCGCGACGGTGGACGGGCGCGCGTCGGTGCTCGGCCGCACGGCGCCGCTCTCGAGCGTCCCGGACCGCCAGCTCTTCCACGCGCTGCGCACGCGCGTGGACGCCGTCATGGTCGGGGCCGGCACGCTGCGCACCGAGCGCTACGGCCGCCTCGTCCGCGATGCGGCCCGCCGCGAGCAGCGCCGCGCCGCGGGCCTCGCCCCCGACCCGCTCGCGATCGTCGTCAGCGGCAGCATGCGCCTCCCGGCCGACGTGCCGCTCCTCCAGGACCGCGACTCGCGCGTCGTCGTCGTCACGGCCTCCGACGGCGTCATCGAGGGCTGTGCGGCGCAGGTCGAGTACCTGCGCTCGTCGCCGGTCGACCTGGCGGCGGCGCTCGCGCGCCTGCGCGGTGACCACGGCGTGCGCTCGATCCTCTGCGAGGGCGGGCCGCACCTCAACGCCTCGCTGCTGGCCGCCGGCCTCATCGACGAGCTCTTCCTCACGACGGTCCCCAAGCTCGCAGGCGGCGCCGGCGCGCTGACGATCGTCGCCGACGCGCCGCTGCGCGAGCCGCTGGCGCTCGAGCTCGTCTGGCTGCTGGAGTCCGCCGGCGAGCTCTTCGCGCGCTACGCGGTCGGCGCCTGACGGCAGCGCACGGCGCTTGAGTCGAGCACGCGGCCGCCGGCCGCGACGAAGCGCAGCCGCGCGCGGCCGGGGCGCAGGTCGATGCGCAGCGCTCCGTACTCGCGGTCGTCGCCGAATGCCAGCCGGGGATCGCGGTGCAGCCCGTAGAGGCCGTGCCCGCCCGCGCCGGAGACGACCTGCGTCATCCCGTCGATCGGCCGGAAGCGCTGCATGTCGTGGTCGTGGCCGGCGACGACGAGCACGGCGCGCCCGCGCAGCGCGTTCCACAGTGGCGCGATGTCGGCCTGGTCGCCGTGGCGTCCGGCGCTGAAGCGCGGGCGATGCCAGAAGGCCAGCCGGCAGGTGCCCGGTCGCGCGACCTGGCGCACAAGCCAGCGCAGCTGTGCCGAGCCGCGGTCGTGCGGCGCCTGGGAGTTCAGGCTCAGGACCTGCCAGCCGGCGATCGTGAAGCTGTAGTAGGCGGGCGGGATCCTGCCCATCACCGCGCGCCAGTACGGCTCGTAGCCGTCGCCGCGCTGGGGCCACTCGTGGTTGCCGGGCGTCGGCGCCGTGCGCGCGGCGAGGCCGCCGTAGAGCGGGGCGTAGCGGGTGCGGTAGTCGGCGGCGGTTCCGTCGCCGCGGACAAAGCCGCCGACGTCCGAGCCGTAGACGTCGCCGAGATACAGGAAGCGGTCGACGCGCCCGGCGCGGATGCGGGCGGCGACGGCCCGGCCCGCCGCCCCGCCATCGGCGCCGTCGCCGACCGCCCACACGACCGCGCGACCGGCGGGTCCGGAGGGCACGAACGCGCCCGTGGGCTCGCGGACCGGCGGCGCCGAGTGCCACGGCCGGACGGCCAGGAGGGCGACGGCGGTGGCGACCGCGAGCAGGGTCGCGACCGCCCAGCGCCGGATGCTGTGAGCACGTGCCACGCACGCGTCATACACGGTTGCTCCCGCGCACTACCATCGCTGCGGTGGAAGAACGGGTCGCTCTCGTGGGCATCGCCGCTGCCGACGCCCACCTCGGGCGCCCCGTCCCGCTGCCCGACGCGCCGCTGCCGCTCGCGCGCTGGGTGGAGGTCGTCACGAGCGGACCGCAGGCCGTCCAAGTCGAGTGGAACCTCGACGACACGCGCCCGCTTGCACCGGGGCGGCTGACGCTCTACGTCGGGCTGCACGCGCCGCTGGAGCGCGGCCTGCCCGCGCCTCGGGCCCTCGGCCGCTACGCCCACCGCACGGCGCCGCTGCCCGAGGCGGAGCCCAAGCTGCGCCCGGTGCACGAGCTGGCGTGGGAGCAGGACGGGCTGCATCTGCGCCTCACCGGCCAGGGCCCCTGGGTGCTCGCCGCGCTCGTCGCGCTCGCGGACTCGACCGGATAGCGGCTTCGAGGCGCAAGCGCTGAAACCACCCCCGGCGTGTGGGGTACTACGTGACGTTCCGTACAAACCGTCGCGTCAATAAAGGAGGCGTGATGGAACTCCTCAAGCGGCTCGATCCGCTCTGGATCGCCCTGCTCATCGTCGGTGGCCTGAACTGGGCCATCCTCGCGCTGTTCGACACGAACGTCGTGTCCGAGATCTTCGGGAGCGGTACCGGCGCGGACGTCGTCTACGTCCTGGTCGGCCTCGCGGCGCTCATGTTCGTGCCGCGCCTGCTCGACGACATGCACGTCACGCACCGCATGCACGCCAAGGGCGCGTGACGAACGAGCCAGCCGCGCCTGTCCGGCCGCTACAGCGGCCGGGCAGGCGCGTTCGGGCTCGGGGTGTGCTCGACGTCGACGGAGGCGGGACGCGCGGCGCGCATGAGCAGGACGGGCAGGTGGCTGTCACGCAGGACGCTGTCCGATACCGAGCCGATGAGCGCGTGGTGCAGCCGGCTGTGGCCGTGGAAGCCCATGACGATGAGGTCGCACGCGCACTCCTGTGCGATCTCGAGGATGCTTCGCGCGGGGCGCCCGCGGGCGAGCCGGGTCTGGACGCCGACATCGGGGGGAAGTCCGTCGGCGGCCTCGCGCAGGATGCGGACGAACGCGTCGTCGTTGTAGTCGGCGGGAGGCAGCAGGACGCCGGGGCTGACGACCCGCGGCGGCGGTGTCGGCACGACCGTCAGCACGATGAGCGTGGCGTGCTGGTCGCACGCCAGCGATGCGGCGTGCCGTAGGGCCGCCGCGGCATCCGGAGAGCCGTCGACGGCGACGAGGATGGAGCGGTAGCAGCCCACGGTCGCTCGATGCCATGCGCGACCAGGTCCGCGAGATCATGGGCAGCCGCGTGGTCGAGCCGCTCGCCGCCGAGCTCGCCGCCCGCGGCGCGTCAGACGCCGACCTGCGGGCGGAGGTCCTCATCGCGATGGCCATCGGCGTGTCGCTCACCCGCGGTAGCGGAACCCTGCCGACGCTGGCCGGCACGCCGCTCGACGAGGTGCTCGCCGTGCTGGAACCGGCGGTCGACGCCCTGCAGCCGCGCGGTAGCTCCTGAGCGGAGCTCGTCCTCGCGGTCGGGCAGGCGCAGAGGGCCCCAGACTCAGGCGGGCGTGTGCTCGGGCGACGTCGGCTCCGGCCTGGGCGGCTCGGGCAGCCCGTCCTGGGTGTTGTAGCGCCCGACGACCGACTCCGCGAGGTCCAGCCGCGCGAGCGAGCGCAGGAAGCCGTGCGTGACGACGACGTGGATGCGCGACTGGGTCGCGACGTAGAACCACCGTGCGACCGCGCTCGCCAGCGCGGGGTAGAAGTTCGCGACCTCGACCTCGATGTGGACACGGGCCGTGCGCTCGTCGACGGGGTCGCAGCGGCTCACCTCGATCTGGAGATAGCCGTCCCCCCCGCCCTGGGCGGCGCGCGAGACGAGCAGTCCGCTCGCGATCCGCCAGCGCACGCGCCCGCGGCGAGAGTCCATCTCGTACTCGGGCGCCCTGAAGCGCAGCAGCACGAACGGGCGCGTCAGGAACACGACCGCGCGCTCGTCCTCGTCGTACTTCACGCGGATAAGCCCGAGCGTCCAGCGCGTGAGATAGCGCCAGTACGTGCGCGCGAGACGCTCGAGGTGCATCGGCGTCCAGAGGCGCTCCAGCGCCTCCGCCGGCAGGCTGATGTCGGCCGCCTGGACCGAGCGCACGGCGCCGCGCTCGTCCATCGTCGTGTGCTTCTCGGGGTCGACGATCGTCGCGCGGGCGATGGCGGTCGCACGTGCCACCAGCCGTCGGATCCCGGCGAACCAGGCGACCCCGAGCGCTGCGATCGCGGCGAGGACGGCGGCGGCGGTGGCCATGTCCCCACACGGTACCCACGACGCCGCCTCACCAGCGCGCGCGGCGCCTTCGACGTCGGCGTTGTCGGAGCCGGACGATCGGATATGTTCGCCGCATGTCACTCGATCGCGCCACCGCTCCCGATCCGCACGACCTCCTACCGCCCGCGCCGGCGTTCTCCGTCGAGAGCGACGACGTGCAGGACGGCCAGCCGCTGCCGGCTGCGCATGCCCACCCGAGCGCCGGCGGCGAGAACGTCTCGCCGCAGCTGAGCTGGTCGGGCTTCCCGGAGGAGACGAAGGGCTTCGCCGTCACGTGCTTCGATCCCGATGCCCCCACCGGCAGCGGCTTCTGGCATTGGGTGCTCTTCAACGTTCCAGCCTCCACGACCGAGCTGCCGAGCGGCGCCAGCAGTGACGCGCTGCCCGAGGGCGCCGTCGAGGCCCGCAACGACTACGGCGAGCAGGGCTACGGCGGCGCGGCGCCCCCCGCCGGCGACATCCCGCATCGCTACGTATTCACCGTCTACGCGCTCGATGTCGACGCCCTCGACCTCGGCCCGGACGCGACGCCGGCCTACGTCGGCTTCAACCTCACGTTCCACACCCTCGCGCGCGCCGCGATCCGGCCGACGTACGCCGTCGAGGGCTAGCCGCGTTTTCCACGCGGCTAGCGGACGCGTTCGGAAGCTCGCCGGGTTTCCCGCGAGCTTCCGGCCACATCCGCTGGATCTACGCGGGCGGTGCGGGCACTGCGACCGGCGCGCGCGCGTAGCCGATGGCGCCCACCGACAGAAAGCCCAGCGCGTCGGCGGTCGCCTGCGTGAGATCGAAGGAGTACGTGCCCGAGAAGGGGCCGCGGTCGACGACGGGCACCGTGATCTCGCGACCCTGGTACATGACGACGACGAGCGTCCCGCACGGCAGCCGACGGTGGGCGACGCCGTAGAGGTCGGGCGCGAGCGTCTGTCCGCAGGCGGTCTGGCGCCCGAAGAGGCCGGGCCCGAAGAACGACGCCATCGCGGGCCGGTAGACGGTCACGTCGACGACCGGGCCGGCCGCCGCGGCCTCGGCGCGGCGCCCGTCGCGGTCGACGACCGCGCGCAGGCTCACGCGCCCGCCACGGTCGGCGTGCCAGCGGATCTCGAAGCGCTCGGTGCTGCGCACGCGCGACCGGGCGACGTTGCGCCAGCCACGGCGGGGGTCCAGGCGCTGCAGGACGACGCCCCGGCGTGCGGCGCCGGGCATCGTGCCGCGCACGTCGACCGCGCGTCCGAGCAGTGCCGTCGGCCGTGCGGCGAGCGATCGGGTTCCCGGTTCGCCGTAGCCGACCCCGCCGGTCGTCGGCGCGATGACCGCCGGCATGACGGTGCCGCCGGTCCCGTCCGACGCCCACGCCGTGCCGGAGGCGCAGCACGAGATCGCCGTGCACAGCACGGCGACGAGCGTGGCGCGTTCGCGACGGGATCTGGTCATCTCGGTGGCGGCCTACGAGGTGAGCTGACGGGCTCGCGCTTTCCAAGCGCTACGACCCGATATCGGTCGATTCGCCCCGGCGATCCGTGGATGCGGATCGCAGTTGGTTCCCCCGCTCCCCGGACGCTGGCGCCCGGGAGACTCGGCAGACGCGCGGGAGGTTACCAGCGTTTATCGACGGGCGGTCAGGGCTTCGGCAGGCGATCGATCATCGACTGCAGCGCCTGGCGGCCGATCGCGAAGCCGATCTGCGCGAGCTCGCCGGCGGCCTGGACGGCGGTCCCCATGAGATCGGCCGAGGCGGACCGGCCCTCCTCCTCGGATTGCGACGCGGAGGCGTAGCCCGCCGGCGGGATCGTGCGCCGCGGGGTCGTGCTGTGGGTGCGCTGCGCCTTCGCTGCGGCGGTCTGCGCCTTGGCTCCGGCGGCCGTCGCGCGGCTCGCCGGCCGCGCGGCGCGAGCCGTCGCCTTCGGCTGTGCCGCCGCGCGCGGCCTGGCGCCCGGCGTGCGGCCCTTGGGTCTGTCCGCCGCGGCGGAGGCGGCCTTCGACCCGGCGGTGGCCGCGGCGCCCGGACGCGCACCGCGCTTGGCGCTGCGCCGCACCGGCCGCGAGCGCGGTAGGCTCGTCAGCACCTCGCGATCGGAGTCCTGTCGGTCGGCCACGTGCGCATGATGTCACGCGCTTTGCGCCATCAGAGCACGGGACGTGAAACAAATGACCCGATGACACGTAGTAGCCTCGATAGCCGTCGTTGACTTCAGAAAGTGAAGTGCCTACGCTGGCACGCTAGAGTTTGAGGTCTAGGTTGGGCGAGGTACTGGTCCGAGGAAGACACCCTGCCTCCGTCATAGATGAGTACGCGGGCTGAAGCGAGCCTGTGCACGACGTGAAAGCGAATGCCATGTCAGTAGCCGAACTGCAGGAACTCGAAGAGATCAAGGGCCTTCTGACGAAGGGCCAGCTGACCGGCGTGCTCACGTACGCCGAGATCGCCGGCGCCGTCGCGGAGATCGATCTCGACGAGGCCGACATCGAGGAGCTGCACGGCTACCTGGAGCGTTCCGAGATCGAGCTCGTCGAGGAGATCGATCCCGCCGTCCAGGCCGCCAACGCCGTCGAGCGCGCGCCCGACAAGCGCCGCGCGCGCAAGAAGGCGACGATCGACCTCAAGCCGGACATGACGACCGACTCCCTGCAGCTGTTCCTCAAGGACATCGGCAAGGTCCGGCTGCTGACCGCCCAGGAGGAGGTCGACCTCGCCAAGCGCATCGAGCGCGGCGACCTGGACGCCAAGCAGAAGATGGTCGAGTCCAACCTGCGGCTCGTCGTCTCGATCGCGAAGAACTATCGCAACCAGGGGCTGCCGTTCCTGGATCTCATCCAGGAGGGCACGCTCGGTCTCGTGCGCGCGGCGGAGAAGTTCGACTACCGCAAGGGCTTCAAGTTCTCGACGTACGCGACGTGGTGGATCCGGCAGGCGATCGCGCGGGCGCTGGCGGACAAGGCGCGGACGATCCGCATCCCGGTGCATGTCGTGGAGAAGCTCAACAAGATCGGTCGAGCGGAGCGCAAGCTCGTCACGGAGCTGGGGCGTGAGCCGACGCCGGAGGAGATCGCCGAGGTCACGGGGATCGATCCTGAGGAGGTCGACTCGATCAAGCGCTCGGCGCAGGCGCCGGTCTCGCTTGAGAAGCCGGTCGGCGACGAGGAGGAGTCGGAGTTCGGGCAGTTCATCGCCGACGAGCGGGCCGAGTCGCCGTACGAGCGCGCCGCGGAGATCCTCACGAAGGAGGCGCTGCGCGAGGCGCTCGAGAACCTCTCCTACCGCGAGCGCCGCGTGCTGGAGCTGCGCTACGGCCTCGGCGGCGAGCACCCGCGCACGCTCGACGAGGTCGGCCGGACGTTCAACGTCACGCGCGAGCGCATCCGCCAGATCGAGAACCAGTCCTTGAAGAAGCTGCAGTCCCTCGCGGAGGCCCAGAAGCTCCGCGACGTCGCCTGACGCGGCGACCGCGCCCGAGCACTCGTCGACGGGGCCCGCACGGGCCCCGTCGACGTTGTGCCGGTCGTGCGCCGGTGAGGCCCGCGAGGTCGAGACCAATGAAAAGCCGCGTACGGCGGCTTTTCATTCGTCTCGGCATCGGCCTGCGCGCGGCTGAGCCGTCGTCGGCCCACGGCTGGGACTGACGCGCCCATTCGTCCACCGGCCCCGGTGCCGGTCATGCACGCCCTCGCCGCGACCGATGCCCCGGACGTGTTCGATGTCGACAACGCGCTCTGTGCGCTGGTGGCGCTCGGTGGCTCCGACCTCCACCTCAAGTTCCAGGTCCCGCCCCTCACCCGCCTCGAGGGGGAGTTGCTTCCGATCGAGGGCGCCGACCCGCTGACCGCCGAAGACACCGAGACCGCGGTGCGGGCGATGCTCACCGATCCCGTCAAGCTCAAGGAGCTCGCCGACGAGCACGAGGTCGACTTCTCCTACTCGATCTCCGGCGTCGCTCGCTTCCGGGTCAACGCCTTCCGCCAGCGGGGCACGCTGAGCCTCGTCTGCCGCGCGATCCCGCACACGATCCGCTCGGTCTCCGAGCTCATGCTGCCGCCGGTCATCACCGAGCTCGCCGAAGAGGAGCGCGGGATCATCCTGCTGACCGGCACGACCGGGTCGGGCAAGTCGACGACGCTCGCCGCGATGATCGACCACATCAACGTGACGTACGCCAAGCACGTCGTCACGATCGAGGATCCGATCGAGTTCCTGCACCGCGACAAGCGCTCGATCATCAACCAGCGGGAGGTCGGCATGGACACGCTCTCCTTCAAGCGCGCGCTGCGGCGCGTGCTGCGCCAGGACCCCGACGTCATCCTCATCGGCGAGATGCGCGACGAGGAGACCGTCCACGCGGCGCTCAGCGCTGCCGAGACCGGCCACCTCGTGCTCTCGACCGTCCACACCGTGGACGCACCCGAGACCGTCAACCGGATCATCGACTTCTTCCCGCCGCACATGCACCAGCAGGTCCGCGCGATGCTCGCCGGCACGCTGAAGGGCGTCATCTCCCAGCGCCTCGTGCGCTCGACCGACGGCGGTCGTGTCGCGACCTGCGAGGTCCTGCGGATGACCGGCCGCGTGCGCGACATGATCATGGACCCGATGCAGACCGGGCGCCTCATCGAGGTCGTCAGCGAGGGTTCCTACTACGGGATGCAGACCTTCGACCAGGCGCTCTTCGACCACGTCAAGGCCGGTCGCGTCGACGTCGACCGGGCGCTGCGCGCCGCCACGAGCCCCCACGACTTCAAGCTCCTGCTGGCGGCCGACGGACGCCGTGGCACGACGATGGAAGACGTCGCCAGCGCCGAGTCCCAGCGCGCCGCGTAGGGCGCCGCCGCCGTATGCTCGGCCGCCACGCTTCAGTCTGTAAAGTGTTGCGTCATGGATGACACATGTCCGGTCTGTCGCACGGCTGAGATCGTCTGCGGGAAGTGGACTCTCCTGCTCATCCGCGACCTCTCCGAGGGGCGATCGCGCTTCTGCGAGCTCGAGCGCTCGTTGCAGGGGATCAGCCCGCGCACGCTGTCGCTGCGTCTGCGTGCCCTCGAGGAGGAGGGCATCGTCGAGCGCGAGACCTTTCCAGAGGTGCCGCCGCGGGTCGAGTACGCGCTGACGGAGAAGGGCCGCGCGCTGCTGCCGATCATCGACGACATGCGCCACTATGGCGCGCGCTGGCTAGGTGCGGATTGTGCTGACCTCGCGCCCGCCGCTGCGACGGTCGCCGCCGCCGCCTGACACCGGCACCGGCACCGGCCTGAGAGTGCTCTCCCGCGCACGGGCGTTGCGCTCCCGCGCCCACACGATGATCGGCCGCTCCAGCGCGAGCCAGCTCAGCGACGAGACCGCCAGGACCGGCCCCAACGCGGCCAGCGTGCCGAGGACCGGATCCAGCGGCAGCAGCCCGTGGCCCCGCATGAAGACGAGGATCGGCACGTGCCACAGATAGACGCCGTAGGAGATCGCGCCGAGGCTCGCGAGCACGCGCCCGCCGAGGATGCGGCTCCGGGGTGTCGCTGCCACGGCGCCGATGACGAGCGCGAAGCCAAGGCCTGACGGCAGGTCGCGGAGGATCGCGAGATACAGGCCGGTGTCGAGGCCGTTGGCCTCCACGACGGCCTTCACCGTGGCGTCGGCGACGACGAGCGCGAGCCCGCCCGCGATGAGCGTACGGCGGGCGCGGGATCCGATCGCGCGGCCGTGCAGCGCGAGCGCGCCGAGCATGCCGAGCGCGAAGTACGGCAGCATCGCGGCCAGCGTCCTGGAGAACGTCATGCCGAGGCCGCGGCCCGCGATCGACCAGTTGTAGAGGACGCCGAGGACGAGGAGTGCGAGTGGGATGAGCGCCTGGGCGCGGCGCCGCGCGGGCATTCGCACCGCCAGCCAGCCGAGGATCGGCAGCAGCGCGTAGAAGCTCACCTCGACGGCCAGCGACCACATCGGCGGGTTGAGCTTCATGACGCTCGACGGCGAGAAGTTCTGGGCGAAGACGAAGAACAGCGGCAGCTCGCTCGCCGGTGGCAGACGCAGGCCGGGCGTGCCCGCCAGGCCCCAGAGCAGGACGATCGAGCCGAGGAGCGCGGCGTAGTAGGCGGGGGCGATGCGAGCGACCCGGGCGCGCAGGTAGCGGCGCAGGTCCGGCGGCTGGCGCCCTTCGAGCGCGGCGGCGAACCAGGGGCGCGAGAGCAGGAAGCCCGACAGCACGAAGAACGCCACGAGGCCAAGGCGCAACTCGTGCGCGGCGTAGTCAGCCGGCGACGAGCGATCCGACGCATCCGGCCTCGGCATCGTGTACAGCCACCCGTGGAAGAGGAAGACCGTCAGCGCGGCGAGCCCGCGCAGGCCGTCCAGCGATGCCAACCGTCCGTCGTGCTTCGTGTGCCAGACGTCCCGCGTCGCGCTGACGTGGGGCGCTTGCATGTGGCGCGCATCGTACCCGTCCGCGTGCGGGCGTACGCCGCATGGCACCATGGCGCCATGAATCGCGCCGCCCACATCCGCTGGCTGGAGCACGCACACGTCGTCCTGCGCGGCGCCGGCCTACGCGCGAGCGCGGGGCGCAGCGCGGTCGTCGAGCTGCTCGGCCGACAGAGCTGCCTGCTGACGGCGCAGGAGATCGCCGACCGCCTGCGCGAGGAGGGCAGCGCCGGCTCGACGGCGACCGTCTATCGCGCGCTGGAGACCCTCCACGAGCTCGGCCTCGTGCGCCGCTTCGACGCCGACGGCGTCGCACGCTACGAGCCCGTGGACCCGTCCGGCGACCACCACCACCACATCGTCCTCGAGGACTCCGGCGACGTCGTCCCGTTCGAGGACGCCGAGCTCGAGCGCGCGATCTCCGGTCTCGGCGACCGCCTCGGGATGGTCGTCACGAGCCACGACATCATCCTGCGCGCCCGCCCGCTGGACGAGCCGCCCGATTCAGGCTGAAGGACCGCCTGCAGCAAGCAGGAGCGCAGGGCCGCGGGGCGAACGCCGCAGACAATGCGCCACCGCCCGCTGCACGCCGCGCTCAGCGCATTCGCCGAGGAGGCCGCCTGGCAGCTGACCGCGGAGACCGACGGCGGCGCCGAGGTCCCGTTCGAGATCGTCGAGTCGCGCGGCGCCCGCCGCGACACGCCGCTGTACTGCTACCGCCCGCTGACGGACACGTTCATCCGCGATCGCGTCGGGGTGCTGGAGCGCCTGCCGTCCTATCCGGCCGCTGCGCGTGCGCTGGCGGCGCTCGACGGCGTCGGCGACTACCTGCGCGCGCAGGGTGAGTCGAGCGTCCCAGTCGACGCACGCGAGCGCGCCGACGCCGCGCTGCGGGTCTTCGTCAGCCGGGTCTTCAGCGAGGCGACGGAGTTCGTCATCACGCCCGAGCGCCTGGACCGGGCATACACCGAGCTCGAGGCGTCGCTGCTGGACGGCCGCGCGGCGGCGGTCGTCGTCGCGCCGCTCCTCGGCCTGCGGCTGCAGTCGGCGGAGGTCGCGCTCGGGCAGGGACTGGCGCTCGTGCGCGGGGACGAGCTCAAGGACGCGCCCGCGGAGGCGGTGTGGCCGGCCGGTTGCGACGAGCCGTGCGTGCTCGCCTGCCTGACGGTGACGAACGATCCCGGGGCCCCGGCGCCGCTGAGCGAGGCGACGGTGCGCTTCCGCCGCCTGCTGACGGCGCTGCGGCTGTACGACCGCGTCCGCGTCGCCCTCGGCCCCGTCGCCTGGGAGCGCACCGGGGCCGGCCCGTGGACGCTCGGCGATCTCGGCACCGGCGGCCGCGCGCACGGCATCCTGGAGATCGCCGAGCCGGCCGAGGACGAGCTGCGCGCCTTCTGCAACCTCGTCACCCGCCGGACCCCGCGCGGGGGCGAGCTCGCCTGGGCCCTGCGCCGCTACGAGCTCGGCTGCGAGCGGCCGAGCGCGTACGAGACGCTGACCGACCACCTGCTGGCGCTGCGCGCGCTGCTCGAGCCCGAGGGACCGCAGAGCGGGCGCCTCGCGGGCCGGGTGGCGGCGCTGTGCGCCGTCGAGGAGCAGCGCGCGCAGGTGACCGAGCGCGTCGCGCACGCGGCGTCGATGGAGCGGGCCATCGTGGCGGGACTCGCGCCGGTGGACGGGGGCGCCGAGGCGCTGCTTGACGAGGTCACCGGCCACCTGCGCGCGTTGCTGCGCGACGTGCTCTGCGGGCACCTGGACTCCGACCTGCGCGCGGTGGCCGATCAGCTGCTGGCCGCGTCTGCCGCCGCCTGAGGGCTCGTGCGCAGCGCAGCGCTGTGGCGGTGCCGGGGCCACCGCCGACCGCGCGTGGCGGCTCTTCGGGAGGTCTTGCGAGTTGCGTCCTTCATCGGGACGCTTTCGAGCCCCGATTGGCGACTTCCTCGGCGGGAGCGCGAAGAGCTCGCCCTCGGCGCGCCGCGATGGTTCCGCTGCGCCCGACGGTGCCCGCCGCTCCCGCCGACGCCGGCTACGCGGTGCCCGGCGACGACCCCGACAGGTGCCGGTACAGCGCGAGGAGTCCGTCGACGTCCTGCACGTCGCCGTCGAGCCGCGGGACGACGATCGGCTCGGGCTCGTCGAGCGCGACCTTCAGCCGCTCGATCGACTCAACGTCGCGGGCCGCGAGCAGCTGGAGGTCGGCGACGCTCTGGGCCACCTTGCCCGCGAGCGCGTCGCCGAGCTTGTCGCGCAGCGTCGCCCGCACCGCGACGGGGTCGCCGAGGGCCGCGTCGAGGACGACCGTCCGGTTGACGATGAGGCCCCCGAACGGCATCCGCGCCTCGCGCAGCTTGCCGTGGAAGAAGATCGCCTCGGCGACGGGCTCGCGCTCCGGCGAGGTGACGATGAAGAACGTCGTGGTGGGGTCGGCGAGCAGCGCCTTCACGGCGGCCGCGCGCTCGCGGAAGCCGTCGATGAGTCCGCCGAGCGCGCCGAACAGCCCGGCGACGTCGTCGAGCAGGTCGACGCCGGTCAGGCGCTTGAGGATCGCGAAGACGACGCTCGTGCCGCGGCCCATGACCTTCGCGGCGATGCCGGTGGGGACGAGGAAGAGCTTCAGCGCGCGGCCCTCGAAGAAGTCGGTCAGGCGGTCGGGCGCGCGGAGGAAGTCGAGGGCGTTTCGCGACGGCGGCGTGTCGAGGACGACGACGTCGAAGCGCTCTGAGCGGCTGATGTCGTAGAGCTTCGCGACGGCGCTGAACTCCTGCGAGCCGGCGATCGCGCTCGAGAGCTGGGCGTAGATGCGGTTGCCGAGGACCTCCTCGCGCGTGCTCGCGTCGGGCGACAGGTCGACGATGAGGTCGTCGAAGGTCGCCTTCGGGTCGAGCATCATCGCCCACAGCTCGCCGCGCATCTCGATGCCATGGCCCTCCAGGAGCGCGGGATCGACCTGCCGCGGCTCGTTGCCGAGCTCCTCGAGGCCGAGCGAGTCGGCCAGGCGCCGCGCGGGGTCGATCGTCACGACGGCGACGCGCTTGCCGGCGGCCGCCATCCCGAGCGCGAGCGCCGCCGAAGCCGTCGTCTTGCCGACCCCGCCCGAGCCGGCGACGATGCAGACGCGCTTGCCCTCCAGCCTGTCGGCGAGGCCGCTCATCGCGTGCGTCCGCTACGCGGGTCGGCGATTACCTCGGGCAGGCGACGACGCGCTGTCACAGCTGCGAGGCGAGCTCGTCGGCGAGCCGTTCGAGATCGGGGCCGCCGGGGTGCAGGGGCAGGCGAGCCGGCGTCCGGCCGTCCGTGAGCCTGCGCAGTCGCGCGAGCTGCGCACGTTGGTGCCGCGCTCGCGCGTGGCCGCTCAGCGCGCCCGCCACCGCCGGATGCCCGGCGTGCGACTCCAGGAGCTTGGCCTCCTGCGGCGAGAAGCGGTCGGGCTCGAGCGCGTTGGCGACGACGCGCTCGAGCGGCAGGCCCATGCTCGCCAGCAGCGCCTCGCGCAGCTGGCCGGTCTCCGTCACCGCGAGCTCCTCGGCCTTCGCCACGGCGACGACCGCGGTGCGCTTCGGATCCGACAGCATCGCGTCGATGATCGTCCCCTGACGGGCGACCGGCCCGCTCCCGGCCGCGGCGGCGAACGTGCGCGGCGCGCTCAGGACCGCGACCCCGTGGCCGGTCGCCGGGGCATCGACGACGACGAGGTCGTAGGCGTCGGCGCCCGGCGTACGCCGGTCCAGCTGGGCCAGCTCCCACAGCTTGCCGACCGTCAGCAGCTCGCGCATCCCGGGCGTCGCCGCGGCGACCATGGTGAAGACCCGGCTGCGGATGAGGACCTCGGCGACCGGGCCGGACGGGAGCTGGTCGCGCAGGTACTCCTCCAGCGCGTCCTGGGGGTCGATCGAGATGTGAAACAGGCCCGGCGCGAGCTCGGTCTCCGAGAACGGCTCGGCTCCCCCGCGGTCGAAGGCGGACGCCACGTCGCCGCGGCGGGCGACCTCGGCGACGATCGTGCGCTTGCCCGCGCGCGCGGCGACGAGCCCGAGCGCGGCCGCCACCGTCGTCTTGCCGACGCCGCCCTTGCCCGTGACGACGACAAGGCGCCGCGAGAGCAGGATCGCTACTGCTCCCCGTCCCAGTAATCGAGCGGCTGCACGCGCACGATGACGCCCACGCCGCGGAAGGAGAGCTTGCTCGAGTCCGGATACCAGCACGTGTCGTCGGGCTCGCGCGTGCCGTAGGCGAGCAGCGTCAGGCCTTCGCTTGAGGCCTCGAACGTATGCGCGACGCCGGTCGCCCGCGGGCGCGAGACGATCGAGCCGGGCCGCACGGCGGTCTCCTCGTCGCCGAGCAGCACGACGCCGCCGCCGGCGAGCACGACGAAGATCTCGTCCTCGAGCGAGTGGCAGTGGCGCGTCGACGAGCGCTTGCCGGGCGCGACCTCGACGTGCTTGCAGCCGCTGAGCACGGAGCCGGCGGCGCGGGCGAGGTCACGGCGCACGCGGTGGACGCGGCCGATCTCCTGTGCCGTCGGTTCGACATCGGCCAGCGCGACGATCGTCGGCGGGCGCGGGGCCGGCGGCGGCAGCTCGCCGGCGGGCGGCTCGGCGGCATGCGGGTGCGGCGCGTCAGGCGGCAGCCAGCGGGCGCCTACCCATGTGACACCCGCGCGCGGCAGGGTCGTCAGGTGCGTCGGCGAGCCGCTCGAGAAGGCGAGCACCTCCAGCGGCTCGTCGGGCCCGGCGACGAGCGTGTGCGCCTCGGCACCCGCGCGGTGGACGAGCATGTCGCCGGCGCCGATCTCGTGCACCGCGTCGTCCTGCCAGCTCAGCCCGGATCCCGCCAGGACGAAGAAGATCTCCTCCTCGTCGTGGTGGACGTGCAGCGGCATCGGGCGCCGGCCCGGAGGGATCCGGTAGCGGCTGAGGGCGGCACGTGGCGCCCCGACGGTGAAGCACAGCCGCTGGCGCTCGCAGCGCAGGTCGCCGCGTTCGATGGTGGTCCACGGCTCGTCGTCCCAGTGGGTGATCATCGGGCGCCGATGCTAGTCGCCCTGTGTGAGGTCGCGGCTTGGATCGAAGCGGGTGCGCACACGCACCGTCCCGGTACACGCCGAAGCCCATGACGCGCTCGGGCCTGCACGACGCCGACAGGTCAGGCGCTCGTCTTCGACGACGCACGCTGCGCGCCCGCCGCTGGCGCGCTGGTAGTACGCGGACGCCGACACGTCCAGGACCCTGCAGATCGGCTCGACGCCGAAGCGGCCGCGGTGCTCGTCGATGTAGCGGCTCACCTCGTTCGGTCTGCGTCGAGCTCGGTCGCGAAAAACACGCTGGCCGACTTGAGGATCTCGTTGGCTCGGCGCGGCGCGAAGTTCTCCTGGCGCAGCTGGCGGATCTCCTCGCGCTCCTGGTCGTCGCCAGATCCGGCCGCGAACCACTGCTTGACTGCCCGGGCCGACCACCGCGCCGCTCACGATCGCACGCCGGCGACTGGGACATCTTCGGCGGCGGGCTTCCGTTCGTGGTCCCGCTGCGTCTACAATGTGGAGTCATGGCGCAACGCAAGTTCATAACCGCGGCTCGCTCAAAGATCAGCGGGCGGTTCGTGCCGAAGTCACGGGCAAAGTCGAGCCCGAAGACGACTATCACGAGCCGCCTCCCGATCGGCCGGAGCCGCAAGAAGAAGTAAGCCGCGCGTTCCGCGTGAGGGCTTTCACGGCGAGACGCCCGGCGGGCGTGCGCGTTCACGCCTAGCTAGGAGGCTGGTGTTTTTCGCAGCGGCGCGGTTCCGTCCGACCCTCAAGTCATGATTGAGGGTATGACTTTGGGTTTGTCTCCGCGCCAGGCCGACATGTTTGTCACGACGACCGGTTTCT
>Ga0136631_10000246_pt1 | contig 16601 bp, 14 predicted proteins | sample AntDrymUQ6012206_2_FD_104655 | JGI IMG/M metagenome (GOLD analysis project Ga0136631, IMG submission 104655) | Polar desert sand microbial communities from Dry Valleys, Antarctica - metaG UQ601 (22.06) | ecosystem: Environmental > Terrestrial > Soil > Desert | place: Antarctica: Dry Valley... | reverse complement strand
CGCAGCAGGATCTTCACGTCGCCCCAGAGGCTCCAGTTCGTGACGTAGAGCTGATCGAGCTTGATCATGTCCTCGAGCGGGATGCGCGCCGAGCCCGAGATCTGCCACTGGCCGGTCATCCCCGGGGTGAGGCGCAGCCGGCCCCGATCCGTTCCGAGGATGTGGCTGTCCTCGTCGGCCACGAGCGGCCGCGGTCCCACGAGGCTCATCGACCCGAGCAGCACGTTGAAGAGCTGTGGAAGCTCGTCGAGCGACATGTGGCGCAGCACCCGGCCCACGCGCGTGATGCGCGGGTCGTCGCTGATCTTGAACAGCCCGACGGCTTCGTTGCGCGAGCGCAGGTCGTCCTTGAGCGCGTCCGCGTCGGCGACCATCGTGCGCATCTTGAAGATGCGAAACGGCGTGCCTCCGCGGCCGATCCGCAGCTGCCGAAAGAGGATCGGCCCAGGGGAGTCCAGCCGGATCGCGAGCGCGATGGCCATCATCAGCGGCGCGGTCAGCGCCAGCAGCACGCTCGCGCCTGCGACGTCGAAGCCCCGCTTGAGCAGCAGCGAGGAGCGGCTGAGCTCGCTGGGGCGGACTCCGAGCAGCGTCATGCCGTAGAGATCGTCGAAGTCGACGGACGAGCCCACGACCTCGAGCATGTCGGGCAGCAGCGAGATGCGCGCCCCCGCCCGCCGCGCGGCCTCCAGGAGCTCGAAGGTGAGCTCGTTGCACACGCGGTGCGGACCGATGATGACCCGGTGGGCCTCCGTGAGGACGATGAGCTCCTGCAGCACCTCCGCCTCGAGCGCGACGCGCGTGCTCGCCTGCTGGCGCATGTCCTCGACCGACACGCGACACACGACGCTCGCCGGCAGGCCATGGCGCTCGAAGATCGTCGTCAGTCGCGTGCAGGACAGCTCGTCGCCGACGAACAGGCAGCGCTCGCGCGGCAGCCGGCGGTTGGCGAGCCGGCGTGCCGCGCGGCGGCCGAGGACGGCGGCGACGACGAAGATCGCACCGAGGATGAGCACCTGGCCCTTGCCGGCCGGACCGCCCCAGAGCGGCTCGTCTCCGAGCCATGCGCCGAGCACGAGCAGCGCGCCGAGCTGGGCGAGCCGTGGCAGCTCCTCGGCGGTCGTCTTGTGGATGCGCTGACCGTCGCTGTGGTACAGGCCGAGGCACTTGGCGGCCGCGATGATCAGCGGTAGCGGGAGCAGCAGGCCGAGCGGACTCAGGGATGCGTGCGACGTCGCGAGGATCGTCACCACCAGCGCGAGGGCCACACCGGCCGTGTCGGTGAGCAACAGCGCGTGGCGCAGCCAGCGCTCGCGCCGGCGGCTCTCGGCGTCCAACCGCGCGGCCGTCCGCGCCCACTCCGTTCCATAAATCGAACTGTGAGAGGCCCCTCCCACCAGGGTGAGGCTCTGCGGCTCGGATCGGGCCATGCGGCGTCGACTAGGAGCCCGTTCGCGGGCGGGGGTCCGTTCCATGGGCGAGGACCGGCGGACAGCGGACCCGATGGCTCCCGTGACTGGTGCCAACACAACAAGCCGCGACGTGATACCCGACGGTTGGTGCGAAGCTATCAGCCACTCCAGACCGTTTGACCGGGTGACCACATCTGCAGAGGTCGGACGGTTAAAGACGTGACACCACAGCGTCCGCGCCGGTCAACGTCGATCCGCGACCCGAAGCCGTGGACGGAGCTCGGTCTGCTCGAGCTCGGCTCGCATCCGGCGCAGCGATCGCGACAGGATCTGCTGGACGTTTGCCAGCGTCAGGCCCGTCATGTCGGCGATCTCACGTCCGTTGAGCTCGCCGCCGAAGCGCAGCGCGATGATCTCGCGTTCGCGAGTTGTCAACACCGTCATCGCCCGCTCGAGGTCCGGTGCCAGCCCGATATCCACGCGATCGGGGGCGGCAACAAGCGCGTCGTACACGGCATCGACGTCGTCGAGCGACTGCTGGCGCGAGGTACGGTCGGCACGCAGGTGATCGATGAGCAGGTTGCGCGCGATCGCAAGAAGCCAGGTTGTGAGACTCCCGCGGGTGCAGTCGTAGCGCGACCACGAGCGCAGCGCGCGCTCGAACGTCCGCTGTGTCAGGTCCTCGGCATCCGCGCGGTTGCGCAGCCGGTATGCCAAAAAACCATAAACATGCCAGACGTTGTCGTCGTAGGCTGCAGGGAAATCGCGGTGGGCGTCAATGCGTTCCGAAACCGGACGTTCGACGATAAGTGAGCGCAACGCAGCGATTTGCGTCCATGGCTGTACCGTGGCGTATCGGCGCGCGAAGTTGGACAGAGCCGCGCGGGCAGCAGCACATAGCACCAATATCGGTGAAGATCGTTCGCTATAGCCGTAGCGATTGTCACTGGGTCCGGAGGATTGATCGGCTCCGAGTCGGTCCGCCATCTCGTCGCGTCGGGGTATGACGTCATCGGGATCGAGAACGACATGCGCGCGCGGTTCTTCGGTCCGAACGCGTCGACGTCGCGCACGACGCAGCGCCTACGGGACGACCTCGGGGGGGAGTTTCGCTCGCTGGACGTCGACGTCCGGGACGCCGACGGCGTCCGTCGCATCGTCCGCAAGCATGCCAAGGACCTCTCGCTGCTCATCCACACCGCAGCTCAGCCCTCGCACGACTGGGCCGCCTCGGACGCGCAGATGGACTTCAGCGTCAACGCCAACGGGACCATGAACCTCTTGGAGGCGGTCCGGCACCTCAAGCCGGACGCAACCTTCATCTTCATGTCCACGAACAAGGTCTACGGCGATCATCCCAACCGCCTGCCGCTCTACGAGACCGACGCCCGACTCGAGCTTCCCGAGGACCACGAGTACTACGGCGGGATCGACACCTCGATGTCGATCGACCACTGCACGCACTCGCTCTTCGGGGTGTCCAAGATCGCCGCGGACGTGATGGTGCAGGAGTACGGCCGCTACTTCGGAATGCCGACCGTCTGCTTCCGCGGCGGCTGCCTCACCGGGCCGGCACATGCGGGGGCGAAGCTGCACGGCTTCCTGAGCTACCTCATGAGGTGCACGGTCACCGGCGAGCCCTACACGATCTTCGGATACGGCGGCAAGCAGGTCCGCGACAACATCCACTCCGCCGACGTCGTCAAGGCCTTCGACGCCTTCCACCGCAACCCCAGGACGGCCGCGGTCTACAACCTGGGCGGCGGCCGCCAGAGCAACGTGTCGATGCTCGAGGCGATCGAGCTGTGCCAGCCGATCGCCGGCCGACAGCTTGACTACGGGTTCTCCGACCGGGCCAGGGTGGGAGACCACCGCTGGTACATCAGCGACTTCGCGGACTTCGAGCGCGACTATCCGGAGTTCAAGCTCGAGTACGGCATCGAGGCCGTGTTGCGCGAGATCCACGACTGCAACGTGGAGCACTGGACGGCCACGGCCGCCGCGTAGCCGGTTCGCACGTCATGCGCATCCAGCTGTGGAGCTACAACTACGACCCCGAGCCGTCCGGCATCGCGCCCCTCAGCGCCGTGTGGGCACGAGCCATGAAGGCACGCGGCCACGACGTGGAGGTCGTCGCTGCTCATCCGCATTACCCGGAGCCTCGCTGGGGCCGGCGCATGACCCCCTACCGGGAGATCCGCGACGGCGTCCGCGTCCTGCGCCTGCCGCTGTGGGTCGGACGCGGCTCCGCCCTGGAGCGCATGCGCCAGGAGGCGAGCTTCGCCACGGCGATGTCGCTGGCAGCCCCGACGCTGCGCACGCCCGACGTCGTCGTCGCCGTCTCGCCGAGCTTCCCGGCGCTCGTGCCGGCGATGGCCAACGCGCGCGCGCGGCGGATCCCCTGGGTCCTGTGGCTGCAGGACATCCTGCCCGACGGGGCGACGATGACCGGCATCCTGGACGAGGGCCGGATCGTGAGGCTCGCGCGGCGGCTGGAGCGCCGCGCCTACCGCTCGGCCTCGAGGATCGTCGTCATCTCCGAGAGCTTCAAGGACAACCTGCGGCGCAAGGGCGTCGCCGAGGGCAAGCTCGTGCGCAGCTACAACCCGGCGAGCCGGCCGATCCTCGAGCGCATGCGCGATCCGTGCGCCGTCGAGCCGACGGCGGTGCTCACGATGGGCAACATCGGCCACTCGCAGAACCTCGTCAACGTCGTTCGGTCCTTCGAGGACTCGCCCGCCCTGAGCGACCTCGGCGCGCGCTTTGTCCTCGCGGGTGACGGCGAGGCCGGGGCCGACGTGCGTGCCGCGATTCGCACCGACCGCGTGCACGTGACGGGCGTGCTGACGATCGAGCCGCTCGAGCGCGAGCTGCGGCATGCGGCCGTCGCGGTCGTCAGCCAGGGTTACGAGGGGATCGACTTCAACGTCCCGTCCAAGCTCATGAACTTCATGGCGTACGGAATCCCGACCGTCGCGTCGGTGGGGTCGGATTCGGAGGTGGCCCGCATCGTCACTGCCTCCGGGGGCGGGTGGGTGACCGACAGCGCGGACACGGGGCACCTCGCGTCCAAGCTCGCGGAGGTCTTGAAGGACCGGGCCGCGCGCGAGGAGCGCGGCCGCGCGGCGTTGGCGTTCGCCCAGCGCCACTTCTCGCCGGAGCACGCGGCGCAGCGATTCGAGGGCGCTCTCCTGGAGACGGTGGAGGGCGTTCATGGCCGGTGACGTTGCTGCGGGCTTCGCCGCCAGGCTCGCTGGGGCGCGGGTGCTCGTCACAGGAGGCTCGAGCTTCATCGGCACGAACCTCGTCGCCGCGTACAAGCGCGCGGGGATACCTGTCACCAACGCCGACGTGGCATCGCCACGGAACCCGAAGGACCGCGATGCATGGTTTCGCACGGACGTGACGCGTCTGGACGAGCTGCGCCGCACCTTCTCGGTCGCCCGGCCGACGCATGTCTTCCATCTGGCGGCACGCACCGACCTCGACGGGAGGCGCGTCGACGACTACGACGCGAATGTGACCGGGGTCGCGAATCTCATGAAGGTCGTGCAGGACACGCAATCGGTGACGCGCACGGTCGTCGCGTCGTCGCGGATGGTGTGCGGCGTCGGGTATCACCCGCGGTCCGACGACGACTACTGCCCCACCACCGCGTACGGTGCGAGCAAGGTCGAGACCGAGCGTCTCGTGCGGGCCGCGACGGCGCTGCCATGGGTGCTCGTGCGGCCGACCTCCATCTGGGGGCCCTGGTTCGGCAGGCCCTACCGGGACTTCTTCTTGAGCATCGCGCGCGGCCACTACGTGCACCCCGCGGGGCGCCGGATCCACAAGAGCTTCGGTTTCGTCGGCAATACCGTCTGGCAGCTGCACAGCGTCATGACGGCTCCGGCCGCGGATGTGCTCGGACGCACGTTCTACCTCGCCGATGACCCGCCGATCGAGGTTGGTGACTTCGCGAGGTGCATCAGCACCGCGATGGGCCGGCGGCCGTCGAAGACGATGCCGCTCCCGATCCTGCGTACGATCGCGCGCGCCGGCGATGCGGTCGAGCGGGCGGGGCTCCGGGCTCCCCTCACGAGCTTCCGTCTCGACAACCTCCTCACGCCGATGGTGCACGATCTCGGCGCGATGATGCGGCTCAGCGGCCCGCTGCCGTACGACGAGCAGGCGGGCGTGATCGCGACGGTCGCGTGGATGCGCCAGCAGGGGCTGCTCGACCTGCCCGGTGACCGATGACACTCGCTTCACGAGAGCCCGACGCGTTCTGCGCGGGGAGCGCGCCCGCGGAGTGGATGCCCGCTCGCTACAGCGAGCCCTGGAAGGGGTTCGTCCTGGCTCGGGCGGCGGCTGCGTTTCGCCCCGGGATCCGCGTGCTGGACGTCGGCTCCGGGGCACGGCCGGCGATCGCGCGCGATCAGCGCCCCGAGGGCTGCGTCTACGTCGGCCTCGACATCTCGGCCGGCGAGCTCGAGCGTGCCGGAGCGGACGCCTACGACGAGCTGATCGTCGGGGACATCTGCTCGGGGCTCGCCTCCACGATCGGCCGCTTCGACCTTGTGCTGAGCTGGCAGGTGCTCGAGCACGTCGCGTCCATGCGTGCCGCGCTGGCGACGCAACACGCCGCGCTCGTGCCCGGCGGCCGGATGGTGGGGATGCTGTCGGGGGCCTGGTCGATACACGCGCTTGCGGCGCGCGTGATCCCGTATCGGCTGAGCACCGCGCTGCAGGCGCGGCTGCTCAATCACGTGGCCGCGGACAAGTTCCCGACCCGCTACGACGGCTGCACGGACAGGGCGCTGCGCCGCATGCTGGCTCAGGGTGGCTGGACGTCGTGGGAGATCCTGCCCTACTACAGATCGGGCAACTACCTGGGCTTCCTGCCCTCGTTGCAGCGTCTCTACGTCGCCTACGAGAGCTGGGCGGCGCGCAGGCCGCACGTCAACCTGGCGACGCACTACATCGTCGATGCCGTCGCATGACGGCGACGACCGGCAACGGCATGCGGGCCGCCCACGGTCGTCGCCAGCGCGTCATGCCGCACGTTCGCCGTGCTGCGTACGTCGGCCTGTCCCGGCGCTCTCTGGCCGGCGGACTGCTCAGCGGACGCCCACCCGATCGGCAGCCGTCGGCGCCGCCCGCCGACTACCTGATGCTTCGGCCAGGAGTTCGCAGCTCCGGCGAGCTGTCCGACCTGGCGGCACGCGTCAACTGGTACCTACCGGATGCGCGTATTCCGATCGTCGTCGACCGCGCGCCCGGCATCGAGGTCGCCGCCGAGCACGCGCCCTGGATGGAGCCCGAGCTGGTGCGAGAGCCCGACTGGCTCGACGCCCCGCCGAGCGGCCGTTCGCACGACGTCCTTCATCGCATCGGTCCGCGCGCGGCCGTGACGGTGCTGCGGCGTGGGCGTGCGTCGGTGATCGCCGCGCCGGCGTTCTACTCGCTCGCCGATCTCGGCTGGATGTGGCTTCGATGGCACTTCGCCACGATGCCCTCGCGCTCGTCGACGATCGCGATGGAGCGCCTCTTCTCGCTCGGCGGCGATGGCACGTCTGCCTTGGTGCTCGCGACGGGTCCGTCCGCTCGCATGGTCGACCCCGAGTCGGTACGCGCCGACGTCCGCATCAGCTGCAACTCGGTCGTTCGCGATCTTGACCTCTTGCGTGCGTTGCGACCAAACGTCATCTGCTTCATCGATCCGGTCTTCCACTACGGGCCGAGCCGCTATGCGGCGGCCTTCCGGCGCGACCTGTTGCGCGCGGCGACCGAAACCGACGCGCTGCTCGTGACCTCCGAGCTCTGGGCGGGGCTGCTGCTCACCCATCATCCCGGGCTGGCGGACCGGCTCGTCATGCTCCGCGCGCTCAAAGGCAAGCCGGCCTGGCACTGGCCCACACCGGACCGGATGACCGTGAGGATGGCCGGCAACGTGCTGACTCAGAGCATGCTGCCGATCGCCTTCGCGCTCTCGGATCGAGTCGAGATCGCCGGATGCGACGGGCGCAGCTCTCACGAGAACTACTACTGGCGCCACAACGCGCGCACGCAATACAGTGATGACCTGATGCGCAGCAGCTTCGACGCGCATCCGGCGTTCTTCCGCGATCAGGATTACGCGGACTATTACGATGGCCATTGCCAGGCGCTCGAGGAGCTTCTTGTGGCGGGCGAGGCCGCCGGCAAGCAGGTCGTGGGCGTAACGCCCAGTCACATCCCCGCCTTGCGCCGGCGCGGGGCGCTGGCCCTTGACGGTTAAGCGGGACGCGCGCGGAGATTCCGCGGCGACGCTCCATGACGCGGCCGAGATCGCTGGACGTGCGGCGGCCGGCGACCTCCCGCCGCCCGCCTTGGGCCCGGCGCTTCGCAGCGGCGCGGTCTACGTCGCGACGTCGGCGTTTGGACGCGGCATCGTCTTTCTGCTGCTGCCCGTCTACACCCGGGTGCTCGACCCGGCAGCCTATGGCCGGCTGTCGGTGCTGTTGGCGATCGCGGCGCTCGCGGTCATCGTTCTCAGCTGCGGGATGGACACGGCGTTCTTTCGCAGCTACTTCGCCTTGCGCGACGACCCCGAGCAACAGCGTCGGTTCGTCACGACGGTGTGGATCTTCCTCCTCGCGGTACCGCCTGCGGGGGCCGCCCTGCTCGCTCTCGCCGCGGCGCCGATCTTCGCAGGCAGCGAGGTGGTCCCAGCCGGCGAGCTCGCGCTCGCCTTGGCTGGGGCGGCCATCTTCGTATCCGCGACCGTCGTGCCCCTCTCGCTGCTTCGAGCCGAGGAGCGATTGCGGGACTTCGTCGTGCTCACGACGGTGACCGGCGTGGCGACGGCGGGGTTCACGCTCGGGGCGGTCGTCGCTGTGGATGGCGGGGTCATGGGATGGCTCGTGGCGGTCGTCGCCGCCAACGCCGTGACGCTTGCGGTCGCCGTGCGTCTGATCCCCCTTCGGCTGGACAGCGGTGTCGACCGCCGGCTGCTGCACGGCGCGCTGGCACTCGGATTGCCGCTCACCCCGCACGTCCTCTCCCACTGGGGCCTGGGCATATCCAACCGGCTGGTCCTGACCGGCATCGTGTCCACGTCGCAGGTCGGCGTCTACGCCCTCGCGGCGAACATCGCGCTGCCGGTGGCCATCGTGATGCAGAGCATGGGCAACGCGTTCATGCCGACCTACGCCCGCGCGGCCACGGAGGGAGCTGCGCTCGCGGCACTGCGCAGGGTGATCATCGTCCAGTACCTCATGGTGCTGGCAGTCGCCACGCTCGGAGCCCTCGTCGGTCCGATCGCCGTTCGGTTCCTGGCTGCGCCGGAATACACGGCGGCTGCCGGCCTGGTGCCCTGGATCGCTGCGGGCTACGGTCTCTTGGGCCTGTATTTCCTGCCCATGAACGCGGTCGTGCTGACCGAGGGGCGCGCCGGAAAGGTGTGGATCGCGACGTTGTCCGCCGCCGCCGCGAACGTCGCGTGCCTGCTTGCTCTCGTACCGGTCTTCGGACTGGTCGGCGCCGCCATGGCCGTGACCGTCGGGTATCTCGTCCTGCTCGTAGGCGTAGGGATCTACAGTCACGGGCCGGGCAACCCTGTCCGCTACGAGTGGGGGCGGCTGGCCCGCGGGGCGCTGGTGTTCGCGGCCGTCTATGTCGCCGCCGTGGCCACCTCCGGTGACCGCGCCGTCGTGGACCTGTGCATCAGGCTCGGCTGGCTGGCCCTCGTTCCGGCGTTGCTCGTCGTGGCAGGTGTGGTCGACCGTGGCCATCTCGCCGCGACGGCTCGTCGCCTGTCGAGACGTCGTCGGCTTGCGGCATCGGTGTGACTTCATGGGCCTGGATGCGCACGCGCCGGGCGATCGCGCCTCAGTCGCACGAAAGGGGCGCACGCGACGGCTGCGCAAGTCGCTCGTGCTCCTCAGGCGTCCGGCGTGGCGGCGGGCAGCCCGAAGCGGCGTGGCAGCAGCCGTGGAGCACCGCGACGTCCCGTTCGGACCGCGCTTTGCGACCATCATCGACGTCGGTGCCCATCACGGGCAGTTCTCCCTGCTCGCGCGCGACCTGTACCCCGGCGCCCACATCGTCTGTGTGGAACCGCTGCCGGCGGCCGTCGCTCGGCTGCGCGCGGTCCATGCGGGCGACGAGCGCGTGACGATCGTGCCGTTCGCCGCCGCCGGAGCGGACGGGCGGCGCAGCCTGCACGTCTCCCGCAAGACCGACTCGTCGTCCCTGCTGCAGATACTCAAGCCCTACGTCGACGCCTTTCCGGGGACGGAGGAGGAGGGCACCATCGAGGTCGACGTGCGCCCGCTCGACCTCCTTCTCTCGCAGGAGCTCGGCCGCCCCGCTCTGCTCAAGATCGACGTCCAAGGCGGCGAGCTGGAGGTCCTTCGTGGTGCTGCCGGCCTCCTGAGTCGGGTCGAGGTGGCGTTCGTGGAGTGCTCGTTCGTGGAGTTCTACGCCGGCCAGGCGCTGGCGGACGAAGTCATCGGCGCCTTCCTGTTCCACGGGCTACGGCTCGACGGCGTCTACTCGGTGGTGCGAGATGGCAGCGGGCGGTGCCTGCAAGCTGACCTGTTGTTCCGACGCCCAGGGGAGGTCCGAAGATGACGCGCGTCAAGAGCAGGCTTGCTGGGCTGCGACGCCGGTTCTGGGAGCGTCAGCTTCCAAAGGTCTTTCACCTGACGCGACTTGACCCTGCCGGCATGAAGTTCGAGGCGACGACCATCAACGAGCGCCAGCGGGTCGTCAACTGCGGCGACGAGCCCGAGTACATCAGGGAGATGCTTGCCGTTCTGCGACCAGACGACGTCCTGTACGACATCGGTGCCAACGTCGGGCTGGTCGCGCTGCACGCTGCGCGCACATGCCGGACGGTGGTCTTTGAGCCCGACCCGTCCTTCCTGGACCGATTGCAGCGCAATCTGCAACTCAACCCGAGCGTCTCGGTCGATGTGCGTGCTCTTGCGATCGGCGACCGCGATGGCACGGTCACGCTGTTCACCGATGGCGCGGACGGAAACTCTCCGAGCCTCGTACACCAGCGTGGTGAGAAGGAGTCGGTGGAGGTACGAGCACGGATGCTCGACACCATCGTCAGCGAGGGCGCCCTGCCCAGCCCGACGGTGCTGAAGCTGGACATCGAGGGAGCCGAGATCCTTGCGCTTCGCGGCGCGAAGGGTCTCCTGCACGGCCCCAGTGCCCCCCGTGCGTTGTTCCTCGAGGTACACGACTCGTTTCTGCCCGCATTTGGCTCCTGCGCCGAGGAGGTGCTGGAGATCGTGCGAGGGGCCGGGTACGGCACGGTCCGGTACGAGGCCAGACGCGCCGGCCAGCAGCACCTCATCCTCGAGCATCGCTGAGCGGGTTGCGCCGCCGGTGGCGCTGCGGGTCTACCGACGAGCTTCCACGTACAGCGATTCCGGCTTGTACTCCCCGCCTTCGGCGTCCTGGTCGAGCGCCATGTCGTTCCAGCCCGAGATGCGACTCGTCTGCCAGTCGACGACCTGCACGTCGTGGAAGCCGGCGTCCTCCAGCGCCCGGGGGAGGTTGACCCGGTCCCACATCCACATGTGCGTCTCGCCGCGCCTGCGAGCGTCGCCCAGCACGAGATTCTCGGCTCGGCGACGCAACGGGCGCTGCAGGCTGGTCCCGTACGCCTCGCGTCTCACCATCTGCAGCAGCATCTGCGAGACGAGCGAGTCGTGCCCGACCTGCGCTCGGGAATCGTAGAGCGCCTGGTCGAGACTGGCGAGATACTCCCTCGCAAAGCGTTCCAGGTCCGGCACGACGATGCGATGTACGCCACCGGGCCGCATCACCCGGCGGATCTCGGTGAAGAAGCCGGTCACCAGCTCGCGATCGATGTGCTCCAGTACGTGAGAGTGATAGACCGCATCGGCGCTCTCGTCGTCGAGTGGGATGCCTTTGCGCAGATCGTGCACCACGACGTCGTCGTCGAGGGCCTCGAACTGCTTGCGCCGGACACCGTTGAAGACGAGAGGGGCAAGGCGCCGACCGATCGGATTGCGCTTGATGCGCGCGTAGATCGACCAGTCGACGTTCAGGCAGTCGGGGTGGGTCTTGTTGCCGCACCCGAGATTGACGACGCTGGTCATAGTCATGCCGATCAATGCAGCCGGCCGGCGGCATCCTGGTAGGCGTCGGAGAGCGCCCGCCCGATCCGTCCGAAGCCGAGCTCCTCGCGCACGGCGTCCTGGCCGCGAGCACCGGTCTCGAGCAGCGCGCCTCGGTCGGCATCGAGCTCGCCGATGGCGCCGGCGATGCACGGAACGTCTGCCGTGGTTATGCGTCCTGCGCGGTGGCGCCTGATGACCTCGGCTATCCCCGTCTGCTCGGACACGAGGACCGGGACGCCATGCAACATGGCCTCGGCCGCGGACAGCCCGAAGCTCTCGAAGGCAGACGGCATCGCGAGCAGGTCGAGGCTCGCGAGGAGGCGTGGCCGGTCGCGCGGCTCGACGAACCCCAGCCACTCGATCCGGTCGGTCAGGCGCAGCCGCTGGGCGCGAGCCCGGAGGCTGTCGACCAGCGCAGGCGGGCCGGTCCCCGCCACGACGAGGCGCACGTGGCCGGCCAGCCGCGGCAGCGCATCGATGAGGAGATCCAGGTTCTTCTTCGGATCGATCCGCGCCAGGAAGCCGACCCGCAGCTCCCGTCGCTGGCCGCGCGGGCGCAACTCGGGGACCGCGCGCGTCTCGTCGACGATGGGGTAGTGGACGATGCGCCGACGCATCGCGGGCGGGAGCGAGGTACGGGCCTCCAGCTCGGAGGTGAGCACGAACAACGTCGCGTAACGCAGATAGGCCGCCTTCAGCACCTGCTTCTGGCGCCGCCGGGCGGCGCTGCGGGAGCCGTCGATGTCGAACCTCGTCAGCGATTCGTGCGCGGTCACGACGACCGGCTTGCCGGCCATCCGTCCTGCGACCAGACCACCCACGGGAGCCATTCCCCAGATCCCGTGGACGTGCACGAGGTCGAAGCCGCGCACGTGTCGCGCCGTCCACGCGAGTTGGGCCGGGCTCATGCCCCACCGGTATGAGGCTCGGCGCGGCCACGACAGGGCCGGCATGACCCGTACGACGACGCCTGACGGTTCGAGGAGGTCGGTCAGGGCGCGGGCGGACGCTCCGTCGGGGCCCCTGTGATCGGGTACGGCCACGACGCTGTCGACCCCCGCCTTCGTCGCCGCGAGCAGCATGTTGGTGGCGGCAGTCGCCATCCCGCCTCGAGTGGGATCGAGTCCCGGCACGAGTGAAAGGACCCTCACGCTCGGCCGCCTACACTTTCGCGCGCGACCTGGGCTGCTCAGGCGATGCTTGGTAGTAGTAGCCGTAGCGATCGCCTTCGGTCTTCACGTCGTTGACCACCACGCCCAGGGGCTCGATGCCGAGGTTGCCGAGGCGGGCGTGCAGCGCTTCACTTTCCTCTCTCGTGGTCTTGCCCAGGCGAACCGCGACGAGGACTCCACTGGCCCGTGTCAACAGCGGAATCGAATCGGAGACGACGATGGCCGGCGACGTGTCGATGACCACGAGGTCGTAGTGCGCCTCGGCTTCCTCCATGAACTCGGTCATCCGCTGAGACTCGATGAGGTCCGCCGGGTTCGGCGGCAGCGGGCCGGCGAAGGCGACGTCGAGGTACGTCGCGGGGCGATGGTCCTCGACCGCGGTCGATGCGGGAATGCTCGCGATGACCTCCGAAAAGGTCGCACCGCCGGCCAGGTATTGGGTGAGTCCCGACGTCTCCTCGTGGTCGAGCTTCTTGCCGAGCGACGGCCGTCTCAGATCGTATTCCACCAGTAATGTCGTCGTGCCGGCGCGTGCAGACGCCACGGCGAGATGCAAGGCGATCGTCGACTTGCCGTCTCCGGAAGCCGCCGAGGTGACCACGACGCTGTGGATCACCTGATCCACATTGAAATATTGGAGGTTTGACCGCAGCATCCGAAAGGTCTCCGTGTCGCGAGGCGCCACCTCCGTCGGGTCGCGCACGGATGCGATCGTGGGACTCGCGGGGACGATGCCGAGGAGCGGCCGGCCGTAGATCTTGCGCGCCTCGTCCGCGGACTTGACCCGCCGGTCCAGACGACCGAGGACGAGCGCGACGAAGATGCCCAGGACCAGGCCGAGGATGCCGCCCACCGCGCCGTTGCGAACCGGTTTCGGCGAGCTCGGCTGGCGAGGCAGCTGCGCGGGCTGGGCGAGCTCCGCGTTCCCCGTCTGCAACGACGCGAGGATCTGCAGCTCCTGCTGGCGCTCGACCAGAGATCGCCGTCGCGCGGCGGAGCCTGGACCGTTGCTGAGGCCCGCGATGGTGCGCTCGATGAGACGCTGAGCCTCGGCGATCTTGCCTCGGTCGGCGTCGCGGCGAACCGCGATGTACGCGTCCGCCCACGCATTCGCGATCGTGGCGGCGGTCCGCGGCGAAGAGTCGCGAGCCGAGACGGCGACGACGTCCGACCGGCCTTCGCCGACCACGTCGACCATCGACAACAGCTTCTTGGCCGGGAAGCCCGGCCCGAGCACCCGAGCTGCCCGCTGGGCGACGACGTCGAACCCGACGAGCTTCGCATTGGTCAGCGCCTCGCGGTCGGGGTCGCGGCTGGGCTGGAAGAACGTCGAGCCGAAGAGCTTCTGGTCGAACTCCGAATCCCTGAAGAGCAGCGATGCGGTGGCCTCGTACTGCTTGCGCTGCGCTTTCGAGAAGCCATACGACAGCCCCGCGATGAACACGGCGCTGACGACGACCACGATCCAGCGCTGGGCGACGAATCGGAAGAACCGCAAGACGCGATCGATCGTGAGCTCGTCCTCGGTCATGGCTGGATCAGCGCAGTCCCCTCGTTTGAGTGCTTCCGTCAGGAAAACCGCTGTTAACGTCCTATAACGTAAACCACCGGAAGTCGGTCGAACCCGATGCTGGGTGTGACTATTTGACGGGACTCGATCGTAGCGCCTTCGATCGCCGTTGGCGCAATCCCAAGAGGTTATTGATGTGTGCTTCAGGACTTAGGATGCGCGGCGGTGTTGTTCCCGCTCACATCGGCGGCCGTGATCGCCTGCATCCTCGCGGCGTACGGACACGACGAGCGCCGCAGCCCTCTGGTGCTCGCGCTCGCCGCGTGGGGCGCGTCGCTCCTGCTGGCCTCGCCGATCATCTTCAAGTACGCGGTCGACTACTCGATCAGGACCGATGCCTTCGTCGCGACGTGCCTGTCCGCCGCCACGGTCGCGTACCTGCTCTTTCGCAGGGCGCCGCGCCCGGCACCCTCGACCTACGTCCACCGGACGCGGGAGATCCGCATCTTGAAGCTGCTCGGCGTGGCCGGGGCGCTCGGCTGCCTGCTGCTGCTCGCCGACGCCCACGCGACCAACGGGCTGCAGTTCAGCCTCAGCTACCTGCTCGACAACGTCGGCACCATCCGCACCGACCAGTTCGAGGGGCTGGCCTCCGGCGTCGACCGCGGGCTCGTGGGGACGCTCGGCGGGCTGGTCGCGCCGTGCGCCGTCCTGAGCGTCATCGGCGCCGTCAGGCTCGGGCGGGAAGGCGGGCAGGCCGTTCGATGGCTGGGCATCGTCAACTTCGCCCTGGTCGCGGCCGTCAGCCTCTTGGTCTTCGCGGGACGGGCGACCATCGTCAACCTCGCGCTGCTCGTGCTCGTCAGCCTGTTCGTCAGCGGCCGGCGCCTGTCGCCGTTGCGGCCACGTACGCTCGCCGTCGGCGCGCTGCTGCTCGTCTGCGCGTGGTACTTCGCGACCGGCTGGTTCGGCACGCGGGAGGACCACCCCAACACGCTGGTCATCCTCCAAGGCACCCAGCGCGCCGAGCTGCGCCCATGGATCGCCGGCATCGTCGCGCGCGACGAGTCCGCGGGGCTCGCGGCGGTCAGCGTCGGGTACTTCGCCTCGCCGCTGCCGACGCTCGCGTTCTACATGCAGCAGCGCCCGACGCCCGGGCCGTACTACGGCGCCTACTCCTACCCGCTTCCCGCGCGAGTGCTGGGTACCGTCCGTGGCACGTGGACGCGCGACGAGTGGTACGCCATCCGGCAGGACATCTACGCCCCGATCGAGTCACAGAACTACTTCGGCAACGTGTGGTCGACGTGGCTGCGCGACCTGCTCGTGGACTTCGGCTTCGTCGGCGCGATCATGTTCTGCGGCCTGTTCGGCGCGTTCATGGCCTGGGCGCGCAACCGCTACGAGCTGACGGGCGCGCTGCACTATCACTACCTCGAGGTGACCGCGTGCTTCTCGCTCGGCTTCGGCGCGTTCACGAGCTTTCTCTTCGACCCGTTCGTGGCGCTGCCGTTCTTCTTCGCCCTGGCTGTCATGTTTGCCGTGCGTCCGAGCACCTCCGCGCCTATCAGGCGCCGGGCACTGACGGGATACGGTTTGGGCCCGTAGAAGCGACTCCAAGCCGAACCCCCGCGTACTCGCGGGTAGAGCCGGCGCGCTGACCTCGACGCCCAAAGGGCATCCGAACCTACGACTGTTCTGGGGTGTGGCCGCCGGCTTGGGGGCGGTCGAGAAGCCGGAGGTGGCCGGCGAAGGACGCGGTGAGGCTTGCGAGAGCCGCTTCGCCTTTCTCGGGTGTCGCGAGCGATGGACGGCCGATGACTCCCGAGTCGGTGTAGGCGCGCATCCCTGTGAGGAGGAGGTGGGTGCGCGTGCTGGCGAGGTGATCTTGTGGCCGATGGTCCTCGCGGATCACGTCTGGGTGCGCGTAGAGCAGCAGGGAGGTCTCCAGCTCTCCGGCGTGCATGTCCTCGCTGGCGGTGGTCGTCAACCCGGCTTCGCGGCGCGCGGCGTCCCAGTCGTCACGGGCCGGAAACAGCGTCACGTGCGACCCTTCGACGTTCGCCTCGCGGGTGACGTTGGAGAGGACGTAGTTGCCGCCGTGGCCATTGACGAGGACCAGCTTGGAGATTCCAGATCGCCGTAGCGACTCACGTATGTCTTCGACGGTCCCATGAAGCGTCCGGGCGCTGATGCTGACAGTGCCCGCGAACCCGGCATGTTCGTGCGAGCAGGAGATCGTGAGTGGCGGAAGGAGGAACAATGGACCATCCCGGGTTCGACGGAGACTGGGTTGTCAGGTTCCTTCTTTTCAAGAAATCAAGAAATTGAAGGAGAGAGATCGATCGTACCGGTGATCTCATAGTCATGGACGGCTTCGAAT
>Ga0136631_10000245_pt1 | contig 16610 bp, 16 predicted proteins | sample AntDrymUQ6012206_2_FD_104655 | JGI IMG/M metagenome (GOLD analysis project Ga0136631, IMG submission 104655) | Polar desert sand microbial communities from Dry Valleys, Antarctica - metaG UQ601 (22.06) | ecosystem: Environmental > Terrestrial > Soil > Desert | place: Antarctica: Dry Valley... | reverse complement strand
TGCAGGACAGCGATGCTTTTCTTCGTCCATAAACCCATACGGGATCTCCGGGAATGATCGTCAGCGACTTACTGCCACGTAGCATTCGACACTGCATTGCGGCCGGAAGTTGTGCCGCCAAACGGGGGAAAGCAAGCGGAAGCTAGACGGAGTAGTTCGGGGCTTCGCGCGTGATCGTCACATCGTGCGGATGTGATTCACGCAGGCCGGCGGCCGTTATCCGCACGAACTCCGCCTCGGTCCGCAGCTCGTCGATGCTCGCGCAGCCGACATAGCCCATCCCGCTGCGCAGTCCGCCGATCATCTGGAAGATCACGTCGCTCACCGGACCCTTGTAGGGAACGCGCCCCTCGATACCCTCGGGGACGAGCTTCTTAGGCGACATCTCACCCTCCTGGAAATACCGGTCAGCGCTCCCGTCCTGCATCGCCGCGAGCGATCCCATCCCGCGAATCATCTTGAACCGCCGGCCCTCGAGCAACAGTGACTCGCCCGGGCTCTCCTCCGTTCCCGCGAGCATCGACCCCATCATGACGCTCGATGCGCCGGCGGCGATTGCCTTCACGATGTCACCCGAGTACTTGATGCCGCCGTCGGCGATCACGGGAATGTCGCCCGCTCCCTCGACCGCATCGAAGACCGCCGTCAGCTGCGGAACACCGACACCCGTGACTACGCGCGTCGTGCAGATCGATCCCGGACCGACTCCTACCTTCACGGCGTCGGCTCCGCGCTCGACCAGCGCGCGCGCTCCCGCGCGCGTGGCAACGTTCCCCGCGACGAGCTGCACATCCGGAAACATCTCCCTGAGCAGCGCTGTCGCCTCGAGAACCCCCTCCGAATGTCCGTGAGCAGTGTCGATGACGATGACGTCCACTCCAGCCTCTACGAGGGCGCGGGCGCGGTCGCGGTAGTTCACGGCGCCGATGGCCGCCGCAACCCGGAGCCGGCCATGCTGGTCCTTGTTGGCGTTTGGAAAGTCGCGCCGCTTGTGGATGTCCTTGACGGTGATCAGGCCGCGAAGAGTTCCGTCCTCCTCGACCACCGGCAGCTTCTCGATCCGGTGCTTGCCGAGGATGGCCTCGGCTTCCTCGAGCGTGGTGCCAAGGGGCGCGGTGACGAGATTCTTCGAGGTCATCGCGTCCCGCAACGGCCGGTCGAGGTTCCGCTCGAACTGCAGGTCGCGGTTGGTGATGATGCCAACGAGCTGACCGTCGCGATTCACGACCGGGACGCCCGAGATCTTGAACCGCGTCATGAGAGCGACAGCTTCACGCAGCGTCCCGTCCGGCGACAGGGTGATCGGGTTCATAATCATCCCGCTCTCCGACCTCTTGACGCGGTCGACCTCCGTCGCCTGGCGGTCGATCGACATGTTCTTGTGTATCACGCCGATCCCGCCGGCGCGCGCCATCGCCATCGCCATCTCCGCTTCCGTCACCGTGTCCATTGCCGCGGAGGCGAACGGGACATTGAGCGGAATCCCGCGAGTGAAAAAGGACGCCGTGCTGACGTCCTTGGGGTGAACCAGTGAATGGCGGGGGGTGAGAAGGACATCGTCGAAAGTCAAAACAATGTCGCCACGCACCCGGCTGCGCGGCTCCCCGGAGCTCTCTCCCCCCTTGATGCGCGAAAGCCCGCTGCCGGGTTTCGCCGGAGGGGCGGGCTTACTCGTTGGACGAGTCGTGGTTGCCATGGTTCAATCTACGGGAAAAGCCCTGGTAATGGGAGGGTCGGACTGCAGCCACATGTGGACGGTTCGGCCCGCGCGTACGCGGGATCCAGGTAGTGAGTGATCAGTCGATCGGTCTTAAGTTGTGCGGTGGTTCCCAGTACTGGTTGATTGACAACCACTGACGAACTGACAACTCAAAACTGTCGACTCGTTACTCGGATCCCCCCTGGGGTCTCCCGGTACCCGGCGATGAAATCAAGTCCGACTTGCGGTACCACCCCGGATCCAGCCCGACCAGGTCGAGCGGATCCACCGTCAACGTCCCATAGCGCGCCGTCCAGTGAAGGTGCGGCCCCGTGACCCGCCCGGTCGAACCAACACGGCCGATCGTCTGCCCGCGCGCGACCGTATCGCCCTTCGACACCAGCGGCTTGCTCAGGTGGAAGTAGCCGGTAACCAGACCTCCGCCGTGGTCGATGTAGACCACCCTTCCCGCCAGAAAGAATGTGTCGACCAGCGCGACGATGCCGCGGTTCGCCGCCTTGATCGGCGCGCCGACGGCTCCCGCGAAATCGACGCCGAGGTGCCTGCTGGCGACTGCGCCGTTGAAGGCGCGGCCGGTTCCGAACTCGCTGGTGACGCGCGAAGTGCGCGGCTTGAGAAAGGCACTCGTCCAGCGCGGAGCCGAGTCATGCGCCCGCTTTCCGACGGCACGCGCGAGGGCGTTTTCCCGAGCGATTCTCGCCTGGGTTGCCGCATCCAGTGGACGGGTGAAGCGCTCGGACACCGCCAGCTGGGGCGACGTCGTTACGCTCGGGGCCGGGAGGGCCTCGAGCGCGAGCGCCGTGCGCGTCGCCTCCAGCGCTCCCGACGCGCGCCGGATGACGACGCTCGCGTAGAGCGAATCCTCTCCGTCGACGGGAACGGCGCCCAGCGCGCGCCATACACCCGTCCCCGCTCGGACAAAATGAAGCGGCTCACCGGCCATCGTGCCGCGGACGCTCGTCACCGAGTCCTCGAGCGACTCGATGGTCAGCGTCAGGCGCACGAGTGCCCCTGGAGCCGGTTGAGTAGGCTGAACCTCGACCCTCGGCGGCTGGGCGCCGGCGCTCGCCCCAGCACCTGCGGAAAGAGCGGCCAGCAACGGCGCGATCAGCAGCGCCTTCATGCCCCCTCTCCAGCCATGAATGCTACGGGGAATCCGCCCATCTATGGTAATACCGCTGCCACCGCGAAACGTTGCTGCGTCCGCTGCGGCGACCGGCCGGAGATCTCTCAGGCGCTATCCGGCCCTCGATCAGGACCGGGCTCGAGCTCCGCGCCACCGCTTCCGGCCGAACCGAAGCGCGGTGAGATGAACTTTCCGCGGTCGGGGTTCTCGGCCTCGAACTCACGCCTGTCGGCCTCGCTGGGCTCGATTTGAGCTTCCCTCAGCGGTTCCGTCGAAGTCGTGTCGATGACGATGTTCTCCTCGTCGTCCGGATCGAGAATCGGGGAATCGGCGTTTCTGTCGTGTGCCATTCGTCCTCCCTTTGTGAGTTGACACCTTTGGCGCACGAGCCGTGCCCGCACGACCGGCCCCTAGTCCGTGACGGCCGGTGGCGACACCGGTATCGCTGGTCGCGCGAGCCGAAGCCGCCAGAGAAACAGCGCGTAAAGAACCAGCCCGATCGGTATGACGAGCGTTCCATACGCGTAGCCCAGTAGCCAGCGGAGGAGATCGAACAGCAACGAGTAGCCCGTGAGCCAGACGGCGGGCCTGTAAAACGATCTGCGGCGCGTGATGATTCCGATGCAAACGACCACCAGTGCCAGCCCGACGACTTGCTCGATCCACCAGATAGCGGTCTGCGCCGGAAGTGCTTCGCGCTGCAGCGGCCGCATGAGCGAGTATAGCCACCCACCCGCGGTGAGTATCGCGATGGCGGCGGCAACAGCCGAGCGAATGCGATCGGGCGCGAGCAACTGAGTGATTCCAGGATTGGCCATGTCTGCTCCTGTCTAGCCTGTGCGATTGATACGTGGCCGTGCCGGGATCCCCATCCGACGGCGGAAGTCGTCTCCAAAGACCTCGGCGGTCGACACCGCCCACCTCGCGCATCCCGCGCCGAGACAGCGGTCCGGGAACCACCGCGCGTCCGGCGGCGCGTACGGGTTCAGCGGAAATTTACCGTCCAGGCGATTGTGGAGACCGCGGCGCCCAACGGGACGGAAGTTGAGATAGTTGAGGAGTCCCTCGCGAAGTCGAAAAAGACTGTCCGCATCGAAATACGGGGAGGCGCTTTGGTCGAACGGGTCACCGTCCGATACAGAGAGCGCGAGCTGATACTTGTTCAGCACTTTGGACACCTCCGGCTTCGACGATGCACGCAGCTTTTTTACGAGCTTCGGCCGCGGCAGGTTTCTCATGTTCACGTACAGCTCGCTGATGAGATCCTCCAGATAAGCCGCCGCCGACATCACCGCCGCCGTCACGTCGCCCCGGTGCTGCCATTTCTCCGGTGTCGTCAGCTTCTCGCGCCGGGGCTCCTCGATCGCGCGGGCCGCCTTCTCGAAGTCGTATGCCAGGATCAGGTGCTGACTGGATAGCTGCTCCCGGGGGAAGGCGACTTCACCCATCTCCTGCGTCAGGAGCGCGCGTCGCTTCATCAGCGCGTCGATCGCACGGCGTCCCGTCGTCAATGACACTCCCTTCCGCTTGGGTCCCAGATCCGCCCGTCCGTATCGAGGAACGCGCTCCGATAGCCGCTGCTGCCGAGCGTGAGAAGCAGCACCCCGAAGTGTCCCTGGATCTGCACGGCGGAGTTGCCTTCGAGGGTCCGGCCGCGAATCCCGAACCGCGAGCGGAACCCGCGGAGCGTCGCGCCGCCGGTTCCCACGAGGAGCTGCGGTATTCCCTTCACCGAGTCCCGCTCCCCGCCGGGATTCTGGGGGAGGAATCGCTCGTAGTGGTGGTCGTGCCCGCTCATGATCAGATCGACGTCCGCGTCATAAAGAATTCTCCAGATCGCGCGCATCTCCGGGACTCCCTGCCGGTACGAGGACGTAAAAAGCGGCTTGTGAAAGTACGACATCGTGCAGAGCTGCCGGTGATCCGCGAGGTCCTGGCGAAGCCAGTCCAGCTGCTCGCGCTTCTCTGGCTCGGTCCCCTCGACCGCCAGCTCGCTGTTCAGGACGACCACGTGCCAGTCGCCGACGTCATAGCTGTAGTATCCCTTCCCCGCCGCGCCGATTCGCCCGCCGAAGTAGCGATAGCTCGCAGCGGCGCGGTCAGCCTGGTAATCGTGGTTCCCGACCGACGGGCGAATCAGCTTCATTATCCCCTTCTTCGGATCGCCCCACGATGGAGAGAAGCAGTCCCGAAGATACCTGTCCGATGCTTCGGGATATGCGTGGTCGCCGAGAGTGAAGACGACCGTCTCCACGTTCGCGGCCGCATTGGCGGTGAGAACGCTGTCGACAAGCCTGGCCGTTGCCTCGTCACCGGTATCGTCGCACTGAGCGATATCGCCCGCGCCGATCATGAACTTCGCTCCGGCGAGGGCAACCTCGTCGGCGGGCGCGTTCGCGGGGGGCGCCGTGCGCTGGAGACCGTAATCACGCACGGTGCAGCCATCACATCCAACGAGGAGGAGAAGCACACCCAGCGAGTAACGGCGCCGGCCTCTTCGCGCATGTTCCCGAATGCTGCGCGAGATCGAGTCCACTGATTCTAGAAAGCGAACCCGATACTGGTCAGCGTTCGGCGATCCGGGTTGTTGGTGCGCACAATGGTGATCCCGATGTCCGGCCGGACCAGGGCGATCCAGATTCCGGCGCCGGTCCCCTTGTGCCAGCCGCCCGGTGATTCGCCATCGACGTACACACGCGCCACATCGACGAAACCCAGAGCTCCGATATCCCACGGCAGGATGAACGGGAAGTTCGCGATGGGTACGCGCAGCTCGGCGGTGCCGAATAACGATGCATCACCGGCGAACCGCTGACGGTGCTCCGTGCGCAGCGAGCGCGATCCCCCGATGAAAGCCGCGTCGAAGTACGGGAAATTTCCGTACAGCTTCTCGCCACCGCCACGCAGGGCCACCAACGGGCGTGTGAGGAAAGGGATCGTCAGGTAGGATGATGCCACTCCGCCGATTCTCTGGTACGCGGTCCCGGCGTCGAGCATTCCAGGGTAGGCACTGGCGCCGAAATCCAGCTTTCCCCACAGCATCGGCAGCCGATCCCCTTCGCCCAAGCCCACCAGGACGTTCCTTCCCCCGACATCGAACAGATCAGGCGATCCACGGGTGTCGAAATGGAGCTGGAGCTGAAGTCCCGCCTGGCCGAAGCTATCGAAGCCATACAGCTGCTGCTGCGAGATGAAGCGGTTCGCCGTGCTATCCGTGCTGGTGTACCGCACGATTGGCCCGAGTGAAATGTCACTCTTGCTGTTCGGCGAGAATCCGAGCGCGGGGCGGAAGCTCCACTGCCTCTGACGGACGTCGAAGAAGTCGCCGGTCGGTTCCGGCAGATCGTTGCCGAATCCGCTGAACTCGACGACCTCGAGCTGTGACATTCCCCCTGACACCGGCATGTGCAGCGCGGTACTTTCGAATCGACGGTCGTAGCCCAGCGCGATGTCGAAGCCTTTGATCGCGGTCGAATACGCCACGTCCGCCATCGTCATGCTCTTGTAGGGAACCTGGCGGAACCCGTACTTGTAGCGCGCGATGCCGATGCGCGGAACGACCCCGAGCCCGTGCCCGCTCCCGATTCTGCCGACCGGCTTCATCCCCGATCCGCGATCCTTCTGGGGCGGCGCCAGGTCGCCGTAAGCGTGAGCCCACGGAAGGCGGTTAAAGCGGAGCTGGGAGTCGTCGATCTCCCTCTTGTCGAGGCTATCACCGTCGTATCTCGTTCCGCGCACTGTGCCCGATTCATAGAGGAACGTCCGGTTGCGACCCCCACGGAGCTCCGTCGAATCGACAAGCCTGTTCGTACCATCGCCACCGATGATCCGTACGGTGATGCCATGGCCCACATCGCCGCGTACGATGCCGACATCGTTTCCGCCGTGAAGGTAGATACGAATCTCACTGGTCTCGCGCGCATCGAAGCGGCGGCGGAAATACGGGGCTCTGTTGGCTGACTGAATCGCGACATCCACGAAGCCCGGGCCGACACGGTTCACGGTCGCCCAATCGTCGGCATCGGTGCCGTGGACGTCCAGGAGAGCGGCGATGACGGCGTAGTACTCGCGGGCGAGGACAGGCAGGCGGTCGCGCCGCGCCCTCAGCTTGCCGGCGATCTGCGCGAACGAGAACGAGTACTCCCTCGGCAGCCGGCCGACCGCGGCATCGATCACCGGGTTGGAGATCCGGCGCACGAGGGAAGCAGCAATCGAATCCCACACCGGTTTCTCCAGCCCGCCGAGAAGGCGGCGATCCAGGTCGAGTGCCTGGCTGATCAGGGGTCTCACGCTGCCGTAACTGCTGTCGAACGGCATGATGCTCGGCTTGATGATGCGCGCGAGGCTGAGCACCAGTCCTTCCTCCGAGTGCAGCACCTTGTCCCGGTCACGAGAGATCGGAATCCACGGTGCGTCGGCGGCGTCGCTCATGCGCGCCCAGGCCCACTGATCGGGGTGCCTGTCGTTGTCGTTGAGCAGCATGTCCACCAGGCGCGCCGTCAGGACCGCCCGCGCATCCACCCGGTCGAGGGGGCTGGTGTTGATCTTCCCGAGAAGATTCTTGCTGTTGATGATCTTCACCGCGCCGGCGAAGCCGCGACCGCTCTTCGGAACGTCGGGGCGCTCCTCGATCGCGCCGAGCTGGCCGGCGAACTCCTTGCGGAACTCTCCGAGCAGCGGGTCGTCGGGCATCACGAACAGCTGGGGCACCGGATGAAGAACGCCCGCCGCTGCCATAATAGTCGTGCCGGGCAGCGGAGATACCGGATGAAGCGAGCTGCGCGTGTCGGAGATCACACCCCAGATGATGGTCCGCTCATAGACCTCCGGCAGCGAAAGTCCTTTACGCACGGGCCGGAAGACGTACTCCCTCCCGTCCTTGCCCGTGAAGCGGAGATTCCGCGTCTGGAAGCCCCCACCGGTCTCGGTGGCACGAAGCCCGCCCGCGAAAGTCCGGAGATCGAGAAATGGAACCGTGATGGGCGTCCCCCATTCGTCGCGGTAATTATCCCCCAGCATGAAGCGCCGGAACCCACCCGCTTCGAAGCGGGAGTTCGCGGCAAGGGTCGTGTCGCGCGCGGAGGACCCGGCGGGACGTTCCTGCGCCCGCAGCTCGACTGACCCGAGCGACGTGAAACCGATCGCTATCCCAACCGCGCCGGAGTGAAAGCGGCGCGTGATGATCATCGCGGCTCTTCCGCCGTAGTGATCCTCGCCGGGACGTCAGCCGCCGGGATGTTGGTCGAAGAAACGCCGGCCGCCGCCGCAGCCAGAGGCCAGCGATACAACGTGATCGTGGCCTGGGCGCGATTACCTTCATCGCTGATCATGATTATTCCCTCTCTGCTGATAGCCAGGCCTTCCGCCTGTTCACTCGGCTCCGGCAATGGGCGTGCGTCCACGACCTCTCCACCGGGGGTAATCTGGATCAGGGCCTTCTCCTGCGAGGCGATCAGGACGTAATTCTTCGTCACCGGATCGATCGCCATGTCGGACGGACGAAGGGTCTTCCAGCCATTGGGGCCAATCAGCTGCGCGAGCGGGACGGTCAGCATCGACGGCCGTTGCAACGGTCCGCCCTTCAGGCTCCAGCGATAGATGACGAGTTGACCGCGCGGGCCTTTCTTCGAGACGTTCTTGCAGGCGAGAAGCACCATCCCGGCTGATCCATCGACGGCCAGTCCCTCGAATTCACACTCGCGCCCCAGCTTGGTGTCGATAGTGGTGAACGGCACACTCTGGCCGTCCCCGCCCTCGCGGAACCGGTAGATGGTGCCGTTGCTCACCAGCATAAAGATTTCCGACCCGCTCACCGCGATGGCCTCGAAGTCCCCGCGCAAGTCTCCCCGCCCAAGCATGAACTGCTTCACGACCATGCCGCGCTTCGGGTCGATGACGAACACTCTTCCCTGTTCGTCGTTGTGCGCGAGAAGGTTCCCTTTCGCCGTGAGGGCGAGGCCCGAAATTTCCTTCAGCTCGACGGGAAGAACCCAGCGCGCGAGAATCCCGCTTTGCGTCGTGTCCGCCTCCAGGCCGGCCAGTCTGGCCGCCAGTCGTTTTTCGCGGTTCGCCAGCTCGGCTGCCTCGGCCTCGCTTATCTCGCCACGGCGCTCACAGGCCGAAGTGACCAGTATTGCTGCCACGACCATCGCCACGCCACGAAACAATTTCATGCTGAAACCCCCACCTCCTCTTCTACCGCTTCGCGGCTCTCCAGATCGACGTGCTCGATTTTCTCGCCCGCATTATCGCGGATCGCTGTGATGAACTCGTCGCGTGTCACCGATTTTTTCAGCCTCAGGATATAGTAGATCTCCGAGGGCTTGCCAGTATTGCTTACCACCTCGTCGAGCCTCCAGCGCTTGGCCTTCTGGTCGAGCACGTACTCGACCAGCGGCTGCGCGTCGCCGACGTCGTTCGTCGTGATCGAGAGCACGGAGGTATATCTTGGCTTCTTCTTGCGCTTGCCCAGCACCTCGCTCACGCGCTCGAAGCGTTCGGCGAGGGAATCGGCGCTCTGCGGGCTAAGGCTCAGCATGAGATCACGATCAGGCACCGCGTCGTGCTCTCCCGTGTTGGCCAGGCTGTTGAGCGGCCCTGCCCACTTGGACGCAGCCGTCGGAGTCAGCACGTTGCGCCCGATGTCGTAACGCCAGGTGAGGAGCAGCACGAAGTTGAAGATGATCGTGAGCACGGCACCGACCGCCAGGGTCTGAACCCCCGCGGCAAAGCCCACCGCAATCGACAGAAAGATGAAAACGACATCCCGGGTATCTCGGAGATTGGTGCGGAATCTCACCGCCGCAACGACACCGGCGAGGCTGAAGGCGAGTGCGAGGCTGTCACGGACGATGAGAACGATCCCGGCCACTACCAGCGGAAGAATGATCAATGTCTGGACGACGGCCTGGCTGTGGCCGGGAACGTGACGGGCCGACATGTACACCCAGGTAACCGGCAGCATGAGGAGGATCGTGCCGATCAGCACCAGAGTCGTGGTGACCGCCAGCTCCAGAAGCGATCCGCTCGCCAAGGTAGTGGGCGCCGGCGCCGGCGTCAGGCCGTCCTCCAGAATCAGCGGCGTCTGGCCTGGCGTGGCGGCGCCCCTTCCCAGCAGTAATCGCTCCGATTCCGGGAAAAAGTAGGCGAGCGTGAGAATGATGAGGCCCAAACCGGCGTAGTACGCCACCAGCCGCAGGATGGGGGTCTCCGCTCCCAGCGAAAAGAGGTCGACAAACCGTCGAAAAAATGACATAGCCCGCTCCAGTGCAAATTGGACGCCTGATCTGTACCTGACAAAATCTGCTAAATCTCACGCCCGCTTGCTCTTGGTGCATCAGAAAGGTGGCGGCGCGGTCATTCTTGTACCCCGTATCCGCGGGCTGGCCGAGATGGCGTTCAACCCCGCAGATTTGGCGGGGGAAGTAAGACTGACCCTGGCCGAGAACAATGACCGCACCGAAAGTTTTGACACATAGGGGCATGCACGGGCTCACCAGGCCTCTGGTGTGCGCGCTGGCACTCTGGGCCGCTACCGGCTGCCGCAATCAGGTAACCCTCGAGGAGCTCGAGCCCGCCGAGATCGAGACGACGGTTTTCCTGGTCGGCGACGCCGGCGAGCCCGATCCGCGTCAGGTTGGGCCCCCGCTGGATTCGCTCACGGCTCAGGCTGCTGCCGCGCCGGAGAGATCGATCATTCTCTTTCTCGGCGACAATGTCTATCCCGCCGGCATTCCCGCCGAAGGCGCAGCAGAATGGGCGGACGCCCGACGGAGGGTAGAATCTCAGGTCAGAGCGGTTCCGCCCGGCGCCCAGGGCATCTTCGTTCCAGGAAATCACGATTGGTCTGACGGCGGGCCGTTCGGGCTCTACTCGATACGACTTCAGGAACGGTTCATCTCTTCGTTCGCGCCCGGTCGAAGCGTGCGTCTGCTGCCTGGCAACGGGTGCCCGGGGCCGGTGGCGATGGATGTTGGCCGCCTTCGCCTCGTATCCCTCGACACACAGTGGTGGCTCCACAGCTTCATCGTCCGGGACTCCGTCTCGAACTGTCCGACCAACAGCTTCGCTACGGTAACCGCGGCGCTCCGCACCCAGGTTCGCCCGACCGGTGACGCACGCATAGTAGTAGTCGCTGCGCATCATCCGCTCATTACCGGCGGGGTGCACGGCAGTTATTGTGGTGTCACCGGCCCCTTCCGGCGCTTCGGAGGGAGGAGCCAGGACATCATGTCGTCGGCGAACCGAAGGATGCGTGATTCTCTGCGCAGCGCGTTCTCCGGACGACCGCCGCTTGCCTTCGTCGCGGGACACGACCACAGCCTCCAGGTTCTGCGGGGTGGAGAAGACGTCGATTACCTGCTGGTAAGCGGCGCGGGATCGCCGTCGAGGGTGTCCTGTGCGGTCCGGATGCGAGAGAGCTATTACGTCAGCGCTCGCAGCGCCGGCTTCATGCGACTGGACATCATGAAGGGCAAGGGTGTGTTGCTTCGAGTGTTTCGATACCCGGGACGGAGCACCGGCGCTCTCGTCTATTCACGCTGGCTGGAGCCGCGATGAGCGTACGGTCATTCGTTTTCGCAGCGGGGTTTTTCCTGCCTCAGCTGGTTGCCGGACAGGCTTCGTCACTCCCCGTCCTGGCGTCGGAGGCTACTCCGATCGGGGCGTTACCGCCTCTCGCGCTCCCGATGCCGGCCAGCCGCGATCACAACTACTGGGGCACGCGCCTGCAGGTGGGCCAGCGTCGTGAGCGGGGGCTGGAGGATCTCCTCGCCATCGCCGGTGGGGTCGACTACCAGGTGCGTGGTGGCTCGATCTTCGGAGTGACGGCGGGTTATCAGTGGCGGCAGAACTGCCAGTCCGCGACGGGTGATTGCGGTCATACGCTGTACGGCGCGCGGGCCCGCTTCAACCTCATCACGGGAGGTCCGACCATCGCGGGCCTGCTGGGCGACGATGGAGCGACGAGCACACTCGGTACCGAGCTGGGTTTCGGCTTCGCGCCGGACGTCTCGGGGAACCAGAACGCCTGCACGCTCGATCTTGGTGTCCCGCTTTCCATCGCGATGCTGGAGCGGCTGCACCTTGTGACATTCCTTACGCCCGGCATAGTGTGGGACCTGGACTGTTCGGCTGGCGATACCCGGCCCCAACGCAGTTATTTCCTCGGCCTCGGTGTCGGACTGCAGCAGCTGGGGTTTCGAGGGCTCGACGTACACCTTGGCCTCCAGCGAATGTTTCGCGGAGCGACGGGGGTTCAGTTCGGCCTGAGCGTTTCCTGGATCCGTCTGCCATGAGGGCACGCCAAAGATGAAGCTCGCGCAATTGGCGGCAGCGATGATGCTGGCGGCGGCCCGCCTCGAAGGCCAGGAAGCTGACGCGGAGCTCCCCGTCACGCCGAACACGGAGCTGTTTGCCAAAATCGAACGCGCGATCATCCGGATCCATTCGATATTCGGGCGGCCCGTGCACCCGGTCATCGGTGGGGTTGGGCCCGGAGGAGGTTGGGGAGCTGGCATTGGTTACGATGCCCCGGTACCACGTCCGTGGCACGGCGGCGCCAAGGCGATCTACACGACAAACAGCTACTACGTCGCAGAGGCCTACGCTGGATACGACGGCCGGCGCGGCGAGCTCGAGATTTTTGGGCGGGGACGTGATATGACGCGTCTCGACTACTTCGGGCCCGGACCGAGCAGTAATCTGTTCGACCGGACCAATTTCCGACTGCGGGACCCGGTTGTAGGCGGTCACGGAAAATTCAGGGTCTCTCCATCGCTGGCGGTGGGTGGTCGTCTCGAGCAGCTGTGGCCGGACGTGCGCGCCGGTCGCGCTCCATCCATACGGTCTATCGAAGAACGGTTTACAGAGGCTCTCGCGCCGGGATTGGCCGCGCAGCCCCGCTTCGGCCGCTATCAGGCTTCCCTCGACCTCGATTTGCCGGCGGGAGCCGGCGACGCCTTTTATCAAGGCACTCGGTCACGGCTGACTTACGCGCTCTATGATGGACAGGACGTTCCGGGATACGATTTCCGCCGCTCCGACATTGAGGTCAAACAGACCTTCGCCAGCTTCATCGCGCACCACCGCCTTACTCTCAGCGGCTGGATGTCGACGTCGATGACCAGCAACGGCCAGGAGGTCCCGTTCTATCTCCAGCCGACTCTCGGCGGCAAGTCGGCGATACGGAGCGTGCATGAGGACCGGCTCGGCTCGGATGGTACCGACGCGACGCTCCGGGGCTATCGCAACCTGCGGTTCCGCGACCGGCATCTGCTGCTGCTTCAGGCCGAATATCGGTTGCCGCTGTGGGGACCGATCGACGCGACGGTTTTTGCCGATGCCGGGAAAGTTACCGGCCAGCGGTCCGACCTCGACCTGACCGACTTGCGCCGTGACTTCGGGTTCAGCCTGAGCGTGATGAAAGGCTGGGCAACCGCCGCGAGAGTAGACGTCGGCTTCGGTAGCGGCGAGGGTACACGCGTATTCCTCACCCTTGGGGAGCTCACGCCATGAGGTTGGTCCGCTTTGGAGGTGCCGCGTTGGCGCTGGTCGCGCTGAGCTGCTCTCTCAACGAGCGTCGCACGGTCGACGACACGAGGTTGGCTCAGCTCTGGGAGTCGCCTGCGGATCTCGAGCGGCGCGACCTGTTTTACGGCGCCGGCGGGGCGCAGAACGCCCCCGATCCGAACGAGCTCTACGAGTTCAAGGAAGAGAAGGCGGTTGGGACCCAGCCGGGATACGACGTCGAGGATTCGAAGGGTCGTGAATGGAGCGTCAAGCTCGGAGAAGAAGCGCGACCCGAGGTCGCGGTATCACGGCTGGTGTGGGCGATCGGTTACAGACAGCCGAGTGTCTATTACCTGCCGCGCTGGACACTGGTGCGGGACGGAAAGCGAACTACGCAGCCCGGAGGACGGTTCCGCCTCGACGACACCAAGAATCTTGCGGAGTGGTCGTGGCGGCAGAATCCATTTCTGCATACGCAGCAGATTGCGGGACTGTACGTGCTGATGGTGATGGTCAACAACTGGGACATCAAGTCACAGCAGAACGCTATCTATGAGTACAAGGCGAAGGCCGAACACCACGGCCCGCGCCAGCAGTACATGGTAAAGGATCTGGGCGCATCACTGGGACGATCGGCCTGGCCCGTCGGCGGCTCGAAGGCGGATCCCGCCGGATTCGAGGACGAGCCGTTCATCGAGCGCGTCCAGGGAAACCGCGTTCACTTCGGATACCAGGGATCGTGGCTCGAGCCACAGCTCGTCCGCAGCATTACACCTGCCGACGTGCGCTGGACCTCCGAGCTGCTGGCGAGGGTGACGCCAAAACAGTGGAGCGATGCTTTCCGCGCCGCCGGGTTCAGTGAAGCAGAAGGGAAGCGGTACATCCGGCGGCTGCACGAAAAGATCGCTGAGGGGCGCGCGCTCGGGCAGTTCTAACCGGTCTAACTCGAGCCGGTTTTTACTGGTTGGCTCTGGGACAACCTCAGCCGTCCCTAGAAATCCCTGCCGATAGTGCGCAGCCGCCGCCTAACCCGCCGCGGGAGGAAGAACGCCGCCGCTGTCAGCACACGCTCAAGGTTCAAGCCGCTCAGGTCCTTCGGATCGCCCATCCAGTGATCCACCAGCACCCCCCGCCCCGCATTGGCGATCAGCCGCTGAAGCGCCATCACCAGCAGGAAGATGTCGTCGACCTCTCCCAGGAACGGAATGAAGTCCGGGACGTAGTCGAGTGGAAGCAGGATATACGCGAACGCGCCCGCCACGAGCAGCTTGTCGGTGAGCGTGACGCGGGCGTCGGCCAGAAGCCCGCCCAACAGCCGCAGAAAGTTCGGCAGCTCCTTCATGGTCGCCATCACCGAGCGCTTCGCCCCGGTGCGCGGCGGTTCGCCAATGTCGTCGCTCGCTGCCGGCCGAGGCTTCGCCCCGGAAGGCGCGGAGCCTGCTCTGGTGCGGCGCTTCCGTGCTGAGCCGGCAGCGGCGCGTTGGGCTTGAGTCGTCACTTGCGTTGATCTCCTGGGGGCTGTTGTGGCTGAATCGGCGGTACTGGAGTTGACTGCGCGGCGGGTGTCGCGCCCGGCGCCCCGGCACTGCCGGCAGGTGCGGCCGACTGTGTCCTGGTCGAGGTCACCGACGAGGCGACCTCGACGATCTCCGTTGCAACTGACTTGCCAGCGTTGGCGACATCGGTGAGAACGCCCACAGCCCGATTCATCACGCTCATCGTTCCGCCGATCACTCCCGCCGACATTTTGCCCGCCCTCAGCGTATCCTCGACCCCCTCCGCGAACCGCTTCAGAGGATTCTGCGCAGTCGAAGGCTTCGGGGCGTACTTGGATTCGAGGAAGTCGATGTAGTCGAAGATCTGATAGATCCGGTCTTCCGAAAGCGTGTCGAGCTTCCTGATCAGCCGCTCACGCAAAATATCGTTCATGCTTGCTCCTGTTCTCCGCCGTCAGCCGCGGCCGCGCCAGCGAGCCCGCCGGCCCCGGACATCAATGTGGACATAGTTCGTGCTCGCGTGACCGCTCGTGTAGATGCCTAGTCCGCCGACCAGGTTCGGATGCTTCAGCTCCACGATCTCCACGGCCAAACCTACCATACGAGAGTCCATCGCGGTGAGTTTGCCATCCCCGTTGGCGTCGATCGCCACATCAGCGGCGTCGCCGTACTGGTGCTGGCTGTCCTTGGCGGCGCGCCGAATCCGCCGGTTCCGGTCCGGGGTTCGAAAGCCCGAGTGGACGTCGATCGAAAGATTGACGATCGCCCGATCGCCGTGCCAGCGCGCGATCTCGGCGATCACCAGCTCGAGCTTGTCGAGCAGCTTCGGGTTCACCGCCGCGTAGCTCGGCCAAACCCCTTTCTGGTCGTGATTCAGGAAATCTCCCACTCGAAGCCGTTTCGTGATCGGGATGTTGACGTCGGCCGGCGTTATCTCGAGAAATCCTTCAGGCACCGGGGTCTTGCCGCGGACTCGTTCGGACAGGTAGGTGCCGATCCGGTAGCCGCGCAGCATTCCGCCCTCCTTTTCCTCGAAAGGGACCAGCACGGCGAGAGTGAGGCCTTCAACTGGACGATGCTGATCTTCCTTGACCAGAGCGAGCTTGTAAAAACCGGCCTTTTCCGGGGCGAGAACGCGCGCTCCCGCGAGGGGCTTTGCCGGGGTGGCGAGCACGGTGTCGCCGACCCGCAGCCAGGCGTATTGCAGTGCCGTTGGATCGCCGTGCACGTCGAGGGGATACGAGATATCCTGTGAGGGCATCGCAAAGGTGAGCTTCACCTCGCCACTTTCGCCAAAAGCGCTTGCCGACGGCTCGGCGAGAGGAATCACGACGCGCTTCAGGTACGAGCTGAGGCGCTTGTCGTCTACCGGTCCGGCCGCGCCGAGAAACTGGATTGCGCCGAGCGCCGCGAGGGCGGCGGCAGTGCCCCAGACGACCCGTGTCGAATGCCGCGGCCTGACAGGCAGCTCATCGGGGAGCTGAAGCTCACCACCAGCGGGATGCCTGCGCTCCTGCACGCCTGCCGCTTGCAATCGATCGGGCTAATAGATGTACACTGGAGTTCCAACCGGAACCATCGGGTAGAGACGCTCGATGTCCTCGTTGCGCATGCGTACGCACCCGTGACTCACCGACCGGCCGATGGTCTCGGGCTTGTTGGTGCCGTGGATCGCGTACCCATCGCCCATCTTGAGGCGGCGCGTCCCCAGGACATTCAAATATCGCCGCGCGGTGGTGCCGAACGGGGGGATGATGAC
>Ga0136631_10000244_pt1 | contig 16612 bp, 18 predicted proteins | sample AntDrymUQ6012206_2_FD_104655 | JGI IMG/M metagenome (GOLD analysis project Ga0136631, IMG submission 104655) | Polar desert sand microbial communities from Dry Valleys, Antarctica - metaG UQ601 (22.06) | ecosystem: Environmental > Terrestrial > Soil > Desert | place: Antarctica: Dry Valley... | reverse complement strand
CGCCGATCGAGCGCGTGGCGGCCTTCGACTTCGGCGCGAGCGCGAGGTAGATCGTCGCCTGCGAGAGCGCGTGGATGCACTCCGGCAGCCCGACGTGCTCGACCGCGGCGGCCGCCGCGGTCGCGACGACGAGTGCCTGCGGGTCGGCGTTTCCGATGTCCTCGGAGGCGAGGATGACCATCCGGCGCACGAGGAAGCGCGCGTCCTCGCCGCCCTCGAGCATGACCGCGAGGTAGTACAGCGCGGCGTCGGGATCGGACGCCCGCGTGGCCTTGATCCACGCCGAGATGTAGTCGTAGTGCTGGTCGCCGGCGCGGTCGTAGCGCAGCGCTTTGCGCTGCAGCGCCTCCTCGGCGCCCTCGAGCGTCACCTCCGCCCCCTCGCCGGCGCTCGCGCAGGCGAGCTCGAGCGCGGCCAGCGCCGTGCGCGCGTCGCCGCCGGCGCGGCCGGCGAGGAAGGCGAGCACCTCGTCGGGCACCCGGGCGGCGGTGCATTCCCCGCGCTCGAGCGCCCGCCGCAGGACCGTCTCGATCTCGCCGGCATCCAGCGCGTGCAGCTCGTAGACCTGCGTGCGGCTCAGCAGCGCGGCGTTGACCTCGAAGTACGGGTTCTCGGTCGTCGCGCCGATGAGTGTCACGAGCCCCTCCTCGACCGCCGGCAGGAGAGCGTCCTGCTGAGCCTTGTTGAAGCGGTGGATCTCGTCGAGGAAGAAGACCGTGCCCTGGCCGCCGGCCTGGCGGCGGTGCGTGGCGCGCTCGATGATGGCGCGAACCTCGGCACGACCGGCCTGCACGGCGCTGAGCTCCTCGAACGCCGCCCGCGCCGACCCGGCGACGATCCGCGCGAGCGTCGTCTTGCCGCTGCCCGGCGGGCCGTGGAGGACCATCGAGTGCGGCCGGCCCTCGGCGATCGCGCGGCGCAGCGCCGTCGGCTCGCCCGGCGTACCGAGGAGGTGCTCCTGGCCGACGAGCTCGTCGAGCGTGCGCGGGCGCATCCGCACGGCCAGCGGCGCTTCCTCCGGCGGCACCGGCGTGGAGGTCGTCGCCGGCGGGTCGCCGGTCGGAAAGAGCTGGTCGCTCATCGCGAGTTCGCACCGGCTGTGGTCGAGCAATGCATCGCGAGCGCCTCCCTTGAGTTCGCACCGGCTGTGGTCGAGCAATGGCGCGCTGTCATCGCGAGCGTCCCCGCCGCGAGTTCGCACCGGCTGTGGTCGAGCAATGGCGCGCAGTCATCGCGCAAGTATCGTCGCGCGCGCCGTGGAGCTCGTCGCCTTCGCGATCTGGTGCTTCCTCGTCGCGCTCGCGGGCGGGCTCGTCGGGCTCGTGCTGGGCAACATCCGGCTCCCGGCGACGCTGCTCGTCGCGCCGAACGTCGCTGCCGGGGGCGGCGCGAACCTTCTCATCAGCGCCGCCTCGGCCGCCGCGGCGGCCGTGGCCCACGTGCGCGCCGGGCGGGTGAACTGGCGCCTGTTCTGGTGGATGCTGCCGCCGTCGATCGCGGGCGCCGTGGCCGGCGGCTACCTCGCGGGGATCATCGACGAGGACCTGCTGCTCGCGTGCATCGCGGCGGTGCTCCTCTACAGCGGGGTCGACCTCCTGCGCTGGCGGCCGCGACCTGCGCCGCCGGGAGCGCAGCCGACGGGCGGGGACTTCGACCGCACCGCTGCCGTCGTCAGCGGTGCGGTCATCGGCCTGCTCGGCGGCCTCGTCGGTCTGATCCTCGGCTCGCTGCGCCTCCCCGCGCTCATCCGCCGCGTCGGCGAGCCGCCGCACACCGCGGTCGGCACCAACCTCGTCCTCGGGGTCTGCGTCGGCGTCGCCGGCGCGCTCGGGCATCTGCCCTCGGACGCGCCCGACTGGCGCGCCGCCGCGGTCGGCGCCGCCGCGTCCCTGCCGGGCGCGCTGCTCGGGGCGCGCCTGACCGGGCGCCTGTCGGAGATCGAGCTCGTGCGCTGCGTCGGCGCGATCCTGCTCGTCGCGGCGACGGCGATGGTCGTGCAGATCCTCGTCTGAGGACGTCGCCGCGGCCCGGCGCGACGTGGCCGAGCCGCCGCTATCGTCGCGTCCATGACGCTCGGCCGCACGGCGGTGACGTGCGCCGCGATCCTGCTCGCGGCGATCGCGCCGGCGTCCTGCGGCGGCGACAACGCGGGGTCGACCGGCGACGCGGTCGCTGGCAAGCGCCTCTTCGCCGAGAACGGGTGCGCCGGCTGCCACACCTTCGCCGCCGCCGGATCGACGGGCACGGAGGGCCCGGACCTCGACGCGGCCCGGCCGAGCCAGCGGATGGTCGTGCGCCAGCTGCGCCATCCGGGCGGGCTCATGCCGAGCTTCGCGGGCCGGCTGTCGGAGCGCGAGATGCGCGACCTGGCGGCGTTCGTCGGTGCCGGGCGCAGCTCGGGCAAGGCCGTCGCGGTGCCGTTTGCACCCGATGACAAGCGGCTCTCCGAGTGCAGCGACGCCGGCGCCGAGTGCCTCGAGCAGGCCTTCGGCAACCTGACGTTCAACCAGGGCCCCAAGATCGCGCTCGCGCGGTTGCAGGCGACGCTGCAGGCCGACCGCGCGGTCCAGGTCGACTGCCACCGCATCGCGCACCGGATGGGCTCGGCCGCCCTGTCGCGCTTCGACGATCGCGTCGCTCCGGCGTTCGTTGCCGGCTCGCCCATCTGCGCGTCGGGCTACTACCACGGGATCATCGAGCGCGCCTTCCTCGGCCAGCCGGCCTCGCGCCTGGCCACCGTCGCGCGCCAGCTCTGCAGCGACCCGCAGATCAACGCGCAGCGCTTTCTCTCCTACCAGTGCATCCACGGCCTCGGCCATGGCCTCATGATCTACAACGGCTACGACCTCCCGGCGTCGCTGCGCACCTGCGACGACCTGCGGACCGGCTTTCAGCGTGTCTCCTGCAGCGGCGGGGTCTTCATGGAGAACTTCAACTCGTCCTACGGGGTCACATCGAAGTACCTGCGCTCCGGCGACCCGATCTATCCCTGCAACGCCGTCGCCGAGCGCCACAAGCTCTACTGCTACCTGCTCGTGACCGCGAACATCCTGCGTGTCACCCACGGCGACCTGAAGGCAACCGCCGACGCCTGCCGGCGCAGCGAGCCGGCCTGGGTGAGCACGTGCTACGAGTCCTTCGGCCGCGACGCCTCCGGCATCGCGGGCAAGGACGCCGGCGAGGCGCTCGCGAGCTGCCGCCTGGCCAAGCGCAACGAGGGTGACTGCCTCTACGGCGTCGCGCGCGAGATCGTCAACGCCGACGCCGCGGGCGCCCGCGGCGGGCGCTTCTGCGCGCAGGCCGCCCACCGCTTCCGCGAGCGCTGCTACGCGGGCGTGGGCTCCGTGCTGGCGGCGATCGAGCCGACGGCGTCGCGGTTGCGCGGCGCCTGCCGCGCGGTGAGCGGCCACTACCTCGCCGGCTGCCTGCGCGGCGCCGGCCTGAGCTCGTAGGGTCGCTGCCCGATGGGGCGACTGCTGGACAGCGTGATCGCGTGGCTCATGCGTCCGCGCGTGCGGAGGGTGCGCAGATGGGCGTTTCTCGTGACCGTGCCCGTTGCGGTGGTGGTCGGGCAGGTCTACGGCGTGCATCAGGGGGCGCTGGTGATCGCGGTTCGCGCGGCGCTGTGGGGAGCGGTGGCCGTCGCCGCATGGCGCCTGCGCGACGAACGCGGGGAAGCGCTTCGGGACCTGTTGATGCATCCTCGGGGTCGCGCGTTCGCGCGCGCCGAGTTCGACATCCTGACGACGCTGCCGCGGATGATCGTGGCCGTTAGCGTGCGGCGACTCCAGGCGGGCATGTCCTACGACGGAGGGACGTTCGGTCTGGCGATGGCCCTGGCGTTCACGCCGGTCGTGGTGACCGAGGCTGCCGCGTTCCATCTGCTGCTGGGCGGCGGCGTGGTCGCGTGGATCCTCACCGCGCTGCACGCCTACATGTCGCTCTGGCTGTGGGGCTTCTTCCTCGGCCCGCGCGCGTATCCGCACCGGGTGGGGGCGCGAACGGCGGTGCTTCGCAACGGTCCGATGTACCGCGTGCGGGTCCCGCTGTCCGCCATCGCAAGCGTCGCGGCGCGAACGGAGCGGGTGGGCGGCGGCAGCGCACTGACCGAGCGTGACGATGTCGTGCTGCTGTCCGCGCGCGGCCGGGTCGACGTCTGGCTGGAGCTCACAGAACCGGTGAAGGTTCAGCGGCCATTGCACGAGCCGCTGGTCACGCGCCGCCTCGCCGTGCCCAGCGACGATCCGGACGGCCTCGTCGAGCGTCTCCTGGGCCGGTCGTCGGCGCGGTCCGCGAGCAGCGTCCATGGCGTCGAGGGACGCCTGGGCCTCCTTGCGGCGTTCGACCTCGCCGGCCTGGGACGCGACGCCGCGCAGCCGGGCTAGGCGCTCCTACGGCTCGTCGGCCCCGATCTTCCTCACCGAGGATGTTGCCGATTGCCGAAGGTGGCGACGCAGGCCGGACCGCGCAGCACCGCACCCTCCCAGTGGTACGTCTGCTGAAACGGCCGGTCGGGGTGTGCGGCGCGTGTGAGCTCGACGCGGATGCGGTCGTCGCGGCGGACGACGACGGGCGTCGCGATCGGGAGGTAGCAGTGCTTCCAGCTGTCGGAGCTGGTGCGGCTGTCCCGGGTGCCGGACCCTGGGTCGTCGCCGGATATGTCCAGCGCGACGGTGGGCGACAGCGTGGCGATGAAGTAGCCCTTGAACCCGGTGAAGAGCCCCGCGTCGTGGACGGTCCACGTCAGGGTCTCGGAGTACGTCGCGTCGTTTGTGCGGCTGAGGTCGTAGCGGCGGGCGACGCGCGCCGTGGTCAGGTGGCTCGAACGTGGCAGCACAGCGTCGTAGTAGACGTCGAACTGATCGCGGCCGCCGCGCTGCTTCACCCGCGAGAGCCAGTCTCCGGCGTCGGCGTCCGCAACGGCGCATCTGCGCACGAGCCCGTGTGCTCGCTCGGCGGCGACCGGGACGAGATAGCTCTCAACGCGCGACGGGATCATGAGCCCGCCGGGCGCGAGGAAGCGGCGCCGTGCGTCGTCGAGGATCTCGACCGCCCCCTCGTTGTCGGCGAGGTTGCCGAGCGTCTCGGAGACGATGACGTCGACGGCTTCTGGCAGCGCCACCTCCAGGGACATGCCGTGAACGGGCTTGAAGGAGGCGCCGTAGCCGGCTGCGCCCAGTCGCTCGACGGCGGCCGCGAGGACGTCCCGGTTGAACTCGAGCCCGTAGACGCGCGCCGCCCCCTTCCTGAGCGCCCATTCAGCGAGGATTCCGGTGCCCGTACCGAGGTCGAGCACGGTCATCCCCGGCTGTACGACCTCGTCGATCGCGGCCCGGAACGCGCGCATCCTGATGCGATCGCCCAGCAGGAGCTCGTGGAAGCCGTCGTCCCAGTCCAGGAGACGCTCGGACGCGGCGAGCCAGATCTGCTCGAGCTCGTCCGGGGACGCGCGGCCGGGCGGCGTCACGGGTACCGACACGGAAGCTCCTCGGTCTCCAGCGCACCTTCGCTCGGGCCCATGACCACCGCGCCCGTGACGAGGTCGAAGCTCGAGCGATGCAGCGGGCAGGTGATACGGAGCCTCGCCGGGTTGACGTATCCGTAGAGGAGTAGACCGTCCCGGTGCGGGCACGTGCTTGCGACGAGGAACGAGCGGCCACCTGCATTCACGCGGACCTTTCCCTCGGCGGCGGGCTCGACCGACCCGCCTGGCTCCCGATCTCTCATAGCGCCCGAGCCTTGTCGGTGGCCACCTCGAAGGACGCTCCGAGCAGCCGGCGGAGCAGGGTCATCCCGACCCAGAGCTTTGCGAAGTCGCAGCCCTGGGCTCTGTCGTGCTCGCGCATGGCGATCTGAAGCTCCTGCTTGTGGAAGTCGTCGATGTGGATGTGCTCGCTGTAGTACAGGCCGTGCTCGATCCCGAGCCGGCGACACGCCGCGTCGAAGTAGGAGAAGCCCGTCGGGATGTATGCCTCGAGGTACGCGAGCGCTCCGAGGAAGTACTCGACGTCAGGAGCTCGACTCGCCAGCCAGTAGAAGCTGTTGACGAAGGCGAGGGTCTCGGCGCTCACGCTGGGAAGATGGCTCGCGATGTCCGTGGGAAGGTCGAGCTCGCGCAGGAGGTCCATGTACAGCTCGCTGTGAGCGCGCTGCAGGTTCCCGCAGCCGAACTCGTCGATGAGCACGCGCATCACGGCCATCTGCGCCCTGATGGGCAGCCGCGGGATGGCCGGGAAGAAGTTCTGCGCCTCGGTCAGGCCGTCGAGGGCGTATTCGGCCACGACCGCGCGGAACTGGTCGCGCGTGGCCTCGTTGGCGAGGAAGTCCGCCGCCGCGCGCCCCGCGCGGTCGTCGTCCGCAATGGCCTCCTCGATGAGCTTCGCCATCTCTCGCACCGACGACAGTCGTGGCGCGTGCGCCTCCTCCTCGGCGACGATCGGCTCCAGCCATTGCGCTTCGATCGCTTCGATCTCCCGGTAGCGGGCCGCGCTCGGGACGGAGCGGTTCAGCTCGAAGAGACGCTGGAGGCTGACGTGCGTGGTGTCGGTCGCGCTCATCGCCGGCCCTCGCCTGCGATCGCGCTCGTGCGGATGACGTCGCGGCGCACGAGCTCGCGCTTGACCTCCCTGTACCACTCGGGACCGTCGAGCCCATAGCGGCGCACTGCGCTGGCCACGGCGCTCGTGGTCGTCACGGAGCAATCCCGCTGCGCGGTGGCGCACAGCTCGGGTTCGAGGTTGGCCAGGCCGACAACGGAGCCGGCGAGGGACGTGGAGTCGGGCAAGAGGTGCTCGCGACCCTGGAACACGGGCACGCCTGTCGTTGCCGCGAGCTCGCGGCCGACATCGATGCGCCCGCTGGAGTCCTTGATCCCGGCGACGCGGCCGAGCTCGCAGACCCTGCGAATGGTGTCCACCTTCATGTTCACTCCCGAGAGGTGCGATTCGTTGTAGATGACGATCGGCGTCACCGTGGCCGATCGGAGCACGCTGAAGTGCGCGTAGATGTCGTCCTGTGTCGCGGCGCCATCGAAGGGCGGTGCCACGGCGACGGCATCCAGGCGCTCCGAGACACCCGAGACGCGTTCGGCGATCTTCGTCACATCGGCGAGCAGCACGCCGGCGATGACCGGCAGGTCGAGCGCGTGCTCGACGGTCGCCGCGAGCATGTCGGTCCACTGCGGCTTGGACAGGCGCCAGCCCTCGCCGGTGCTCAAACCTGGCAGGAGTCCCGCGGCGTAGGGCCGCACGCTCTCGACCAGGGCGGCGACACAGTCGGCCGACACCTCACCGGTCTCGGTGAGCGGGGTCACGAGCGGGACCAGGACGCCGCCGAGGCTCACAGCTCGCTCCCGTCCACGTGCAGTCGCAGAGACTCTGCGTAGAGCCCGGCGACCGGCTCGGGGAAGTCCGCGGCAGGCGACCCGACGGGGCGTCGCACCGGCAGCCCGCGACGCTCGTGCAGGCGAGCGCTGGTCGTGACGAGACAGACGCCGCGATTCGCGGCCATCGCGACGGCCAGCGCCTCGTGCAGCGGCAAGCCCACGAGCCTGCTATCTCGCAGGGCGAGCTCTAGGTCGCCGGCGTCATACGGTCGCCGGGTGAGGGACATCGTGCTGTGGAGCACGTCCATGAACGGGTAGTAGGCATCCTGGACATCGCGCGCATAGGACCAGACGATGGCGTCGCAGCGACCGATCTGCTCCCAGCTGATGACGACGCCTGCGTCGAACCGGTCCGCCATGAACGACACGCACGCCAAACGCGTGACGTCGTCTTGCGCGTGCATTCCCATGAAGACCGACGCGTCGATCAACGGGCTGCTACTCATACGAGCGCAGCACGTCACGAAGCTGCGTCACGGCGGAGGCGAACATCTGCGGGTCACGAGCCAGGGCGATGCGGACGTAGTCCTGCCCGCGGCTGGGCGTGCTCCAGAAGAAGCCGGTTCCGGGGAGAACGCAGACACCGACGTCGACGAGGTCGGCATGGAGCCTCGTGGCCCAGAGCCTGGCGTGGTTGATCTTGAACCACGCCACGCTGACGTCGACCGTCGGCGTCTGGTATTCGAGGATCGAGCCGGCGAGGACACTCGTCGCAGCCTGCCGGTTGCCCACGCAGATGTTGCGCACCGATGCGAGGTCGTCCTCGATCGAGTCCTCGATGTACGCCCGCAGCATCTGGAGCACGAACGGCGACACGTTGAGAAGCACGCTCGTGTGGATGTTGTAGACGTCGTCCCAGATGTCGTTGCTGGTCATGAGGATCGCGCACTTCGCGTCCTGCACCGGCCACGTCTTGCCCGTGTCCTCGATGGCGATGTAGGTGATCCCGGACTCCTCGAGCAGGCTGTAGACGTCGAAGCGCTCGACCGCAGGGTCGGCAAGCGCGAACGCGGCGAAGCAGAAGTCGAACAGCAGGACCTTGTTGTAATCGCTGCAGAAGCGAACGATCTCCTCGAACCCGTCCCGACCGTGCTGGAGGAGGCTGAAGCCCGTCGGATTGTTCGGGTCCACGAGGAAGAGCGCGTCGGTGCGGACGTGGTGCTCGAGGCTGGCGTAGATCGTGGCGGGGTCCTCGAAGCAGCCCTCGTCGATCGGCGCGATCGGGACGCCGACGTTGTGGAGCACGTCGTGCAGGTTGTCGAAGCACGGCTCGATCAAGGTGACCGAGAGGCGGTGCTTCCTGAGGTACATCCCGGCGACGAGGGTGGAGACCGACGCGGCGTAGGAGAGCAGCGCCCGGTTGCTCTCCAAGGCCGTCGGCTGGTTGTGGAGCCTGAAGAACGCGTCCACGAACGCCCGCTCGCTCTCGACCTGCAGCGATTGCTCCGCGGAGTACCACAGCGCGGGAAGCCTCTCGACGATGCTGTGCTGCGTGTAGGACTGGCGTTGGTGCGTGTGCGCGTCCGAGAGATTGAACGCCTTCGTCAGCCCGAGGATCTCGTGTTGCGTGAGGTCCACCGGGCCGGATGGGGCAGCCGGAACGCCAACACGGCTCATTGTGGTATTTCGCTGGGTGCCAAGCGACACTGTTCCTCCTTGTAAAGCCTGCCAAGCCGGCTAAGACGTGGGCGGTGGAGTGAGAGACACACCAAGTGAATGTGTCACCGAAAATAGTAGGCTCTGTGTGCGGGCGCGCATGATCGGGCGACTCTCGTCGCCCGTTTCAGCGGTGGCTCTCCTTCATGGTCAGCGCCGTGGCCAGGGATCGGCACGGCCCAGCAGCAGGAGAAGCAGTTCAATCGTCATACATCACACCCCGCGACGTTCGTCTCGCCGCCTCCCGAGTGCGAGCAACCAAGCTACCTCGGTCCGGCGCTGGCGTGTGATTTTCTTGTAATAGCAATGGACCGTTTAAATGAGTGAGAGTCAGGCAGCAACGCACGGTCGCGGGAGCGTGGCCACGTTCAAGAGGGTTCAACCACTCGAGCGCCGCGTGGGCGGCGCATCATCGTGGGCCGTGACGGAGAGGGTGGCGATCATGCCGCCGCGCACGGTCCCACGCGACGGCGGTCGGGAGTGGTGCGCGGTCCGCCCAAGCCGGATCGCGGGGCGGGCCGCCTGGCCCGCCCCACGCCTTCTGACGTCAGGTGGCAACCCCGCTGGGCGCCCCGGACTCCACGGGCAGACCAGCCTCCGTCCAGTCCTGCTTGCCCTCGGCGTACTTGCGCACGTTGTCGTAGCCGAGCGAGATCAGCTCGATGGCGGCGCTCTCGGAGTTGCCGCAGGCGGCGTTAGAGCAGTAGGTGACGATCGCTGCCTGCTTGTCGGGCAGCAGCGTCGGCGCCAGGTCACGCACCTGCGTGTGCGGGATGTTGATGGCGCCCGGCAGGTGGGCGCTTTCGTAGTAGGTGGGGCCGAGAGTCTCGACCACGATGACGGTTCCCGCGGCGATCTCGTCACGAAGCTCGTCGCGGGTGATCAGCACTGACATGGCGCAGCTCCTTGTTGGATTGGTGATTCGTGGAGGTGAAGATCAGGGTCAACCGGCTGAGCCGATTGGGCGAGCTCATCGTGCGATCACCGGCACGTGCCTGTCCAAGACCGGTTCGATGTGGAGTCATACGGGCCCGAAAGGTCGTCCTCGCCGCGTGTGATGTAGTGGTCCCATGAGCCCGGACCTGCGCCAGCTGCGCTATTTCGTCGCGGTCGCGGAGGAGCTGAACTTCACGAGGGCCGCCGAGCGGCTGCACATGGCCCAGCCGCCCCTCAGCGCTGCGATCCGCCAGCTGGAGGAGCAGCTCGGCGTCGCGCTCTTCGAGCGCACGACGCGCCAGGTCGAGCTGACGCTCGCCGGGCGGCTGCTCCTGGAAAGGGGTCATGAGCTTCTGGCCCATGCCGACGAGGTCTTCTCGGCCGTCCGCGAGGTCGAGCGGACGCCGATCGGGAGGCTTGAGGTAGGAGTCGCGCCGACGGCGCGGTTCGGGCTGGCGGCGGAGCTCTTCGCCGCGTGTGCGGCCGAGGCTGCCGGGGTGATGCTCTATCCGCGCGAGGACACCACGGGCGTCCTGCTGCGCGAGCTGCGTGCGGGCCGGCTCGACCTGGTCATCGCGTTCTGCGCACCTCCTGACAACGCGCTGGAGCGCGATCGGCTCCGGGACGAGCCCGCCGTGCTCCACGTCGACGCGTCCCACTCGCTGGCCTCCCGCAGCAGCGTGGCGCTGGAGGAGTTGAGCGCCGAGAGACTCATCGTCGCCGGGGGGCCCGACTCGTTCGGGTACACAGCGACCGTCGTGGAGCTCTGCCGGGCAGCGGGCTTCGAGCCCAACACCGTCCCCGACCCATATCCCGATCTCGGACTGCAAGCCATCCGCGACGGCCTGGGCATCGTCATCTACGTCCGGACCGCCTTCGGCCCCGATCTCGAGGGGTCGGTCTTCGTGCCGATCGATCCCCCGATCACGATGCCCTTCGACCTGCTCTGGCGACCCGGCGCCAACAGCGGCGCGCTGGACGCCGCGCTGGGAGTCGCGCGACGGCTTCGTGATCGCGAAGGCTGGCTTGCTGAGACTTCAGGGGATCGCGCCATCAGCCGCGGGTGACGCGTCGTTTCGTCTCAGGACGCGCAACTCGCCCAGGCTGCGGGCCACCCTCATCGAGTCCGCGCGCTACTCATCTAGCATCAGCCGGACCGTGTCCGACGACCTGCAGCTCAAGACCACGGCGCTGCTCCAGCGCCTCATCCGCTTCAACACGGTCAACCCGCCGGGAGCCGAGCGCGCCGCGCAGGAGGCGCTCGCGGCCGACCTGCGCGACGCCGGCTTCGAGGTCGACATGCTCGGCGCCGAGCCCGAGCGCCCGAACCTCGTCGCGCGACTGCGCGGCGACGCCGACGGGCCGACGCTGTGCCTGCTCTCGCACGTCGACACCGTCCTCGCGACGGCGCAGGACTGGACGCACGACCCGTGGTCCGGCGATCTCGCCGACGGCTGCGTCTGGGGGCGCGGCGCGCTGGACATGAAGTCCCAGACGGCAGCCGAGGTGACCGCCGCGCTGTCGCTCGCGCACGCCGGCTGGCGGCCCGCGCACGGCGACCTGCTCGTCGTCGTCGTCGTCGACGAGGAGGTGGGCGGCGAGCTCGGGGCGATGTGGATCTGCGACACGCATCCCGAGAAGGTCCGCTGCGACTACCTCATCAACGAGGGCGCGGGCGCCGTCATCCCCTACGACGGCGACCGCTACTACGGTGTCTGCATCGCCGAGAAGGGAGTCTTCCGCTTCAGCCTGACGACCGACGGCGTCGCCGGCCACGCCTCGATCCCGAAGATCGGCGACAACGCGCTGCTGAAGATGGCGCCGCTGCTCGCGCGGATGGCCGACCGCCAGCCCGGCTTCGACCTCACCGACGGGCCGCGGGCGCTGCTGGAGGGCCTCGGCCTCGAGCCCGACGGGGATCCGGCCGCCGCGCTCGAGCGCCTGCGCGCGCGCGACGCCGGCCTGGCGCTGCTCGTCGAGCCGCTGCTGGGCGTGACGCTCGCGCCGACGCGCATCTCGGCCTCGGAGAAGATCAACGTCATCCCCGCCAGCGCGGAGCTGCGCGTCGACTGCCGGATCCCGCCTGGCCTCGGCGAGGAGCAGGCGCTGGCGCGCATCCGCGAGGTCATCGGCGAGGACGGCTATCGGCTCGAGTTCACCGAGCGCGTCGTCGGCAACCAGTCGCCGGTCAGCTCGCCGCTCATGGACGCGATCGAGCGGTGGATCGGCGAGCATGACCCCGGTGCCCGTATCGTGCCGACGATCCTGCCCGGCTTCACGGACTCGCGGACGTTCCGCGACGCCTTCCCGGACTGCGTCGCCTACGGCTTCTTCCCCCAGCGCCACATGAGCCTCTACGAGACCTCGCCGCTCATCCACGCCGCCGACGAGCGCATCGACGTGCGCGACCTCGGCTTCGCGGCGGCGTTCTTCCGCGACGTGTGCAAGGACGTGCTCGGTGGCTGAGAAGCTCCGTCTCGGCGGCATGGCGCTGCGCAACGGGCTGCTCGTCCACGGGCCGACGCACTGGGCGGCGGCGGTCCGCCGCCGCGACGGAACGATCGGGACGGCGTCCGGGCGCAAGCCGCGCGTGCACGCCATGCAGAACGTCGCCGGCGTGCGCGGGGTCATCCGCCTCGGCGAGGCGATGGTCGTCATCCCGCTCGTCAAGCGGGCGCTGCCCGAGGCGCGGCTGCCGTTCCAGGACGCCAAGGTGCTCGGCGCGATGTTCGCCGCGGCCGCCGGCGGGCGGCTGGTACGCCGCAGCGGCACAGGTCGCGGCGTCGATGTCGCGGCCGCCGCGATCTCGCTGCTGCCGAGCGTCGTCGCGCTGAGGGGCGGCGATCTGGCCGCCTACCACGGCGTCGAGCACAAGTCGATCGCCGCCTACGAGACCGACACGGACGACGCCGCCGGCGCCGCGAAGGAGCACGACCGCTGCGGCTCGCATCTCATGGCGCCGCTGCTGGCGTCCAATCTCGCCGGGGGCGCGCTGCTGCGTCGCGTGCTCGACCACCCGGGGCCGGCCGTGCAGCTCGCCGTCGGCGTCGCGTCGCTCGGTGTCGCCGTCGAGGTCTTCGTCTGGACCGAGCGCCACGCCGGCTCGCGCACCGCCCGCGCCCTGCGCCGCCCCGGCCACGAGCTGCAGCGCGTGCTCGGCACGCGCGAGCCGAGCGAGGCGCAGCTCGAGGTCGGGGGCGCCGCGCTCGCCGAGATCCTGCGCGTCGAGGCAGTGCCCGTCCAGGCGCACTGAAGCTCTCCGGCCCGCATGCCGATGCTGGGGCGTGCACGAGAGCTTCCTGGACTCCGTCAAGAACTTCGGGCTGGAGTGGTCGGGGGTCTTCACGATCCTCTTCATGTTCCTCATCTGCTTCTTCCTCTGGCGGACGCTGAAGCTCATGCCGCGGACGAAGCCCGTGCAGATCAAGCCGGAGGTCAAGTCGACGATCGGCTGGGAGGAGATCGCCGGGGTCGACGAGGCCAAGCACGAGCTGCGCGAGGTCGTCGACTTCCTGCGCGACCCGAAGCGCTTCCATGCCCTCGGCGCGCGCGTGCCCAAGGGCGTGCTCCTGCACGGGCCTCCGGGCACCGGCAAGACGCTGCTCGCCAAGGCCGTCGCGCACGAGTCCGGGGCGCAGTTCTTCTCGCAATCGGCGGCCTCCTTCGTCGAGATGTTCGCCGGCCTCGGCGCGGCGCGCATCCGGCGGCTGTTCCGTGAGGCGCGCAAGCACGCGCCCGCGATCATCTTCATCGACGAGCTCGACGCCGTCGGCGGCCGCCGCGGCTCGGACCTCTCGGGCGAGCGCGAGCAGACGCTCAACCAGCTCCTCGTCGAGATGGACGGCTTCAACACGAGCGGCGACCTCGTCGTCATGGCGGCCTCCAACCTCCTCGAGAAGCTCGACCCGGCGCTCCTGCGCCCGGGGCGCTTCGACCGCCAGGTGTTCGTCTCGCCGCCCGACGTCAGCGGCCGCGAGCGCATCCTCGAGGTCCACACCCGCGACAAGCCCCTGGCCGACGTCGACCTCGGCGAGGTCGCCGCGCAGACGAGCGGGCTCACGGGAGCCGACCTCGCCAACCTCTGCAACGAGGCCGCGATCCGCTGCGTGCGCCGCGCCGGCCTGGCGCTCAGCCGCGAGGACTTCGACCAGGCGCTCGAGCGCGTCATCGCCGGCGTCCAGTCACGGCGCGTGTTCAACGACCACGAGAAGACGTCATCGCCTATCACGAGGCCGGCCACGCGCTCTGCGCGGAGCTGCTGCCGTCCGTCGATCGCGTCCACAAGATCTCGATCGTCCCGCGCGGCCGCGCGCTCGGCTACACGCTGAACCTGCCCGACGAGGACCGCTACCTCAAGACCCGCGAGGAGCTCATCGACCACATGACGATGCTGCTCGGCGGCCGGATCGCGGAGCAGATCGTCTTCGGCGAGGTCACGACCGGCGCGTCGGACGACCTCAAGCGCGTCGCGCAGATCGCTCGCGCGATGGTCTACGAGTACGCGATGGGCACGGCCGGCGCCGCCCAGCGGGCGATCACCGAGGGCGACGCGGACTCCGAGCAGTTCCGCCGCGTGCGCGACGAGGAGCAGCAGGAGCTGGCCTTCGAGGCGGCGCGCGCGGCCGACGAGCTGCTGGGCGGCCACCGCGCCAAGCTCGACGAGTTCGCGACCGCGCTGCTCGAGCACGAGGTCCTCGAGCGCGCCGGCATCGAGCGGATCATGGACGGCGTCCCGCGCATGCAGCGCACGCCCGGCCGCGGCCTGCGGGTCGTCGCCGCGACGCCCCGCGAGCAGCCCGCGGCGGTCGTGGCCGCTGCGCGGGCGCCTGCGCCCGCCGAGCCCGACGACGCGCCACGCGGGCCGTGCCCGTCGTCGCCGCCGCCGGCCACTCCCGGTGTCTGACGCCGCGGTCCGCGCGTGATTAGGATGGGTCGCGTGTTCAACCGCATCGACCACATCGGGGTCGCAGTCGAGGACCTCGACGCGGCGCTGGCGCTCTACGAGCGCGACTACGCGATGACGCTCGTGCATCGCGAGACCGTCACCGAGCAGGGCGTCGAAGCGGCGCTCCTCGACGTCGGCGAGAACCACGTCGAGCTGCTCGCGCCGACGGGCCCCGACACGCCCGTCGGCAGGTTCCTCGCCAAGAAGGGACCCGGCATGCACCACGTCGCCTACCAGGTGGACGACATCGAGGGCACGCTGGCGTCCCTGAAGGACGCGGGGCTGCGGCTCATCGACGAGACGCCGCGCAGGGGCATCCGCGACTCCCGCGTCGCGTTCCTGCACCCCGCGACCGCGGGCGGCCTGCTCACCGAGATCGTCCAGCCGGCGGAGGTCCACTGATGGGGCTGCAGCGTGTGACGATCGGCTTCTCCAGCCCCCAGGTGCTCGGCGTGCGCATGCAGGACGACGCGCTCGACGCGCTGCTGCAGGCACTGAAGGCGGGCGACTGGCACGACCTCAACGTCGATGACGGCACGATCAGGCTGAACCTCAGCGAGGTCGTCTACGTGCGCACCGAGCTCGACGAGCACCGGGTCGGCTTCGGGTCCGCCTGAGCCGGGTCTCGATAGGGCGGTAGCATCACGCCGCGCCTTCGTAGCCTCGGGGGCGAAGGATCGCAAAGGGGCGTCTGTTGAAGGGGATTCGGTACAGATCCGCGGCTCTGCTGATGACCGCCACCGTGTGCGGCTCCTGGGCTGCACCTTCGCAGGCGCGAGGACCCGAGGTTCGCATCTCCGCGCCCACATCCTTGGTCGCGGGCAAGCCGTGTCGGGTCACCGTTGCGGTCAGCGGCAGCGTCCGCGGAACGGCGCTGCTTCAGGAGCGAACCGGCAGCCGCTGGCGGACGGTCTCGACCGCGCGGCTGAGACGTCCCTCGGTCAGGCTTCGCTGCCCGACCGTCAACCGCGTTGGTCGCACGCGGCGCTTCCGTGCGCTTGTGCGTCGAAACGGGCGCACGGTCGCCCGCTCACGAACGGTGAGCATCCACATCGAGCCCGCATCGCCGGTCGCCGTGCCCGGTCGCCCGTCGAAGACGCCTGGCCCCGGCCCGGGAGCGCCGGGCCCGCCGACGGCCACGCCACTCGACCCCGCCCAGTTCGGCGTCGAGGGCACGGGCGGCGCGCCGAGCCGCGAGGCGCTCGCTCTGCTCACCAACCGCAACGTCGTCCTCGACGCAGACGGCGTCGCGGACATCAGGGCCGGCCGAATCGACCCGCGCATCGTCGCGGTGCTCACAAAGCTCTCCGAAGCGCACAGGATCACCGTAAGCGCCATGTGCATCGACCACCCCAAGTTCACCAGCGGCGCCTCGGTCAGCAACCACTATTTCGGGCGTGGCGTGGACGTCGCGGCGATCGACGGCGTCCCGGTGAACGCCACGAACACGGTCGCGCGTGACGTCGCATCCGGGCTGTCATCGCTCGCTCCGAGCTATCGCCCTGACGAGATCGGCACCCCTTGGGCGATCTCGGGGCCGGGCTATTTCACCGACGCCGAACACCAGGACCTCCCTTTCCGCACTTCTTGACGGTGATTTCTCCCCCCACTGATCGTGTGGCGTGGTGATCATGGTCGTGGCGTGGTGAGGTAGGCGCTGGCGGCCACGTCGAGGAGGTCGAGTAGCTGCT
>Ga0136631_10000243_pt1 | contig 16624 bp, 16 predicted proteins | sample AntDrymUQ6012206_2_FD_104655 | JGI IMG/M metagenome (GOLD analysis project Ga0136631, IMG submission 104655) | Polar desert sand microbial communities from Dry Valleys, Antarctica - metaG UQ601 (22.06) | ecosystem: Environmental > Terrestrial > Soil > Desert | place: Antarctica: Dry Valley... | reverse complement strand
GCCGGCGCGCGCCGGCAGGATGTTGTTGAAGAAGTAGCCGACGAAGAGGGCGTGGGCGACCGCCCGCAGCGGCGGACGCGACGAGCGATCGAAGAGCACCCACCAGCGCACGATCCGCAGCCAGATCGCGAGCGCGAGGACGGCGCTGGCCGGTGCCAGCCAGCGCAGGTCGCTTGCGGCGAGGGCGTCCATCGCGTCGTCGAGCGCGACGCCGCGCACCGCGAGGTACGTGCACGCCCCGGTCACGGCGAGGCCGACCGCCATGAGCAGCGGCCGCACGCCGCGCCGGGACGTCACCCCCGCCGCAGCCGGACCTGCAGGAGCACGCGGATCGCCTTGAAGCCGTCGCGCCACGTGATGTTCTTCCCCTCGGCGTACGTGCGCCCGTAATAGGCGATCGGCATCTCGTAGATGCGCAGCTTGCGCCGGCACACCTCGCCGGTGATCTCGGGCTCGATCCCGAAGTCGTCCTGCGTCAGCCGCAGCGAGCGCAGCACATCGGAGCGAAACGCCTTGTAGCCGGTCTCCATGTCGCTCAGCGTCGTGTTGAAGAGCACGCCCGTCAGCAGCGAGAGGAAGCGGTTGCCGATGAGATGCCAGAAGAGGTAGGCGCGCTGCGGGGCGCCGCCGCTCAGCCGCGAGCCGTAGACGACGTCGGCGACCCCGCGCTGGATCGGCGCGATGAGCGCGATGACGTCGGACGGGTCGTACTCCATGTCGGCGTCCTGGATGACGGCGATGTCCTTCGTGATCCGCGTCGCCGCGAGACGCACCGCGGAGCCCTTTCCGCGGTTGGGCTGGCGCAGCAGCTCGACCTGCGGATGGGTGGCCGCGAACGCCTCGACGATCGCGGCCGTCGCGTCGGTCGAGCCGTCGTCGACGACGACGATCTGGCTGTCGAGGTCCAGCGCGTGGACGCGCTCGAGCACCTCGCCGATCGTCGCGGCCTCGTTGTAGGCCGGGATGAGGAAGGAGACGCCGATCGGCGCATTCAACTGCACGGGACGGCGGGCGCGGGCTGTGGGACCCGTCGCGTGGAGTACATTCGCCCGCGATGGCTCCGGCGCGGGACGACCGCAAGCTCGCGGTAAGGCTCGGCGTCGCGGTGGCCCTGTTCCTGGCGCTCGTCGGGCAGGCACAGGTGACGGTGCTCGACGGCAGCTCGATGCTCGCCGTCGCCCACTCGCTCGTCCACGACGGGTCGTTCGCGGTGCCGCCAACGCTTGGCGTCGCCGGGCACGACGGCCTCTTCTACTCGAAGTACGGGCTGCTGCTGCCGCTGCTGGCGACGGTGCCCGTCGCGCTCGTCCAGCCGATCGGCGCGATCACGGGGCGTCTGGACCTGCTCGAAGCCGCCGCCGCGGCCTCGCTCATGCCGCTCATCTGCGGGGCGCTCGCGGCCGCGCTCTTCGCGCTCGGACGGCGCCTCGGCGCGCCGCGACCGGCCGCGGCGGTCGTGGGTGTCGGCACGGTCCTGGGGACCTACGTGCTGCCCTACGGCCGCGACTTCTTCACCGAGCCGCTCGTCGCGCTCGGGCTCGTGGTCATGATCGAGCGCGCGCTCGCGCGACGTGAGCTCCAGGCCGGCACGGCGCTTGCGCTCGCCGTGCTGGCGCGGCCGCAGTCGGCGGTCTTCGCGCCGCTGCTGCTCGCGTTCCTCGCGCTGAACGGCGACGGCCTGCGCGCCGCCGCGCGCGCCATGCCGCCGCTCGCCGTCGCCGCAGCCGTCACCATCGCCTACAACCTCCTGCGCTTCGCCGACCCGCTCGAGTTCGGCTACCGCCCGCCGGTCGATCCCGGCTTCACGACGCCGCTGCTGGAGGGCACCGCAGGGCTGCTCGTGTCGCCGGAGAAGTCGATCCTGCTGTTCGCCCCGGCGATCGTCCTCGTCCCGTTCGCGGTCGTGGCGCTCTGGCGCCGGCAGCGGGCGACGCTGGCACTCGTGCTTGCGCTCTTCGCGGCGACGTGGGCGCTCGCCGCGACGTGGCACTCGTGGCAGGGCGGTTGGAGCTGGGGCCCACGCCTCGTCATCCCCGGCGTCGTGGTGGCGCTCGCGCTCGTCGGACCGTGGATCGGGACGCACGCGACGCGCCTGCGGATCGCCGCGCTCCTGTTCGCGGCCGGATTCGTGCTGTCGTTCTCGGCCGTGCTCGCGCCCGCCGGCCTGCAGCAGCTCGATCGCCCCACTCGCGACGGTCCGCAGCTCGTCCGCCAGTACGCGAAGCTGCCGGAGCTCACGCGCCGGTCGCTGCGCGCGGGCCGCGGCACGGCGGCGCGCGACGACGACTACCGCCGATACCTCGCGCTCTGGCAGGCCGGAATCGTGCGGCAATTCGGTCCCTGGGGCCTGCTACCGGCGCTCCTGGGTACCCTTGGATTGGTGGCAGCGCTCGTGTGGGTCGCACGGCGGCTGCGCCCCGTTTGACGCAGAGGTCGACATCGGCCGACGGGCGCTATCTTTCGCGGCTCTTCGCGGCGAAGTAGGGAGGCAGCAGACATGGCACGGCCCATCATTCTCGGCGTCGTCGGTGACTCAGCGAGTGGGAAGACGACGATCACGAAGGGCCTCGTCGCGATCCTCGGCCCGGATGCCGTGACCCACATCGGCACCGACGACTACCACAAGTACGACCGGACCGAGCGGTCCGAGCAAGGCATCACGCCGTTGCATCCGGACTGCAACTTCATCGACATCATCTCGCAGCACGTCCATCACCTGCGCAACGACGAGCCGATCCTCAAGCCGGTCTATCAGCACCACGACGGGACGTTCGGCCGCCCGGAGTACGTCGCGCCCAAGCGCTTCGTCGTCATCGAGGGCCTGCTCGGCTACCACACCGAAGAGCTGAGCTCCGCCTACGACGTACGCGTCTACCTCGCGCCGCCGGAGGAGTTGCGCCGCGACTGGAAGCTCAAGCGCGACTCCACCAAGCGCGGCTACACCGAGGAGCAGGTGCTCGAGGAGCTCGAGCGGCGCGAGCCGGACTCCGCGGCGTTCATCCGCCCCCAGGAGCAAAAGGCGGACCTCGTCGTCTCCTTCCAGCCCGGCACGGTCGGCGACGACGATCACCTCGACGCGGTGCTGACGATGCGCGAGGGTCTCCCGCACCCCGACCTGTCGGTCATCGGCGAGGAGAAGGACGACATCACGCTCGAGACGCGCGGCGAGACGCGCTGCCTCTACATCCCCGGCAGCGTCGACCGTGACCGCGGCGCCGCGATCGAGGAGGCGATCTGGGAGAAGATGCAGTTCGCCAGCCACCTGCGCACCGAGCGCCTCGGGGAGTTCACGGTCGGCGACGAGGTGCACCGGTCGGAGTCGCTGGCGATCGTGCAGGTGCTCATCCTCTACCACCTCGTGACCGCCAAGGCGGCCGTCGCGGTTGCCGGCGACGAGGTGAGCGCGCGCTCGGACGCGCCGCACCCGGAGCCGGCGCAGGGCGCGGCCGCCGCGGGCACCCAGTCGCAGGAGCACTGAGCCTGAGCGGCGACTACGCTGCGCCCATGTGCATGCAGTGCATGGCGGGCGCGATGGCTGCAGGGGCGAGCGCGGCCGGCCTGCGTGCCTGGCTCGTCGCGCGGGCGCCGCGCTGGCTGACCCCGCGCCGCCGCCGCCTCGCGACGCGCGGCCTGCTCGTCGCCGGCCTGCTTGCCGCGAGCGTCGTCGGACCGTCGCCCGGGTAGCGCCTAAACGAGAATCATTCTCTGCTACGGTCGGCGCCCATGCTGCGTCCTCGCCGAACGATCGCCGCCGTCAGCGTCGCCGTGGCCGCCGCGGCGCTGGGGGCGTGCGGTTCGGGCGGGGACACCGCGGGCGCCGGCGGCACCGTGGTCGTCGCGACGACGACGCAGGTGGGCGACTTCGCGCGCGCCGTCGCGGGACGGCGCGCCGACGTGCGCCAGATTCTCACCGCGAACTCCGACCCGCACGCGTACGAGCCGCGTCCGAGCGACGTCCGCGCCGTCACCGGCGCGAAGCTCGTCGTGCGCTCCGGCGGCGACCTCGACGCGTGGCTCGACGCCGTCCTGCGCAACGCCGGCTCGGATGCGAGGACCGTCGAGCTCATCGACGCCGTCCGCACGCGAAGGGGGGCGGGCGGAGTCGACCCGCACTGGTGGCAGGACCCCCACGACGCCGCGATCGCCGTCAGCCGGATCCGCGATGCCCTCGTCGCCGCCGATCCGGGCGGACGGGCGACGTACGTCGCGAACGCCGCCGCGTACCGCCGGCGGCTGCGCCGTCTCGATCGCGCGATCGCGGCATGCATGCGCAGGATCCCGGCGCGGGATCGCAGGCTCGTCACCGACCACGATGCCCTCGGCTACTACGCCGACCGCTACGGCATCGAGGTCATCGGCACCGTCATCCCGGCGCTCTCGACCCAGGCGCAGGCCTCGGCGGGCGAGGTGGCGCGCCTCGTGCGCACGATCCGCCGGGCGGGCGTGACCACGATCTTCTCCGAGAGCTCGGCGAACGCGAAGCTCGCCCGCGCGATCGCGCGCGACGGGGGCGCGACCGTGGGTTCGGCGCTGTACGCCGACTCGCTGGGACCGCAGGGCTCGGCGGGTGCGACGTACATCGGCTCGCTGCAGGCGAACACGCGCGCGCTCGTGGCGGGCTTCACGGGCGGTCGCACGCACTGCGACCTGCCGGGCTGACGTCGGCCGTCCTCTGGGCATCCGCCCATCTCACCGTTCGACGGCGGAGGTGCCGCGACCGCTCGGGAACGGCGGACGTCGGCCGTCCTCTGGGTACCGGCCCATCTCACCGCCCGGGGGGCGGAGGTGCCGCGACCGCTCGGGAACGGCGGCGATGAGGAAGTGCGCCGGGTTGGGCGCGTGATGCATCCATGTCATGCGTATGTCGCCCCGGCTCGGTCGGCGGGGTCTGGGTGGGTGCGGGTTTGGGGGTGCGCGGCGCAGCCATGTGAACCGCGCGAGGGCGGCTGCTGGTGCGGAGCGCGTGCGGAGCGCGGCGCAGTCGTGGGCGGCGTCGCGCGACGCGGTGGCCGGTGGCCGGTGGCCGGTGGCGAGTGTGTCGCGTTTTCCCTCTATAGAGAGGAGAACGCGACACACTTGGCGCGGGGCGGCGCCGGGCGGCCGGGCGGCGCGGGGTGCATGACATCCATGCGCGCGGCGCCATCCATGTCACCCGTATGTCGCCCCGTCGGACTCGCCCGTCGGCGAGGCGGGCCGAGTCGCGCCCGCCGCCTCACGTCAGCCGTAGGCGCTCCAGGCCGTCAGGAACGGCAGGGGGTCCAGCGGGGCGCCGCCGGTGTACCAGCCCGGGCCGCTCCACATCTCGAAGTGCAGGTGACAGCCCTCCGCGTCACCGGTATCGCCGACGTTGCCGATGGGCTGGCCGGTCAAGACGCGCACCCCCTTCTGCAGCGGCGACGGGTCGCGCATGTGCATGTAGGCGTAGTCGACGTCGGTGCCCGCGCCGTCTATGACGATGTAGTTGCCCGCGTTGGCCTGGTGCTGGTTGAGCTTGACGACGCCGCCGCGTGCTGCGACGAGCGGCGTCCCGCAGTCGGCGAAGACGTCCTGGCCCTGGTGCGTGTGCCCGTCGCGCACCGCCCCGAAGGCCGCGACGGCGCTGCCGAACGTGTGCCTGCCGCGGACCGGGAACTTGTGGTCGACGAGATCGAACGAGCGTGTCGCCAGCGGCGCGGGGGCCGGCGCGACCTGCGCCGCCTGGGCTCCCGCGACGTCGCTGAAGACGCGGAACTCGTACCGGCCGGCGGGCTGGGCAACGCCCTCGACCGTGCCGTCCCAGGTCACCGTGCGCACGGCGCCGGGTACGAGCGCTCCGAGGGGCCAGCCCGCGACGACCGCGCCGTCGGACAGGCGCACGAGCGCGACCGTCACCGACAGCGGTTGGCGCGCGAGCACGTCGACGCGCGCCGGGCGCGCCGCGCCGTAGAAGACGCGGCGGCCGACGACCTGGACGTCGAGCGGGCCCTTGGCCGCAGCGCCGCGCTGGATCGATACCGTCGCGCGGCTCGGGGCCGAGCGCGCCCCGTCGCCGTTGAGCGCACGCAGCCGTCCGCTGGAGGCCTGCGGCGGAACCTTGACGTCGACGCTCGTGGGCCGCCGCGCGAGGACCTTCACCGTCGCGTCGTCTGCGTCTGCGGAACTCCCGAGGAAGACGATCTTCGCGACGCCGCGCATCCCCGTGCCGCGGATGCGCAGCAGGCTGCCGGGCTGCGCGGCGTCGGTGCCGGCGCAGCCGGCGATACACGAGATCGCGGTGATCGCGGCGGGGTCGGAGGCGAATGCGCCGCCGGCGCTCGCCCCCGCGGACGCGGCCGCGCCCAAGGCGAAACCGAGCCCGCATGCCACTGTGATGACCGTGCGCTTCAGCTCGACCCGCTCCCCTCGTGTGCTGCCTACGGGTCAGGGGCGCCGCCGGCACGGATGCCGGTGGCCGGGCTCGCGCGGACAGGGTCCGCCCTACCAACGACAACGCTGGATTCGCCCTACGGCGTCCGCGCAAAAACGCGGACGCCGATGGCCCCCCGTTCACCCACCCACGGTGAATTCGGCATTTGCTGCGCGGCACTGTAGTGGATCGGGCGGCCGGAAGACCGGACGCAGCGCTGCAATCTCACGCGCTTGCGCGATTCCCTATGCTTCGTCGTCGCCGCGCGGCCGCCCGCGTGGCGTTTTCACGCCATGAAGACCTACGTCGCCAACGCCAACGACCGCGAACGCAACTGGCTCGTCGTCGACGCCACCGGGCAGACGCTCGGCCGGCTGGCGACCCAGATCGCCGACGCGCTGCGCGGCAAGCGCAAGCCGGTCTACACCCCGCACGTCGACACCGGCGACTTCGTCGTCGTCGTCAACGCCGAGAAGATCTCGGTGACGGGCAACAAGCGCGCGGACAAGAAGTACTACCGTCACTCCGGCTACCCGGGTGGCCTGAAGACGCGCACCCTCGGCGAGATGCTCGAGCGCCGGCCCGAGGAGGTCCTGCGGCTCGCCGTCAAGGGCATGCTGCCGCGCAACCGCCTCGCCCGCAAGCAGCTCACGAAGCTCAAGATCTACGCTGGGCCCGAGCATCCGCACGTGGCCCAGAAACCGCAACCGATGGAGATCCGCCCCTCGTGATCGACGAGAGCCCCGAGCCGCCCGAGGAAGCGCCGGCAGGCGAGCCCGAGCAGCCCGACCCGACGAGCTCGTCGGAAGACGCCGCCGAGCCGCCCGAGGTGCCCGCCGCGGAGACCGCCGCCGTGCCGGCGGCTGAGCCCGAGGAGGAGGACGACGACGAGCCCGTCGCCCCGCGCGAGAAGCCCGCGATCCCCGGTGCCGACCTCGAGGTCGACATCGTCCTCGAGGGCACCGATCCGCTCGCCGAGACCGAAGAGGACGCCGCAGCCGAGGCCGAGGCCGAGCAGGACCGCGCGGACGAGCAGCCCGTCGCCGCCGTCATCGACCTCGCTGCGGGCGCGCGCTACCGCGCGACCGGCAAGCGCAAGACCGCCGTCGCGCGCGTCATCCTGCGCCCTGGCACCGGGGCGTACACGATCAACGGCAAGACGCTGGACGACTACTTCCCGCGCCCGGCGCTCGGGCGCAACATCCGCCAGCCGCTGGAGGCCGTCGGCTACGAGGACCGGATGGATGTCGTAGCCCGCATGCACGGCGGCGGCGTCAGCGCCCAGGCCGGTGCGCTGCGCCACGGCATCTCGCGCGCGCTGCTCGAGGCCGATCCCAACCTCCGTGGCGAGCTCAAGCGCCGGGGCTTTCTCACCCGTGACTCGCGGGCGAAGGAGCGCAAGAAGGCTGGTCTGAAGAAGGCCCGCAAGCGGCCGCAGTTCTCGAAGCGCTAGCGCTTTCGTCGTGACCGTGACCGTGGGCGGAGCTGCGACCCGCAAGCTCTTCGGGACCGACGGCGTGCGCGGCGTCGCGGGCGAGGTCCTGAGCGCGGAGCTCGCGCTGCGCCTCGGCGCGGCGGCGACGCGCGAGGTCGCCGGCGAGCGGCCGCGCGTGCTCGTCATCCGCGATACGCGCGAGTCCGGCGAGATGCTCGAGTCCGCGCTCGCGGCCGGGATCGCGTCGGCCGGGGGCCACGTCCTGCTCGGCGGCGTCCTTCCGACCCCCGCGGCGCCGCTGCTCATCGGGCGCTACGGCCTCGATCTGGCGGCGGTCATCTCGGCGTCGCACAATCCCTACGAGGACAACGGCATCAAGTTCTTCGGCGCCGACTCGTTCAAGCTCTCGGACGCCACCGAGCTCGCGATCGAGGCGCGGCTGGATGCCCCGCTCCGGCGCCAGGCCGCCACGGGGGGGCGCATCGGCCGCATCCGCGAGATGCACGGCACGCGCGAGGATTACCTGCGGGCGCTGCAGGAGCGCTTCGACCGCCTCGACCTCAGCGGCCTCGACGTCGTCCTGGACTGCGCCAACGGCGCGACGTACCGCGCCGCGCCGGAGATCTTCCGGCGCCTCGGCGCGGCGGTGACGGTGCTGGCCGACGCCCCGGACGGGCGCAACATCAACGACCACTGCGGCTCGACGCACGTGGAGGCGCTCGTCGCGGCGGTGCGGGCCGACGGCCACGACGCCGGCTTCGCCTTCGACGGCGACGGCGACCGCGTGCTCGCGGTCGATCGCCACGGGGCGCTCGTCGACGGCGACGAGCTCGTCGCGCTGGCCACGCTGCACCTGCGCGCGCAGGACCGCCTGCCGGGTGACGGGGTCGTGGTCACCGTGATGACGAACTACGGGTTCCACACGGCGATGCAGGCGGCCGGCGTCGCCGTCGCGACGACGGCCGTGGGCGATCGCTACGTGCTCGAGGCGCTGCGCGAGCGCGGCTGGGGCCTCGGTGGCGAGCAGTCCGGGCACATCATCGACATGGGGTTCGTCCCGTCCGGCGACGGGATCGCATCGGCGCTGTTGACGCTCGAGGCGCTCGCCGGCCGCGACCTCGCCGAGCGCGACGCGATGGACAAGCTGCCCCAGAAGCTCGTCAACGTGCGCGTCACCGATCGCGACGCGGCGATGGCGAGCGACGCGCTGAGCGAGGCGACGTCGCGCGAGGCGGCGGAGCTGGCGGGCCGCGGGCGCGTGCTCGTGCGCCCGTCCGGGACCGAGCAGCTCGTGCGTGTCATGGTCGAGGCGCCGACCGAGGAGGAGACCGCAGCCGTCTGCGGGCGGCTCGTCGCGGTGGTCGAGGCCGGGCGCGCCTGACACGGCACGCCACCGGCTCGTCAGCAGCTCATCGTCCGACCCGCCGGGTCTGACTGGTACCGGCGTACAGCGCCCAAGAGGCCTGCGACGGCGCGACGACCCGCACCGGGAAGCGGCCGGGCGGTAGGCGCCGGCGGACCGCGAAGCGGCCGGTCGCGCCGGTGCGCGCGAGGCGGATCGTGATCCAGTTGCCCTGGCTGTTACGGACCTGCAGTGCGATCAGCAGGCCGGTCGCGGGGATCTCGCCGCCGCTGACACGGCCCCGGAAGCGGTACGCGGCGCCCTTGTGGCGCGGCTGGCCCAGCCACACGCGGCTGCGGACGCGGATCAGCAGCCGGCGGCTGTAGAGCGGCACCTGCGCGTCGCCGCTGGGCCAGTACACGAACGCCACGCGGCGATGCCCGCCGGGCGGCAGGACCGCCCGGAACGCGCCGCGCGAGTTGGTGGTGGCGTCGACGGCGGCGACCCAGTCGCCGCCGTAGACGTTCTGCGTGACGATGTTGACGATCGCGCCGGTGATCGGCTGGTCGGAGAGGTCGTTGTCGAGGGAGCCCCGAATCACGGCACTGCGCCCGGCCGTCTGCGTGATGGCCGCGCGGTGTCGCCGGCCGATCCAGACGTGCAGGTGCGCGAAGCCGGAGGCGTGCACGCCGTTGCCGACGGGCCCGAGGCCAGCCTGTGGGTTCGGCGCGCCGACCGGGGCCGGCCAGGCGCCGGGCGGTGGGATCAGGCCGGCCTGTGCGGGCGAGGCCATCAGAACACCCGCAGCCAGCGCCCCGGCGATCGAGAGACCCCGGTGCAACGACAGACGCGCGGCGGATGACGGCAGTGGTCGGCGGGGCATGGCGCAGGGTGTCCTCCATAAGGCACTCGATCCCGAGAAGGCCGTGCAATACAGACAACAGCTAGGAGGCGTTCTGCCCAACCCGGTACCGGCCGTTTACGTGCATGGCACCGCCGATGTCGGGTTTGGCCCGCCGAGGACTCTACAGGAGGTTCCGCTCGATACCACGCATCCGGCGAACACCGTTCGAGAGATGCTGACGCGGAACCTCATCCCCAACGCTCCCTCCGTGACCACGCTCGTTCCCGGCAGCACGAACACCACTGAGGTCGTCGTTCAGCTGTTCGAGGGCGGAAGCGCGGCTTTCGAATATGTCACCGTGTTGGGCGGCGGCCACAACTGGCCCACACCGACGACAGTTGGCAATCCTCCGGTCGCCACGCACTTCGACGCGACGCTGGAGATCGTTGCGTTCTGGCAGAACCACGCTGGGCTGCCAGGATGAGCTACCGGCAAGGGCAGCACCCCGAGTACGACGGTCGTCGAACGCGTCAACGGACGATCGAAACCGGTCCTAGACGTTTGAACGGGGGCCCGCTCCGGGGTAGCGCCTAGGATCCTTCGCAATGTGCGGCATCGTCGGATACGTCGGCCAGCGCCCAGTCCAGGAGATTCTTCTGGCCGGCCTGGAGAAGCTCGAATACCGCGGCTATGACTCCGCGGGCGTCTCCGTCCTCGGCGACGGCGAGATCGCGTCGGTGCGTGCGGTCGGCAACCTCAGCCAGCTGCGCGCGGCGGTGGCCCGCGGGGCCGCGGTGCCGGCCGGATCCGACAACGGCCCGGTGGAGCGTCCCGCGACGACCGGGATCGGGCACACGCGCTGGGCGACCCACGGCCGCGTGACGGAGGCAAACGCCCATCCGCACTTCGACACGAGCGACCGCATCCATGTCGTCGTCAACGGGATCGTCGAGAACTTCATCGCGCTCAGGCGGCGCCTCGGACATATGGGCGCGACCTTCACCTCCGAGACGGATGCCGAGGTCATCGCGCACCTCATCTCCCACCACCTGGCGCTCGGCAGCCTCGTCGAGGCCGTCCGCGCCGCCTACGCCGAGCTCGAGGGCCACTACGCGTTCGTCGCGATGTCCGCCGACGAGCCCGACACGCTCGTCGGTGCGCGCAAGGAGTGTCCGCTCATCGTCGGCCGCGGCGACGGCGAGCAGTTCCTCGGCTCCGCCATTCCGGCCTTCCTGGCGCACACGCGCGACGTGCAGGTCATCGAGAACGAGGAGATCGTCGTGCTGCGGCCCGACGGCGTCGAGTTCCTCGCGCCGGACGGGTCGCCGATCCAGCGCGAGATCACGCACGTGGACTGGGACCAGTCGACCGCCGAGAAGGGCGGCTACGAGACGTTCATGCTCAAGGAGATCCACGAGCAGGCCGACGCCGTCGCCGAGACCATCGCGGACCGCACGGCCCGCGGCGATGGCATCGACCTCGCCGAGGCCGAGCTCGACGAGTCGCTGCTCGTCGGCATCGACCGGATCCTCATCCTCGCCGCCGGCACGTCGTTTCATGCCGGGCTCATCGGGCGCTACGCGATCGAGGAGTGGGCGCGCCTGCCGGTCGAGATGGACATCGCGTCGGAGTGGCGGTACCGCAACCCGATCGTGTCCAAGCGCGAGCTCGTCATCGGCATCACGCAGTCCGGTGAGACGGCCGACACGCTCGCCGCGATGCGCCTGGCGCGCGCTCGCGGCGCGAAGGTGCTCGCCTGCACGAACGTCGTCGGCTCGCAGGCCACGCGCGAGGCGGACGGCGTCCTCTACACCCGCGCCGGCCTCGAGGTGTCCGTCGCGGCGACGAAGACGTTCGTCTGCCAGGTCGCCGCGATGTACCTCCTCGCGCTGCGCCTCGCCGAGCTGCGCGGCACGCTGGAGCGCGACCGGATCGCGCAGCTCGTCACAGAGATCAAGCAGCTGCCGGCCCGCATCACCGAGCTCATCGAAGGGCTCAACGGCACGCTGCTGGCGGCTGCCGAGCGCCACGCCGGGTCGGACTTCTTCCTCTACCTCGGCCGCCACGTCGGCCGCGCCGTCGCGCTCGAGGGCGCGCTGAAGCTCAAGGAGATCTCCTACATCGCCACCGACGCCTACGCGGGCGGCGAGATGAAGCACGGCCCGATCGCCCTGCTCGATGAGTCCACGCCGGTCGTCTGCGTCGCGACGGACATGCCGATCCTCGAGAAGATGATCTCGAACATCCAGGAGGTCCGGGCGCGCGGCGCGCACGTCATCGCGATCGCGACGGAAGGCGATGACCGTCTGGAGCCCGTCGCCGAGGAGGTCATCTACGTTCCGCGGACGGACTGGATGCTGCAGGCGCTGCTGGCGGTCATCCCGCTGCAGCTCTTCGCCTACCACGTCGCCCGTCAGCGCGGGCTGAACGTCGACCAGCCGCGCAATCTCGCGAAGACCGTCACCGTCGAGTGAGCTGACGGCGCCCCGGCGCGCCCCGGCGGGCCGCCGCCGAGGCTGCGAGGCTGCGCTGGCGACGATCGACGAGCTGGCCGGCGAGGCGTGGACGCGAGGAGACCGCCGTGGGGATGCGGGCGGCGTATCACTATCGCCGCAGTCACCTGGCCGCCCGGGCCGGGGAGACCGAGGACGGGATGGCTACGAGCACCGGTCGCGTAAGTACCAGACGATGGTCCGCCGGGTGCTCGACGCGCAGCGTGCGGAGCTGCTGCGGCTCCGTAGCTCCGGAGCGATCTCCAACGACGTCATGCACCGCTGCGAGCGCGACTCGATCTCGGGGACGAGCGGCTGGAGATCTGATCGCGTGAGGCCGGGGTGGGGCCGGGCGGCGGCGTTGGCGGTGCTCGCGGCGGCGGCGGTCTCGTTCCCGGCCGGGCGGGTGTTGCGTCCATGAACGGCTTGGGCGCCAGCGCTGGCGCACGGCGTCAATGAGGAAGCGGGCCAGAGGCTGGCGGCATCTCGGGAGGCGCCGGGGCGTGGCCGCCACACCGCCGTTTGGCGACTTCCTCGCGCCTGCGCCGAACAACTCACCAGCCGTCGGGGGCACGCACCTCCGTTGCGACTTCCCCGCCTCTGCGCCGAACAACTCACCAAACGACAGACGGGACGCCATCGCGTGGCGACCTCCCCGCCCCCCCGGGCCAGGCCCGGGCCGGACGGGAGGCCGGGGCGCTCTTCGCATGTATGTCATGCGCTTGTCGCCCCGCCGCGTGGTTCGCACCCCAGCGACACGACCACGGACGGTGTGTGTCATTCCACGATCGCCTGGCGAACCCAGATGCCACACCCCGATCTCGCGCGCGCGACTACTGACGAACGCATCCCCCCACACACCTCCCGCCTCACCACTCCTTCATTGATGCAGTTCGTCACACCACCAGCGCGACACACCCACGCCGCGCCCATAGCGCCCCGCGCCCGAGTGGCTCGTCAGATCACTCGACCGCCCATGGCGCTCGACATCGGCTCGGTTGGCCGCGAAGGTAGCATCGCCCGCATGCCCGTCGGGATCGACCTGCTGGAGATCGAGCGCATGGAGCAGGCGCTCGAGCGCCGGCCAGGCCTGGCGCTGCGGCTGTTCACCGACGGCGAGCGGGCCTATGCGGCGCGGCGGGCGCGGCCGGGCCAGCATCTGGCGGCGCGCTTCTGCGCCAAGGAGGCGGTCGCCAAGGCGCTGCGCCTGGAGGCCTGGAACCCGCGTGACATCGAAGTGGTCGGCGAGGGAGCGCAGACGGCAATCGCGCTGCACGGCCCGCTGGCCGCGCTCGGGGTGCAGGTCGACGTGTCGATGACGCACTCCAAGGTGACCGCGGGCGCCGTCGCCCTCGTGCGGTGACGGGAGTGCCGGGGGCGCCGCGATGAGCCTGCCCGACTGGCTCGACCCGCTGTTCGGCGCCGAGCAGATGCGCGCCATGGATCGTTGGGCGATCGAGGAGCGCGGGATCCCGTCGCTCGACCTCATGGAGCGCGCGGGCGCGGGGCTCGCGCTGCTCGCCGACCGCACCGTGCCGCGCGGGCCGATCGCGATCGTCTGCGGGAAGGGCAACAACGGCGGCGACGGGTTCGTGGCGGGACGGCTGCTGCGCGAGTTCGGCCGGACGGTGCGGGTGCTGACGCTCGCCGCGCCCGAGGACTACCGCGGCGACGCCGCCGAGAACCTGCGCCGCCTGGAGGGAGGCCACGAGCCGTTCGAGGTCGCCGGCCTCGACGCCGCCGCGCTCGTCGTCGACGGGATCTTCGGCACCGGCTTCGACGGCGAGCCGCACGGCCTCGCGAAGGACGCGATCGAGGCGATCGCGTTGCTCGACGCGCCGGTCGTCGCGGCCGACATCGCCAGCGGGGTGGACGCGTCGACCGGCGAGGCCGCGGCGGTGTCCGTGTACGCGACGGCGACCGCGACCTTCGCGGCCTGCAAGCCCGCGCATTGGATCGCGCCCGGCAAGCGGCAGACCGGCGAGCTGCACGTCATCGACATCGGGATCCCGGCCGGCGCGCCGGTGCACCCGGACGTGGGTCTGCTGACCGCTCGCGTCCACGCGCTCGTTCCGCGCCGCGACGCTGCGGGGACGAAGTTCACCTCCGGCCACGTCGTCGTCGCCGGCGGCTCGCGCGGGCTGACGGGCGCTCCCTGCCTCGCCGCCGAGGCGGCGATGCGCGCCGGGGCGGGCTACGTCACGGCGCTCGTGCCCGCATCGCTCGAGCTCGTCTTCGAGACGCGCCTGCTTGAGGTCATGACGCGCGGCCTCCCGGACGAGGACGGTGCGCTGCGGGCCGACGGCGTCGACGCGGCGCTCGCGGCCGCCGAGCGCGCCGGTGCGCTCGTCGCCGGCCCCGGCGCCGGTCGCAGCGAGGGCGCGTTCGAGTTCGTGCGCGAGCTCGCGGCGCGCGTGTCCGTCGCGCTGCTGCTCGACGCCGACGGGCTCAACGCCCACGCGGGCGCGCTCGAGCGCCTCGCGGAGCGCAGCGCGCCGACGGTGCTCACGCCGCACGCGGGCGAGCTCGGGCGCCTGCTGGGCCGCTCGAGCGCCGAGATCCAGCGCCGCCGCCTGCGCAGCGCGCGCGAGGCCGCGCGGCGCGCGCGGGCCGTCGTCGTGCTCAAGGGCGACGACACGATCGTCGCGGCGCCCGACGGAACCGCGGCCGTCAACGGGCTCAGCGCGCCGGCCCTGGCGACCGCCGGCACCGGCGACGTGCTGAGCGGCGTCATCGGGGCGCTGCTGGCGAAGGGCCTCGACGCCTTCGCCGCCGCCTGCGCGGGCGTGCGCCGCCATGCCGCGGCGGGTCGCGTCGCGGCGGCTGAGCATGGCGCCGACGGCGTCATCGCACGCGACGTCGTCGCCGCGCTGCCGCGGGCGCTGGGCGGGGAGCCCGGCGCGTAGCGATGGAGGTCGCCGAGGACGTCGCGGTCCGCGCACTCGCGCGGGTGAACCTCGCGGCGATCGAGCGCAACGTCGCGCGGTTGCGACGCGAGCTGGCCCCCTCGACGAGCCTCTGCGCGGTCGTCAAGGCCGATGGCTACGGCCACGGGGCCGTGCCGGCGGCGCGAGCGGCGCTCGCCGGGGGCGCAGGCTGGCTGGCTGTCGTCGCGGCCGGCGAAGCGGCGGCGCTGCGGGAGGCCGGCATCGGCGCGCCGATCCTCGTCATGGGGGCGCTGTCGCCGGCCGAGCTCGACGTCGCGCTCGCGGCGCAGGCCGCCGTCGTCGCGTGGGACGAGGACTTCGTGCGCGCGGTGGCGGCGGGTGGCGGCGGCGCGGTGCACGTCAAGCTCGACACCGGAATGGGACGGCTGGGCACCCGCGACCCACAGCAGGCGACCCGCGTGGCCGAGGCCGCGGCGGCCAGCGGCGGCGGCGTCGTCCTGGCTGGCGCGATGACGCATTTCGCCACTGCCGACGAGCGCGGCGACGCCTTCTTCGCCCAGCAGCTCGACCGCTTCGCCGCGTGGGCGACGCCGCTGAAGCAGGCGCACCCCGAGATCGTGCTGCACGCCGCCAACAGCGCCGCCACGCTGCGCGACGCCGCGGCGCACTTCGACCTCGTGCGGACCGGGATCGCGATCTACGGCATGGACCCCTTCGGCGAGGACCCGGCCGCGCGCGACCTGGAGCCCGCGCTCGAGCTGCGCTCCTATGTTGCTGCCGTCAAGCCGATGGCCGCCGGCGACAGCGCGGGCTACGGACGGCGCTTCGTCGCCGGGTCGGCGACCCACGTCGCGACGCTGCCGATCGGGTATGGAGACGGTGTGCGTCGCGGCCTGACGAACAACGCCGACGTGCTGCTCGGCGGCGTGCGGCGGCCGCTCGTCGGGACGGTGAGCATGGACAACGTGGCCGTCGAGGTCGGCTCGCCACCGGCTGCGGCGGTCGGGGACGCAGCCGTGCTCATCGGCGCGCAGGGCGGAGAGCGGATCACGGCCGAGGAGGTCGCGCGGCGCCTGGGCACGATCAACTACGAGGTGACCTGCGGGCTGCTGGCGCGCGTGCCGCGGGCCTACCACCGCGACGGCGAACCGGCATGACACGATGCCGGTGCTCATGATGACCGAGGCGCTCGCCGCGGCACGCGAGGCGCTCGCCGGGCGGCCGGCCTGGGTCGTCGG
>Ga0136631_10000242_pt1 | contig 16655 bp, 19 predicted proteins | sample AntDrymUQ6012206_2_FD_104655 | JGI IMG/M metagenome (GOLD analysis project Ga0136631, IMG submission 104655) | Polar desert sand microbial communities from Dry Valleys, Antarctica - metaG UQ601 (22.06) | ecosystem: Environmental > Terrestrial > Soil > Desert | place: Antarctica: Dry Valley... | reverse complement strand
TGCGCTTGTACTCGCGCTCGCGCTCCCGGCGCCGGCGGGCGGCCCTGGCCTGACGGTCGATCAGGAGATAGCTGAGGCCGAAGAAGAAGAAGGCCACGAGGAGGATCACGGCCACCGACACCAGGCCGGCGCGGTCGAGCTTGCGGGTGCGCTCGGCGGTGAGATCGCGCTGGAGCCTGGCGTTCTGGACGCGGAACCGATCAAAGACCTGCTTACGCATGAGCACCGGACCGGACTCGAAGGAGCGGTCCCGATCCGAGCGGAGCAGGCCAAGCTCGGTTGTGGCCATCGCCCGCCACTCCCGCGCGCTCGCGGCTTGGGCCGAGAGGTCGCGCTCCTCGCGCTTGTCACCCGCCAGGCTGTCTGCGTCACGCAGCGCCCGCTCGAAGTCGCGCACGCCATCCTTGAAGGGCCGCAGGAACTCCTCCCGGCGGGTCAGCGCGAATCCGCGAAACCCGGTCTCCTGGTTGAGCATGGCCACGAGCATGCGCTGCCCCGCGGCGCCTTCGTCGTAGGCGCGGTCGGCGGCGTTGCGCTGGGCCTGGGACACCAGCCAGACCGAGCCCGCAATCGTGAGGACCGCCACTGCCAGCAGCAGGCGCAGGCGCCAGTAAGCGGATGTCTTTCGAGAAGAGGGCATTGTCGGGTCTGTCCCGGCTGAGACCCCTACGCCCCCATCGGCACACCCGGTGGGTGCTTTAGGCGTGTACCGCTTACGGCGACATGACGGTTTCCACCAACTGGGTCCCGCACTTGGAGCAGAAGCCGGCTCCGCGGCCATAGGGCGTGCTGCAGTTCGGGCATGTGCCGGCCGCGCCCTCCTCCTCGAGCATGCGCAGTCGCTCGAGCTGTGCGAGCTCCGCGTCGAGCTCCTGCACCTGAGCGGCCTGGCGCTGGAGCACGTCCAGGCGGAAGTGGTCGCGCACGGCCATCTCATACGCCAGCCCGCCGAGGTCCCAGTGGGCCTCGGCGAACCGCCGGGATGCCTCCTCGCGCCGGCGATCCAACTCGCCCGGAGGAATGGCAGGCCGCCTCGGCACGGCCGCAGCGGGGGGCCGGTTCGCTTGGTGGGACGGTCCCACTGAGCCGTTGCCGTTGCTGCGCTCCGCATCCTGCGCAGCGGCCACCTTCTGCCTGAACTTCGCTAGGGCGCCCATCAGGGAATCGTCACCCCGCCCCCGCTTCCGCCGCCCGGGGCCTTGTTGTCCTTGGGGGGAGGCTTGCCCCCGGTCCCGATCGTGTCCGGCAGCTTGGCCGACTTCTTCTGCTGCTCCTGACCGGTCGAGTTCTCCAGGTCCTCGAGCGTGCTCTTGTCGACCTCCTGAACCTTTTCCTCGGGCTTGGTGTCAGCCACTCCGAACTTCGCGTCGCCCGAGGAGACCGCCACCACCTTCGCGTCCGGAAACTCCTTCTTGAGCTTCTTGAGCGCCGTCTGGGCCTTGCTCTTGGAGCCCTTGCCGGTGAACACGCCCGAATAGACAACGTAGTTGCCCGGGTCGAGCGACGTGTATTCGTCGGAGTCAAGCGCCCCCACGTCGGCCGCGCCGTCTACGACAACCGCGAACAGGGCGGCTTCGCGGGCGCAAAGCCGGTGGGGCAGCCGGAGAACTTCCGCTGCGCCTTCAACAAGGCTCAGGGGAACGCGGGGACGCTGGAGGAGTAGGCCCGCGCACCAGCTGGTAGGCGAGCGCTCCCAGCGGCGCTCCCACGAGAGGGCCGGCGAAGTAGATCCACAGGTCGGCGAGCTCGCCGGCCGCCAGCGCGGGCCCGAGCGAGCGGGCGGGGTTCATCGAGGCTCCGGTCACCGGCCCGCCGAACAGGGCGTCGAGGCCCACCGCGCCGCCGATCGCGATGGCCGCCCCCGTGCCCACGGCCCGCGTGTCGGTGGCCACGGCCATGATCACGAACATCAGGATCGCCGTGAGCACGACCTCGTACACGAGAGCACTGCCGCTGCCCACACTCGGGAGCGTGGCCCCCAGGCTCGCAGGCTGGTCGGGCCACACCGCGAGCAGTAGGAGAGCGCCAGCTGTGGCGCCCAGCGCCTGCGCTCCCACGTAGGCGGCCGCATCGCGCGCGGGAAAGTGGCGCGTGAGGGTGAAGGCCAGGGTCACGGCCGGGTTGATGTGCGCGCCCGAGAGGTGCCCGGTGGCGTACACCATGACCATGATGATCAGCCCGAACACGAGCGACACGCCCACCGCGCCGAGCGCGCCGTCGTAGACGGCGTCGGCCACGATCGCGCCGCAGCCGGCGAACACGAGCGCGAACGCGGCCATTCCTTCCGCCGCGGCGCGGCGCCAGAGCTCTAGCGACGTGTCCAAGTCAGCTCAGACGGTGCTCAGGACGTCGCATTGCTCACGACGCAGGCACTCGCGTGTGCGCCGGTGGGCGAGGCTCATCACGAAGGAGCGCACCGGGGCATCCTGGTACTCACCGAGGATCGCGTCGGCGCACATGCGGATCTCGGCGTCGGAATGCACGCCCTCGAACTCTCGCGCGAGGTCCGGCAACAGCCGTGTCAGCCGAACCTGATGGGCCGTGCGATCCGCCCGGATGGCGTCGATCCGCGATTCGAGGAGGTCCTTGACGCGGGCCTCCACGCTGTCACGGATCGGTCGGACCTCCTCCAGGCTCAAGCCGGCGGGATCGGGCACGTCCCAGTCCTCGACCGTGGTGGGGACATAGGGGCACTGGGCGCCGCACGCCAGCGTGATCGCCCAGTCGGCGTGCAGCTGCATCTCGACGGTGAGCTTCTTCGGCCGCCTTCCCGTAAGGTCGATGCCCACCTCGGCCATCGCCTCGACGACTCCTGGCCAGACTTCGGCGGCAGGCTCCTGACCGGCGGACTCCGCCCTGATGCCCGCGGGCGCGTGGCGCTCGAAGAAGGCCTGCGCCATCTGCGATCGCCCGGCATTGTGTGTGCATACGAACAGGACGTACTTCATCTCGCTCTCCTCTCGATCACGCGGCCAGCACCAGCTTCTCGGCGTACTCGCCCGGCAGACCGGCATCGGCCACCTCGCGGGCCACGGACTCGGCGTCGTACTCCACCCGCTCGATGGTGACCTCGATCTCGCCATCGCTGCCGTCGAGCAACGCGAACGCTGCCCGCGGATCCCCGTCCTTGGGCTTGCCCACCGAGCCGCAGTTCACGAACAGCACGCCGCCGTACTCGGCCACCCACGGCTTGTGGGTGTGCCCGAAGACCAGTACGTCGCAATCAGCGCCGGCCGCTATGCGCTCGAAAGTTCGTGCCGGCTTGTCCTCGAACAGGTACTCGTTCACCTTCCGTGGCGAGCCGTGCACCAGCCGCACCCGTCTCCCGCCCAACTCGAACCGCAGGTCGAACGGCAGGTCGCGCATGAACGCCTTCGAGCGCTCACCTGTGTGGGCCAGCGTCCATTCCACGGACTCCTGTCCCAAGTCGCGGTCGTGCTGGGTCACGTATGCGCACCCGCAGTCGTCGAGGTCGCGGCCGATCGCGTAGTCGTAGTTGCCGTAGATCGTCGGCATCCCGCGCTCCTCGATCTCCAGGCACACCTCGTCCGGGCGCGGTCCGTAGCCCACGAGATCGCCTCCGCAGTAGATCTGCTCGATCCCCACCGACTCGATCCGCTCCAGCGCCGCCGCGAGCGCGACGGAGTTGGCGTGGATATCGGTGACCACTGCCACTCGACCCATGCCGTCGATCGTATCCATTGACGTTCATGAGTTCAATCGATAGGGTTAGATCGATGGCCGTCGATCTGGAACTGGCTCCCAAGCAGAAGCGCCCCGTGGGCCAGCCCTGCTGCGAGCCGGTGGTCTACCCCGACGTGGAGCGCCACGAGGCCGAGCGAATGGCCTCCATCGCCAAGGCGCTGGCCGACCCGGTGCGCCTGCAGCTCGTGGACGTCCTGCGCAAGCACGCCGGCAAGGTCTGCGTGTGCGAGCTGGTGCCCCTCTTCGACCTCTCCCAGCCCACGGTCTCGCATCACCTCAAGGTCCTGCGGCAGGCGGGAATCGTGGACTCCGAGAGGCAGGGGCTGTGGGCGTACTACTTCGTGAACAACGACGCACTGGAGGAGTTGAGCGCATGGTTGAGCCTGTGAGCAACCTGACGGACAACCCGGACCGGATCAGGGAGGCCGTCCGCGAGCGCTACGCCGCCGCGGCCGGCGGCGGCGGCTGCGGCTCGCCGACCATCCTCAGTGAGAACGAGCAACAGGTCTTCGGAGCGAGCCAGTACGGCGACACCGATCGGGGCGCCCTACCCGAGGCCGCGCAGCTCGCCTCCCTCGGCTGCGGCAATCCAACGGCCGTGGCCGAGCTGAACGAGGGCGAGACCGTGCTCGACCTCGGATCGGGCGGCGGTATCGACGTCCTGCTCTCCGCGCGGAGGGTGGGTCCCACCGGCAAGGCCTACGGCCTCGACATGACTGACGAGATGCTCACCCTTGCCCGCGACAACGCGTCGAAGGCGGGCGCCGACAACGTCGAGTTCCTGAAGGGCGAGATCGAGAACGTACCCCTGCCCGGCGCGTCCGTCGACGTGATCATCTCCAACTGCGTAATCAACCTCTCAGCGGACAAGCACCAGGTCTTCCGGGAAGCGGCCCGCGTCCTGAAGCCCGGAGGGAGGTTCGCGGTCAGCGACGTCGTGGCCGACCCCGACATGGACGACGCCACGCGCCAGGACATGCAGCAGTTCACCGGCTGCATCGCGGGAGCGTTGACAGTCGACGAGTTCCGGCGTGATCTGGCCGACGCGGGCTTCGACCAGATCGAGATCGAGGAGACCCACCGCGTGCACGAGCACGCCGGCTCGGCGATCGTCCGCGCGCGCAGACATGGCCCCGAGGCCTAGGCCTACTCGTCCAGCGGCACGGGCGCGAAGCGGTAGCCAATGCCGAAGTGGGTGTGGATGTACTGCCACTCCGGGGCCACGGTGGTGAGCTTGCGCCGCACCTTGCGCACGAAGACGTCCACTGAGCGGTCGCGGTGGGGCATGTTCCCGCCCCACACCAGCTCGTAGATGTCGGGCCGGGGCACCACGCGGTCGTAGCGCTCGACCAGCACCGAGAACAGCTCGAACTCCCTGACGGTGAGCCCGGCGCGTATCCCGTCCACGAGCACCTGCAGCTCAGCGGGTCGCAATTCGAGGTTGCCGATCCGCCTGGCGTCGCTCGGAGGAATCGGAACGGGAAGCGAGTGAACTTGCAGCACGGCGGCACACTAGGGCCGAACCCCCTACAAGCACGTGAAGCAGCGGTGATGGGGTGGAGAACATCTGGAGAACGCCGGTGGGCCCTAGGATGGCCCGATGGGACGCCTCGACGACCTGGACCTGTCGCTCAGGCTCTCCAGGAAGGAACAGGACGCGCGGCTGGAGACCGGACAGGAGCGGATGGCCGAACTGCGGCTGGCCCTCGCGGGAAAGCTCGACAGCACCGATCTCGGTCCGCCGGTCTGCGTGCTGTTCGAGGGTTGGGACGCCTCGGGCAAGGGCGGGGCGATCAAGCGCCTGGTGGCGGCCATGGATTCCCGCCACGTCCGCGTGGCCCAGTTCTCCGCCCCGACTCCCGACGAGAAGCGCCACCACTTCCTGTGGCGGTTCTGGCCGCAGCTCCCCGGCTGGGGCGGCATGGCCGTGTTCGACCGCTCCTGGTACGGGCGGGTCCTCGTGGAGCGCGTGGAGGGCTACGCCACCGACGAGCAGTGGGAGCGCGCGTATGACGAGATCGTCGAGTTCGAACGCGGCCTGGCCGCCGACGGGACGATCCTGATCAAGTTCTGGATGCACCTCTCCGACGAGGAGCAGCTACGGCGCTTCGAGCGCCGCGAGCGCATCCCGCTGAAGCGCTGGAAGCTCACCGAGGAGGACTGGCGCAACCGCGAGAAGCGGCCCCAGTACCTGGAGGCCGTGGAGGACATGCTGGAGCGCACCAGCCACGAGGTCTCCAGCTGGCAGCTGGTGGAGGGCGACTCCAAGCGCTGGGCGCGCGTGAAGGTGCTCGAGACCACTATCGCGGAGATCGAGTCGGGCATGCTCGAACGGGGATTCGAGCCGCCGCGGTCGCGTAGTGAGGTCGAAGCGGACTGAGCTCTTCTACTCTTGTTATCCGCCGGTAACCGCCCTGTTTCCGCGGCGTGAATCGTCCGCGGCCCCTCCTAGCTTCGCGCCATGACCAAGTATCCGATGCGCATCGCGCTAACCGTCGTACTCGCCGCGGCCGCCGCGTACGGAGCCGCCTCGCTGCCCGACGACGGCTCCGGCGGGCGCCGTAGCGCCGACGCGCGGTTCGCCGACAGCTTGGCAAGGAAGCCGCCGGTGATCATGATCGTGATGGACGAGATCCCGGTGGATGCCCTCCTCGGCGAGGACGGGAACATCGATGCCGGACGGTTCCCGAACTTCGCCGACCTCGCGGGCAACGGAACCTGGTATCGCAACGCCTCGACCGTCTACGACTCCACCACCAAGGCGATACCCGCCATCCTCGACGGCAAGCTGCCCAGGAAGGGCACGCGGCCCAGCTTCAGCGGCCACCCGCAATCGGTCTACGACCTCTTCGGCCGCCGCGGCTACCGCGTCGTGAGCTCCGAGGAGGCCACAGCCATCTGCCCGCCGCGCTATTGCCGCGGCGCGAAAGCCGCCCGCCCCGCGATCCTGCCCTTCCTCCAGGAGGGCAGGCGGGAACGCCTGCGGAGCTTCTTCGCGCGCGTGCGCCCGGGGCCGGCCACCTTCTACCTCAAGCACGTGCTGCTGCCGCACGGGCCCTACATGTTCCTTCCGTCCGGGAAGCAGAGCCGGGCCGGCTGGCGCGACCCGCTGGCGTCGATGAACAGCATTCCGGGCTTCTTCGACGACTACCTCACGCTGCACAACCAGCAGCGACTGCTGCTGCAGATGGGATTCATGGACCACGAGCTCGGCCTCCTGTTCGACCGCCTGCGCCGGCAGAAGCTCTACGACACGGCGATGATCGTGGTGACGGCCGACCACGGCATCTCGAGCGAGGTGGGGCGTAGATCCCGGCGCACCACGGACCGGCGGAACGCCGACGAGGTGGCACCCGTGCCGCTGTTCATCAAGGCGCCGCGACAGGCTCGCGGGCGCACGGACAGCTCGTATGTGCGCACCACCGACATCGTCCCCACGATGGCCGACGTGCTCGGCGTGCGGATGCCCTACCGAGCCGACGGTCGGTCCGCGCGCTCGCCCGCCGTGCGGCGCCGCAGGGGGATCCGCGTGATCAAGCGTGACTTCAGCGGGATCATCAAGATCTCAGGGCCCGAGATGGAGCGCAGACGGCGCGCGCTCACACGACGGCGCCTGCGCCTGTTCGGCTCGGGCGACTGGGCCTCGCTCTACACGGGGATCGGCCCCAACAGGGACCTGATCGGACGACCCGTGTCCACCCTGCGCACCACCCGCGGCGGCACCGTCCGGGCCCGGCTGGCGGCGGGCGCCACTGCGGGCGCGGTCAACTCGGCGTCGCTCGTTCGGCCCACCGAGGTGAGCGGCCAGTTGGCCGGCGGGCGCCCGGGCTCCGAACGCGACCTCGCCGTGGCGGTCAACGGCCGGATCGAGGCGGTGGGCCGCAGCTTTCACCTCACCCGCAGTCGCACCGACTTCCGGCCCGGCCGCGCTGAGAGCTTCGCCCTGAACGTGCCTGAGGCGACGCTACGGGTTGGCCGCAACAGCATCGAGGTGTTCGAGGTGACCGGCGGCGGCGTGCTGCGCCCGCTCGGGGGCACCTAGCGATTGAACTCCGCGTTCGGCTCCTGGCTGGGGTCGCGGCGCACCTCGGTGGGCTCCTTCTCCGTGTCGATCAGCAGGCAAGCGAAGCGCCGCCGGTCATCGAGTGCGATGCACGCGCGGAAGAACCCCTCGCCCAGCCGGACGGTGTTGGCGGTCTCCAGGTTGCGCCGCAGTTCCTCGTTGCCGGAATGGTCAACGTAGGCACGCAGCTGGCGCCCCACCTCTTCGGTGGCCTCGGTCTCGGACACGATCACCGGGCGGTTGGCGAGGCCTGACACCAGCGTGGCCAGCAGGCCGGCGGCGAGCAGGACCGCTGCCACGCGGTCCTGCAGCACCTCGCGCCTGGTCTCGGCCGGCACCGCCGTGGGCCCGCCGTGGGCCAGCTGCGCGCGAGCCGCAAGGCGCTTCGCGAGGAAGGGCGCCGCGGCGCCCACGAGCACGAGGTTGCCGAAGGTGGCGGCCAGCACGCCAACGATGAGGTTCGGCCGCTCGATCACGGCGGGCGGCAGCGCGTTTATTACGAGGGCGTCGAGCAGGGTGAACAGCACGAACGCGGGCCATTGCAGCGCGCCGCGCAAACGCCACCGCAGGCGGTTGGACCAGAAGCGCTCCTCGTCGCTCATGCGGCCAATGTAGAGCCGGGCCCGAATTGAGACGTGCGGTGCTCGCCTGATCAACGATCAGGCTGCGCTCCTCCCCGGCCCAACCGCATGTTGGATCGCACCGGGTTAGCGGGTACCCTCACTCGGACATACCCGCGTTCGCCTCGGAGACCCCGGCGCGTTCGTAATTCAAACCAGGGCCTGTCGGAAACCCCGAACCTGCCCCGGAGGGAGAAGAGATGGCGACGACGACCGCGAGACCCGCGGCGCTCGACCCGCATCAGCACCTGGCCCACGAGGCCCGGCTGACGGTGGACGACCGCCGCGAGCTGATGCGCTACATGCTCCTCATGCGCGCCACCGAGGAGCGGGCGCTCAACCTCTACCGCCAGGGCAAGGTGCCCGGCAGCTTCTACGACGGACGCGGACAGGAAGCGGTGTCGGTGGGATCGGCCTTCGCACTGTCCCCGCGCGACCGCGCCTGCATCCTGCACCGGGACCTCGGCGCGCATCTGCTGCGCGGCGTGCGGCCCGGACTGGTGCTGGCCCAAATGATGGGCCGCGCCGGCGGGCTTACCGGAGGTCGCGACGGCAACATGCATTTCGGCGACAAGGACCTCGGCTGCGTGGGCATGGTCTCGATGCTGCCCGACATGGCCCTGGTGGCCTGCGGGCTGGGACTCGCATTTCAGATGCGCAAGGAGCCGCGAGTAGCGATGACCTGGTTCGGCGACGGCTCCACCGCAAATGGCCAGTGGCACGAGGCGATGAACGTAGCCGGCGTACGCAAGCTGCCGGTGGTGTTCGTGCTGGAGAACAACCAGTACGCCTACTCCACGCCCAACTCGCGCGAGTTCGTGGTCGATCCGATCGAGCGCGCGGCCGCCTACGGGTTCCACGGCGTGAAGGTGAACGGCAACGACGTGGAGGCCGTGCTCCGGGCGTCCGCCGAGGCGTGCGAGCGCGCGCGGCAGGGCGGCGGTCCGACCCTGATCGAGGCCGAGACGATGCGCATGCACGGCCACGGCGCACACGACGACATGTCCTACGTTCCGCCCGAGATGCTCGAGGAGTGGTCGCAACGCGACCCGATCGAGACCTACGAGGCGCGCCTTCGCGATGCGGGCCGCGTCGACCTCGACGCCCTCCGTGAGGAGGTCAAGGCCGAGCTGGACTCCGAAACCGACTGGGCCCTGGCACAGGAGATGCCCGATCCCTCCACGGCCACCGGCGGCGTGTTCGCCACCGAGGATCCCGTGATGGGCGACGGCAAGGCCCCGTGGTCGCGCTGGGCACAGGAGGCATCCAATGCCTGAGATCACATACCTGGAGGCGATCTCCGACGGTCTGCGCGAGGAGATGCGCCGCGACGAGTCCGTGTTCTGCATGGGCGAGGACATCGGTGAGTTCGGCGGCGCGTTCAAGGTGACCGACGGATTCTTCGAGGAGTTCGGAGCCGACCGCGTATGGGACACGCCGCTTGCCGAGAACGCGATCGTCGGTGCCGCGGTGGGCGCCGCCGTCGAGGGCCTGCGGCCGGTCTGCGAGATGCAGTTCGCGGACTTCATCGCGTGCGGCTTCGACCAGCTCGTGAACGTGGCGGGCAAGATGTACTACCGCCAGGGCCTGGCGGTGCCGATGGTGGTCCGCCTTCCCTCCGGCGGCGGCTTCTCAGGCGGGCCGTTCCACTCCCAGAACCCCGAGGCATGGTTCCTGCAGTCGCCCGGTCTGAAGGTGGTGGCGCCCTCCACGGCGGAAGACGCCAAGGGCCTGCTTGCAAGCGCCATCCGCGATCCCAATCCCGTGCTCTACCTCGAGCACAAGAACCTGTACCGCCGCGTGAAGGGCGACGTGCCCGAAGGGCGCTACGAGACGCCGATGGGCGAGCTGCGCGTGGCGCGCGAGGGCACCGACCTCACCGTCGTGTCCTACGGGGCGATGGTGCACACCGCGCTCGAGGCCACCGAGGACATCGACGGCGCGAGCATCGAGGTGCTCGACCTGCGCACCCTGTGCCCGCTCGACCGCGACGGGATCCTCGAGAGCGTGCGCAAGACCAGCAAGGTGGTGGTCCTGCACGAGGCCACGCGCTCCTGCGGCGTGGGTGCCGAGGTGTCCTCGCTGATCGCCGAGGAGGCGTTCGAGGACCTCGACGGGCCGGTGGTGCGCGTAACCGCTCCCGACGTTCCGATCCCGTTCTCGCCCCCACTGGAGCGAGCGGTGCTGCCCCAGGTGGACGACGTGAGAAAGGCGTGCCATGACCTCCTCGCGTACTAGGGCCGAAGGCCCGGTTTCGGCGACAGGGATGTCGCCTTCATCATCAGAAGTGCCGCCGGATGCGGCACGGGCTGCCCTCGCGGAAGTCCACATGCCGCAGATGGGCGTCTCCGTCGCGGAGGGCACGATCACCGCGTGGCGCAAGCGCCCGGGCGACTGGGTGGAGCGCGATGAGGTGATCGTGGAGATCTCCACCGACAAGGTGGAGACCGAGGTTCCCTCGCCCGCGGCGGGCCGGGTGGCCGAGCTGGTGGTGGAGGAGGGGGCAACGGTTGATGTGGGCACGCTGCTGGCGACGATCGACACCGGGTCGAAGCCCGGCCAGCCGCATGCGGACGAGAGCGATCCGCCGCCACCGGCCGAGGAGGCGGAGGCCAACGGCAACGGCAAGGCGCCTCCGGTTTCCCCGGTGGTTCGGCGTATTGCCGACGAGCATTCGGTTGAGCTGTCCGCTGTCAGCGGGACCGGTCGCCGGGGGCGCGTGACCAAGAAGGATCTGCTCGCCTTCCTCGAGCAGGGTGCCGCCAAGCCGGCCGAGCGGCCGCTGCACATCGAGTCGCCCTACAAGGAGGAGCCGGCGCCCCAGCCGGCCACTCCGGCCGAGGCAGCCCCCACGGGTGAGGGCGAGCGGCTCAGCGTCATGCGGCGTCAGATCGGCGAGCACATGGTGCGCTCGCTGCACGAGGCGGCCCACTGCACCACCATCGTGGAGGCCGACATGACCGCCATCGAGGCGGCGCGGGGACGGCTGTCCTATCTGCCATTGGTGGCACGGGCCACGATCGCGGCGCTGCGCGAGCACCCGCGGCTGAACGCCACGCTGGAGGGCGACCGCCTGACCGTGCACGACGAGGTGCACCTGGGCATCGCCGTATCGCTCGGTGAGGAGGGACTGATCGTGCCGGTGGTACGCAACGCGCACGAGCTCTCGCACGAGGGCCTGGGCGCGCGGATCAAGGACCTGGCCGCGAGGGCTCGGTCCAAGCAGCTGTCCCCTGACGAGGTGGGCGGCGCCACGTTCACGATCACCAACCCCGGGCGCTACGGCGCGCTGCTGGCCACGCCGATCATCAACCAGCCGCAGGTGGCCATCCTCGACCTCGAGGCCGTGGTCAAGCGGCCGGTCGTGGTGACCGACGGGCAGGGTGGAGATAGCATCGCCATCAGGCCGATGACCTACTTCTGCATGTCCTGGGATCACCGCGCGCTCGATGGCGTGGGCGCCGCCGAGTTCCTGGGCTCGGTGAAGCGACACGTGGAGGGCTGGAGTGACTGAGGCGCCGGGCGAGCTGTGGGTCGTTCGCCTGGGGCGCATGCCGTACCGCGAGGCGGTGGCGCTCCAGGAGGAGATACGCCACGCGCGCCAGGCCGATGCCATACCGGACGTGCTGCTGCTGCTCGAGCACGACCCGGTCTACACGAAGGGCCGCCGCACCGAGGCGTCGGACCTGCCAATGGGCGAGCAGTGGTACATGAGCCAGGGCATCGACGTGGCGGACTCCGACCGGGGCGGCCGGGTGACCTACCACGGCCCGGGCCAACTGGTGGGCTACCCGATCATGCGCGTGCGCGACGTGTACGGGTACGTGCACGGCCTCGAGACGGCGATGGTCGCGGCCCTGGCCGACGAGGGCATCGAAGCGCAGACCCGCGAGGGGCTCACTGGTGTGTGGGCGGGCGAGCGCAAGATCGGCGCCATCGGCGTGCATGTATCGCGCGGCGTGACCACCCACGGGTTCGCGGTCAACGTGGACGGAGATCTCGGGCCGTTCGAATGGGTCGTGGCCTGCGGCGGCGACGGAACGCGACCCACCTCGGTCTACCTCGAGACGCGCCGCACCGGCGCGATGCCCTGCTTCTCGAAGCGCGTGGCATGGCGCGTGGCCGACAGCTTCGGGCTGCGCCAGCGGCTGGTGTCGCGCGAGCGGCTGGCGGAGGCGCTGAACCGCGTCCCCGAGCCCGCGACGGTTCCGGCCTAGCCATGGACGTCAGCACGATGCTCATCCACGGGGATGAAGCCGCTCGCCCGGACGGTGCCGTCACGCCACCTATCGCCCAGGGCACAACATGGGCCGCCGCGTCGGGCGAGGAGTTCCTCGCCATGGCGACGGAGCCGCTGCACCCTGACTTCTACACCCGAGCGGGGAACCCAAACCACGAGCAGGCCGCCGCCGTGATCGCCCAGCTCGAGGGAGCGGAGCGGGCCCTGCTGACCGCAACGGGCATGGGCGCCGCTACCACAGCGGCGTTGACGCTCGTCCGCGCCGGCGATCACGTGATCGGTCAGCGCAGCATGTACGCCGGCGTGACCAGCATGCTGCTCAATCTGCTCCCGCGCTTTGGCGTGGAATGCACGGAGGTCGACCAGACCGATGTCGAGGCGTTCGAGGCGGCGCTGCGGCCGAACACGTCGCTCGTGCTGCTCGAGAGCCCGAGCAATCCGCGCCTCGAGGTGACCGACCTCGCCGCGGTGGCGGAGCTTGCACGGCGCCAGGGTGCTCTGACCCTGGCCGACAACACGTTCGCGACGCCGATCAACCAGCGCCCGCTCGAGCTCGGCGTCGACCTGGTGTGGCACAGCGCGACCAAGTACATGGGCGGCCACGCGGATCTGATGGCCGGGGTGGTCGCCGGGCCCACGGACGTCGTCGAGCGGATCTGGAACACGACACAGGTTGTCGGTGCGGTTCTCGCCCCCTTCAACGCTTGGCTGCTGCTCCGAGGACTGCGGACCCTCTCGCTGCGAATGGATCGCCACAACGCGAACGGCATGGCGCTGTCCGAAGCGCTCGAAGGCCATCCGGCCGTCAGCCGGGTCTACTACCCGGGGCTTGCCAGCCATCCCGGCCACGCGGTCGCCGCACGGCAGATGAGCGGCTTCGGCGGCGTGCTCGCGTTCGAGCTCGAGGCCGGCCACGAGGCGGCGGACGCCTTCATCAGCCGGCTGCGCTACGCCAAGCGCGCGGCAAGTCTCGGCAACGTGGGCTCGCTCGTCGTGCACCCGGCGGCCATGTGGGCACATGCCATGACGCCGGCCCAGCTCGAGGCGGCCGGTGTATCGCCGGGCTCGTGCGCCTCGCAACTGGCATTGAGCACCCCAACGACCTCGTCGAAGACGTCAACGGCGCCCTAGAGGGCACCGGCTAGCATCGGTCCACCCATGGGCGCCCCACCCCGAGAGCACCGCACCCGCTCGCGCGCGAACCCCGGCGGCGCACGCACGCTGGAGCTCGGCGAGGTACTCCCCTTCGGCGCCCGCAAGCCACCGTGGTTCAAGGTGCCCGCGCCGGGTGGCGAGCGCTACCGCGAGCTGCGCCGGATGATGGACGACGAGGGCCTGCACACCGTGTGCCAGGAGGCGGCCTGCCCGAACATCGGTGACTGCTGGCAGCGCGGCACCGCCACCTTCATGATCCTCGGCGACACCTGCACGCGCCGGTGCGGGTTCTGCAACGTGAAGACGGGCAAGCCCACGCATAACGACCCGCTGGAGCCGCTGCGCGTGGCCCAGTCGGTGAGCAAGATGGGGCTGCGCCACGCGGTGATCACCAGCGTCGACCGCGACGACCTCCCCGACCTCGGCGCGAGCGCGTTCGTGGGCGTGATCCGGTCGATCCGCCGGCTGGCGCCAGGCACGAAGGTCGAGGTGCTCACGCCGGACTTCCGCGGCGAGGAGATGCCCCTCGCCCGCGTGATCGCGGAGCAGCCGGACGTGTTCAACCACAACGTGGAGACCGTGCCACGGCTGTATCCGCTCGCGCGCCGCGGTTCGAAGTTCCTGCGCTCCTGCCGCGTGCTGCGCAACGCGAAGGAGATGGGTGGCGACGAGGTGGTGACCAAGTCGGGCCTGATGACCGGGCTGGGCGAGACCGAGGGCGAGCTCCTTCAGACGTTCGAGGTGCTGCGTGAGCACGACGTCCAGGTGCTCACCGTGGGCCAGTACCTTCGCCCCACGCGCGACCACCTGCCCGTGGTGCGCTACTGGAGCCCCGATGAGTTCGCCGACCTAGAGAAGGCCGCGTACACGATGGGCTTCGAGTCGGTGGCGGCCGGCCCGCTCGTGCGGTCCAGCTACCACGCCGAACAGACCCTGGAGCGAGCCGCCGCGCCATGAGACGAGCGCTGGCGGCGTTCGTCCTCGCACTTGTCCTGGCGGGGGGCGTGATGGTGGTCGCGATCGGCAACGAGTCGAAGCAGGAGCGCGTCTGCGCCGGTGGCGGCTGCGGGCCGATCCCGGGTACCACGACAACTTCCTGGCGCGCGCTGGCTCCGGCCACGCTTAAACGCACCGAGGTGGCGGCCGCGCGAATCGGGAGGTTCGTCTACGTGGTCGGCGGCTTCGAGGAGGGCAGCGGACAGACCGTGGCGGCGCTCGAGCGTTACGACATCCGGCGCAACGCCTGGAAGCGCATGCGGTCCATGCCGATCGGCGTGAACCACGCCGTGGCCACTGCTCACCGCGGCATGCTCTATGTGCACGGTGGCTACACCTCGCGTCGGGACCTTTCGAGCGCCACGCGGCGCCTGTATTCGTACAAGCCCGAGACCAATCGCTGGAGGCGACTGGCCGACTCGCGCGAGCCGCGTGCCGCACATGCGTTCGCGGCGCTCGGCGGGCGCCTCTACGCGGCCGGTGGGCGCAATGAGACCGCCGACCTCACGTCGATGGAGGTCTACGACGTCAAGCGCCGGCGCTGGCGGCGTGGGCCGTCGTTCCCCGGCCCGCCGCGTGACCACATGATGGGCGTGGCCGCCGGCGGCTTCTTCTACGCGTTGGCCGGGCGCGAGGGGAACACCCTCTACAGAACTGCGGAGCGCTACTCCCCCCGGCGCCGCCGCTGGCAGCGGCTGCCACCGATGCGCCGGGCGCGCGCCGGAATCGCCTCGGCCGCCGTGAGCCGCGGGCGAGTGGTGGTGTTCGGCGGCGAGGACTTCGGCACCGGCAAGACGATCGAGAAGGTCGAGCTGTTCGACCCCGCCCGCCGCAGGTGGCGCTCGCTGCCGGACATGCGCACGCCGCGCCATGGCCTGGGAGGAGTCTCACTGGGCAATCGCGTATATGCCATCGAGGGCGGGCCACAGCCCGGCTTCCACTTCGCCAACACCATCGAGTTCCTGGACGTGCGCTGAGTGTTCCCGCTCAAGGACGACATCCCCACCCGCCGGTTCCCCTACCTCACGGTGGGGTTGATCGTGGCCAACGTCGTGATGTTCTTCTTCTTTCAGGGCGCATTCATCGACGACGCGGACTTCAACCAGAAGGTGATCGACTACGGCGCGATCCCGTACGAGATCAGCAACCCCGGGGAGTACTGCGCGGCCGAAGGGCAGCGCCTGGCGTGCGGAGGTGACGCCTCAGGCCAGCCGTCCACGTGGCTCACCCTCCTCACCTCGATGTTCATGCACGGCGGGTTGCTGCACCTCGGCGGCAACATGCTGTTCCTGTGGATCTTCGGCAACAACATCGAGGACTCGATGGGCCCGCTGCGCTTCATAGCGTTCTACCTGCTGGGAGGTGTCGCCGCGCTGGCGGCCCAGACGGCGATCGACCCATCGGCCGCCGTCCCCACGATCGGCGCCAGCGGGGCCGTGGCGGCGGTCCTGGGTGGGTACGCGTTGCTCTATCCACGCGCGCGCGTGGTCACACTGCTCTTCATCGTGATCTTCTTCACCATCCTGGAGCTGCCGGCGCTACTTGTGCTCGGCGGCTGGTTCGTGCTCCAGGCGCTCTACGGCGCGAGCGAGCTGGCCACGCCCGTGGGCAGTGGAGGAGGGGTGGCCTACTTCGCGCACATCGGAGGCTTCCTGTTCGGATTGCTGCTGATCAAGTTGGTCGCCAACGACGTGCACGAGGACTACGAGCGCGCTCACCGCGCGCCGGTGTACTGATGGCCGGCCGCACGGCTGCGCTGGTGGCCGCCATCGTGATGATCGGGCTGATCTCCTACCTCACCGTGGGCTCGCTGCTCGAGGAGGACGGGATCACCGCGCCGCTGGCGGTGCTATCCCTCCTGATCCTGATCGTGATC
>Ga0136631_10000241_pt1 | contig 16704 bp, 17 predicted proteins | sample AntDrymUQ6012206_2_FD_104655 | JGI IMG/M metagenome (GOLD analysis project Ga0136631, IMG submission 104655) | Polar desert sand microbial communities from Dry Valleys, Antarctica - metaG UQ601 (22.06) | ecosystem: Environmental > Terrestrial > Soil > Desert | place: Antarctica: Dry Valley... | reverse complement strand
TCACCGCCAGGCGGCGTCCTCGGATCTCGATGTGGCAGAGCCACACCTTCGATCCTGCGTCCTTGCCTGACGGCGCCGGCATCCCGCCGTTTCAGGCACAACGTTCCTGGACGACCCACTAGACGCGCTTGAACCAGATCTTCTGCGCGGCGTTGTCGCCCTGCACGGCGCGGGCCTGGATGTCGATCCCGAGCTTGTCGCCCACGGACCACGTCACCGAGTTCGCCGCCAGGCAGGCATCGACGTCCACGGTGAACGACAGCGTGTTCGCAGGGTTGGCCGCGCGGTCGTCGGCCTTGTCCACGACCCCGTCGCTCGTCACGGTCGCGTCGGCATCGGTCGAGGCGTACTGGCCCTGGCACCTGCCGCCGGGTCCGGGTCCGCCGCCCGGCCCGCCCGGCGGCGCCGGGCCGTTGGGGATGTCGGCCGAATAGGTCAGGTGCCCGATGTCGACGAACCCGCTGCCCTCATCAGAGCCTGTGATCGCCTTGCGCTGCGGGCGCCAGAAGGCGAGCGCGATCGGCGAGCCGGCCGAGACCGGGATCGGATTCTGGTCCGTGCCAGGCCCGCCCGGCGAGACGGGGTAGGAGATCGTGCCGGTACCGGCGCCCGTCGCGAACGCCGTCAGCGCGGGCGTGGTCGAGAAGATGTAGTTCAGCGTCCCGGCGGCGGTCGTCTCGACGCCGCCGGTGCTGACGCGCTGGATGAAGCTGTCGCCCGAGCCGATCTCGGCGCTCGACGCGCCGGGATGCAGCTGGAAGTCGCCGGTGCGGCCGCGGGTGATCGTGCCGAAGCCGTCGCCGTCGGCGTCGAAGTCGCCGGGGAAGTGCTTGTTGCCCTCCAGCGTTGTGCCGGTTCCGCCGCCCGAGCAGTAGGCGAGACCCAGGCAGTCGAGCTCGACCTCGTCGCCCGTGGGGACCGAGACTGCCAGGGTCGCGTAGCGGGCGAGGGCGTCGTCGATCTGCCCGTCGGTCACCCCGCCGGCGTTCGCGTTGAGGCTCGAGCCGATGTCCAGCTTGAGGTTCGAGAACAGCATGAAGCCCGGGGCGCCGCCCGCGGCGACGTCGCCGAGGGGCTGCAGGCTCGGGAGGCCGACGGGCAGGTTGGGGTTCGGCGGGCCGGCCGCGGCCTGGCGGAGGACCGTACGCGCCGAGGCCCTGTCGACGTTGTCGAGCAGGAGGTCCCCGTCGTCGTCGACGTCGAATGCGCCGGGCACGCCGTCGCGATCCGCGTCGAGCCCTGCACCGGCTCGTCCCGCCGACGTGCCTGGCACGCGGCCCAGGACGCGCGCGCCCATCGGCACGCCCTTGCGCGCCCGCGCGGTGCGGGTCTTGTCCCGCGCTGTCCTCGGCGCGTGGGCCACGCCGTAGCCGCGCTTGACCTTGACCATGCCGAGCCTGCCGCCGCCGCGCAGGCCGACGATGACCGTGGCGCCCGAGCCACCGACGACGATCGGGCCGGCGTAGTTGCCGTGCGCGTCGACGAGGTGCAGCGTGAACCTCGAGCGCGGAGGCGTGAGCTTGACCTTCGTACCGGTGGCCTTGACCGCGTGGCCGGCATTGTCGAGCGCGACGATCTTGTAGCCGGGCTTCGAGAGCTTGAGCGAGACAGCGCTCGGCTTGGCGACGGCGGCGCCCGGAAGAGCCAGCGCTCCGAGGACGGACAGCGCAGTGAGCTTCACATAGGGCGACATCATCGGTTCATCGGCGCGACCCACCTTTCGCTTGAGGCCCCGTCACCGAGAGCACTCGCTTGGACGGTCGGGGGCGCGGTCTCAGTACGCGGGGTTCTTCGCCGACGAGACGACCGCCGCGGGCCCGCGCGGCCAGGCAGGCGAGACGCCGGGCTCGATGAGCCTCGACGCCTCGCCCGCGCTGGATCCGCGCGTGACGAGCAAGCTCGCGGTCAGCTGAGCTTGCTCTTGACCTTGTCGGCGATGCCGCCGCCGTTGCCGCTGCTCGCGACCTCGCCGAGCGGCTCGTCCGGCAGGCCCGCCTTCTTGCGCAGCTTCTGCGCGATCTCCTTGATCTCCTCGGGCGCGTAGTCGGGCGCGAAGACCGCGGGCTGCGACGGCAGGTCGTGCATCGGGAAGCCCTCCGGCGCGTTGTCGACGACCTCGAGCTCCTCGCCGGTCTCCGGATGCGGCCCGGTGAAGACGGCGACGATCTCCTTGTAGTCGTTCGGCGAGAAGCGGTAGAGCTTCAGGTGCGAACCCGCGTCGAGGTGCGGCTTGCACTCCGGGATCTTGGCCGTCGGGATCCGCGGCGTCGGGAACATCTTCGTCAGGTCGGCGCCGGTCAGCAGCTCGACCGCGCGCGCGTAGGCGACCTGGTGCACGCCCCCGCGCACGAGCAGGTAGCCCGTCAGTGCCCGCGCCGCCGGATGGTCGACCATCTCGTAGACCTTGAGCTTGTTGTTGCGCGCCCCCGTCTCCAGGAAGAAGTTGTGCGTCAGGTCCTCGACGAGATCGCCGGAGGAGAAGACGTAGTCACCTGTCCACGGGTTGGCGCGGGAGTCCTGCGGCAGCGCGCCCTGGCCGCCGGCGAGGAAGTGGTGCGGGTTGATCGCCTGGTCCTTGAGGTCGGCGAGCGCATCGCCCGGCGGCCTGCCGTTCGCGGGCGGGGTCGCGCCCGTCAGCATCGTGTTGATCGCGATCGCGACCAGCTCGATGTGGCCGTACTCCTCGGCGGCGATGTTCGCGATGAGATCGTAGAACGGGCGCGCTCCCTGGCGGTTGCGGAAGTTGAAGGACTGAAACGTGTAGTTCATGAGCGTCGACATCTCGCCGAAGCGCCCGCCCATGAGCTCCTGCACGCGGGCGGCCCCGGCAGGATCGGGGTCGGACGGCGGCGGCATCTCGGTCTGGATGCGATCGATCCGAAGGATCATCGGAGGCTCCTCTCGTCGGGTGGTTGCGCCGCGTACCCATCCGTCTGACGATGGATGCACCCATCTGGCGTGGCGTAACACCACCTCCACATCTCCCGTGCGCCTCGTCTTCGAGCCGCTTACGCCGTGGGGTCCAGCGTGACCTTTCCGGTCGTTCGTCGCTCCGCGAGGTCGGTCTGCGCCTGGGCCGCCTGCTCCAGCGGGTACGCCGGACCGGTCACGACGCGCAGCTCCCCCCGCGCGACGCGCTCGAAGAGGTCGGCCAGCGCCTCGTCGATCATCGCCGGGCGCCCGATGCAGTGCATGAGCCAGAAGCCGACGACGGCGCGCGAGCGGCGCATGAGGTCGCCGCTGCGCACCGTGTTGTTCTCGCCTGAGGCGATCCCGTAGGTCACGAGGCGGCCGAACGGCGCCAGCGCCGCCAGCGACGCGTCGAAGACCGCACCGCCCGCCATCTCGAAGACGACGTCGACGGGCGCGCCGAGATTGGCCTCGACGAGCCGCTCGGTGAGGCCGTCGGGCGCGCCGTCGATCGCGACGTCGGCGCCGAGCTCGAGCGCGAGCGCTCGCTTGTCCTCCGTCGAGGCGGTGGCGATGACGCGGCCCGCGCCCAGGGGACACCCGAGCTGGACCGCGAGCGAGCCGACGCCGCCGGCGGCCGAGTGGACCACGACGCTCTCGCCGGGAGCGACCCGCCCGCTCGTGCGATACAGATGCCAGGCCGTCAGACCCTGGAGGACGAGCGCGAGCGCGGTCGCGTCCTCGACGCCGTCGGGGATCGGGAAGGTCAGCGCCCCCGGCGCGGTCGCGTACTCGGCGTAGCCGCCGTCGCCGCTCAGCGCGACGACCCGCTGACCGGTGTCCTCGCGCACGCCCGCGATCTCGGAGCCGGGCACGAGCGGCAGCTCGTCCTTGGCGAGGTAGGTGTTCGTGCGGCGGTGCGTGTCGGAGAAGTTCAGGCCGGCGCGGCTGACGCGGACGAGCACCTCGCCCTCGCCCGGCTCGGGGACCGGCAGCTCGACGAGCTCGAGCACCTCCGGGCCGCCGTACTCGGACATCTGGATGGCACGCATGGGGCGGCGAGGATACCTCCCGGGCGGTCGCGCACGTGGGCGGAGCCCCGCGACCCAGCGGGCGTGCGCGGCGAGCCAATAGGGTCCAGCCGATGAGCGTCACCGTCGTCGGTTCGATCGCCTTCGACGCCGTGCGAACCCCGCACGGCGGCCGCGAGCGCATGCTCGGCGGCGCCGCCGTGCATTTCTCGCTGGCCGCGTCGTTCTTCGACGAGGTCCGCGTCGTCGGCCCCGTCGGCGACGATTTCGGCGACGAGGAGTACGCGGTCCTGCGCGGGCGCGGCGTCAACACCGATGACATCGAGCGCGTCGCGGGTGGCAAGACGTTCTTCTGGAGCGGGGCCTACGGCGAGAATATGAACTCGCGTGAGACGCTCGAGACCGACCTCAACGTCTTCGAGACCTTCGAGCCCAAGCTCTCGCAGGCGTCGCGCGGCGCCGACGTGGTGTTTCTCGCCAACATCCTGCCCAAGCTGCAACTCGACGTCCGCAAGCAGTGCGAGCAGGCGCGCTTCGTCGCGCTGGACTCGATGGACCTGTGGATCAACATCGCTCGCGACGCGCTCGTCGCGGCGATCTCCGAGGTCGACTGCGTCATCCTCAACGATTCCGAGGTCGAGCTGTTCACCGGCGAGCGCGAGGTCGTCGCCGGCGCGCGCAGGATCATGGAGCACGGGCCGTCGGCGATGGTGGTCAAGCTCGGCAGGTACGGCGCCGCGCTCGTCACGCCCGACGACTCGTTCTGGGTGCCGGCCTTCCCGGTGGACTTCGTCGCCGACCCGACGGGGGCGGGCGACACGTTCGCGGGCGGGTTCGTCGGCGCGATCGCCGCGCACGACGGCGAGGCGACCCCCGACGTCCTCAAGCTCGCCATGGCCTACGGCACGGCGATCGCGTCCTACAACGTCGAGGAGTTCGGCACCGAGCGCGTGGCACGCCTGACCCCCGACGAGATCGTCGATCGCGTCGAGGAGCTGCGGCGGATCACGTCCTTCGAGACGCCGGCGGTGGCGTTGCGCTGACACCGCCGGCCGGCGTGCGCTCCGGCGGTGGGCACCGACAACGACGGCGGGGCCCTGCTGGGCCCCGCCGCCTTCACTGCACCCTGTTCGGAGGTACGGCTACTTGATGAAGCCGGTGGCGCCGACGGCCTTGAGGATGGCCTTCTCGGACTTCGGGTTGTCGAAGTCGGCGGGGGCTGGGATCACGCCGTTGATGAAGCGGATCCATGCGGCGTGGCGCGCCTCGACCGTGGCGATCGTGCCGGCGGCCGACAGCACCTTCGTCTGGGAGATGTTGGCGACCTGGCCGAGGTATGCGGAGACGCCGGTGTCCTCGAGCACCTGAGAGGTGGCTGCGAACTTCGCCTGGTCGGTGACGGCATCGCCGAAGTCGAACGTCGGCGACTTGATCGCGGCCGACCCGAGCGCCTTCTTGAGGAACGTCACGTGCTTGGCCTCGTGGTCGGCCACCACCTCGGCGAACTGCTTGAGGGGGGCGCTGTTGCCGAACGCCTGGTTGGCGACCGCCTGCTTGTAGAACGCCGCCTCCAGGAACTCGAGCGTCAGCGCGTAGTTCAGGATCTTCACGTCGTTGCGCTTCGAGCGCTTCTTGGAGATCGCGGCCTCGGCGCTCGACAGGTAGGTGCCGAACATCGCGCTGCCGGCGATCAGCCCCCCGCCGGCGAGGACGCCCTTCTTGAGGAAGGCGCTGCGGTCGAGGCCGGCGGCCTCGGCTGATTCGCGGATCGCGCCGTCGGCATCGAGGGCGTCGAGGTTGAGCAGATTGGACAAGGGAGTCTCTCCTGGGATGTCGCTGAGGGTCAGTGGATGATGATCCGCCCGGTCATTCCCGGGTGGAGGGTGCACTCGTAGCGGTAGGTGCCGGCACGAGCGAACGTTCTTGACGGCGAGCCGGAGGACCGGTTGCCGACGGTCCTGAAGCGCCTGCCTCCGGTGCTGGTGACGTTGTGCGTCGTGCCACCGTCGCGGAACGCGAACGCGACCTTCGAGCCCCTGGAGATCTTCAGACTCCTCGGGGAGAAGTCGATGTTCTTCAGGGTGACCGTCCTGGTGCCGGCGGCACCGGCGACTCCGACCGTCACTACGGTCAAGGGGGCGGTCGTGAGCGCCAGCCCCAACAGCGCCAGCAGACTGCGCTTGCTCATGTCGCCCCCTGGTTGGTCATCGCGGGTCTTTGCGGGCAAGACGCCCGAACGGATCACCCGCGGGGTCGGAAGCGGCGCTCGGATTGGCGCGTGGGCGCCAATCCGGGGTGCGCGACGACCGCCCGGGGGGTATCGTGCACCCGCATGAGCGCGACCTTCATCTTTCTGATGGTCGCTCTGAAGCTGCCGATCGCCGGCCTGCTCTACATCGTCTGGTGGGCGATCCATGCAGTGCCGGAGCCCGATGCCGCCACCGACGACGACGGCGGCACGAAGCAGCCCCGCGACCCGCGCCGGCCGCGACCGCACCCGCGCCCCGCGCTGCCGCGTCCGCCGCGACGGGGGCCGCACGCCGCGCCGCCGGTGCCCGCGCCCCCGCGCGTGCGCACGGTCGTCGCCCGCGCTCGCCGCGTCGAGTCCTAGACTCCGCAGCGCATGAGCGCGCCGAGCTCCGTCCTCTCCGACGGCACGATCCTGCGCCTCGTGCAGGAGGGCCGGATCAGGATCGATCCGTGGGATCCGGCGATGGTGCAGCCGGCCAGCGTCGACCTGCGGGTGGGCAACACGTTCCGCGTCTTCCACAACCACCGCACGGCGGCGATCGACCTCGCCAAGCCGCCGACGAACCTCACCGAGCAGATCGCGATCTCCGACGACGAGCCGTTCGTCATCCACCCGGGCGAGTTCTGCCTCGGCCGCACGCTCGAGTGGGTCGAGCTGCCCAACGACGTCGTCGCGCGCATCGAGGGCAAGTCGAGCCTCGGCCGCCTGGGCCTCATCGTCCACGCGACCGCGGGCTTCGTCGACCCCGGCTGGAAGGGGACGCTGACGCTCGAGATCACGAACCTCACCCGAGTCCCGATCAAGCTCTGGGCCGGCAAGCCGATCGCGCAGCTGTCGTTCATGACGCTCGACGCCCCTGCCCTGCGGCCCTACGGTCACCCTGACCTCGGCAGCCACTACCACGGCCAGGTCGAGGCGACGGAGAGCCGCTACGAGGGTGGGCCCGCCCCGCGGCCCGTGCGATAAGGTCGCGCCCGTCATGGATCTCGGTTTCATCCTCGCCGCGGCCGAGCACGCCGCCGAAGAGCACCACAAGTCCGAGCTGCCGTTCTTCCTCGCCGGCGGCCTGCTGGCGTCATTTGCGGTCGTCATCAGCGTCGTCGGCTTCAAGAAGCCCGACTTCCCGGCGACCGAGTCAGCCGCGCGCGGCGTCATGGCCCTCAGCGCCACGCTCGTCGCAGCGGCGATGGTGGCCATCGTCTATGTCTCCGCCTGACGACGAGGACGACGGTTACGCCATCTCCTACAAGGTGCTCGAGCCGGGCACGCCGGTCTGCGACCGCGACGGTGTCGAGGTCGGCAGCGTCCGGCAGGTCCTCGAGAACGAGGCCGAGCACATCTTCGACGGGCTCGTCCTCGACACGCCGGCCGGGGAGCGCTTCGTCGACGCGCCCGAGGTGGCGCGGATCGCCGAGCTCCGGGTCACGCTGACGCTCGACGCCGCGGGCGTCGCAGCGCTGCCCCAGCACGACCCGGCGGGCGCCCCGACGTTCCGCGCAAACACGCGCGGAGGGCGCCTGAGCCGCTTTTTCGGCGGCGGCTGGAAGCGTGATTAATGCTCCCGTCGACCGATGTTCACAGAGCCGTCACGGTTGGACCGGCATGCTGGGGTGCATAATCGAAGGACGTGAGCACGCACAAAGACACCCAAGAGGTCAGCCCCCGCAGCGCTCCTGAGAGCAACGGCGCGGAGCTTGGCAGCGGCGACGACACGCTGAGCGTGACGGACAACCGCACCGGTCGGACCTACGAGATCCCGATCACCGACGGCACCGTGAGGGCGCTGGACTTCCGCGCCATCCGCGTCGCCGAAGATGACTTCGGCCTGATGACGTACGACCCGGCGTTCATGAACACCGCTTCCTGCCGCTCGGCGATCACGTACCTGGACGGGACGAACGGCATCCTCGAGTACCGCGGGTACCCGATCGAGCAGCTCGCCGCCGAGTCGAGCTACCTCGAGGTCGCCTACCTCCTCATCCACGGCGAGCTGCCCACCGCCGCCGAGCTCGAGGAGTGGCAGCACCAGATCACGATCCATACGTTCGTGCACGAGAACATCAAGGAGTTCCTCGGGGGCTTCCGCCACGACGCGCATCCGATGGGCATGCTGCTCGGCGCGACCGGCGCGCTGTCGACGTTCTATCCGGATGCCATCGACGTCGACGAGCCGGAGAACCGCCACATCCAGACGATCCGGATGATCTCCAAGATGCCCACGCTCGCCGCGTTCGCCTACCGCCACGCGCAGGGCCAGCCGTATGTCTATCCCGACAACGACCTCGCGTACTCGGGCAACTTCCTGAACATGATGTACAAGATGACCGAGCTGAAGTACGAGCCCGATCCGCGGCTGGAGCGGGCGCTCGACATCCTCTTCATCCTCCACGCCGACCACGAGCAGAACTGCTCCACGAGCGCCGTGCGCTCGGTCGGCTCGGCGAAGCCCGACCCCTACTCGGCCGTCGCCGCCGGCATCGCGGCGCTCTACGGCCCGCTGCACGGCGGCGCCAACGAGGCCGTGCTGCGGATGCTGCACCGCATCGGGGACCGCAAGAACATCCCGGACTTCGTCAAGGGCGTCAAGGAGGGCCAGGAGCGCCTCATGGGCTTCGGCCACCGCGTCTACAAGAACTACGATCCGCGCGCGCGGATCATCAAGAAGGCGGCCGACGACGTCTTCGAGGTCGTCGGGCGCAACCCGTTGCTCGACATCGCGATCGAGCTCGAGCAGATCGCCCTCGAGGACGAGTACTTCATCGAGCGCAAGCTCTACCCCAACGTCGACTTCTACTCCGGCCTCATCTACCAGGCGATGGGCCTGCCGGTCGCGATGTTCCCGGTGATGTTCGCGATCGGGCGAACGAGCGGCTGGATCGCCCAGTGGCGCGAGATGGTCGAGGACCCGGAGCAGAAGATCTCGCGGCCGCGGCAGATCTACACCGGCGAGCGCAGCCGCAAGTACGTGCCGATCGACCAGCGCTGACTCGGCTCAGGCCACGCGCTGCGGCGGCGCTGGCGGCGTGAGGCGGTACTGGCCTGGTCGTGGCGAAATTGCTGCTCCATGAGCAGCAAATGCGCCACGACCGGAGATCGCGCGGCTCATCGGCGGGGATCTGTGCATGGGGTCGGCTCGGGGTTGAGCTCGCGCATGCCAAACTCGATGTCACGGAGTTCGCCGAGTCGCAGGTGTGGCGGTTGCAGATGGCCGACGAGTCGCAGTCGTCCGTCGGTGGCGGTGGATCCGAGCGCGTCCAGCGCGGCCCGCCTTGGAGCGGAGATCCGGGCCTTCCGCCAGCGACGCGGGCTGACGTTGCAGCAGCTGGCTTGCCAGATCGGGTTCTCGACAGGGCATGTCAGCGCCGTTGAGCTGGCCGCCGCGCCGGCATCCGAGCAGTTCGTCGTTGCGTGCGACGGTGCGCTCGGCGCCGGTGGTGCGCTTTTGGAGCTGTTGCCTGCCGCGGTCTATGAGCGCGCAAGCGAGCGTCATCGCAACGCAGCCCGCCGACGTTGGGGCGGCGAGTTGCCGATGCCGCAGCGTGCCCCGGCGCCGGTGGACGGGACGGCGAGGATCGGACAGCACGGCCCGCTGAATCTCTCCTCGGAGGCGCCGCTTGCCGCACTGGTCAGGGAGCGCTGCCCGGGGGTGCGCTTGTCTCGTCCCACGCCGGACTTCGGCGTCGACTGGATTCTGATGTTGCCCCGCAGTGCGGCGACCGCGGTGCAGGTCCACTCAGCCGCCAGGGACCAGGACGGGAACGTCGTGGTCGATGTACGTGACGTGCCTCGCCTCGAGCAGTTTCTGAGCGCTCCGCACCGGGCGATGCTGCTCGGGGTGGAGGAGGGCGCTGAGCCTCGGATCTACGGGCTCGAGGCCCGAGCGGTGCGCCGCCAGCTCGCCGAACGGCCCTATGCTGGCGCGGTCCTCTCGATACCGCCCGCCTACGAGCTCGACGACCTGACCTACGGTGTGTTGTGGGCGGCCAGCAACCTTGACGACTGCCTGCTCGCCGACGACGTGGGACTCACCGAGAGTCACCGTAAGCTCGGTGCGTATGAGCGCCTATCGAGCTCGGAGGTGACTCGGGAGATAGCCGGTGATCTCAGCGGCGTTTCGCAGGCGTGGCTGGGCGCTCAGCGTTCTGCGCCCGGCACATCCTGCGCAACTTCGGCCGCCTCGGCGACCTGCCGCTGTTCTGGACGCGAGAGCAGCGGGGCGAGGAGGCGTGCGCGTGGCTGCTGTTCGCCCACAAGCTCGCCTACCTGCAAGCGACGAGGCGATACATGGGCTCTGCGTCGATGGTGCGGGTGTTTTGCGTGCCCGAGCGCGCAGTGCGCGACTCGCCGACGTTCGAGCGCATCCTGCTCTTCCTTGCCGTCGCGCTCATGGAGGCCTACGGCGTCCAGGTGCAGGTTTGCACCGAGCCGGAGTACTCCGACGTGGAGGGCTTCGTGCTCGTGCCACCACGGTGTGCGATCGTCGCGACATGGTGCGCGCCGAGAGCATGTGGCACGTCGACACCACCGCTCGGCGCCCGGTTCTCACCGAGTTCGCCGAGGCGTCAGGGCATGCCGCCGCGCACTCGGTGATCGCTGCGCCGACGGTGGCCGGCCGGCTGGCCGCGTTCGCCGACTACCTTCAGCTCGACGGTGCGTGGCTGAGTCGCCGCTGCGCCGAGCTCGCCCGCCAGGGCTTCGATGGTCTGGTCAGACCACGCAGCCGCCTGCTCGCCGTCGCCGGCGCGGAGGCCGCGTGCACGTGTGTCGGCGAAGTGCCCATCGGCGCACGGTAGCCTGCCCGCGCCGCCACGGCGGCGGATCGCCACGAACATCAGGAGCACACATGCACAGCCGGGAGCTGACGATCGGTAGGACCCTCGGGGTGACCTTCGACCACGGCGAGGGCTTCTTCGAGACACTGACCGAGTTCTGCCGTCCCCAGGGCATCCGCCAGGGCTACATCCCGATGTTCCTGGCAGGCTTCGAAGAGGCCGAGATCGTCGGCACCTGCGAGAAGCTCGAGGACCCCAACGCCCCCGTCTGGGCCAAGGTCCACCTGGAGAACGTCGAGGCGGTGGGCTGTGGCACGATCGCCTACGACCCCGAGAACGACCAGGTCTCGCCGCACATCCACACGAGCCTTGGCATCAAGGGCCACGGCGCCACCGCCCACACCAGCCACCTGCTCTCGGCCCGCGTGTTGTTCCTCGTCGAGATGCTCCTCATCGAAGTCGCGAGCCCGGCGATGCACCGGCAGCCCAACCCGGACTTGTACGACGTTCCGCTGTTGACGTTCGAAGCGTAGGCGGCATTCAGTCCGAAGCGTGGCCATCCGGACGGATGCTCGATGCGCGACGGAGCACTCCCCGTCGTTGGGGGGTGCTCCTTGTCGTCCAACCAGCACCCCTCGGATCATCAGGTCAAGCAAGAGGGCCCCGGGATTGTCATCGCACAGCTCGTCGTCGAAGCTCGCAGCAGATCGAAACGCTCCCTCCCTCGTCGCCGTGTGCTGGATAGGCTCGCGGACAATGCCCGGCGGAGAGATCACGGTTGGGAGGCTGCGCGGTGCAGCGTGATCTAAGCGACCTTGAGGCCCGGCTGTGGGACGCTGCCGATGACCTACGGGCGAACTCCGGGCTGAAGGCGTCGGAGTACGGCACTCCGGTGCTCGGCCTGATCTTCCTGCGGTTCGCCGACGCGAAGTTCAAGGCGGCACGCGAGCGCATCGAGGCCAAGGCCTCGGCGAGACGCGCGATCGGACCCTCGGACTATCACTCCCAACGCGTCATCTACCTGACCGAGGCCGCCAGCTTCGAACATCTGCTCGGTCTCCCGGAGGGCGCCGATCTCGGGAAGGCAGTCAACGATGCCATGCGGGCCATCGAGACGCACAACTCCGAGCTCGCCGGCGTTCTGCCGAAGGCGTATACGACCATCGACAACGCCACGATCGCGTCGTTGCTGCGCCACATCAACGGCTACACGAAGGATCTCGAGGGCGACGCGTTTGGCCTGATCTACGAGTACTTCTTGGCGAAGTTCGCGATCGCGGAGGGCCAGGGCGCGGGCGAGTTCTTCACGCCGCCGTCGATCGTTCGCCTGATGGTGGAGATCATCGAGCCGTTTCACGGCCGGATCTTCGATCCGGCGTGCGGATCGGGCGGCATGTTCGTGCACTCCGCCCACTTCGTTGAGCGCCACCGGCACTCGCCGGGCGACGAGCTGTCGCTGTACGGGCAGGAGAAGACCGGCGAGACCGTCCGGCTGGCGAAGATGAACCTCGCGATTCACGGCCTGTCGGGCGCGATCCGCTTGGGCAACAGCTATTACGAGGACCTTCACGACAGCGTTGGCCGCTTCGACTACGTGATGGCGAACCCGCCGTTCAACGTCGATCGCATCGACAAGGCCAAGCTCGAGGGCGATGCGCGCTTCCCGGATCGTCCGAGGGCCGACAACGGCAACTACCTCTGGATCCAGCTCTTCGCGACGGCCCTCAACGAAACCGGCAGGGCCGGATTCGTCATGGCGAACTCGGCCTCCGATGCCCGCCACAGCGAGGCGGAGATCCGCCGCAAGCTGATCGAGGACCGCGTCGTCGACGTCATGGTTGCGGTCGGGCCGAACTTCTTCTACACGGTCACGTTGCCGGTCACGCTGTGGTTCCTGGATCGCGAGAAGGCTCAGACGGAGCGGGCGGATGAGGTCCTCTTCATCGATGCGCGGCAGGTCTTCCGTCAGGTCGACCGTGCGCACCGCGACTTCACCGACGAGCAGCTCGAGTTCCTGGCGAACATCGTGCGGCTCTACCGCGACGAGGAGCCGGAGTTCGCCCTCGGCTCCAACGGCCAGTTCTCGGAGCGATTCCCGGATGGTGCATATGCTGACGTCACCGGCCTGTGCAAGGTCGCGACGACCGCCGAGATCGAGGCGCAGGGTTGGAGCCTGAACCCGGGCCGGTACGTGGGGACGGAGGTCGAGGATCTCGACGACGAGGTCTTCGAGGAGAAGCTCGCCGCGGCGCACCTCGAGCTGCGCGAGCTTGCCGCGCGAGCGGCGAAGCTCGAAGCCGGCGTCGAACACGTGCTGTCACAGCTGCTGTCCAAGTGACCCTGTAGGGCACTTCACGGTCACGGCGAGTCTCTAAAGCAATGACGCCTCGCCTTTAGAGACGATACGGTACCGCGGTGGAGCTTGCCGCCTACGCATCGACCGTCTTCGGCGAACCCAGGCGCACGCTCGGGCGGCACGGCTACGTCGCCTACTTCCCGGCAATGATCCCGCGCACGATCGATCTCCCGGCACCGATGATCAGGCTGCTCGCCGACGCCGAGGCGGCGCTGGGCAGGCTCGCAGGCGTCGGGCAGCTCGTCCCCAACCCCTATCTGCTGATTCGGCCCTACCTCCTGCGCGAGGCGCTCGCGTCGACCCGGATCGAGGGCACGCAGGCATCGCTGGCCGACGTCTTCGAGGTCGGGGCGACTGGTGAGATGCCGAACGCCGATGTCGAGGAGGTCCTCAACTACGTCGATGCGCTCGAATGGGGGCTCGGCGAGCGCAACACGCTTCCGCTCGGTGTGCGACTCGTCCGCGAGATGCACCGGCGGCTGCTCGCGGGGGTCCGTGGCCGCGAGCGCACACCGGGGGAATTCCGCACGACCCAGAACTGGGTCGGCGGGGGCACGTCGACGATCGAGACCGCGCGGTTCGTGCCGCCACCGCCGGGGGAGCTGCCGGCGCTGCTGGCCGACTGGGAGCGCTTCGCGCACGACGATGTCGAGCTGCCGCTGCTCATCAAGAACGCGCTGCTGCACTACCAGTTCGAGACGCTGCATCCGTTCCTCGACGGCAACGGCCGGCTCGGTCGGCTGCTGATCGTGTTCCTCCTCGTCGAGCACGGTCGGCTGACCGCGCCGCTGCTGTATCTGAGCGCGTATCTCGAAGCTGATCGCGAGCGCTACTACGAGGCCCTGCAGACCGTGCGGGAGACCGGCGACCCGCTTCCCTGGATCGAGCTGTTCCTGACCGCCGTGCACTCGCAGGCAACGGACGCCGTGGCACGCGCGCAGCGAATCGTCGAGCTTCGCGAGCGCTACCGCGCGGCCGCGTCCTCGATCGCATCCAGCAACGGCATGGCACTCGTCGACCTCGTCTGTGAGACGCCGATCGTGTCATCGCGCACAGTCGAGGCACGCCTCGGCGTGACGCGGCCGACCGCGTTGAAGCTGCTGCGACAGCTCGAAGCAGTGGGTGTGCTCAGCGAGGGCGATCCGGGGCCACGTGGGCAGCGGCGGTACCTTGCGCGGGAGCTGATGGTGGCCGTGACGGAGGAGGCGGGTTCGAATGAGCGACGCCATAAGTGAGCCGACGTTGAGCGAACTCTGTTCGCTCATCGTTGACTCCGAACACAAGACCGCGCCCAAGGATCCGGACGGCCTCCACCCGCTGATGCGGACAACTGATCTCGGACCGGCACAGGGGGACTTCAGCGGAGCCCAGCGCGTAAACGCGGCAACGTACGAGCTCTGGACAAGGCGCGCGCGCCCGCAGACGGACGATCTCATCCTTGCTCGGGAGGCCCCAGTTGGCGGCGTGTGCCAAGTTCCGGCCGACGTTCATCCCGTCCTAGGACAGCGAACGGTTCTACTGCGTCCGCAAGCGAACGTGGACAGCAGATTCTTGATGTATCGACTCGCCGCAGACGACCTTCAGGCTCGAATGAGTGAGATGGCAACGGGCGCAACGGTCCCGCACCTCAACATGGCGGACATCCGGGCGTTTAAGGTGCCGGACGTTCCTGAGATCGGTCAGCAGCGTCGACGAGCGGCCATTCTCGGAGCATTCGACGAACTCACCGAGACTAACGAGCGGCGGATCGAGGTGCTCGAAGAGCTCGCCAGATCGCTCTACCGCGAGTGGTTCGTGCGGTTCCGGTTTCCGGGCTCTTCACCACCACCAGCCTCGGGCGAGATGCCTCGAGGTTGGCGGATCGTCCCTCTCGGCGAGCTCTGCGATGTCATCCGGGGGCGGTCATACAGAAGCAGCGAACTCTCCGAGACAGAGGGCGTGCTGTTTCTGAATCTCAAGTGCGTCGGGCGAGGTGGCGGGTTCCGACCCGGGGGGCTCAAGCGCTACACGGGCCGGTTCAAGGACGCGCAGCGAGTCACCACTGGCGACGTGCTCGTCGCGGTCACAGACATGACACAGGAGCGGCGGATAGTTGCGCAGGCCTTCCGGGTGCCAGACCTCGGTGAGCCTCTTGCGATCCCTTCGCTGGATCTCGTCGTGCTGAGCCCCCTCATAAGCGGCCTCCGAGCCTACTTGTACGCGTTCCTGCGCTACTCGGGGTTTGGAGATCGCGTTCGCCATTTCGCGAACGGCGCGAATGTGCTGCACCTTGCGGTGGAGCGGATCCTGGAGGAACACTTCGTCGTTCCTGATGAACAGACACTCGCTGAATTCACGCATCACATCGAGCTGCTGCTGGACGAGGGCGAGTTCCTCGCCCATGCCAACCGCCGGCTCGCCGCCGCCCGCGACCTCCTCCTCCCGCGCCTGGTCACCGGCCGCCTCGACATCTCCGACATCGACCTCGGAGATCTCCTCCCCGCGGAGGCCGCGTGACTCCCTCCCGGTTCTCAGAGCAGCAGCTCGTCGAGAAGCCCGCGCTCGCGCTGCTCGAGGACCTCGGCTTCGAGGTCGTGGACGCCTACACGGAGCAGTTCGGCTCCGACCACGTCGCCCGCGGCGCGCCGGGCCGCGACGATCGGTCCGAGGTGGTCCTGCGCCACCGCCTGCGCCCGAAGCTCGCCGTGCTCAACCCGGAGCTCCCGGCCGCGGCGCTCGACGCCGCGCTGGAGCAGTTCGTCCTCGACCGCTCCGCGATGGATCGCGTCCGCGCGAACCAGGCGTTCTGGAAATTGCTGCGAGATGGGGCGAAGGTCACGTTCGCTGCTGACGACGGCGCGCGCACGACCGAGACGGTTCGCTTCATCGACTGGTCGACGCCGCGGCGCAACGACTTTCTCGCAGTGAGTCAGTTTTGGGTCGTCGGGCCGCTGCACACGCGGCGCACCGACGTCGTGTGCTTCGTCAATGGGATCCCGCTCGTGCTGTTCGAGCTGAAGGCGTCGCACCGGTCGATCGAGCACGCCTACTCGAAGAACCTGCGCGACTACCGCGACACGATCCCCCAGCTCTTCGGGCCCAACGCTCTCGTCGTCCTGTCCAACGGATCGGAGACGAAGGTCGGCGCGACGTTTGCGCAGTGGGAGCGCTTCGGCGAGTGGAAGCGGATCGCCGACGAGGAGGAGCCGGGTGTCGTGTCGCTGGAGACGGCGATCCTCGGGCTGTGCGAGCCGGTGCGCCTGCTCGACATGGCCGAGAACTTCGGGAGCTTCTGCTGTTTCCGGGGGTCATTGGGGTAGTCGTGGGCAGAGGCCGCCGAGGCTGAGCATGGCGAGGGCGATGAGCGCTTCGGGGGTGCGAAACCCGTAGGCGCGGCGGGTGATC
>Ga0136631_10000240_pt1 | contig 16744 bp, 17 predicted proteins | sample AntDrymUQ6012206_2_FD_104655 | JGI IMG/M metagenome (GOLD analysis project Ga0136631, IMG submission 104655) | Polar desert sand microbial communities from Dry Valleys, Antarctica - metaG UQ601 (22.06) | ecosystem: Environmental > Terrestrial > Soil > Desert | place: Antarctica: Dry Valley... | reverse complement strand
GCTCGAGCTCGAGCCGGCCGAGCATCTCGTTGAACGACTCCGTGAGGAGCTGGACCTCGGAGACCTCACCCGGAACCGGGAGCCGGCTGCCCGGGAGGAGCGGATCGACACGATCCATGTGCTCTGCCAGCCGCACGAGCGGCCACACGGCGCGGCGGATGAGCACGAGGTTCGCCGTCACCATGACGATGAGCCCTCCCAGCAGCGCTGCGACCCGGCCGTTGGCGGGTTCGACGATCAGCACGACGCAGGCCACGGTGAGCACCGTGGCGTTGGGCACGAAGAGGTGCCAGAAGAGGGAGCGGGAGGTTCGCACGGCGGGAATCGAGTGCGCGTCGCTGCTTCGGGCGTCAGCGGTAGGACAAGACCGGGGTACCCGTTCGCGCACGGGGGCACCTTAGCCCCGTGATGCCCGGCAGCAGCGCGGTGGGACCCGGCGAGCCACGGCCGGTGGCCTCGGTCGCCCGCGCGCTGACGTACGCGCTGCGGTGGCTGGCGGCGGGCGCGGCGGTCACGGCCGCCGCCCTCGCGCTGCTGCAGGGCGGCAACGAGCCGCGCCCGCCTGCTCCCGCTGCCCTGCCGCCGGTCCGCGAGATCGGGCTGCTCGACGCGGTCCGGGACTCCGACTGTCGCCTGCGGCGCCTGCACCGCGGCTCCGCCCTTGCCAAGGCCGGCCCCCGCACCGACCCGGCGGGGCCCGGCAGCTACCGGACGTCGCTGCCGGCGTCGGTGCTCGGTGCGGCGCTGCGCCGCGGCATCATCGTGATCCAGTACCACCCGCGGGTTTCCGACCGCTTCGTCGGACAGCTCGTCGTCCTTCAGCGTGCGGTGCCGCGCGGCACGATCGTCGCCCCGCTGGGATCGCCCCGCGCCGACGCGCTCGTCGTCGCCGCGTACGGCCGCGTCCTGCGCTGCCCGCGCGCCAACGACCAGGCGCTCACCGCGCTGCGCCTGTTTCGCGGGCGCTTCGTCGGGACCGGTCCGCAGCGGGGAGGTTGACGGGTGCGGCCGTCAGGCCGGCACGTGCTCGACCGCGTCGTGCAGGTGACAGAGCGAGCCGGCGATGGTCCGCGCGACCTCTGTCTCGGACATCGCGACCGCGTGTGCGATGTCGCGCTGGCTGCGCTCCTGGACGAAGCGCAGGTGCAGCAGCAGGCGCTCCATCTCCGTCAGCATCCCGCGCAGGCCGCGCAGGTCGGCGATCTGCTCGGCGCGCGCCAGCCGCGGATCGTCGCGGCCGAGTACGTCGGCGAGCGTGCCGGCGTCTGCATCCTGCGCCTCGCGGGGCGCGTCGAGCGAGATCGAGTAGTGCGCGTCTGCGGCCACAAGCGCCTCGAGCACCTCGTCGACCGAGAGTTCGAGCTTCTCCGCGAGCTCGTCGGCGGCGGCCGCGCTGCCGCGGCGATGCGTGAGTTTGTCGGAGGCCTTCAGCACCGCCAGCGCGCGTTCCTGGAGCGGACGCGGCGGCCGTACCGCCCAGCTCGTGTCGCGCAGGTGCCGCAGCACCTCGCCGTTCATCGTGGGCATCGCGTACGCGCGCAGCGAGACGCCGAACTCCGGGTCGTATCGTTCGATGGCCTTGGCAAGCCCGAGGCACGCCGCCTGCCGCAGATCCTCGGCCTCACCCGCGCCGCGGTAGCGTCTGACGACCGCGTCGATCAGGGGCATCATGATCTCGACGAGCTGCTCGCGCGCGGCCCGATCGCCGTGCGCGCGGTAGCGGCGCAGCAGCGCGTCCTCGGTGGCCACCGGCGTCGACGCCGTCATGCCGCCTGCTCCTGAAGCTGGCCGCCGGGAGTGTGCGAGGCGAGCAGCGTCCAGCTTCCATCTGCGCTGCGTGCGACGCGGTGAGCGGCCTGCAACTCGCCGAGCGCCGTCGAGACCGTCGGCCGGCGCAGGCAGACGAGCTCCGCGAGCACCGAGTGCGTGAGCCGCATCGGTATGTGCACGCCGCGCACCGTCACGCGGCCCCAGCGCTCCGCGATCTGCCAGAACAGCAGCATCAGCCGATGCTCCGCACGCCTGGCGCGCGCCACCGCGAGCAGCACGGACTTCGCGTGGCTGCGCCGCACCGCCACGCGAAGCAGGCAGCAGCCGATGGCCGGCCATGGCGCGGCGGCGGCCGCGAAGCGCTCGTCCAGCAGTGCCACGCTCGCGCGGTCACGCACCTGCCACGTTGTGTGCGCGGCGATCGCCTGGGTGGGACCCTCGTCGTCCCATGGGCGCAGCAGGTCGCCGGGTCCCAGCAACTCCTGCGCACAGAGGCCCTCGATCTCGACCTTGCGAGTGAGGAGCCCGTCGACGATCAGCAGCCCGAGCCAGTTGCGGCATCGCGACTCGTCGGTGGGCGGCTCCCATGGGCCGCGGGGGAGGACGATCTTCGGCGCGACGCAGCGTCGTGCCGCGGCGCTCGCCGCTCGCGGGTCGAGGTCTTCGAGGCACTCGGGCAGATGCTCCAGGACCGGGACGAGGGCATGGCCGAGACGCGCGTCGGCCGACGTTGGGATCGGCGAGATCGGCCTCAGCAAGCTTGGTCGGGAGGCGGGATCGACGAGAGGTGTCGGCATGGTGGTCACTCCTGGCTCGGACGCTCTCGATATTTGCCCGGCGGGCGTGTTGCGCATGCTGGGTGCCAGCCACCATTCGCGGCGGCGGGCAAAGCCGACTCTGGCATGCCCCTGGTGGTGAGCGTCAGCGCGGGTGCACGCCAACCACGGTCGCCGTGGGTCAGCACGCTGACAGTTGCCGGGCCGCCGCTCGTCGTGGCGGTTATCAGCGCTCAAGGGTCGGACGACCGAAAGACAGCGGCAGGGAGGGCAAGCATGACACGCACGTGGCGGCAGACGACGGCGGCGGTGGCTATGGCGGTCGCCGGAGGAGCGCTCGGCGCAGCGGCGACGGCCGGCGCGGCGATCGTCGAGTACCCGCTGGACTCCTCGGCGACGCCGCTGGCGCGCGCGATGGCGGATGCCAACCCGGCGGTCGTGCGGCGCGCGGTCTTCTCGGCCGTGCCGCCGGGCTCCAAGCCCGCCGCAGTGTCAACGACGCGTCTGGCGGGCTTTCCCCGCAGCGGGAGCAGCTACGCGATCCTGAGCACAGGCAACGCCCGCTACGCACGGCTTCCCAACCGCGAGCCCGATCGCGGTGCCGAGTCGGGTGGCCCGTCGATCCGTGGTGCCCGCGACGTCACGATCATGCGCATCGACCTGCGCGTGCCCAGGGGCGCAAACTGCCTGTCGTTCCGGTACCGGTTCCTCTCCGAGGAGTTCCCGGAGTTCGTCAACGACCTCTTCAACGATGCGTTCATCGCCGAGCTTGGCCACTCCGACTGGGATGCCTCCAGCAAGGCAGACCCCACGATCACCGCACCCAGCAACTTCGCGCGCGACTCGCGCGGCAACCCGATTCGCGTCAACGCCGTCGGTGATCTGAGCGTGAGCCCGTCGCGCAGCGCGGGCACGACATACGACGCCGGCACGCGGATCCTGTGCGCATCGACACGCATCCGGCCGGGATTGCGACACCTGTACCTGTCGATCTTCGATCAGGGCGACCGGATCTATGACTCCGCGGTGTTCATCGACAAGCTGATCGTCGGGCACCGCGCACGCTGCAAGACCGGCGTCGTCGTCGACAGGTGACGCTGGCGGCGCACGGCCGGGATCGATGCCCGTGGGACGACCCCAGGCATGAGTTGCGCGAGCGCGGGATGTTGAGGGTGCACAGCCTTCGCGAGGGCGATACCCACGTCATCGCGCTGGCGGGGGAGTTCGACATTGCCGGTGTGCCTGCGGTGGAGCGTGAGCTGCGGCGCGTGGAGGGCGGCGACGCTCGGATGGTCGTGCTCGATCTCCGCATGCTCGGGTTCATCGACAACAGCGGGTTGCGGGTCGTCGTGCTGGCCCACCGCCGCCAGCCCGGGCGTCTGGCTGTGGTCAAGGGCGAGCACGGGGTTCAGCGCGTGTTCGAGGTCTGCGGCCTGATGAAGCTGCTGCCGTTCGTCGACGAGGCCCCCTGCGCCCGCAGGAGGGCGGCGACATGAGACCCCCCGCACGATGACGACGGCCGTCCTCAGCGCGGCCGCCACCGCGCTGCCGTCACGCTCGAGCGCGAGACAGACCTCGCACTTGCAGGCCGAGGGGGAGGGGCGTCACCGCGGTCGCCGTGTGAGGATCGCCTCGAGGCGGCGCAGGTCGTTGCGGTTGGCGCGCGCGATCGCGCGCGCCAGCAGCGGCGCGGCGAGGTTCGCGAAGCCGGTCGGCTCGCCGTGGTTGCGCAGCGTCATCCGGGTCGCTCCGTTTGGGGCGTCCTCCCAGGCGTAGGTCGTCTGCATCGGAAACGGTCCCTCGGCGGTGCTCATCACGAGGCGCTCGCCCGGCACGTGCTCTCTGACCTCGTACGTGTACGCAAGCCTGCGCCCGAGAAACTCGGCGACGGACGCGACCCGTGAGCCGACCGCCAGCGGCGGCAGGGTTTGCCACTCGACGCTCTTGATCTTCTGATACCAGGCGGTCGCGTTGTCGGGGTCGCAGGCGTAGTGCGCGACGTGGGCGCGCGGGAGCGCGATCTCGATCTCGGACACGACGTCGACGGTCATGACCCTGCCGCCTTGGATGGCACGCTGCGGACGAAGCCTACCGGCCGTCGCTGCGACCGCGGCCGCCGGCGTCGGTCGGTCTCAGCCGACGCCGCCGTTGGCGTGGATCGTCTGTCCGTAGGACTAGACGGAGCTCTCGCGCAGCTCGGCGGTCGCGAACTCGGCCACGCCCTGCGCGAACGGCACGCCGGCGCGGAACCCGAGGATCTTCTCGGCGCGTTGCGGACAGGCGAAGACGTGGCGCACGTCGCCGGCGCGGAACTGGCCGGTGACCTGCGGCTGCAGGGCTGCGCCGGCCGCAGCGCACAGCTCGGCGGCGAGTTCGCCGACGGTCCGGGGAACGCCGCTGGCCACGTTGAACGGTCCGGGCGCGTCCGTCGTCAGTGCCAGGACGTTGGCGGCGGCGACATCGCGGACATGGACGAAGTCGCGCCGCTGGGCGCCGTCCTCGAAGACGCGGGGGGCGCGCCCCGCGGCGACGGCGCTGCGGAAGATGCTGGCCACGCCGGCGTACGGCGTGTCGCGCGGCATGCGCGGGCCGTAGACGTTGTGGTAGCGCAGGGCGGTCACGGTGACGCCCGTCTCGCGCGCAAAGGCCCCGCACAGATGCTCCTGGTGGAGCTTCGTCGCGCCGTAGACGTTGCGGGGGTCCGCCGGGGCGTCCTCGTCGATCGCACGGGCGCTGAGCTGCGCCCCGCAGTGCGGGCACGGGGGCTCGAAGCGGCCGGCCTGGAGGTCGGCGAGCGGCCGCGGGCCCGGCCGCACGTCGCCGTGCTCCGGGCACGCGTAGCGTCCCTCACCGTAGACGACCATGCTGCTGGCGAGCACGAGACGCCCGCCGAAGCGGGCGGCGGCGAGCTCGCGCAACAGGACTGCGGTTCCCACGTCGTTGTGGCCGACGTAGTCGACGATGTCGCCGAGATCGACGCCGAGCCCGACCATCGCGGCCTGGTGGCAGACGTGGTCGACGCCCTGCAGGCAGTGCCGGAGGAGCGCAGCGTCGCGCACGTCGCCTTCGAGCCACGTCGCGCGCGGGTCGAGATAGGTGGGGCGCACCGCGTGGGCGCCGGGCAGCAGCGCGTCGAGCCCGACCACGTCGTGGCCCGCGTCGAGCAGCGCGTCGACGACGTGCGAGCCGATGAATCCTGCCGCGCCGGTGACGAGGATCCTCATGGTCGCAGCACGAGGATCGCACGCCGCGTCGCGTAGGCGATGCGCCCGTCGGTCAGGCGGGCGACGCCCAGGGCGCAATCGGTGGCAAGCGGCGGGGTGACGACGCGCGGGGCGGCGCCGGGCTCCAGGACGACCCGCTCCAGCCGGTGCGAGACGTAGCCGCACAGCGCGAGCTGCGCGCCGCCGAGCGCCGCCAGTCCGGACGGCGCGGTGTGCCGGCTCAGCTCCAGCCGTGGTGCGCCGCGCCCGCGCGGGTCCGCGCGGGCAACGCGCTCGCGGCGGCCGCCGGGGGCGTTGTCGGCCACCCACAGCTCCCGCCTCGGCGTCCACGCGAACGCGAAGGGATTGTTCCAGCCGCCCGACAGCCGCCGCGGCCGCTGACCGGACCGTCCTCCCGGATCCAGGGCGAGCAGCTTGCCGTTGACGGTGTTCGCACGACGGGCCGCGGCCGGATCCTGCAGGTCGCCGACGCCGATCGTCAGGCGGCCGTCGGGCGCGAAGGCCAGGTGACCGCCGTTGGCCAGGTCGGTGGACGGGGGCCCGCGCCAGACCTCGCGTCGCGGGCCCGGGGCCACCCGCGCGACCACGAGCCGTCGCCGGCCGCCGGGCGTGACGTAGGCGGCGAACGTGCGGCCGCGCGCGTCGACGGCGAGCCCGAGCAGTCCGCGCTGGCCGCCCGCGGCGACCCGCAGCCGAACGACGTCGCGAACGCTCCCCGCGGCCGTCACGTCGCGGATGCGGCCGTCCAGCTCGCCGAAGCGCAGACCGCCGCGGGGCAGCGCCACGAGCGCCGCCGCACCGGTGGCCCGCGTGAGCAGCCGGCCCGACCGGGCGGGCTCGGGCCGCTCGAGCGCGGGTGAGCCGCAGCCCACCAGCACGAGCGCGACCGCGGCGCCCGCTGCGATTCTCACCATGGCGAGCGCACTCCCAGCTGGACGGCGAGCGCGACCGCGATCTGCAGGGTCAGCCACAGTCGTGGTCGCGGCAGCGCCGCCGCGCTGACGAGCAGCCACGGCGCGAACGGCAGCCAGATGCGCTCGGTCTCCCCGCGCGAGAGGCCGCTCGCCGTCGCGGCGGCCACCGCCAGCAGCGCGCCCGCGGGCAGAACCCACGCCCGACCGCGCAGGCGGGCGAGGCCGACGGCGACGGCGGGCCCGAGGGCGAGCGCGAACGCGGCCAGGCTGATGATCGCGAACGGAGCGCGCGGCCGGACGGCGGCGACGCCGGAGACGTACACCTGCTGCGTCGCATGCAGGCCCTCCCACCACCAGAAGCCGGCGGCTCCGAACGCGAGCATCACCGCCGCCACACCGGCCGCCATGACGAGCAGCGCCACGAGCGCGCTGCGATATGCGGCGATCAGCAGCACGAGCGGGGCGAGCGCGGCGATGCCGTAGGAGAGGTGCAGCGCGGTCCCCAGCAGGACGCCGGACCCGAACGCGAGGGCGTGCATGGCGGGCGGGGACCGGCTCGTGGCGACGGCGAACAGCGCGATGCCGGTTGCGGCGACGCCCGCGAACAGCGCATCGGCCGACGTCGCGATCCATACCGCCGCGGGGGCGAAGACGAGAAACGGCGCCGCCCGCCGCGCGTGCGCCTCGGAGGCGAGCTCGCGGGTGGCGACGAGCGCGCCGGCGGGGGCGAGCGCCGCGGACGCGAGCACGAGCACCAGGGCCGCGACCCCGCCGCCGAGCCCGATGCGGTCCAGCTGCGCCAGCGCCAGCAGCAGCCCCGGGGGGTGACCCTTGACGTGCGTGCGGTAGTCGGGGAGATCCTCGACGAAGTGCGCCAGGAAGGCCGCGGGATCACCGACGCGCGGCACGTCGGCCAGATATTCGTACCGGGTCTCCAGGGGCGCCGGCAGGTGGCTCGGACCATCGGTCGCCGCGAGCAGCACGGGCCAGGCGATCGCCGCCGCCAGGCACGCCGCCAGCAGCGCGCGCCACGACAGGCGCTGCGCCAGGCGCGGCGACCAGGCCACGGCGGCAGCGGCGAGGGCCAGGACCGGCAGCACCCGCGGACTGAGGCGCACGTCGAAGCCGCCGACGAGCGGGGGCGCCGAGAGGTGGACGCGCGGATCGTCGCCGACGAGCGCGGCACCGATCACGTGACCGGCGATGACCAGGCCGGCCCAGCCGGCGAGCGGCCACAGGTCGCGTGCGGCGAAGCGCGCGTTTACGCGCGGGCGAGGGACGGCGGCGGTACGCACCTCCGACACACGGTACGTGCCGCTCGCCGGCGACCGCGCCCGCATCTCGCCGGCCCTCGTGCGGGCAGCGAGCAGGTCAGCCGACCCGCCGGCGGTTGCGAACGGCCCGCAGCGCGTACAGGCCGGCGGACACCGCGTAGAGCGCGGCGGTGATCGCCAGCCACCGCCAGATGTAGGCGCCGGTGCCGCGTCCGGTGGCGTCCTGGAAGCCGTGGGCCAGGCCGGTGATGAGCGGGAAGTACACGACGAACAGCGTCGCGGCGATGACCGTCGGGACGCGCAGGTGGTTGATCGCGCGGACGCCGACGGCGCGGGTCGCGACGCGGTCGATGGCGCCGTAGGCCGGGACGGCGACCAGGTCGTGCAGGACGATCGCGCCCACGAGCCAGATCGCCAGGTTCATCACCGGTCCGGCGTCCAGCAGCTTGGGCAGCGCGATGACGGCGAGCCCCAGCGCGAGGACGACGCCCACGAGATGCATCGGGCGCGCGCCGTAGATGCGCCGGAAGGCCGCCATCTCAGACCTCCGTGAAGGTCAGCGAGCCAACCCATTTCGTGCAGTGCACGCCGGGCAGCGCGGGCACGATGATGCGCGCCGGGAACCCGTGGTCGAGCGAGAGGTCGGCGCCGTTGACGCGCAGGGCCAGCAGCGAGCGCTCGTCGTCGACGGCCTCGCGGCTGAGGGTGGCGCGGGCGAACGAGCCCGCGCGCTGCAGCGACCGCACGTCGACCTGGCCGCCCGCGCGCCCGGACAGGCGTGCGAGGTCGCGCAGCCGCACCCCGGTCCAGCTCTGGGTCGTCGTCCAGCCCTCGACGCAGGCGATCGGAAGGTCGTAGGTGTGCTGCGGCATGGCGAGCAGCGCGTCGCGGCTGAGCTTCAGCGTGCGCGCGCCGACGAGCTCCAGCCTCCAGGCGGCCAGCGCACGGGCGTCGATGCCGACCGACGCGGCGGTCTTGTTGATCTCGAAGTCGTTCGGTCCCAGGCCGCGGTCGCCGCCGTGCGGCGCCAGCAGCGCGAGCCGGCGAAGCGGCCCGCCGATCGACTGACCCGCCGTGAGCAGGAGCAACGCCAGCGAGCTTCCGCCGACCATGGCGAGCAGGCCGCGGCGCGAGACGGTGGGCGGCGCCGGCTGCGTCGCGATCGCCGTCGGCGGCTCGGTCGTCAGCGCGCGGGTCTCGACGTGCAGCTCGTGCTCGGGGCGCGTTGCCTCCAGGCCCACGCGCAGCTCGTCGATGATGCGCCGCTCGCGCAGCTGAGCGCGCATGAGCGGGAGCTTGATCGCGACGTGCAGGACGAACGCCCCGAGGAAGACCCACGCCCCGTAGTAGTGCGCTTCCAGGAAGGAGAATCGCCACGGGTAGTAGATCTGGACGTTGAGGATCCCGGTCGCGAACTCGAAGAGCACGCCGCCGACGAGCAGCGTGAGGCTCAACCGCTCCAGAGCGTGGGCCGGTGAGCGCAGCGGCGGCCACTCGAACAGCTTAGGGATCACCGCCCACAGCTTCGCCAGGACGATCGGGACCGTTGCGATCCCGATCGTCACGTGCAGGCCCTGCGTCGCCGCGTACAGCCACGAGGGGCTCGTGGGCCACGTGAACACGAACGCGTCCAGCAGACCGGGATCGCCCCAGAACCGGCCGTTGTCGCCGAGCTGCGGGCTGTAGGCGACGTAGGACAGCAGCCCGGTGATGCTCACGATCGGGATCGCGACCAGCAGCGCCGAGCCGAGCACCGCTGCCAGCCAGGGGCCGCGGATCGGGCTGCGCCAGAAGCTTCGTCGGGTGGGGCCCGGCGGCGGACCGGCGGCGCGCAGCCGCGCGCCTAGCATGCGGACAGGCAGGCGAACCACCGGCCATACACCTCCCAGCGCTCGTCGATCCGCAGGCCGACCGCGGCCGCCGCGCGCGGCAGCCCGTCCGGCGTCACCGTCGCCCAGTCAAACCAGCCGCTCACCGTGCCGCCGGACTCCAGCCGCAGACGCTGAGCGCCGCTGGTCGCGCCCGGAGGCGCGAGCTCGACGATCAGCCGGCCGCCGGGAGCCAGCAGCGAGGCGACGCGGGCCAGCAGCACCGACGGGCGCCCGCCGATCCCGATGTTGCCGTCGAGCAGCAGCGCGCTGCCCCACGTGCCGGCGCCGGGCACATCGGCGAAGACGGACGCCTCGATGGCCGCGGCGCCGCGACCCCGGGCGACCCGCACGGCCGCCGGCGAGACATCGACGCCGAGCGCGAGTTGGCCGCGGCGCGCCAGCGCGAGCACGTGGCGCCCGGGGCCGCAGCCGACGTCGAGCACCGGCGCGACGGCGCGGTCCAGGACGTCGTCGTCGGCAGCGGTCAGCGGGCCGAGCCACGCGGCGAGCGGCAGCGACCACGAGCGGCCGTGCTCGTCGTGAGCCAGCAGCGGCGTGTCGACGTCCTCCAACCCGCTGTCGTAGAGATCGAGCGCGGCGGGCGGACTCATACGGCGGCCAGCTCCGAGGTCATGGCGTCCAGCGCCAGGGCGAAGCGCCCGTCCGGTGCCAGCGCGGCGACCTGCATCGCGTCGGCGATGCGGTCGACATCGCGCAGGATCGGCAGCGCCGCCGGGTCCAGGCCCAGCCGGCGCAGGCGTTCGTACTGTGCGGCACCGGTGCGCGACGAGCTCATCGGCACGCCTGCGAAGACGGCAGGATCGGGACGCTGCAGGCCGATCGCCCAATAGCCGCCGTCGGCTGCGAGCCCGAGGACGCTGCGTGCCCCGTCGCGCAGAGCGTCCAGGCCCAGTTCCAGAAGGCGCGGCGTCAGCTGCGGCGTGTCCATGCCGACGAGCAGCGCCGGGGCGCCGTCGGCGGCATCGGCGAACGCGAAGGCCAGGCGCTCGGCCAGCCCGCCGCCGCGCTGGGCGACCACGTCGATGCCCGGCGGCAGCCAGGCACCGGGCTCACCGTCCAGCACGAGCACGCGGCGTGCCGCCGGCGTCGCCGCGACCGCAGCGAGCGTGTCGCACAGCGCGGCCTCCGCCAGCGCCGCCGCCTGCGCGGCCGTACACGGCGGACACAACCGCGTCTTGCTGCGCCCCGGCACCGGTGCCTTGGCGATGACGAGCAGCACGGGGCCCATCACGACAGCACCACCGCCATGTCGCGGACGGTGCGCAGCGTGCCGCGCACCGTCCCCGTCACCTTCGAGCGACCGGTCCGAGCCTGGTAGACCACCTCGACCTCGGCCACGCACCAGCCCGCGGACGCGGCGCGCAACACCATCTCCAGCGGCCAGCCGAAGCCTCGATCGACGAGGCCGAGCTCGAGCAGCGCCTCCCGGCGCGCAGCCCGCATCGGTCCCAGGTCCACGAGCCGCACGCCGGTCCGGCGGCGCAGCTCGAGCGCGAGCAGGCGGTTGGAGGCACGCGCGTGCCACGGCCACGCGCCGCGCCGCGCACGCCGCGCCCCCAGCACGAGGTCGGCGTCGCCCGCGGCGACCGGCCCGGCCACCAGCGGCAGCTCGCGCGGGTCAAGCGACCCGTCGGCGTCCATGAAGCAGACGATCGGGTCGGTGGCCGCCAGCAGGCCCGCGTAGCAGGCGGCCCCAAAGCCGCGGCGCGGCTCGTCGACGACCTGCGCGCCGAAGGCACGCGCCACGTCGGCCGAGCCGTCGCTCGAGCCGTTGTCGACGACGATCGCGTGGTAACCGGCGGGCATCGCACCAAGCACCGCCGGGAGGGCGGCAGCCTCGTCAAGCACGGGAAGGACGACGTCAGGCACGGCCTGAAATCATGCACGATGCTTCATTACGAATGGCGAAACACCGGGCCGTGGCGCCGGTCGCCGCCGATGTCGGAAGGTGGGACGTGCTCCGCATTGAGCGACCCGGCATGGGCGCAGCGGCTGCGCCGAGGGCCCAGCGGCTGCTCGCGGGAGTTGACCGATGATGCGGTGGAGGCGTGGGTCATCTTCGTGGTGGTCGGGGAGCCGCGCCGTGTGCTTGCGGAGAACCAAGCAAAATGAGACGTGCATCGTCCCCCCGATACAGCGATTGACCCGTGCCCTCGCTGATACTGGCAGATAGCCGGCGTAGACGACCGCCGTGTGACGACGTTCACACGTTGCGAGGGGTCATTCACCGTATTGTAGCGGCCCCTGGCCGACACTGTTTCTCGGTGCCTGCCAGTCCACGTCAGCGAGGAGTTGTCCGATGAGCAGCACGAACGTCGAGCGCGCAGCGAAGGCGGAGCAGCTTCGCATCACGCAAGCGAAGGTTCAGCGAAGCCTGCCCCTGCCCGGTCACCCCAACAATCACGACGAGGACGATCAGCCCAACCGGGTCGGGAGCTACTCCAAGGGCCTCCCGCATAACGACCTGGGGGAGGTGGACGACGACGCCTACGATGCGATGGTCCTCGCTCTCAACAGCCAGGATCCCGACGACTTCGAGGCGATCCCGATGGGCGAGCCGAATATCTCGAAGCGACGCAAGCTCGTCAATCCTCAAGCCGGTCTCGCCTTCGATCTGGCGGGCGCAGACTCCCATCACCTCTTCCTCTGTCCGCCGCCGCGCTTCGACAGTGCGGAGACGGCCGGCGAGATGGTGGAGAACTACTGGATGGCCCTGACGCGCGACATCGCCTACAGCACCTACGAGGGCGCGTCGACGCCACCGCTGATCAAGAAGGCGATCGACGATCTCAACAAGCTGAGCGACTTCCGTGGTCCCAAGATCAACGGCAAGGTCACCACACGGACCCTCTTTCGCGGGTTCGCCCCCGGTGACCTGGACGGACCTTACGTGTCGCAGTTTTTGCTCAAGGCGGCGAAGTTCGGCGCAGACATCATCGAACAGCGCATTCAGACCACCACGCCCGGCAAGGACTTCATGACGAACTACGACGAGTGGCTGGCGGTGCAGCGCGGCACGAACCCGCCCCCCAACACCTTCGACCCGATCACTCGCTACATCCGCAACGGTCGCGATGGGGGGCAGTACGTCCACATCGACGTCCTGTTCCAGGCGTACTTCGACGCATGCCTGATCATCGCGGCGCCGGTCGATCCCGATCCCCTGGTCACAGACGGCTTCGGCGTGCCGTTGAATCCGGGAAACCCCTACGTCGCGTCAGACAACCAGGACGGGTTTGCCACGTTCGGCCCACCGCACATCAAGGGCCTCATCGGCGAGGCCGCGGTGCATGCGCTCAAGGCGGTCTGGTTTCAGAAGTGGTCCGTGCATCGCCGCCTGCGCCCAGAGGTGTTCGCCGGCCGGGTCCACAACCACAAGACGGGCAAGGCCAGCTATCCGATCCACAAGGACGTGTTGAAATCCGAGGCGCTGAAGCAGGTCTTCGCCGCCAACAACACGTATCTGCTGCCGATGGCGTTCACGGAAGGATCGCCGCTGCACCCGTCGTATGGCTCAGGTCACGCGACCGTGGCCGGCGCATGCGTCACGATCCTCAAGTGGTTCTTCGACGGATCGTTCGTGCTCAAGGACCCGATGATGCCCAACCACGACCCCGCCCACCCGGATGTCGACGGCACGACGCTGGTCCCCTACGAGGGCAGCGACAAGGGCGCGCTGACCGTCGAGGGTGAGCTCAACAAGCTCGCTTCGAACATCGGCATCAGTCGCAACATCTCAGGCGTGCACTGGCGCTCGGACTACGCCGAGTCGCTGCGACTTGGCGAGGAGGTGGCGCTGCGCACGCTGATGGACTTCCGCGCGACCGGGAACGAGGATTTCGCGGGTTGCACGTTCAACAAGTTCGACGGAACCCCGGTGACCATCTGAACGCACGCTGAGGCGGGCTGGGATCGACGGAGACCGTGATTGCTGGTTTGGGTCGATGAAATCTAGAGAGGGAGTCCAATCGGACTGCTCGGGCTCAGAGTCTCGTGCTCGCTGGGTGGATGTCGCCAGCAGCGAGCGCTTGAGACCGGTGCCCGCAGTTGGCTTTCCCTTGACCGTCAACGGCTTCCAGACCTTGGCGCACGCGCCGTAGCACGCGCGCTCTTCTTGCCCTTGACTTTCTCGAACAGGTAGAGCGAGAAGCCCGTGCCGTCGACGACGTAGGTCCCGAGCTTCGCATGGCGGGCCTGGATGGTCGCCGAGCCGGCAGCGTTCGCTGTACGGCCACAGCTCCCGCAGTTGCCAGGGCGGACACGAAGAGACGAGGATGGTGCGCAGTCGCACGGTGCGAACTCCTCCGATCGAGGTGGTGTCGCAACGCAAGACGTCGGCGCAGGGCTGTTCCTTCCCGGCACCACAACAACGTCAGCGCAGTCGCAGCACGAAGTTGGCGTCGGCCAGATTGGGCACGTCCTGGGGCACCTGCACGGTGCCCTCGCCACGGGCATGGCGATAGTCGCCGGTCCCCCCCGGTGATCGGGAAGCTTACCGTCGTGGTGCCAAACTCCTCCGCGGTCACAGACAGCCCTTGGGCAGATATCTGGCCGCCGGGCAACGAGAAGTTGATCGCGCACATCACCTCGCCCGAGGGACCCGTGCTGAGCGTCGTGTACGTGCCCGCAGCACGCCCGACCTTCGGCTCGCCCTTGCCTTGAACGTGTAAGACTCGTCGATCACAGCGCTCGACGACCACCACAGCGGGTCCGACAACATCAGCACCGGACGCATCCGTAGCGGCAAGCCAGCGAGCTGCGGACCCACGACCGACAACGCCGATCGCAGCGATGTCTCGGTCGCATCCCCGAGCCAGCCGAATGCGGTCATGACCGCATTCTCGCCACGCTCAAGCGCGTCTCGCCAGGTCCGCTGCGGACGATGAAAGTTCGCCACGGCGTCGGCCGCGCGGGCTCGCCAGAAAGCGACGAGCCCGGCGGTGGGGCGGGCGAGGACGGCGGCGGCGGGCGCTCGGCGTCGACCTACCTGTGCGCGTGCCAGTGGCCTCGGCCTTCGCCATGCCCCGTAGTTCTACAGGCTCGCCACGGCCGAGCAGCGCGGGGTACCGGCACTCGCCGACAGGGCGCGACCACTGCAGCTCGCAGCTGAAGCGGCTGGACCTCCGGCGGTCGTACCTAGCGCTGCATAGTCCCGGATCACCAACGTCGAGGGCCGCGTGGTCAGATGACCCTCCAGGGTACGCGAGCTACCCAAGCGAGGACTCGAACGGTCTGCGTCCTGGCCACTCGGCCGCCCATTCGACCAGTACTGTCGAGTCGCCCGTAAGAGCGTAGCGTTCCCCCGCTATGGAGAAGGCCCTGGAAACGGGGCCTTTTCTTTGCTGTTGGGCACTCGCGGTCGCGCTCTTCGGTCGAGGTGGCACGAAATGGCAACACGAGCTGCCCTCGATGACCCGCGAGCCACCCGCCGGGGGGTTCCGCGAGGTCCGGCTTCGCCTGCGACCACGCTGTGCACCGGCCGCGCATGCACGCCAGCCTTTCGACACCGGGCAAAGCCTAAACGGCCGTTTGGAGTTAGCCGCGCTTGCCTCAGGCGATGCGCGGGCGTGGTCCTCGTGGCGGCTAGGCGCGATCGCGAGCACTGCGTGACGCTCGGTGAAGGCGCCCCACAACGCGCGCTGGCCGCCCTTCAGCCGCCAGCCGGTCTCGTCCATGTTCAAGGCGTCGGCGTTTCCTGGCGCGATCGAGCAAATTGACGGCGGCCATGGGAATCTCCCCACGGGCGGCCATCTGAACTCCCCGGTGGCGGCCGTCGGATCTCCCCGCCTGTGGCCATCGGATCTCCCCACGATCGTGTCCTGATCGGCCGGTACTCACGGGTGCGTCTTGTCATCGACGCGCGTGTGGGGGTCGGCTTGAAGAGCTCGGAGGAAGTGATGGAGATCCTTGAAGCGTTCGATCTGACCGGCACGCTGCGCGGTGCGGCGGAGCTGGCGGGTTGTGATCACAAGACGGTCGCGCATTGGGTGCGCGCCCGCGAGGAGGCCGGCGGTGGGCTGCCGATGTCGGTGCGCCCGCGGCCGCGTGTTGACGCGTTTGCGGTGAAGGTCGAGGAGTGGGTTGATCGCTCGCGCGGCAGGATTCGTGCCGACGTCGCTCACCAGCGTCTTGTCGCGATGGGCTACATGGGTTCGGAGCGCACGACGCGCCGCGCGGTCGCTCAGGCGAAGCGGGCGTGGCGTGCCGAGCACGGCCGGCGCACGAGGCCGTGGGTGACCGAGCCGGGTCTGTGGATGCAGTGGGACTACGGCGACGGGCCAATCGTCGCCGGCCGGTCGACGGTGTTGTTCTGCGCGTGGCTTGCGTGGTCGCGCTATCGCGTCGTGCTGGCGCTCTGGGACCGCAGCATGCCGTCGGTGGTGATGGCGCTGGACCGGGCGCTGCGGGCGTTCGGCGGCGCTCCGACCTACGCGTTGACCGACAACGAGAAGACGGTGTCGGTCGATCACGTCTGCGGGATCGCGGTGCGCAACCCGCGGATCGTGTCCGTGGGCCGCCACTACGGGTTGACGATCGCGAGGTGCGTGCCGGCAGATCCCCAGAGCAAGGGCGGCAGCCAGGCGACGGTCCGGATCGCCAAGGCCGATCTTGTGCCGACCGAGCACAACCTGCGCGACGGCTACGCGTCGTTCGCTGAGCTCGAGCGGGCATGCGCAGCGTTCTGTGATCGCGTCAACACACGTGAGCACCGTGTCACTCGCCGGGCGCCGGTGGTGATGGTCGTCGAGGAACGCGCCCGGCTTCACGCGTGTACGCGTTCAGGTCCCCCGTCGGTTTGCAGGGGTTTTGTCGGTGGGGGCGTAGTTATGGAGCGTGGAGCTGCGACGAGAGGCCGCGGAGCAGATCGCGTTTGGGGGCGGTGAACCTGCGCGT
>Ga0136631_10000239_pt1 | contig 16772 bp, 15 predicted proteins | sample AntDrymUQ6012206_2_FD_104655 | JGI IMG/M metagenome (GOLD analysis project Ga0136631, IMG submission 104655) | Polar desert sand microbial communities from Dry Valleys, Antarctica - metaG UQ601 (22.06) | ecosystem: Environmental > Terrestrial > Soil > Desert | place: Antarctica: Dry Valley... | reverse complement strand
GTTTATCCCCAACGCATATTCGACGAGCGTTACCAGACCGATTGTCAGGACCGCAAGCGCGAGGGCAACGAGCGTTGCCTTTTGCGCGGGAGCACCGTTGAAGCCCAGCGCCTGAAGCAGCAGCCAGATCGCGCTGAGCCCGAGCCCGGCGGCGGTATTGGCCTTCATCGTCACGTTGCTCAGGAGCAACGTTTTCGCCGGCACGATGTCGAATCCCCATCCGAGCAGAACCACGATGCTCGCGGCCAGCACCAGCGCTCCGCTTATCTTCGGAAGCGCACGAACGACCTGCGATTGCCGCGGCAGGTGCCCTTGACCCAGCGACTTTGACTCGAGCCTGAGCACTCCGATCGGAGAAAGGCGTGCAGCGGGCGTTGGTGAGGGGGTGACCCCCCGCGGACTTGATTTCAAATTGTTTGACCCCGGCGTCGGTAACAGCCGCGTGCTGTGGGCTGGGTCTGGTCTGGGGGAAGAGGCTCTACGACCGCGGAACCGGACTACCCCCCCCCCACCTCGGGCCAATCTTGCAAGATCGTAACCGGATTATGGGTTCCGCTACGGTAAGAAACGTACACAACGATCAATTCGCTGAGCCGCGACCCGGCCGGCAACCGGGAGGCTAGCGCCAGACGCGGACAAAGCCGTGTCCCATGCTCCACTTCAGCACGATGATGTTGCGAGCGCGATCGACGTCGAGGATCGGCATTCCACTTCTGGCTTGACCCCCCGGAAAGTCACAATTAGCTTCGGGTATCTTCCGGGGTAGACACGCCGCCTCGCGATCATCCCTCCCAATCACGCCGCGCAACGGATTTTCTGAGCCACCTCCGGGCTCAGTGCGCTACCAGTTCCGTCTCTCCCCAGCTCAATCTCCGCACACCGCCCAGCAGTTCCGACTTTCCGCACCGCCGCTCCCTGGGAATCCTCTGTCCTCCACCTCGAGCAACATCGCGTGGACATCACCGAGCTGAAGCGAAAATCGGTCACCGAGCTGCAGGAGATGGCTGACGGTCTCAAGATCGACGGCTCGGCTGGACTCGGTAAGCAGGAGCTGATTTTCCAGATCGAGCAGAACCTGCTCGAGACTGACATCGTGCTGCACGGTGACGGTGTTCTGGAGATTCTGCCCGAGGGCTACGGATTTCTGCGCAGTCAGGACTGGAGCTACCTTCCGGGCCCTGACGACATCTACGTCTCGCCGTCGCAGATAAAGCGGTTCGGACTGCGGACCGGCGACGAGGTGCGCGGTCAGGTGCGGCCGCCGAAACCGTGGGAGCGATACCTCGCCCTGCTGAAAGTGGAGAGCGTGAACACCGAGGATCCGGAGAAGGCGAAGGACCGTATTCCCTTCGACAATCTCCGCCCCCGCTACCCCGACGAGCGCCTCCGCCTCGAGACGAAAGAGAGCGATCTCAGCATGCGCGTCGTCGACATCATGGCGCCGATCGGCAAGGGACAGCGCGGGCTGATCGTCTCCCCGCCCCGCGCCGGCAAGACGATCCTTCTCAACAAAATGGCGAACGCGATCGCCGAGAATCACCCCGAGGTGACGATCATCGTGCTGCTCATCGACGAGCGGCCCGAGGAAGTGACGGAGATGATCGCCAGCACCACCCGCGCCGAGGTGGTGAGCTCGACGTTCGACGAGGGCGCCGCGCGCCACGTGCAGGTCTCCGACATGGTGCTGGAGAAGGCGAAGCGCCTCGTCGAGCACGGCAAGGACGTGGTGATTCTCCTCGACTCGCTGACGCGGTTCGCGCGCGCCCACAACACCGTCGCCCCTCAGTCGGGCAAGATCCTGTCCGGAGGCGTGGATGCGAGCGCGCTGCACAAACCGAAGCGCTTCTTCGGCTCGGCGCGCAACATCGACGGTGGCGGGTCGCTGACGATCATCGCCACGGCGCTGACCGAGACCGGCTCCCGGATGGACGATGTGATCTTCGAGGAGTTCAAGGGAACGGGGAACATGGAGCTGGTGCTCGACCGCAAGATCGCGGACCGCCGGGTGTTTCCGGCAATCGATATTCTCAAGTCGGGGACCCGGAAAGAGGAGCTGCTGCTCAGTCAGGCGGAGATCAACAGGGTGATTCTCCTGCGCCAGTTCCTCGCCGACATGCCGGAGGCGGAAGCGGTGGAGTTCCTGCTGAGACAGATGGTCAAGTCCAAGAACAACAAGGAGTTTTTTACCCAGATGGCGCAGGGCTAGTCCATAGATGTGAACAGCACTCTGAGGCGGTACATGGCGGTGGACTACGGCCGGAAGCGCATCGGCCTGGCGATCAGCGACACGCTCGGAATGATTGCAACTCCCGCCGGCTTCATCGCCCGGCGCGAGGGCAAGCGTGCGCCCATCGCCGAGATCATCCGGCGCGCGACCGAGCTGGAGGCGGAGGGGTACATATTCGGGCTTCCGCTCGACGGAGACGGCGACGAGACGGAGTGGACCGCCGAAATCCGCGCCGTCGGCGACGAAATCGCAAAGCGGACGAAGCTTCCCGTTCGATATCTCGACGAGCGATTTACCACGGCCGCGGCGCTCCGGACGATGCGCGAGCTCGGACAATCCACGCGAGGCCGGAAGGGCGACGTAGACGCGCTCGCGGCAACGATCCTACTGCAGCATGCACTCAACGTTACGGACTGAGCTGAGACTCGCGGTCGTCGCCGCCTTCGCCATGGTGGGCGCCGGCGCGCTCGCCGCGTGCGGGCCGACGCCGTACGGAACACCCAAGCGCGTCATCATCCCGCGGGGCGCGAGCTTCGGCCAGGCAGCGGACTCGCTCGGGAAAGCAGGGCTCATCGGCTCCCGCCGGATTTTCCGGCTGTACGGCCGCGTCATGGGCGGTGACCGCAACATCAAGCCGGGAACCTATCTGCTGAAGGACGGCACGCCGTGGCGCGACATCGTGAAAGCGCTCAACGGCGGCCGGGGCCTCGTCAACACGCTTACGATTCCCGAAGGCTACACAATTCAGCAGATCAGGCCCTTGCTGGCGCGGACCTTGTTCGTGCCTCCGGAATCCGTTGATGCCGCGGTGCGCGACACCGCTCTGCGCCGGCGACTGGATATTCCGACCGAGACCCTCGAGGGTTACCTGTTTCCGGACACCTACGCATTCCCCGCCGGCACTACCGCTTCACAGGCGGTTCGCGAAATGGTGCGCGGATTCGAGAGACGCTGGAAGCCGGAGTGGGATTCCCTGCTGCCCGAGCTCAAGATCAATCGCAACGACATGGTGACGATGGCATCGCTGGTCGAAAAGGAAGCGCGCGTGCCCGAGGAGCGACCGGTCATCGCGGCGGTTTACTACAACCGCCTGCGCAAAGGGATGCTGCTCCAGGCGGACCCCACCGTGCAGTACGCGATGGGGCGCCATGTCGCGCGTGTCATGTACAAGGACCTCGCCACCAGGTCACCCTACAACACTTACCTGCACGCCGGTCTTCCACCGGGACCGATCGCGTCTCCTGGCGCGGCGAGCCTGGCCGCCGCCTCGAATCCTGCCAGGGTTGACTATCTCTATTTCGTCGCCAGGCCCGACGGCCGGCATGAGTTCACGCTGACGCTCGCACAGCACAACAACGCGATCCGGCGTATCCGTGGCCTTCCGCCGTTACCGGACTCGCCCGCGCGCAAGGCCGCCGTGAAGCCCGCGGTAAAGCGATCCACGACCACGACTCGCGCCCGCACCGGATCCACCAAACCGCGCACCACGACCAGGCGCAGAACGACCACGCGCAAAACCACCACTACCACCCGGTAGTCGATGTTCGATCGCGACATCCTGCGTCTCGTCGCGATTACCGACGATGCACCCGAGGGCCGGCCGCATCTGGTCGAGCGCACTGCCGCGGCGGTGCGCGGGGGCGCCACCTGTGTCCAGCTGCGACTCAAGAACGCGTCGCCACGGGAGGTCGTGGATGCCGCGCGGGCACTGATTGCCGCGGTCAGCGTGCCGGTGATCGTCAACGACCGAGCGGATATCGCGCTCGCGGCAGGGGCGGCGGGTGTGCACGTCGGTGAAACCGATCTTCCGGTCGTCGCGATCCGCAGGTTCGCGCCCAGCGGGTTCCTGATCGGGGCATCGCTCGGCGGCGATCGCGAGCTGGAGAACGCGAGGGACGCTGACTACGTCGGGATCGGACCGCTGTTTTCGTCGGGATCGAAAGCCGATGCCGGAGACGCGATCGGGATCGAGGGGTTCAAGCGGCTCGCCGCGCTATGCAGGCTTCCGGCGATAGCGATCGGCGGAATAACGCCCGACCGCGTACCTCAGATCATGCAGGCGGGTGCGGCCGGCGTCGCGGCGATCAATGCGATCTTCAAGGGTTCCGATCCGGAAGCCGCGACACGCCTGCTGGCTGCCGCCATCGGAAGCTGAGGTCGGGCGCGGTCTGGGATTCGTTCCGCCGCCGGTTCTGGTGCCTGCTCATCGGCCCGTTTGCCCTGCGGGTCTCCCGCTCCATGTCGGCCAGCACCGGAGGGCTCAGGAACAGGTCGACCAGCTCCGGATCGAACTGCGTCCCCCGACCCTGCGCTATCGCCGTCGTTCCTTCGGCGAAGCTCTTGGCGTGACTGTAGCGGCGCCGATGTATGATCGCATCGAAGCTGTCGGTGATCGCGACCACGCGGGCGGTCAGGGGAATCCTCTTTCCTTTCAGTCCGTGGGGATAGCCCTTCCCATCCCACCGCTCATGGTGCGCGGCGACCCCTTTTCCCAAGTCTGGATAAAAACCGACCAGCGGCTCGAGCACCTGAGCGCCTCGCTCTGGATGCGTCATGACCGCGCGCTTGTCCCCGGGGCTGAGCTTTCCGACGTCATGAAAAATGTCGGTGAGCGCTTCGTGCAGCTTCCCGATGTCGTGGAAGAGCGCGACGCGCTCGACGCTGCGCAGGGTCCGTTCGTCGAAGTCAGCAGCCTCCGCCAGAATCAGCGAGTAGGCCGCGACCCTTCGGACGTGGGCCCCGGTGACGATGTCGTTGGCTTCTATGGCGTCGAGAAGCGTTTCCAGCGTAGCCGCGCCGAGCCTTTCGAGCCTTGTACGCTCGCGGTGTTCGCGATGATAGAGCAGTGCCCCCGCGCCAGCAACGGCGCCGATCGAAAACGGAAGGATTCCTCGCATTGCTGCCTACACTCGCAAGAAGCGGCGCATTCGCCTGGTGTAGGTTCTAGTACATCGCGCTGGTGAGGGGTGAGGAGTCCTGCTACGCGGCTACGCTCTCCGCGCCCGCAGCGCGGGAGCTTGAAACCGCGGGCTGAAGGCCTGGACCCGCGAGCCACTCCGTGCGAACCCCGCACGAGTGGTTTCCCGGGCACCTGGGACTGTGCCGAGGGGGAGGCGCGGGTGCCCTCCCAGGCCGCTTTCAGCGAGCGACCAGGAGACGGGCGAGTGCCAGCGAAGCTGGCGCGAGCGTAGTACCGGCTCCGCCCGAGCAAGCGTAGCGGCCAGGAGGGCACCCGCGCCTCCCCCCGCGCGACGATGCCGGAACGGTCGAAGGTGAAACCGACTCGAGCGCCATTAACTTCACGGGCATGACCGTCGCAAAGATCAACGCCAAGGGAGCCCGGCGGTGGGCGGGCGGACATGGATGGGTTTACCGCAGCGACGTGATCGACCGGCCGCTCGTCGACGCGGGGGCCGTCCTCGTCTATGATACGCGCGGAAAACCCCTCGGCTGGGCGCTCTGGAGCCCGGAATCGGAGATATCGCTTCGCCTGCTCGACTCCGATCCCGATGCGGTAATCGACCAGGCGTGGTGGGATGCGCGCATTGCGGCTTCGATCGCGCGGCGGATCCCGCTCGAAGATCACACCAACGCCCTCCGCCTGATTCACGGCGAAGCGGACGGGTGTCCGTCGCTGGTGTGCGACCGCTACGACTCATGGCTCGTCGTGCAGTTCATGAGCGCCGGACTCGAGGCATTCCGCCGGGAGATCGTCGCGTCACTCACCGCCCTCGTCGAGCCGGTGGGGATCCTCGCCCGGAACGACGTGCCGCTGCGGTCGAAGGAAGGACTTCCGCGCGAGACGGTCGTGCTGCACGGAGAAGTGCCCCGCGAGATCGAGGTCCAGGAATACGGCGTCAAGTTTCTGGCTGCCCCGTGGACGGGGCAGAAAACCGGCGCGTTTCTCGACCAGCGCGAGAACCGTCACTTCGTCGGGACGGTCGCCCGCGGGCGCGCGCTCGACTGTTTCAGCTACCACGGCTCTTTCGCGCTGCATCTCGCACAGAACGCTACACACGTTACAGCTCTCGATTCTTCCGGCGCGGCGCTCGCTCGAGCGGCCGAAAACGCGGCGCGGAACTCGCTCGACAATATTTCCTTCGTCGAGGCCAACGCGTTCGACTATCTGCGGGAGAAAGAGCGCGAGGGTACGACCTTCGACACGATCGTTCTCGATCCGCCCGCCTTCGCCAAGACCCGCCCGGCGCTGTCCGGGGCCCTTCGCGGATACAAGGACATCAATCTCAGAGCGATGCGACTGCTGGCTCCCGGCGGGCTGCTCTACACGGCAAGCTGCAGCTTTCATTTGAGCAGGAGCATGTTTCTGGAGATGCTGCAGGCGGCGGCGTCCGACAGCGGGCGCAGAGTGGCAATCCGCGCGTTGACGGGACAGCCGATCGATCACCCCGAGGTGATCACGATTCCCGAGACTGGATACATCAAAGGGGCGCTTCTTGAAATCATGGACTGATTTTTTCGTCGGGGTCGGTGGGCCCTCGGTAACGCTGAAACCCGTCGTGCCATGGCTCTCAGCTACACTGACAGCCCGGACAGAAATAAGTCGATCGCCCCGCCTGTACGATGCGCGCGATCGTTCCATCTCCGCGACGGCACTCCTGCCCTTCCCGGTCGTAAACGGCGAACCGCTCCACTCCACGCTTGTCGGTGTAACGGCCGGGACGGCGCTTCCCGGGACTCAGAACCAGCCTGATTGCTTCGACGAGCATCTCGAGCTTCGCCCTGGAGACCTCGGCAGCGGGACAGCGGGGATCTATCCTCGCCTCCCATAGCGCCTCAGCGGCGTAGATGTTCCCCAGTCCGGCGATCACAGCCTGGTCCATCAACGCCGGCTTGATGGCGATCTTCTTCCGCCGCAGTACGCCGGCGAGATAATCGGCATCGAGCGCTGCATCGCTGGCTTCGCGACCGAGCTTGGGAAGCGACGACTCTCCCTTTCTGTCCAGCATAATGGAAGACAGCGCCCTCCGGTCGACGAGCGAGATGCGGGTGCCGTCGGTGAGCTCGATCGAGGCGCGCGCGAAGCGGTCCAGCGGATCCTTCACCGTGCCGACCTCCCAGTCCCCGTTCATTCGGAAATGAACGACGAGGGTGTCCCCGCTATCGAGATGGAGAAGCTGGTGCTTGCCGCGCCGCTCGATGGTCTCGATGCGCTTCCCCTTTGCCTTGCGGGCCTGCGCCGGCGTGAGCTTCTTTTTCAGCGAGGGGTGAATGGCCTTCACCGCCAGGATGGTCTTGCCCAGCGCTGCGCGGCGAATCTGGCGGGCCGCGCGCTCGACTTCGGGAAGCTCAGGCATCGGTTGTGGAAATCTACCCTTGCAATGTGGACAACTGCACCTACCTTATCGCCTGGCCTACCCACCGCGTCACCAGCCCCGGATCATGGCTTCACACCAACCTCGCTCTCTCAAGTACGAGTACGAGCTTTACGTAGAAAACGAGATCGAGAACTACAAGGAATCCGTTTCACGCCCAGCCATCCTCAAGATCGGTGACGAGGCGGCCGCGGTGCTCCGCGCGCAGGAACAGTTCGCCATGGACGAGCTCATCCTGTGGGCCGAGGTCGACCGGATCATCCGCAAGCGGCTCCGCCTTCCCGCCTACGAAACCTGGCGACGCAAGCGTCTCAAGATTCTCGAGGAGTACCGGCGTCCCGAGCACTGGGGCCTCCGCCCCGACGGAGTGCTGGCACGCGAGATCCACCCCCCGGCTGAAAGCAAGGTCCTCGTCGCCGGAAGCGAAATTGACGGAGCCGCGCTTTATCTCGCCGCGAATGGCTGCGACGTAACCGCCCTGAACAGCGAAGCGAACTCGCTCGAACGCGTGATGAACGCCGCTCACGCGGCCGGTCTGACCGACAAGATTCAGGGCCACCTCTCCGATCTTTCCACTTGGGCCCCCGACTCCCCGCTCGCCGCTGTCATCTGCAACTCGGCCGCGTTTGCCAATCTCAGCGCCGCCGAGCGGATGCGCGCTTTCGGGATCCTTCAGAACGCGACCAATACCGGGGGCGTCCACCTCGTAGGCACCATCGTTCGGGGACAGCGTGGTGTCTCCGTTACGGAGCTCCGCCGGCAGTACAAGGGCTGGGCGGTCTCGGTGGAGGAGGATTCCGGCTCCTCTCGGAGCTTTTTGGCGAAAAAACTCGCCAGCTGACCTTGTGTCGTAATGACACAGACGTCCCAGCAGGGAGTGTTATTTTGCGACACTCTTCGGGCCCCCCAAAATTCTCTCCAGGCGCAAGTAGTTGCTTAACAACAACTTGCAAGTCACGTCACACATGGCACAGCGAGTGCCTTTACTGTCGGCAAGTGTAGGTGCCACAAATCATATAATGAGACGCCTGATGAAAAAGAATCGTGAGGATACCGGCTCGAGTGAGCCGATCGGAATAGTGATTTCCCGCGGCGACCGGACTGAGCCAACCCCGGTTTTTTCCGCTTATATCTGGGGTCCCGCACCCAAAGCCATCAAGGAATCGGCGACCCGCGCGGCCTGACATCCGCCGCTACTATTTTTAGTTAGTAGCAGGTAGCCAGCGAGGTAGTAGCTCCAATCGAACCGGCTCCGCGTTGATCGCGGAGCCGTTTTGCATCCCTGGCCGGTATGGCCTTTGCCCCTCGTCCCGCCGTGGACAGCTCCCCTCCTCCTTCGTCCGGCTCCGCCAGTCTATCCCCTAACTGGGAAGGTGAGCGTCATGCCCTTCTGTCCCAGCGGATATCCGACATCGGACTGGAGATTCGCGGCACCCTGCTCGAAAAGCTCGTCAATCAGCTGTACGAGGAGCTCGCGGCCAAAGGCCTCGCATTCCGTCCACCGGTGTACCTGAGTGATCAATGGGGGTGCCCTGACGGCACGCCCATCATCGGGGTTCCGTTCTATCTCGCCGACGCGCGACTCTCGCGCATCGAAGAGGACTATTCACAGACAGTGGAATCCGAGGCGGAATCGATGCGCTACCTCCGGCACGAAGCCGGTCACGCATTCAATTACGCCTACCGTTTCTACGACCGTGCCGCGTGGCGAAAGATGTTCGGTCCCTACTCGCGTCCCTACCGCGAACGGTACCGCGCCGACCCATTCTCCCGGGAGTTCGTGCGCCACATCCTCGGCTGGTACGCGCAGAAGCATCCGGACGAGGATTTCTCCGAGACCTTCGCGGTCTGGCTCACACCTGACATCGACTGGAGGCAGGAATACGAGGGGTGGGGCGCGCTGAAAAAGCTCCACTACGTCGACGAGCTGATGAAAGAGATTGCGACCCAGGTGCCGGTAGTCCCCGAGCCATGCGAGGACGACCTCCCCGTATCGGCGATGCAGTACACGCTGGCCGAGCACTACCAGGAGCACGAGGAGAACATTCCGATACGGGATCCACGGATATTCGATGGCGATCTGAAGACGATCTTCGTGGCTGAGTCACAGGCGCCTGGCGGAGTCCTGGCGGCCGACTTCATCGCGGTTCACCGCCGCGAGATCGTGACGCGCATCGCGTACTGGACCGGCGAGAGCGCATCGGTGGTCCGCCAGTTCGTCGAATTTCTCGCCGACCGCGTAGCTTTACTCAATCTGAGGCTCGGCGGTCTCGAAGCCTCGACTCTGATCGAGCTTACCGCGTTCGGGACAGCGGTGATAATGAATTACCGCCACACTGACGCCATGGACGGCACCGACACGGGAGACGACACCTGAAAGTCACGATCCTTCATAGCAAGGATGCTCTCGAGCCACCGGTGGATCCGGTACTCGATCAGCTCGAGGGAGCGCTCGCAGCCGGAGGTCACACCACTCGCCGACTCTCGGTCGACGCCGAGATTCAGCCGCTGATAAACGAGCTCACATCCGAAAGTCCAGACCTGGTGTTCAACCTCGCCGAGTCCTTCCGGGGGAAGAGCGCCCTGGAGTCCAACGTCGCCGCTCTGCTCAACCTCATCGATCTGCGATACACCGGATCGAGTCCCGCCGGGCTGATACTCGCCGGCGACAAGACGCTGACCAAGAAAGTACTGTCCTTCCACGGCATTCTGAGCGCGAAGTTCGCGACGATGTATCGCGGGCAGGTGGATTGGGCCGGCGACATCAAGTTTCCGCTGCTGGTGAAGCCCCCCCAGGAAGACGCATCGCTGGGCATTACCCAGAAATCGATCGTCAACAACGTGAAGGAGCTCCTCGATGTAATCAGCGGCACGCAGCAGGAATACCAGTCGGCAGTGCTGGTGGAGGAGTTCATCGACGGGCGGGAGTTCTACGTGGGCGTGCTTGGCAACAGCAAGGTCGAGGCACTGCCGATCATCGAGCTGGACTTCTCGAAGTTCCCGAAGGATCTGCCGAAGATCGCGAGCTGGGAAGCGAAGTGGGGCGATGACGGCGACGAGAAGGGAGAGCAGTTCGCGGGAACCGAGTCGATCTTCCCGACGGATCTCCCCGAGGAGCTGGCGAAGCGCATCCAGCAGGTTGCGATCGATTCGTTCCAGGCGCTGAGGCTCCGCGACTACGGGCGCATCGACCTTCGGGTGACGGCCAAGGAAGAGATCTACGTCATCGAGGCGAATCCCAACTGTTACCTCGAGGAAAAGAGCGAGTTTGCGCGCGCGGCGCAGAAGGGCGGGCTCGAGTATCCGGCGCTCATCTCACGGATAGTCGATCTGGCCAGCGCGAGGTACTCTCGCTGAGATTTCAAGCCGAAGGCTACCGAAAAAAAGCCGGCGAAATTCGCCGGCTTTTCCGTTGCACTGATGAAAGCTGCTACCTGCGTTTGCGGCTCGCCTTCCTTGCGGCTTTCTTGGCGGCGATTTTTCTCGCACGCGTGCGGGCACCTTTGCGGGCCGAGGCACTCCGCTGGGCCTTGGTTCTGCGGCCGCTCTTCTTGGCGGCGCCCTTTCGTGCGCGCTTTCTCGCTGCTGCCATTTTCGTCTCTCCACGATGAAGTAAAAGCTCTCGCCGATTCCAGATGGATTCGGCGAGTCCTGCATCGCGTCCTGACCGGCACGCGGTTTCCAAAGGTAACTGCGTCGGCGTGCTGCATTGCACCTGCTGCCTTGGCCGCGAATATAGAACGCAAGTGATGTGCAGGCAATACTCTTCACGTGCGCCGAGTCGCGGAGTGCCGATCACTTCCAAAACTCTCTCACAGTCGGCAGGTTAGAACGCCGCTCTGCAGAAGCTTTCCGTATTCTCACCGGAGTCCCCGCTAGTGAAAGCGCTGGTAAAGGAATCCGCCGCACCCGGCTTCACCCTGAAGGACGTGGCGGAGCCGACGATCCGTGAGGACGAAGTTCTCATTCACGTCCGACGAGCGGGTGTCTGCGGGACCGACGTGCACATCTACGACTGGGACGCGTGGGCGAAAGGGAGGTGCAAGCCTCCGTTCGTGGTGGGCCACGAGTTCGCCGGGGATGTCGCGCGCGTGGGGCGGCTGGTCACGGATGTGAAGGAGGGCGACCGCGTCACGGCGGAGGGGCACATCGTCGACGGACGCTGCCTGCTCTGCCGGACGGGTAACGCGCACGTTTGCCCTCATACGCGGATCATCGGGGTCGACCGCGACGGCTGCTTCGCCGAGTACATCTCGATGCCGGCGACGAACGTGTGGCACCTGGACGACGATATCTCCTTCGAAATCGGAGGAATCCACGACCCGATGGGGAACGCGTTTCACACTGCCCTCACCGCCGACATTCCCGGCGCGACCGTCCTCATCACGGGTTGCGGGCCGATCGGGATCTTTGCCGTGGGGATCTGCCGCGCCGCCGGCGCGTCGCGCGTGATCGCCACCGATGTGAACGAGACCCGCCTCGCTCTCGCCAGAACGATGGGCGCGCACGACGCGATTCGTCCGGAACAGGCTGAAGCAGTCGTCAAACAGGCAACCGGCGGGCTGGGCGTCGACGTGGTTCTCGAGATGTCGGGGGTTCCCGCCGCCATCCATCAGGCGTTCGCGCTGGTCCGCGTGGCAGGGCGGGTACAGATGCTCGGAATCCCTTCCAGAAAAATCGACTTCGACCTCGCGACCGAGGTGATATTCAAGGGTCTCACCATCTACGGCGTCGTGGGGCGGCGGATGTACGAGACGTGGCATCAGATGACACGATTCCTTCGCTCGGGTGAGTTCGACCCCACTCCGGTGATCACCCACCGGTTCCCGCTCGCGGAGGCGGACGCCGCGATCGCGGCCATCAAATCAGGCGAAGCGGGAAAAGTGATCTTCGAGATCGCCTGAGGCGCCGCAGATGGACGAACCCGCGCGAGTCCACTTCCTTATTCCGATTCAACACGTGAGGGCGCAGTGGCACTGAACACCAATTTCGATTCCGAGATGCGCTCGGGGATCGAGAAGCTGAAACAGGAGCGCGTTTACAAGCGGCTCAACCATCTCGACTCGCCGCAGAGCTCGCGGGTGCGGATGGAAGGCCGCGGCGAAGTGCTCATCCTGTCCTCCAACAACTACCTCGGGCTCTGCGCCGAGCCTGCCGTGGTGAAGGCAGGCATCGGGGGACTCGAGCGGTACGGAGCCGGCACGGGCAGCGTCCGGTTCATCTGCGGAACCTTCACCATTCACCGTGAGCTCGAGCAGGCGATCGCCGACCTAGTGGGAACTCCGGCGTCGCTCAGCTACGTCTCGGCGTGGAACGCGAATGAAGGACTCACTGCATCGATCGTCGAGCAGAACGACTTCGTCGTATCGGACGCGCTCAACCACGCTTCGATCATCGATTCTATCCGGCTGGCGAAGGCGATCACCAAATGCGCCACGGCTGTCTACGCGCACTCCGATCTCGACGACCTGAAATCAAAGCTCGAGAGCGCGAAGTCGGCTCGGCGTCGCATCATCTGGACCGACGGCGTGTTCTCGATGGAGGGGAGCATCGCCAGACTTCCCGACCTTCTACAGCTGGCGCGCGACCACGACGCGATCGTCGTGATGGATGATTCCCACGCTACGGGTGTGCTCGGCGCAACGGGCCGGGGGACGGCGGAGCACTTCGGGGTGCTGGGGGAGGTGGATGTGATCACATCGACCCTGGGGAAGGCGCTGGGGGGCGCCGCGGGAGGGTTCGTCGCCGGCGCGGAGTCACTTTGCGACATGCTGACCCAGCGATCCCGTCCTCAGCTCTTTTCCAACGCACTACCACCCACTGTAGCGGCGAGCGCGCTCGGCGCGATCCGCCACCTGGAGCACAATCCCCAGCTCGTCCGGCAGCTCCATGAGAACAGCCGCTACTTCCGGGCAACCCTGTCGGAAGCCGGCTTCAAGCCCCTGCCCGGCGAGACCCCGATTGTGCCCATCATCGTGGGTGAAACGGCGACCGCGATAAAAATGAGTGACATGTTGTTGGACGAAGGCGTCTTTGTGACAGGGTTCGGCTTTCCGGTCGTGCCCCAGGGGCAGGCGCGTGTGCGCTGTCAGCTCAGCGCTGCCCATTCACGCGACGATCTGGACGAGGCCATGGCGGCCTTCCGCACCGTCGGGACCAAGCTAGGCATAATCTAGAGGACGCCTCAATGCAGAAGCTCAGAGCAGTCGCAATCGCAGTGATCGCAACGGCCATCGCCTCGACCGATGTGGCCGGCCAACGCTCGAGAAATTTCGAAGATTCGTGGTTCTGGGGAGCGAAAGCGGGAATCAACACTTTCTCTCAGCCCGGCGAGGGAAACACATCCACCGCGAATCTGGGGATAGACTGGCTCATCACGCGCAAGAGAGGCGGCCTGTACGTCTCGGGGGATCAGTCGATCTTCGAGCGCGACGTGGTAGTATCCGACCCCGGCGCGACTTCGGGCCAGCGCACCGTGCGAGTAAACGACCTTCGCCGTCTCACCTTCGCCGGAGTGGCTTTCCCCAAGCGGTTCGGCGGGGTGATTCCTTATGGCGGCATCGGCTACATGATCGCGGTCGCCGGTGACGCGCGGGTGGTGCTCGACAGCATTAACGGCGCGCCGACGAACGCGTTCATCGATGACGTCGACGAGCTCCGCAGCCGCGGCTCCGTGCTCGGCATGCTCGGCGTACAGATTCAGACGCGGCGCGCGGCGATTTTCGTCCAGGAGACACTGCTGCCGAGCAACCGGCGGTTCATGTTTCCGAGCGTGATGTCGTTTCTGGAATTCGGTATCCGCTACAACTTCGGTACCTCGATCGACCGGCCATAGCAGCTATCGGCGCAGCAGGTTGATCGACGAACGGCGCCCACAAGGCGCCGTTCTTTTTGCTCCGTGCGCTCCCGAGAGCCTGTTTTGTCGGGTGGCCGCCAGCGAGATCATCGCCGGTGCGTCGGAGGGGGTGCCTGCAACGCGAGTACGCTCGCTCGGGCGGAGCCCCAACGCGCGCGACCGCCCGCTCCGCGGGAGGTCGCTGGGTCTCCTGGTCGCTCGCTGAAACTCGCTTATGCAGGCACCCCCCCCGACTCTCCTTCGAAGTCTGTCGGACGGTAACCCTCTGATCGCGCCTCGCGTGAGCGCGCCGAGCGAAGCTCGGCAGCCGTTGGTCCACCTCGTCGCTCATTCCGCTTCGCCTCCCCAGGGATGCAGCGCGTTGCGCTGCCGCGGTTGCGATGCCCGATCGGGGGTGGCGAGGGTGTCCTCGCAGGCGGCGTCTCGCGTAGCAAGAGACCGGCTGGGTGCCCGCGAGCGCCGGCGAGTGGGCCGCCGGGCTCGATGCGTGTAAGCGAGCAGCCGCCGAAGAGGATACCCTCGCCGCCCCCAAACAGAGATCTCAAAAAACAAACGCGACAGCGCTACGCGGATAGCTTCCCTTTGGACACGAAGGGGTTGCCGTCGATCAGCCATCGCATCGGCCAGTCCGCGGCGCGGGTGATGCCGATGCGGGTCGTTGTGCGGATCTGATCGTCCGGGATTCGCTCGCCTTCACGAACGATGAGCGGCTTTCGCCTCAGCGTTTTACCGCTCATCGATCCTGTAATTCCAAGGGCGGTGCACAGCTTTCCCGGGCCGTTCGTGAGGTTTATCACCGTGCGGGCGCTGGGGCGGCGGCGCTGCATCAACGGGATCCCTTCCAGCGGCTCCAACGCGCGTACCAGCACCGCGCTCGGCAAACCTTCGTCGCGCGTCACGGCGTTGAAGCACCAGTACATGCCGTAGATGAAGTAGACGTACGAGTTGCCAGGCGGACCGTAGAGCGCTTCCGTCCGCGCGGTCCGCCCGACCACGGCGTGACACGCCTCATCGTGCTCGCCAAGGTAGGCCTCCGTCTCGACGATGATGCCGCTGGCGGTTCCTGCTGGTGTCTCGCACTCCAGAATGGTGCCGAGCATGTCGCGCGCGACGAGCTCGGTCTCGCGTGCGTAAAACGAGCGCGGCAGCGCTCCACCCCTGTGAAACTCCGAGGCGCGCCTCGAGTGCAGCAGACTCCGGTCGGACTGCGCCCCATCGCGGCTCCGCTGACGGAGTACTCGAGGATTGCCGGGCGCTATTCTGCGGACGGCCTGCTGCGGGTTTTTCTGGCCGCCCGGCGCGGAGCCGGCTTCTCGCTGTCATCCGCTGATGTCGATTTCCTGCCGCGCCGCGGCTTGGCGCTCTCGGCAGGAGCTCGCTTCCGTCCGGCGCGCGCCTTCGGCTCTTCCTCCCCCAGCGCATCCTCTCCGATCGAGGGAATCTCCGCAACGGAGGGCTGCTCGAATACCGGGGCACTGGATGCCGGCGCGCCGGATGCTGTCTCGACAACTCCGACAGATAACAGGTGAGCGGGCGGTGCGCCGACCCTGGCGCCAATCGCGCCGCGACCGCGGCGGGCGGACCCGCCTCCGCGCGCGCCCATCCCCATTGGTGCTGCGGCAGCGGTCACAACCGGCGCCGGCTCAGCGGCGGCGAGCTGATCACTGAGAGGAGCGGCTGCCGCGGCGGGAGCCACTTCGTAGTCGGAGCCGCGGCGGCGCAGATCCACGAGGTCCGCGTCGTGCGCATCCTGCAGAATGCGCAGGAAATTACGCTCGCTCAGACTCTCGCTGTCGCGACCGAGCATTTCCCTCGCGGTCAGACGCACCTGGCTCGCGCGGACACTCGCGGCTCCACCGGCCGAAACCGCGCGGCGCACGAGATTGAAGGCTTCCTCACGCGTCAACCGCAGCCCACCGGTCCCGATCGTTCCTTCTCCGTTCGATGCAGCCGGGGGCGTGGGGCGGCTTTTGTCGGCTGGCGGCGTCTGTGATTCGACCGAGAGCTCTTCCGGCGTAATCACGCGCGCGGTTGCCGTGGCGGCGACGCGCGGCTCGCGTGGTCCCCGGCCTTCGCGATCTCTGTCCCTGCCGCGACCGCCGCGCCTGCTGCGGCGAGCGCGATCACCTGATTCCGCTTCCTGACCCGCGGGCAGACTCGCCTGCGATCCGGTGCCCGCCGCTCCGCTCGGCGGCGCGACCTCGAACTGTCCGTTCTCGAGCTTCGTGAGAATCAGGAGATTCCGGTGCGCTGCTTCGGAAACGAAGCGCGAGAACTTGGACATGACAAGGTTCTTTTCATCGAAGGAGCTGTCGATCTGCTGCATTACCTGCTTAAGGCGGTCGGCCCGCATCAC
>Ga0136631_10000238_pt1 | contig 16785 bp, 15 predicted proteins | sample AntDrymUQ6012206_2_FD_104655 | JGI IMG/M metagenome (GOLD analysis project Ga0136631, IMG submission 104655) | Polar desert sand microbial communities from Dry Valleys, Antarctica - metaG UQ601 (22.06) | ecosystem: Environmental > Terrestrial > Soil > Desert | place: Antarctica: Dry Valley... | reverse complement strand
CTTCACCCACGACGCCTGGATGTTCGTGATCTCCGGATGCAGCGCAAGCCGGGCGACCGCGTGGACGAGCAGCGTTTCGCGGAACGTCGGCCCTCGCCGCGCGCGCCCCTGGATGTAGATCGGCGCCTCCATCGGCACGAACGGCAGCGGGACGAGCTCGGTGAACCCGCCCGACCGTCGTTGTTGCTCGCGAGCGCGAAGGAAGTGACGCGCCCACGAGCGCGGCGAATCGGCGTGCCCGAACATGAGGGTGACGTTCGAGCGCAGCCCGACGCGATGCGCCGCGTCGTGGACGGCGAGCCACTGCGCGGTCGTCACCTTGTCGGGGCAGATGACGCGCCGAACCTCGTCGTCGAGCACTTCGGCTGCCGTCCCGGGCAGCGACCCGAGCCCGAGATCCCGAAGGTGCCCGAGGTACTGCTCGAGCGACAGGTCGAGCGTCGCAGCTCCCTGCCACACCTCGAGTGCCGAGAACGCGTGGACGTGAATCGACGGGACTGCCTGCTTGACGGCCCGCACGACGTCGGCGTAGTAGTCACCCGTGAACGCGGGGTGGATCCCACCCTGGAGGCACACCTCCGTCGCGCCGCGCTCCCAGGCTTCCTGGGCACGACGGACGATCTCCTCGCGCGGGACGAGATACGGCGCGCCGCGTAGATTCGCCGCGAGCTTCCCCTTCGAGAACGCGCAGAAGCCGCAGCGGAAGTAGCAGACGTTCGTGTACTGGATGTTCCGCGTCACGACGTACGTGACGTCGTCGCCGCAGACCTCACGGCGCAGCACGTCGGCCGACGCGCAGACTCGCGCCGCCTCCTCCCCGCGCGCCTCGAGCAGCCGCGTGATCTCGTCCTCGCCGAGCTCCGCTCCGGTGAGCTCGAGCGGAGGCGCGTCGCGGCGGACGACGAACGGCACGCCGACCGGCTCGCCGGGCGCCCACGCGTCGTCGCGCGCGAGCCCGCTCGCGTCGGCGGCGCGTCGAACGTACGGCGCGACGGCCGGATCGACCCAGCGCCCAAGATCGGAGACGTAATCCGGGTAGAGCGGGAGCCGCGGCACGAGCTCGAGCCCGCGCGAGCGCGTAGCCTCGGCGAGCCGCTCGAGCTCGGGCCAGGGCGCCTCGGGGTTCACGTGGTCGATCGTCACGGGCGAGACGCCGCCCCAGTCGTCGATGCCTGCGTCGAGCAGGCGCGGGAAGTCGTCGAAGGCGAGGTTCGGCGGAGCCTGCACGTGCCACCTGGGGCCGAGCAGGATGCGCGCAACGGCGATCGTCCAGAGGTGGTCGTCGAGGGACGGCTCCTCGTGTGCGGCCATCCGCGTGCCGGGCTTGGCGCGGAAGTTCTGGACGATGACCTCCTGGAGGTGCCCATGCTCCTCGCCGAGCGCCTTTAGGGCGAGGAGGGCGTCGATCCGCTCCTCGCGCGTCTCGCCGATCCCGATGAGGATCCCGCTCGTGAAGGGGATCGCGAGCTCGCCGGCGAGGCGGATCGTCTCGAGACGCCGCGCCGGGAGCTTGTCCGGCGAGGCCCAGTGCGGCCCGCCCTTCTCCCCGAGCCGCTCCGCAGTCGTCTCGAGCATGATCCCCATCGAGGCGGAGACCGGCCGCAGCGCTTCCAGCTCCGCGCGCGTCATGACCCCAGGGTTGAGGTGCGGCAGCAGCCCCGTCTCCTCGAGCACGAGCCGAGCGCAGCGCTCGAGGTACTCGAGCGTCGTCTCGCAGCCGAGCTCCCGGAGCTCCTCGCGCACGACCTTGTACCGCAGCTCTGGCTTGTCGCCGAGCGTAAAGAGCGCCTCGTGGCAGCCGGCCGCCGCGCCCGCGCGCGCGATTGCGAGCACCTCCTCCTCGGTCATGAACGCCCGCTCCCCGCGTCGAGGTGGACGCGCAAACGTGCAGTAGCCGCAGACGTCACGGCAGAGCGTCGTGAGCGGGATGAAGACCTTCGGCGAATACGTGACGAGCGGCCCTGTCCGCAGACGACGCGCCTCCGCCAGGAGCTCCTCGAGAGGCGTTGAGACCAGGTCGCCGGCGATGCTCACGACGCCGCGAGCATACGCACAGGAGTCGCGCTTTCCCCTCTACGCCGCTGACGCACGCAGGTACGCCACGACCGCGAGCACGCCGCGATGCGTGTCGCCGCCGCTAGTTTCGCTTGGAGGTCCAGAGACCGCCGACCGGCACGAAACGGCCCTTCGTCCAGCGCTGGAGCTGGCCCTGCTGGATCGGGAAGTTGTCCCCCGTCCCGGTCTTCACCGACACGCCCGGCAGCAGGAACGGGTTCTTCGCGCTCGAGATCGAGCGGGCGCGCGTCATCAGCGCGGCGCGCGTCGGGTTCGCGCCGAGCCGCTTGAGCACCCCGACGGTCTCGTAGGCGACCGCCATGCCGTACACGTGGTAGACGTCGTTCGGATTCGCGCCCTTCGCGTACTTCGCGAGCAGCGCGCGGTACTGCTTCATCCCGGGGTCTTTGTTCCAGCGCGGGTCGGTCGGGTCCTTGAGGACGGTCGTCGTGATCGTTCCCTCGACGAGCTTGTTCTTCCCGCCCTCGGAGGCGAGCACCATGGTGTTCGAGGTGCCGGAGACCGCGTTCAAGATCACGAGCGGCTTCCACCCGAGCCGGTTCGCGAACACGTAGGCCTGGATCGCGAACGTCGGCGTCGCGAAGATGCAGAGGACGTTCGCGCCGGACGCCTTGAGCTTCGCGATCTGGGTGCCGACGTCCGGCGAGGTGACCTGGTACGCCTCGGCCGCGACGACCTTCGACCCGGACCGTCCGAGGCCAAGCTTGAGGCTGGCGAGGAGGTCTTTCCCGTAGTCGTCGTTCTGGAAGAGGACGGCGACCTTCGCCTTCGTGCGCGCCTTCGCGATGTACTGCCCGTAGACGAAACCCTCGGCGGCATAGCTCGGCTGGAAGCCGATCGTCCACGGGTACTTCGCGGCGTCGCGCCCCCACGTCGTCGCGCCCGACGCCACGAAGAGCTGCGGCACCTTGACCTGGTTCAGGTAGTCGCGAACCGCGAGGTTCGCCTCGGTGCCGAGCGTGTTGAAAACGGCGAACACCTTGTCCTGCTCGACGAGGCGCCGCACCGCCTGCACGGTCTGCGCGGGGTTGTAGGCGTCGTCGACGATCTTGTAGTCGATCTTGCGCTTGGCCACGCCTCCGGCCACGTTCACGAACTCGAAGTAGGCCTTCGCGCCGCGCGCAACCGAGGCGTACGACGCGGCTGGGCCCGTCAACGGAGACGTGCCTCCGACGACGATCGTCGTCGCGCTGACGCCCGGATCAGCGGCCGAGCCGGCGAACGCCGTCGGCAGCGCGAAAGCCAGGGCCGCACCAACGACGGCCACGAGAACCGAACGACGCCGAATCACTTCGGCCGAGAGTAGCCACGATTCGTGATCAGCTGCCCGATGCGGCGGAACAGCCCGCCGACACCGTTCGGCAGCACGAACATCAGGAGGATGAGCACGACGCCGTAGACGATCGCGGGTCCGCCCGGTTTCTGCGTCTCCTCGATGATGCGGTCCGGCAGCAGCGACCCGAGATCCTGGCCCTGCGCCCACAACGGCAGGAACGCGATGAAGATCGCGCCGAAGACGAGCCCGGACAGGCCGCCGAGCCCTCCGACGACGATGCCGACGAGGAGGAAGATCGAGAGCGCGACTGGGAACGTGTCCGGATTGACGAAGGCGCTCGCAATCGCGAAGAGCCCACCCGCGACGCCCGCGTACGCCGCACTGATCCCGAACGCGAGGGTCTTGTAGCGAGCGAGGCTGACTCCGGAGGAGACGGCGGCCGTCTCGGAGTCGCGGACCGCACGGAACGCACGTCCGGTTCGCCCACGGAGGATGAGCCACGCGCCGGCGAACAGCCCGAGCGCGATCGACCAGGCGAGGTAATACATCCAGTCGTTCGGCGTGAGCGACCGGCCGAGGACGTTCACGTTCGCGATCGAGCCGGTGAGCTCCGGGCTCCCAAAGAGCTGGATCCCCTGCCCCCCGCCCGAGAACTCCGCGAAGCGCTTGACCGTCGACGGCATGGCAACCGCGATCGCAAAGGTGGCGAGGGCGAGGTAGAGACCAGCCAGGCGCAGCGCCGGAAAGCCGAACGCGAGCCCGAAGAGACCGGCGACAAGGCCGGCGATCGGAAGCGTCCAGAGATCCTTCATCCCGCCCGAGATCGGCCCGCCGAACTGCTCGTTGCCGGCCATGAGGATCGCCGTCGTGTAGCCGCCGATCGCCATGAACGCGCCGTGGCCGAGCGAGATCTGGCCCGTGTACCCGGTCAGGACGTTGAGGCCGAGGAGCGCGATGAGGTAGATCGCGACGTAGGAGTACTCGCGGGCCTTGAAGTCGGAGATGAACGACGGCAGCACCGCGACGAACGCGACGAACGCCGCGAACGCGACGAAGCCGACGATGCGCTGCGTCCGGGGGCTCATCGACACGCTCTTTGTCGGTGAGCCGGGAGGGGCGTGGGGAACCGGGAGGTTCCCCACGCTCTCGAGAAGAAGGGGGCACGCGGGGGAAACATGGTTTCCCCCGCGACCGCGAGCCGAAGGGCGAGCGGTGTCATACGCGTTTCACCTCCGGCTTGCCGAAGATTCCCTGCGGGCGGATGAGGAGGACCGCGAGGATGATGAGGAGCGCCATCGGCAGGCGCAGCTCCTCCGTGAACCAGTCGAACGCGGCGTACTGGCTCAGGTAGCTGAGGAGGTTCAGGAGCACGCCGATCGCCAGGCCGCCGACGACGGCGCCGATCGGGGAGTCGATGCCACCCAGCACCGCGGCGGCGAACGAGTAGATGAGGACGGCAGCCATCATGTTCGGATCGAGCCCGACGGTTGGCGCGGTCAGCATTCCGGCGACCGCACCGAGCAGCGCCGCGAGACCCCAACCGAGCGCGAGCATCCACGTGACGCGCACGCCAACGAGCCGCGCCTCCTCGGGATTCACGGCCGCCGCGCGCAGCGCGAGGCCGACCTTCGTGAACTGGAAGAGGCCCCAGAGCAGGAGCACGATCCCGAGAGCGACGGCGATCGTCCCGATGTCGTGCGCGGCGACCACGACGCCGCCGATGTCGTACGTCTCCGTGCCGAACGGGCTCTGGAGCTGCTGCGGCTCGCCGCTCCACTGCCAGATGATGAAGCCGTTGATCGCGACGAGGAGGCCAATCGTGACGATCACGATCCGCAGCACGCTTCCGCGTTCGACGGGACGAATGACCACGCGGTGGATGCCGACGCCGCCGGCGAACGAGATGGCGAGCGTGGCCACGAACGCCGGCCAGTAGCTCCAACCGTGGTTGAACGTGAGCGTCCAGGCGATGTACGTCGAGAGCGTCGCCATCTCGCCCTGGGCGAAGTTGATGACTCCGGTCGAGCGGTGGATGATCACCAGCGCGAGGGCGAGAAGCGCGTAGATGCCGCCCGACGCGAGACCGGACACGATCTGCTGCATGAAGTCGGTGAAGGCGGCGGCGACCATCAGTACCCGAGGTAGCTCCGTCGTACCGATTCGTCGTCGCGCAGCTCGGCGCTCCTCCCGGTGAGCGCCACGCGGCCGACCTCGAGGACGTACGCTCGCTCGGACGCATTGAGCGCAATGCGCGCGTCCTGCTCGACGACGAGCACCGTGAGCCCCTCCTCCTCGTTCAGCTTGCGGACGATCCGGAAGAACTCGCGCACGATCATCGGGGCGAGGCCGAGGGAGGGCTCGTCGAGGAGGAGCAGGCGCGGATGGCTCATCAGCGCTCGGCCGAGCGCGAGCATCTGCTGCTCGCCACCCGACAGTGTTCCGGCGCGCTGGCCGCCGCGCTCGGTCATCCAGGGGAAGTACTCCGCGATGCGCAGGATGTCCGCCTTCACGGAGCGGTTGCGACTCGTGTACGCGCCGAGCTTGAGGTTCTCCGTCACCGTGAGGTCGATGAACGTGCCGCGGCCCTCGGGCACGTGAGCGATGCCCGTCCTCGCAGCCGACTCCGGCCCGCCCTTGAGCTGCTTGCCCTCGAGCTCGATCGCGCCCGATCGCGAGACCGTGCCGGAGATCGCGCGGAGCGTCGTCGTCTTCCCTGCACCGTTGGCCCCGAGGACGGCAACGACCTCGCCCTCGCGCACGACGAGCGAGACGTCGTGCAGGGCCTGCACCGGCCCGTACCGCGCGGCGACGGCGTCGAGCTCGAGGAGCGTCTTCACGCGTCACCCTCCCGCTCCAGGTCGGGCTCGGGCTCTGGCTCTGGCTCTGGCTCTGGCGGTGCCGGAGCCTCGTCCTCGTGCTCGTCGTCGGAGCCGAGGTACGCCTCGATCACGGCCGGATCGGCCTGCACCTCGGCGGGGGAACCGCTTGCGATCTTCCGCCCGAAGCTGAGGACGTTCACGTCGTCGGAGATGCTCATGACAAGGTTCATGTGGTGCTCGACGAGGAGCACCGTGAGGTCGAAGTCGTCGCGGATCTTCTGGATGAAGACCCCGAGCTCGGAGACCTCCTCGTGATTCAGCCCGCCGGCCGGCTCGTCGAGGAGGAGCAGCCGCGGCTTGGCAACGAGTGCGCGGGCCAGTTCCACCCGCTTCTGGATGCCGTAGGGCAATGTCGCCGCCGGAAACAGCGCCCGCTCGCGGAGTCCGACGACGTCGAGAACCTCGAGAGCTTCCGCCTGCCCCACCTTTCGCCCGCGGCCGTGCGCGCCGACGAGCACGTTCTCGAGCACGGACATCGTCCGGAAGAGCTGGATGTTCTGAAACGTGCGCGCGACACCCTTGCGCACGATCTTGTACGCGGGCGCCTTGAGGATCGACGAGCCGTCGAGCAGCACCTCGCCCGAGTCCGGCCGGTACAGGCGCGTGATGACGTTGAAGGCCGTCGTCTTACCGGCGCCGTTCGGCCCGATCAGGCCGGAGATGTGCCCTTCCTCGACCTCGAACGACACGCCGTCGAGTGCGACGATTCCGCCGAAGCGCAGGGTGACGTCCCGTACCTCGAGGAGGGCCATCCGCACGAGACCCTAATCGGGTTGAGAGCGGAGCGGCAACGAAGACCCTACGCGGGCGCTCAGACTCGGATGCTCAGACTCGGGGCGCGGTCGCGAACCGACCACAGCTGGACCACGGATCCGACGGGGACACGCACCATCACCGAGAGCACGCCACGCGCGTTCGTCACGCGGGTGCCGCCGAGCGAGCTCCAGCCGCCGCTTCGGAGGATCCGAAGGCGATAGGACTGCGGCCCGGCGCGCGGCCGGATCTGTCCCCAGAGGCCGACCACCGCACCGCTTCGCGACGTACGGATAAGCGGGAAGCGAAAGGCCGTGTACGCCGGCTTCTTCATGCCGTCGGCGGTCGTGAACCCACTCTGCCAGCCGTCGTCGGACTCGTCGTCGCGGACGAGGAAGAAGATCAGCATGTCGACGAAGCGAGCGAGCTCGACCCGCCGTGCGGCGCTCGCGACATGCTGCGCATGCGTGGTCGGGGAGACGCCGAGGAACATGTCCGGAGGATTCGTCTGGTAGCCGTACTCGGTCAGCCAGATCCGTTTACGCCCGAGCTGCTGGTGGACGAGCGTGACGAGGCGTTCGAGGTCCGCCATGGCGATGGTCGCGCAGGTACGGCACGCCGGTGCCCACGGCGTCTCGACCTGGGGGCGTCCGGGATAGGGATGGTGGGCGTAGGCGTCCAGCTTCGGTCGCAACGCACCCATGGCCTTGATCCACGCGACCGGCGACTCGCCTCCGATGCCTGCCCGTGGCGCGGTCATGCCCCCACCGACGCGCGCCGCGCCGGTCACGGCGTGGATCTGCGTGTACGCCGGGTTCAGGAGCTTCCGGACGTACGTGTCCGCCGTCGTCGGGCGGAGCCACTGCGGCTTGTTCGGCTCGTTCCAGATCGTCCACAGGCGAACCCACGAGTAGCGCGTCGCCGTTGCACGCGCGAAGTCGCCGAACAGTTGCCCTTCCGTGGGCGCCCAGTTCGGCGCGAGCCCGCCGTTCGCCCACCGCGGCGTCCCGAAAAGAGTGACGAGCGGCTGGATGCCGTGACGGCGGAGACCCCGCAGAACCGAGTCCACGGAACGCCAGTCGTACGCGGGGTCACCATGGTCGCGCGGGGTGGCCGGACGCTGCCGTGCGACGACATCCCAGCGGACGGCGTAGCGCACCACGTCGACGCCGAGCCGGTCGAGCTCGTCGAGCCGCGACTCGAGCGTGCCGGGACCGTGGAGAAGCCAGGCGTCGTCCTGGATCCCCACCTGCGCGCCGGACGCAGCCTGCGCCGAGCTCGCCCCTACGAGCACGACGAGCGTGGCAATCACACAGCCGAGCGTCTTCATCGCCCGCCCCTGCTGGCCTGTAGCTCGCGCGAGATGTCGTCCTGCGCGCTCGTGTAGGCGCGCACGTCCTCGGGCAGTTCCTCGATCGCGGCGAGGTAGCACGGACCCGGATAGGTCTCGTCGATCCGGCCGTCCGCCCAGTCGATGAGTACAGCCTTCCCGCACGCGCGCTCCGCCTGCGGCTGCGCAGTAGAGCCACAGCCGATCAGTGCGAGAAGCATCCCTCCGACGGCGAACGCTGTTGCAACCCGACAGCGCATCTGGCCATGGTTCCTCGTCTTCGTAGTGCGGAAACGCATGGGCAGTAAGAGGTTTGTAAGCGCTCGGGGCTGGAAAGGCAGGTGCGTCCCATTCGTGAGACGTCTAGGATCGCGCCCGATGGATCTGCGCGACACGCCCGAGGAGGCCGCGTTCCGGTCCGAGCTTCGCTCGTGGCTCGAGCAGAACCTTCCCGACGACCTCCAGGGCCATCGCGGCGGAGCGACACGCTTCGACGGGCCGGAGATGCGCGCCTGGAGCCGAGCGCTCTACGACGCCGGTTACGTCGGGCTCACCTGGCCCGAGGAGTACGGCGGCGGCGGCGCGCCGTACACGCATCAGGCGATCTTCCTCGAGGAGCTGGCGCGCGCCGAGGCGCCTCCGCACATCGGCGTCATCGGGATCGGCATGGCCGGGCCGACGATCATCGCGCACGGCACCGAGGAGCAGAAGGGGCGCTACCTCGCTCCACTCCTCGCCGCGGACGAGATCTGGTGCCAGGGCTTCTCGGAGCCGGGCGCAGGCTCCGACCTCGCCGGCGTGCGCACGAGCTCGACGCTCGACGACGGCCACTTCGTCGTGAACGGCCAGAAGGTGTGGTCGTCGTTCGCGCATCTCGCCGACTTCTGCATCCTCCTCACGCGCACGGACCCCGAGTCGACGCGGCACGCGGGGCTCACGTATCTCATCGTCGACATGCATGCGCCCGGCGTGGAGGTACGCCCGCTCCGGCAGATCACGGGCGAGGCGGAGTTCAACGAGATCTTCTTCTCCGACGTGCGCGTCCCCGAGGAGAACCTCCTCGGGGAGGTCGGCGGCGGCTGGCAGGTGGCGATGACGACGCTCCTGCACGAGCGCGGCACCCTGGGGTTCGCGCTGCAGGCGGCGCTCGAGGTGCAGATCCGCAAGCTCGTCTCGCTCGCGCGCGACCGCGGGGCCGACCCGCTCCAGCGCGACCGGATCGCACGCGAGTGGATCGAGATGCAAGGCGTTCGGTTCACGAACTACCGCTCGCTGTCCGCCCTCATGAAGACCGGGCTGCCCGGCCCCGAGGGGTCGATCTCGAAGCTCGTCTGGTCGGAGTCGAACCAGCGCGTGACGAAGCTCGCGCTGGAGATCCTCGGCCCGGACGCGGCGCTCGGCGAGGACAACGCGCCGTACGGCGGCTACTGGCAGTACCAGCAGCTCCGCAGCCGCGGCAACACCATCGAGGCGGGCACGTCGGAGGTTCTCCGCAACATCGTCGCCGAGCGCGTGCTCGGCCTCCCGTATTCACGCTGATGGACTTCACCTTCACACCCGTGCAGGAGGCGCTTCGCGAGCAGGCGCGCGAGTTCCTCGCCGCGAACCCGGAGCCGACCTGGGCGCAGATCGCCGAGCTCGGCTGGACCGGCGTCTCGATCGCGGAGGAGGACGGCGGCGCCGGGCTCTCCTTCCTCGAGGAGGCCGTCCTCTTCGAGGAGCTCGGGCGCGCGCTGTATCGGGGCCCGTACTTCGCGACGGTCGGGCTGACGCTTCCTGCTCTGCCTGCCGAGGACCGCGCTGCCGTCGCAGCGGGAGAGGCGAGCTGGACGCTCGCATTCGGGCCGCTCGTCCCGGATCTCGACTCGGCCGAGCACGTTGCGATCGTCGGCGGCGATGGCATCTACGAGCTCGAAGGCGGCGAGCGGGAGGTCCTCTCCACGACGGACGAGTCGCGCACGCTCGGAGTCGTGCGCGGCGGAGAGGCGGGCCGGCGGCTCGCCGACTCCGGCGTCCTCTCCGAGATCGAGGCTCGCTCGCAGACGGCGCTCGCACTCGAGGCCTGCGGCGTCGCGCGGCTCGCGCTGGAGGACGCGCTCGAGTACGCCTCCTCCCGCGAGCAGTTCGGGAAGAAGATCGGCGTCTATCAGGCGGTCTCGCACCCGCTCGCGGACGCGTACACACGCGTCGAGCTCTCGCGCTCGCTTGCCCTGTGGGCCGCGTGGTGCGTGGCGACCGGCGACGCGCAGGCGTCGATCGCCGCAGCTGCCGCGAAGTCGTACGCGGGCGAGAGCGCCGTCTCGGTGTGCGAGACCGCGATCCAGTCGCTCGGCGGCATCGGCTTCACCTGGGAGCACCGGCTGCAGCGGCTGTACAAGCGTGCGCTCGGCATCGAGAGCTTCGGGGCATCGGGTACGCGCCTGCGTGCGGAGATCGCCGCATCGTTGCTCGAGAAAACGGAGCAGGGGTCAGACCCGTGGGGTCCGACCCCTGCCGATCTGGAGGAGGCTACGACGTGGACGGCCTGATGATGGAGTACCAGCTCAACGTGCCGGCGATCCTCCGCCGCGCCGACGAGCTCTACGGCGACAATGAGATCGCGAGCCGCCTGCCCGACAAGAGCTGGCACACCTACACGTACGCGGACTTCGTCTCGCGCACGAAGAAGCTCGTCGTCGCGCTGCGCAAGCTCGGCCTCGAGGACGGCGACCGCGTCGGGACGTTCATGTGGAACCACTCGCAGCACCTCGAGGCGTACATGGGCGCGCCCGTCGGCGGATTCATCACGCACACGCTGAACCTCCGGCTCCATCCCGACGACAACACGTACATCGCGACCCACGGCGGCGACCGCGTCATCCTCGTGGACAAGACGCTGTGGCCACTCGCGGAGCAGTTCATCCCGCGCTGCAACTTCGAGCACGTGATCGCAGTCGGCGACGGGCCCACACCCGACGGCGCGATCGACTACGAGGAGCTCCTCGCGGACGCCGACGAGTCGGCGTTCTCGTACCGTGACCTGCCGGAGAACACGGCTGCCGCGATGTGTTACACGAGCGGCACCACAGGCAGGCCGAAGGGTGTCCTCTATTCGCATCGCGCGATCGCGCTCCATGCGCTCACTGTCGTCGGCATAGATGCCGAGGCAGCCGACGACGTGTGCCTGCCGGTCGTGCCGATGTTCCACGCGAACGCGTGGTGCTTCCCGTTCTCCTGCACGATGACCGGTGTCAAGCAGGTCTTCCCGGGGCCGCACATGGATCCAGCTAGTCTGCTCGACGCCCTCGCGGAGCAGAAGGTCACCGTCACCGCAGGCGTCCCGACGATCTGGATGGGGATCCTGCAGGCGCTCGACGCGACTCCGGACGCGTGGGATCTCTCCGCGATCCGCTTCATGACCGTCGGTGGCGCCGCGCCGCCGCGCGCGATGATCGAGGCGTTCTCGGAGCGGCACGGCCTTCACATCGTCCACGGCTGGGGGATGACCGAGATGAGCCCCGTCGGAACGATCTCGGGGGCACCCGGTCAGGAGGCAAGCCTCTCGCCGCAGGACGCGTACACGCGCCGCGCCAAGCAGGGCGTCGCGATCCCGTTCGTCGAGATCCGCGCGAGCAGCGAGAACGGGCTCGTGCCGTGGGACGGCCAGACGATGGGAGAGCTCGAGGTTCGCGGGCCGTCGATCTCGTCCGCCTACTTCGAGTCCGAGGAGGGCGCCGACCGCTGGACGGAGGACGGCTGGTTCAAGACCGGTGACGTCGTCACGATTCATCCCGACGGCTGCGTCGAAGTTCAGGACCGCGCGAAGGATCTCGTCAAGTCGGGCGGCGAGTGGATCTCGACCGTGGCGCTCGAGAACGCGCTCATGGGACATCCCTCCGTCTCCGAGGCGGCGGTCATCGCAGTGCCGGACGAGAAGTGGTCGGAGCGCCCGCTCGCGGTCGTCGTCTTTCGCGAGGGCGAGGAGGCGTCGCCCGACGAGCTGCGCGACTTCCTCGCGCCGAGCTTCGCCAAGTGGTGGCTCCCGGATCGCTTCGAGGTCGTGGACGAGATCCCGAAGACGGCAGTCGGCAAGTTCCGAAAGACCGCGCTTCGCGAGCAGTTCGCGCAGCAGCCGGCGGAGACGGCCTGAGGAGCGGGAGATGAAAACGATGCGACAAGGGCGCGAAGCGACCGTCTTCAGGGGTCTTCGCGCGACCGGAATCCGCGAATCAGCGGATTCCGGTCTTGCGCAATGACACAGTTCGTCTCGACCGAGCTCGACGGCTCGGTCGCCGTCGTCACGATCGACAATCCGCCGATGAACGCGCTCTCGGCACCGCTCCTCGAGGAGCTCGAGGCCGAGATCGACCGGCTCGACGCCAACGACGACGTTCGCGCGATCGTGCTCGTCGGAGCAGGTGAACGCGCGTTCGTCGCCGGCGCGGATATCAAGGAGTTCCCGTCGCTGCGCGAGGCGGCCGCCGAGGCGAACGAGCGGGGATCGGCACGCGGGATCCAGAAGCTCGGGCACCGCATGGATGCGGCGCGCACGCCGTTCGTCGCGGCGATTCACGGCTTCTGCCTCGGTGGAGGTCTCGAGCTTGCGATGTGCTGTGACTTCCGTGTGGTCTCCGACGACGCCCAGCTCGGGCAGCCGGAGATCAAGCTTGGCCTCATCCCCGGCGGCGGAGGCACGCAGCGCCTGCCACGGCTTGTCGGGATCGGCCGCGCGCAGTACCTCAACATGACCGGCGAGTTCATCGACGCAGCGACCGCATACGACTGGGGGCTCGTCGAGAAGGTCGTGTCGCGCGATGAGCTGCGGGAGACGGCGCTCGGGATCGCCCGGACAATCGCCGCGCGCTCGCCCGTCTCCATCGGGATTCTCCGCGAGCTCGCCCGTACGACGCGCGACCTTCCGCTCGAGGAGGGGCTTCGCCGCGAGGCCGACGGCTTCCGCCGTTGCCTCGAGTCGGAGGACGGGGCCGAGGGCGTCACGGCGTTCATCGAGAAGCGCGAGCCCCAGTTCACCGGTCGGTGAGAGCCGCCGTCCTGAAGGGCGTCGGCGGGCCGGAGCAGCTCGTCGTCGAGGAGGTGCCCGAGCCCGAGGCCGCCGACGGGCAGGCGATCGTGGACGTGCGCGCCGCCGGGATCAACTTCGCGGACGTCTTGATCCGGCTTGGCATGTACCCGCAGATGCCCGAGCTCCCAGCCGTGCTCGGCTCCGAGATCGCCGGCGAGCTCGACGGCGCGCGCGTGATGGGGTTCGTTCGCGGCGAAGGGGGCGGCTATGCGGAGCGCGTGGTCGTCGACCGACGCTGGCTCCTCCCGCTTCCGGAATCCGCGAGCTTCGCCGAAGGCGCTGCCTTCCCGATGGCGTTTCTCACAGCGTGGATCCCGCTCAGCGAGCTCGTACGGATCGCGTTCGGCGCGAGAGTCCTCGTGACGGCCGCGGCGGGCGCGGTGGGTACGGCGGCGGTACAGATCGTGAAGGCACTCAACGGCCATCCCGTCGCGGCCGTCGGGACCGCCGAGAAGCTCGAGCTGCCGCGCTCGCTCGGCGCGGGCGAAGCGGTGACGTACGAGCAGATCAGCGAGCTCGACCCGGTCGACGTCGTCTTCGACCTCGTCGGAGGTGATGTGTTCGCCGCATCGCTGAGTCTCCTAAAGCCGATGGGAACTGCGATCGCCGTCGGCTACGCGGGTGGCATGTGGCAGGAGGTCAACCCGGCCTGGCTCGTCGGTCGCAACATCGGCGTCCACGGCTTCTACCTCGGACGCCTCATCGGCCGCGACCCGGAGCTGGTCGCGCGGGCGTCCAAGGACGTCCTCCGACTCTGGGAAGGGGGCGCCGTGCGGCCGATCGTCGGCGCCGAGCTCCCGCTCGAGGAGGCAGCCGAGGCGCACCGGCTCATCGAGTCCCGCCAATCGACAGGAAAGGTCGTGCTGATTCCATGACAGCGCTGGTGACCGGAGCGGCGGGTGGAATCGGCCGCGCGATCGTGATGAAGCTCCGCGCGGAGGGCTTCGACGTGAAGGAGCTCGACCTCGTCTCCGGCTTCGACGTGACCGATCCCGAGGCGTGGGAGCACATCGGCTCGGTCGACCTCGCGTGTCTCAACGCGGGCGTCCTGACGGGGAGCGACCACATTGCCGCGCTCACCGACGAGCAGTACCGCCGCGCGGTCGGCGTGAACGTCGACGGCGTGGTCTACGGCGTCCGCCGACTCGACCGCGTGATGCCGAAGGGGAGCACGATCATCGTGACCGCGTCTCTCGCCGGGCTCGTGGGGATCCCCGACGACCCGATCTACGGCCTGACGAAGCACGCCGTCGTCGGCTTCGTCCGCTCGGTCGCGCCGCAGCTCGCGGCGCGCGGGATCCGAATCCAGGCCGTGTGTCCGGGTTGGGCCGACACTGCGCTCACTCCGCCGGAGTTCAAGCAGGATCTCGAGGCGCGCGGCTTCAAGCTGCTGACGGCCGAGGCAGTCGCAGACGGTGTTTGGGCGGCGTTCAAGAGCGCGGGCACCGGCGAGGCCTGGATCGTCCAGCCCGGCCGCGAGCCGCTGCTCTACGAGTTCAAGGGCGTCCCCGGACCGCGGTAGCGGTTCAGTGGCACCAAGCTGAGCCGGCGTCCGCAAACGCACCCAAAGCGGCCTGGAACCGCCACGCGTACGCGTCGTCTCCGAGTGTGAGCTCGAGGACGCCGAAGCTCGTCGCATCCCGTGCCTCGCTGTTCGGCCGGACGCTCTGAAAGCTTCGCAGGCTCCTCCCGCCTGTACCGACGACGAACTCGCGAATCCCGCGAGCGAGATCGCGTCCACCTCTCGCGTTCTGGGGAGTAAATCGCTCGTAGCCGTGGTCGTGACCGACGAGCACGAGATCGGCGTTCGCGTCGACGAGTGCCTGCCAGAACGCGGCGTAGGTCGCGTCACTGCCGTGCCAACCGGACGAGTACCGCGGGTGGTGCCAGTACGCGAGCGTGCACCGAGCCGGATGGGCGGCGAGGTCGGACCGCAGCCAGCGCTCCTGCGCGGATCCGGCATCGCATCCGCCCACTTCCGCGCAGTTGGAGTTGAGTGCGACGACGTGCCATTCACCGACCTCGAAGCTGTAGTAGCCCTTCGCCGGGTCGCCCGCTCGAGCGCCGAAGTAGCGGAAGTACGCGGCCGCGCTCGCCGTGCGGTATTCATGGTTCCCCGGTACCGGCCGCGTGGCCGCACGCAGCCGTCCCCAGGTCGGGTGATACGAAGCGGCGAAGGCACCCAGCTCGCCGGCCTCGTACTGGATGTCGCCGAGGACGAGCACCGCCGCGTAGCCTGCGCCGACGAGAAGGTCAGAAGTCGCTTGCTGCCGACACTCGTCGGCGCTCCCGGATCCCCCTCTGAAGTCCGGGACTGCAGGATCGCAGGCGATGTCGCCGGCTGCCGCCACCTTCACCCCGGCGACGGGTGAACCCGCGCCGAACGACGTCACCGTCGGCCGCTCGGCCGGCTCGGCGAGCACCGCGGCGATCCCGAAAACAGCTGCCGCGCAGGTGACGGACAGCGTTCGGCGAGGTTGCCGGCGTCCCACGGCCGCGCTGACCACTCAGTCGAGCTCACTCACGCACGGCGGAGCCGGTACCAGTGCTCGTCCGGCCTGAGCAGCAGCTCGAGAACCTTCGGCGGGTGGAAGTGCGAGGCCTCGACATGCGTGACCGACCATCCAGGGAAGGCCGACTCGACATCGTCGCGGCTCGCCCCTCGGATCAACGGCCTCCTGCGTCTGGGCCAGACAAGCAGCAACACGGTCGCGTCTGCGGCGGCGACAGCATCGACCTCTCTGCCCATCGCCTCGCGCTGGCTCTTGTCGAGGCCGTGGAACGTGCCCGTGTCGAGGATCAACTGGAAGTCGGAGCCGACGTCGGCCTCCCGTAGCGCAGTCACATCTCCGTGAACGAGACTCACGTCGACCCCGTCGCCTTTCACGCGGTCGCGAGCCCGCTCGAGCGCCTTCTCGACGATCTCGACCCCGGTGACTTGCCAGCCTCGCTTGGCCAGCTGCACTGCCCAGATCCCGCTACCCGTACCGAGATCGAGGGCGCGCCCGAATGGAGGCACGCGTCCGGTCTCCTCGCGGGTCAACAACTCCGAGAACGTGTCGACGAACAGCTGGTCGCGTTCGGCATCCTCCCAGGGATGAAAGCCGATCGCGTAAGCGAGACGGTAGTTCATCTTCTCCTCCCGTCACGCGAAGCGCCAGGACTCCCCGGCGGCGAACGACTTCAAGATGCGCCGCGCGACGACCATGCGGTGCACCTCGTCCGGGCCGTCGTAGATCCGGGCTCCGCGCGCGATGGCGAGCATTCCGGCGAGCGGCGTCTCGTCCGTCAGCCCGCGCGCACCGTGCGTCTGTACCGCGCGGTCGATGACGTCGTGGAGCACGCGCGCAGCGTAGAACTTGATGAGCGAGACCTCGACGCGCGCCTCGTCGCCCTGGTCGATCTTGTG